>Ga0213872_10000544_pt1 | contig 29368 bp, 26 predicted proteins | sample VelepicomBERX_R2_FD_160071 | JGI IMG/M metagenome (GOLD analysis project Ga0213872, IMG submission 160071) | Rhizosphere microbial communities from Vellozia epidendroides in rupestrian grasslands, the National Park of Serra do Cipo, Brazil - RX_R2 | ecosystem: Host-associated > Plants > Roots >...
GCAGCGAGGATTGGCGCCTGCGCCCGGCCTCGCCGAACACCGCGCTCATCGCCCAGGATCCGTCGGCCGCCTGGAAATGCCGCGCCACGGCGGCGCGCAACGCCTCGACCAGCCCGGGCACCGCGGCGCGCGGCGCCAGGATGTAATCGGGGGCGACGCAGGTCTGGCCGGCATTGGTGAATTTGCCATAGGCGATGTCGGCGGCGGCCTCGGCGATGTCGGTATCGGGCAGCAGCAGGGCCGGCGATTTGCCGCCCAGCTCCAGCGTCACCGGCGTCAGGTTGCGCGCCGCCGCCTGCATCACCATCCGCCCGACCCGGGTCGAGCCGGTGAACAGCAGGTGATCGAAGGGCAGCGCGGCGAATTCGGCGCCCAGCTCCGCCCCGCCGGTCACCACCGCCACCCGGTCCTCGGGCAGGGCTTCCGACAGCAGATCGGCGATCAGGGCGGAGGTGTGCGGCGTCAGCTCCGAGGGCTTGATCAGCACGCGGTTGCCGGCGGCCAGGGCCCCGGCCAGCGGCGACAGGGCCAGCATCAGCGGATAGTTCCACGGCGAGATGATCCCCACCACCCCGAGCGGCTGCGGCTGGACCCAGGCGCTGCCCGGCATCAGGGTCAGCGGCACGGCGCGCCGGCGCCTCTTCATCCAGCCGCCGAGATGGCGGCGGGAATGGCGGAAGGCCTCGGCGGTGACATAGACCTCGGCGAACAGCGTCTCGTGCCGCAGCCTTCCGCCGAAATCGGCGTCGACCGCCGCGACGATGGCGTCCTTGCGGCTGACCAGCGCCTTCTCGACGGCGGCGAGATGCCGTCGGCGCTCCGCTTCCGACGGATACGGGTCCTGGCGCGAGGCGGCGCGCAGCCCCTCGAATCTCCGGCGCAGCCATTCATCGGCAATGATGGTCATCGGTGTTTCCCCCTCTTGCTCCCCCGGATAATGGAGCATTTAATCGGTACAACTGCAATGCGCTCCGGGGGGAAGCGGATGAGTAACGTGATCCTGATGGCGGTGCCGGTGTTCTTCCTGTTGATCGGGGTCGAACTCCGGGTCGACCTGCGGCACGGCAATAAAGTCTATCGGCTGGCGGACGCCTTGTGCAGCCTGTCGATCGGCAGTCTCAGCCAGATCACCGGCTTCTACACCAAGGTGCTGGGCGCGGCGGCCTACGCGCTCGCCTATGACCATCTGGCGCTGACCGATCTGCCCGCCGACGATTGGCGGGTGTGGGTCGGCGCGGTGCTGTTCTACGACTTCTGCTATTACTGGGCGCACCGCATGGGTCACGAGATCAACATCCTGTGGGCGGCGCACGTGGTGCATCACTCCAGCGAAGAATACAATCTGACGACGGCGCTCAGGCAGACCAGCACCGGCTTCCTGCTGAGCTGGCTGTTCTATCTGCCGATGGCGGTGGCCGGCGTTCCGCCGACGGTATTCATCGCCTCGGGCCTGATCAACCTTCTCTATCAATATTGGATCCATACCCGCCTGATCGGACGGTTGGGCTGGTTCGACTACATCTTCGCCTCGCCCTCCAATCACCGCGTGCATCACGGGCAGAACGATTACTGCCTCGACCGCAATTACGGCGGCATCTTCATGCTGTGGGACCATCTGTTCGGCAGCTTCGTCGCCGAGCGCGACGGCGAGGAGATCGTCTATGGCATCCGCGGCCAGCTCGGCACCCACGACCCGCTGATGGCCAATCTGCATGTCTATCGCGACCTCTGGCGCGACATGCGCCTGGCCGACAACTGGAAGGAGCGGCTGCTGGTGCCGCTGAAGCATCCCGGCTGGCGTCCCGCCGCCGCGGCGGTCAAGGCGCCGAAGGCGGCCTGGTCGCTGGCCGCCTTCCATCCCTACCGCCCGGGCTATGGCCGCATCGCGGCGGGCGCCGCCTTAGCCTTCTTCGTCGTGCTGCTGCTGGGCGCGGTGGCATGGCTCGGCCTCGCCCCGGCTGTGCCGGCGGCGGCGGCCTTCGGCTCGGCCGTGCTGCTGACCGGCGGGCTGTGGCTGCTCGGACGCCGGCTCTCGGCGCGCTGACATGAACATCCCCTCCGTGGCCGCCGAGCTCTGCCTCGTCGGCGCCTCCTGCATGGGCGCCCAGAAGAGCTGGCGCACCCCCGCCCCGCTGGCGCCCGCCGGGTTCCTGCTGTTCGCCGCCGCCGCCGCTCTGGGCGCGCTGGTTTATGGCGGGTTCGACCGGGCCGAGCCGCTGCATGCGGAAATCAGCCGTATCACCGAGTGGGCCGGGCTGGCGCTGATTGCCGCCGGCATGATGGGTGGTCGCCTGCCGATGCTGATCGGCGGCGGTCTGCTGGTGGCCATCGCGCTGGCGACCGGACAGGCTTTGCTGGTCAATGTCGCCGCCCTGGCGCTGATGATCCTGTGGCGCGCCTGGACCACCCGGCGCCCGCCCTGGGTGCTGGTGGTGGCGGCGTTGCTGTTCGCGCTGGCGGGATTGGCGATCGGCACCCATGGGCAGCTTCTCGGTCTGCCCAGGGTGGATCTTTATCACTTTACGTTAGCGGTCGCGATCCTGCTGATCGCGACCGCCTGACCCCTCAGAACTTGGCCGTAAGGTCGATGCCGAAGGTGCGCGGCGGCGAAATTTCCGCCGTCGGCGTCCCCAGCGTGTCGACGCCGTCGCCGCCGAGATAGGTGGTCCAGCGATTGTCGAACACGTTGTTGACGAAGGCCGAGATCTTGTAATTGCCGCGCGCGGTCAGGAAGGTGGCGCGAAGGTCGGTGGTGTTCTCGACCTTGTTGGAGTTGAAGGGCAGCGACTCGTTGCAGCTCGACACCACGGTGATCGACGGGGTGTGGTTGTTGCACCGCCCCTCGCCGCGATAGGCGTGATTGACGTCGAAGCGGATGCTGTCGTCGTCGGTGATCTTCAGCGTATAGGCCGCCGACAGCACGAAGGAGACCAGCGGCTCGCCGGTCGGCTGATGCGCCACGATCGGCACCTCGCCCGGCAGGGTGACGCCCGGCTTGGCGACGGTGGCGTCGATCAGACCGCCATTGAAGCCGAACTGCAGATTTTCCATCGGCATGTAGAGGACGTCGAGATCGACGCCGTTGGCCTGGTCGTCCTCGGTCTGGGTGACGTATTCGTCGATGCAGCTACCGCAGGGTTGGACGAATTCGATGTTCTGCCGGTTGTCGTATTTGTAGTGGTACAGGGCGGCGTTGACCTGCAGCCCGCTGTCCGGGAAGGTGCTCTTCACACCCAATTCGTAATTGTACATCTTCTCGGGCGAGAAGGCGTCGGCCCCGGCCAGGCTGCCGATCGGCGTCGGCGGCTGCTGGCTGTTGAAGCCGCCGGCCTTGTAGCCCTCGCTGAACGAGGCATAAGTGTGGATATGATCGGCCACCGCGTAATCGACCACCACGCGCGGGCTGACATTGTTCCAGGAATTCGACGCGGCGAAGTAGCGTCCATTGGCCGCCTGGGTGCTGTAGGCGAAATTGTTCTGGGTCGCCTGCACCAGGGCACCTGCCTCGCCCGCCGCGTAGGGTGCTGGGATGCCGGTCGCCTGCAGCACCTTCTGCAGGATCTGCTCGAGCCCGGTGGTGCCCCCCAACGCGGCGATCTGGGCGTCGATGGTCGGAGAGACGCGGGGCGGAACCGCCCAACTATAGCTCTTGTCGTCATGGGTGAAGCGGACGCCGGCGGTCAAATCGAGCTTGTCGATGGCATGCCAGATGACGTCGGCGAAGGCGGCATAGGCCTGGTTGCGGCCGCCATTATTGATGGTCGACTCGGTCCAGGGCTGTTTTTCGAAGCCGGTATAGGGGAAGCCCAACCCGGCGCCGCTCAGCAGTTCGTCGATGGTGTAGAAGGGCGCCACACCCTGGGTATTATAGGCGGCGACGTCCAGCGTGCTGGTGTTGCCGTTGACGTAGCGTTCCTGGTCCGCCATCTCGCGGTAATAGCTGGCCCCGCCCACCCAGTCGAAATTCTCGTCGGCGTGGTTGAGCTTCAGCTCCTGATAGATCTGGCGGTTCTTTTCCTTGGCGTCGGTGTCGAGATAGAGGTAGGGCACGTTGGTGCCGTCCTCGGACTCGCGGTTGTCGGTGCGGAAATAGCGGTAATTGCTGAGCGAGGTCAGGGTGGCGAAGCCGAGATCGCGCGACACGCTGAGGGTGAAATCGTCGAGATGGCGCTTCTGGTGCCCGCCGATCAGATCCGACGAATAGGGCGTGTTGACCGGATCGGTCAGGGTCTGCGGATTGAACGGGAACACCGGGCGCAGCGCGGGATAGACGAACGAGATCGAATTCGCGGACGGCACCAGCGGCGAGATGTTGACCGAGGCCGGCGGCGCGCCGTTCAGCGTGTCATGGCGCCAGGTCAGGATGGCATCGGTGTCCTGGTCGGGGCGCCAGCGCAACGCCGCCTTGGTGGTCCACTCGTTGCCCTGTTCGAGATTGTCGCCGGTGGCGGCGTCGCGGTAATAGCCGTTGGTGCCGTACAGCACCGCGCTGGCGCGGAAATCGAGGGTGTCGGTGACCGGAATATTGACCATCGTCGCCAGGCGGCGGTCGCCATAATCGCCGACGCGCAGGCTGACCTGACCCTCATAGTGATCGACCGGCTTGTTGGTGGTGATCGAGATGGCGCCGGCCGGACTGTTGCGGCCCAGCAGGGTGCCTTGCGGGCCCTTCAGGATCTCGATCTGCTCGACATCGTCGAAGGCGGTGATCGAGGCGCCCGAGCGCGACGAATAGACCCCGTCGACATAAAGACCGACGGCCGGATCGGTACCGACGCCGAAATCGTTCGAGCGGATGCCGCGCAAGCTGAAATGCGGCTCGGTCTGCGACCCGGTGACCGTGAGGCCGGGCACGAAGGTCTGCAGATCATGGATGTCGGTGGCGCCCACCGCCTCGATCTGCTCGGCGCCGACCACCTGCAGGGCCATCGGCACCTCTTCCGCCGATTGCTTGCGCAGCTGCGCCGTCACCACCACTTCCTGGATCAGCGAGCCCGGCGCCTCGGCCTCGTCGGCGCGCGCCGCCAGACCGGCGACGAGCGCCAGCATCGAGACGCCCAGCGGGCGCCCGAACCGTTTGAAACCCCCCGACATAGAATACCCCCTTGGCTTTCCTGGATTCCCCTGGAGCGATGCCGCGCCCTCTCTTTCCGGAGGGACCGTCGACGCATCGATCACAGCTGCCAGGGTAATTCACTCCGGGCCGCTGTGAAAGCCTAACCTTACGTATTGGGCAGCCAATTATCCTATTCGGTCCAGCCGGTCGACCTGGCGCAGCGGACGGAACACGGTGCTCCAGATCCCCACCACCAGAAGAGTGCCGAGGCCGCCGATCACCACCGCCGGCACAACGCCGAACCAGCTGGCGGTGACGCCGGACTCGAATTCGCCCAATTCGTTCGAGGCGCCGATGAAGACCATGGTGACCGCCGACACCCGACCGCGCATGGCGTCGGGCGTGTTGAGCTGGACCAGATTTTGCCGCACATAGACGCTGACCATGTCGCAGGCGCCCATCGCCACCAAGGCCAGCAGCGACAGCGGCAGAAAGCGCGACAGGCCGAAGACGATGGTGCCCAGTCCGAAACCGGCGACGCACAGAAACATGGTCCGCCCGGCCCGGCGCTTGATCGGATGATGCGCCAGCCACAGACCGCAACTCACCGCCCCCACCGCCGGCGCGCTGCGCAGCAATCCGAGCCCCCACGGCCCGACCCCGAGGATGTCGCGGGCATAGACCGGCAGCAGGGCGGTGGCGCCGCCCAGCAGCACGGCGAACAGATCGAGCGAGATGGCGCCCAGCAGAATCGGCCGGGTCCAGACGAATTTCACCCCGGCGAGCACGCGCTCGGCCATGCCGCTTTCCGCCAGGACCATCGGCGGCCGCGACGACAGGCGCGACAGGATGATTACCGCCCCCAGCAGCAGGGCGGCCGCGGTTCCATAGACCGCCTGCGGCCCGAAGCCGTAGAGCAGCCCGCCGATGGCCGGTCCGACCGTGCCGGCCATCTGCCAGGTGCTGGAATTCCACGCCACCGCCGAGGGCAGTTGCTCCTTCGGCACCAGCATCGGCACCAGCGACAGGGCCGCCGGCCGCATGAAGCTGTTGGCGGCTGAATGCAGCAGCAGCACGGCGAAGATCGGCGCCACCTGCCGCACCTCGAAGAGAGCCAATCCGGCCAGCAGCGCGGCGCACAGGGCCAGCACCGAGAACGAGACCAGCAGGATCAGGCGCTTGTCGACGATGTCCGCAACATGGCCGGCCGGCAGGGTCAGCAGGATCTGCGGCAGGAACAGGGTCAGCCCGACCAGGCCGAGATGCAGCGGATCGCGGGTGATGTCGTAGACGTTCCACCCCACCGCCACCAGCACCATCGGCAGGGCGAGACTCGACAGGGCCCGCGCCGCCAGCATCAGGCGGAAATCGCGGTTGGCGAACACCTCCCGGGAGCGCGCGCTCATCGGGAGTCTATCCAGCCGATGATGTCGTCGGTCGGAATATCGCCGCGCAGATCGCGCAGCATCATGTGATAGGACGCCGCGTAAGTCTTGACTTCCGCCGTGGACGGCAAGGTCGCCGTCATCACCGCGCTGGCCGACGGCGGCACCACCTCGTCCTTGCCGGCGATCATCACCAGGGACGGCACGTTCACCGCCGGCGCGGCGCGCATGGCGTCGTCCATCAGGTCGCACAAGCCTTTGATGGTGCCGATGCGGGTCTCCTTGATCACCAGCGGATCGCGGCTCATCTTGCGCAGCACCTCGATATTGTCGGTGGCCTGGATGTGCAGCCCGCGCCCGGTCAGGGTCATCCACGGCACCGTGTGGGCGCCGATCCACAGGGCTGCCGCCTGATACCAGGGCATGGTGTCGCGCGACCACACCGCCGGCGCCACCAGGATGGCGCCGGCCAGCGCCGGCAGGCTGATCCCCGGCCGGGTCAGCGCCGTCATGGTCACCGCCGCCCCCATGCTTTCGCCCAGCACGAACAGCTTTTTGCCGGGATGCTTGGCCGCCGCCAGCCGCAGCATGGCGGCCAGGTCGTCCTGCATCGCCGCCTCGCCGAACCAGGCGCCGGGATCGGGCGCGCCGCCGAAGCCGCGCTGGTCATAGGCATAGACGGCGATCCCGGCGGCGGCGAGGCGCGGGCCGGGAATGTCGAAGAAGGCGCGGTAATCGTTGAAGCCGTGCAGCGCCACCACCACCGCCTTGACCCCGCCCTCGGGCAGCCAGACGCGCAGCGGCAAGGCGGCGCCGTCGGCGGCGATCAAAGCGTCGCCGGTCAGATGGGGTGGTTCGCGGGATGGGCCGGGATGATCCAAGGTCGGGGCGCAGGCGGTCAGCAACAGAAGAAGTGCCGCAACGCCCGGCCGCATCATTCGGCGACGGGGCCGGCGTTGGTCAGCCGCAGGAAGATGTCCTCGAGATCGGCCTCTTCCGTGCTGATGTCGACGACGCCCAGCGAGGCGCTCTGCAGCCCGGCCAGGATGTCGCCCACCGTGACCAGGCTGGGCTTGTACTGGAACACCAGGCGCCGGTCGTCGGCCAAAGTCGGGGCGAAGCGTTCCAGCGCCTCGGGCACCGCGGTCACGGCGCGATCGATGATCACGGTCAGGATCTTGCTGTCCATCTTCGACAGCAGCACCCGGGTCTCGTCATGGGCGACCAGCTTGCCGCGATCGATGATGGCGATGCGGTCGCACAGCGCCTCGGCCTCTTCCAGGTAATGGGTGGTCAGCAGCACGGTGGTGCCGGCTTCGTTAAGCCCTTTGACATAGGTCCAGAGCTGGCGGCGCAATTCGATGTCGACGCCGGCGGTCGGTTCGTCCAGCACCAGCACCGGCGGCGTATGCACCATCGCCTTGGCCACCAGCAGGCGCCGACGCATGCCGCCCGACAGCGTGCGGGCATAGGCGTGCGCCTTGTCGGCGAGGCCGAGGGCGGAGAGGATCTCGTCGGTGCGGCGCTCGGCTTTCGGCACGCCATAGAGGCCGGCCTGCACTTCCAAAAGCTCGCGCGGGGTGAAGAAGGGATCGAGATTGAGCTCCTGCGGCACCACCCCGATAGCGGCGCGGGCATGGCGCTCGGCGCCCTCGGTATCGTGGCCCCACACCTTGGCTTGGCCCGAGCTCTTGTTCACCAGCCCGGCCAGGATATTGATCATGGTCGATTTGCCGGCGCCGTTCGGCCCCAGCAGTCCGAAGAAGGATCCGCGCGGGATCGACAGCGAGACGTTGTCGAGGGCGAGCTTGGCCGGCTGCTTGCCGCGCGGCGCGTAGCGCTTGGTCAGCCCGTCGATTTCGACGGCGAAGGCGGGGAGGGAAGGCTGGTAAATTTTAACGCGACCTTGATCCTGGGGCGACAATCGTTATCATCCGCCCGTGCGGGAGGTCAACGCCCGCGCTCCCAACCATCGAGGAAGCCTATGACGAAAGAAATCGTCACCGTCACCACCTCTTCCGTCGCCTGCGAGGGGAACGGCCCCGCCACCGGCCATCCCAAGATCTATCTGACCTTCAGGGCCGGCGCCGAAGAGATCGTCTGTCCCTATTGCAGCCGCACCTTCCGCCTGGCTCCCGGCGCGCACCTCGCCCACGATCACTGATCCCACGACATGACTCAGCGGCAGCTCTGCCTCGTCGACGGCTCCGGATTCATTTTCCGCGCCTTTCACGGCCTGCCGATGATGAACCGGCCCGACGGGGTGCCGGTGAACGCCGTCTATGGCTTCTGCACCATGCTGATGAAGCTGCTGGCGGAGAACAAATGCTCGCACCTGGCGGTGATCTTCGACGCCGGGCGCGAAACCTTCCGCAATCGGATCTACCCCGAATACAAAGCGCACCGGCCCGATCCGCCGGAAGAGCTGATCCCGCAATTCGGGCTGATCCGCGACGCGGTGCAGGCGTTCGGCGTGCCCTCGATCGAGATGCCCGGCTTCGAGGCCGACGATCTGATCGCCACCTATGCAAGGCATGCGGCCGAAGAAGGCGTCGAGGTGGTGATCTGGTCCTCGGACAAGGATCTGATGCAGCTGGTGCGCGACGGCGTGTCGATGATGGACCCGCTGAAGAACCGCGCCATCGGCCCCGAGCAGGTCTTCGAGAAGTTCGGCGTCACCCCCGACAAGGTGATCGACGTCCAATCCCTGGCGGGCGACCCCACCGACAATGTGCCGGGGGTTCCCGGCATCGGCGTCAAGACCGCCGCCGCCTTGCTGGCCGAGTATGGCGACCTCGACACGCTGCTGGCCCGCGCCGGCGAAATCAAGCAGCCGAAGCGCCGCGAGGTTCTGCTCAACCACGCCGAGGACGCCCGCATCTCGCGCGAGCTGGTGCGTCTCAAGAACGACGTGCCGGTGACCGCGGCCTGGACCGATTTCGCCACGCGCGCGCCCGACCCGGTCGGGCTGGCCAAATTCATCGAGGATCAGGGTTTCCGCAGCCTGCGTAACAAGGTCGAGACCAGCTTCGGCGCCGCTCCGGCCGCTGCAATCCAGACCATCGCCGAGCAGGCGCCGGTCGAGACCGACTACAAGCTGGTGCTGACCGAGGCCGAGCTCGCCCAATGGATCGCCAAGGCGACCAAGATCGGCGCCGTCGCCTTCGACACCGAGACCAATTCGCTCGATCCGTTGCGCTGCGGGCTGGTCGGCTTCTCGCTGTCGGTCGAACCGGGCAAGGCCTGCTATGTGCCGCTGATGTTCAATTCGGGCGCCCCCCAGGGCCAGCTGCTACTGGACGGACCGGCCGAGACCGGCCCGGCGCTGATCCCGCAACAGACCGCCCTGGCGATGCTGAAGCCGATGCTGGAAGACGAGGGCATCCTCAAGATCGGCCACAACATCAAGTTCGACGCGCTGGTGATGGCGGCGCGCGGCATCGACATCGCGCCTTACGACGACACCATGCTGCTGTCCTATGTGCTGGACAGCTCGGCCAACGGCCATGGCATGGACGAGCTGTCCGAGCTGCATCTCGGCCACAAGACCATCCCTTATTCCGAGGTGTGCGGCACCGGCAAGAACGCCATCACCTTCGACCGCGTGCCGCTGGACAAGGCCTGCGCCTATGCCGCCGAAGACGCCGACATCACCCTGCGGCTGCATCGCCTGCTGAAGCCGCGCCTGCTGGCCGAGCACATGGTGACGGTCTACGAGACCATGGACCGTCCTTTGTCGGCGACCCTGCGGGTGATGGAACAGGCCGGCATCAAGGTCGACCGCTCCGAATTGTCGGCAATGAGCATCGAATTCGCCCGCCGCATGGAGCAGCTCGAGCGCGAGATCCACGAGCTGGCGGGCGAGGCCTTCAATGTCGGCTCGCCCAAGCAGCTGGGCGAGATCCTGTTCGACCGCCTGAACCTGCCCGGCGGCAAGAAGAGCGCCAAAACCGGCGCCTACGCCACCGGCGCCGACGTGCTGGAGACGCTGGCGCCGCTGCATCCCCTGCCGCAGAAGGTGCTGGAGTGGCGCCAGATCGCCAAGCTGAAGAGCACCTATGCCGACACGCTGGTCGAGCAGATCAACCCGGCCACGGGTCGCGTCCACACCAGCTTCGCCATGGCGGCGACCAGCACCGGTCGCCTGGCCTCGTCGGACCCCAATCTGCAGAACATCCCGATCCGCACCGAGGAAGGGCGGCGCATCCGCCACGCCTTCGTCGCCGAGCCGGGCCATCTTCTGCTGTCGGCCGACTATTCGCAGATCGAACTGCGGCTGGTCGCCCATGTCGCCGATATCGAAGGGCTGAAACAGGCCTTCCGCGACGGCGCCGACATTCACGCCATCACCGCCAGCCAGGTGTTCGGCATCCCGGTCGAGGGCATGGATCCGATGGTGCGCCGGCGCGCCAAGGCGATCAATTTCGGCATCATCTACGGCATCTCGGCCTTCGGCCTGGCGCAGCAGCTGGGCATTTCGAACGGCGAGGCCAAGCAGTTCATCGACGCCTATTTCGCCCGCTATCCGGAAATTCGCACCTATATGGAGCAGACCCGCGAACTGGCGCGCAGGACCGGCAAGGTGACCACCCTGTTCGGCCGCACCTGCATCATCAACGGCATCAACGACAAGAATCCGGCGATGAAGGCCTTCGCCGAACGCGCCGCCATCAACGCCCCGATCCAGGGCGGGGCGGCCGACATCATCAAGCGCGCCATGGTGCGTCTGCCGGGCGCCCTGAAGGATGCCGGCCTGGCCGCCCGCATGCTGCTGCAGGTGCATGACGAACTGGTGTTCGAAGTGCCGGAAGCCCAACTGGCCGCCACCAAGGCGGTGGTGAAGGACATCATGGAGGGAGCGGCCCATCTGTCGGTGCCGCTGCTGGTCGAAGTGGGCGCCGCCAAGAACTGGGCGGAAGCGCACTGACCGAAAGAGACCGAGGGAGAGAGTAGCGTTGCGTCCAGTTGTCCTTTTGGCCGCCCTAAGCCTGGCCGCCCTGTCCGTCGCCCACGCCCAGACGGCCCAGACCTCCCCGCTCCCTCCGCCCACGCCCGAGGCCCAGGACATTCCCTTCCCCGGGACCCTGCAGATCAGCGTCGACGCCACCGACATCGACCGGCGCATCCTGCGCGTCCACGAGACTTTGCCGGTGACCGGCGGCGCCCCGCTGACCCTGCTGTTTCCCAAATGGGTGCCCGGCAAGCATTACCCCTACGGCCCGATCGCCGACATGGGGGGGCTGATCGTTACCGCCGATGGCCAGCGCGTCGGCTGGATGCGCGATCCCGTCGACGAGTATGCCTTCCATCTGGTGCCGCCCGTCGGCGCGCGTAAGATCGAATTCGATTTTCAGTATCTGTCGCCGGTGCAGCCCGACGAGGGCACGGTGGTGGTGACCCCCGAGATGCTGCGGGCGCAATGGAGCGCCTTGTCCTTTTATCCCGCGGGCTATTACGTGCGGCGCATTCCGGTTCAGGCCGAGATCCGCCTCCCCGAAGGCTGGGGCTTCGGCACGGCGCTGGAGGTGGCAGCGCAGAAGGGCCCGCTCGCCACGTTCAAGACCGTTCCCTTCGACGTGCTGATCGATTCGCCGGTGCTGGCCGGACGCTATTTCCGCCGCATCGACCTCGATCCCGGCGCGTCGGTGCCGGTGACGCTCGATCTCGCCGCCGACCGCCCCGAATTGCTGGAAGCCAAGCCCGAGCAGATCGAGGCGCATAAATCCCTGGTGCAGCAATCCTACAAGCTGTTCGGCGCGCATCATTACGATCATTACGACTTCCTGGTGACGCTGTCCGACCGCATCGGCCATATCGGCCTCGAACATCACCGCTCCAGCGAGGACGGGGTGCCGTCGGGCTATTTCACCGAATGGGGCGGCGATTCGCCCAACCGCGACCTGCTGCCGCACGAATTCACCCATAGCTGGAACGGCAAGTTCCGCCGCCCGGCCGATCTCTGGACTCCCGATTACGACCGCCCCATGCAGGGTTCGCTGCTGTGGGTCTATGAGGGCCAGACGCAATATTGGGGCAATGTGCTGGCGGCGCGCGCCGGATTGCTGACCAAGGAACAGGCGCTGGACTCCCTGGCCCTGACCGCCGCCACCTATGACAATATGCCGGGCCGCGTCTGGAAGACGCTGCAGGACACCACCAACGATCCGGTGGTGTCGATGCGCCGGCCGCAGCCCTGGCGCTCGTGGCGGCGCAGCGAGGATTACTATTCCGAAGGCGCGCTGGTGTGGCTCGACGTCGACACGCTGATCCGCGAAAAGACCAACGGCGCCAAGTCTCTGGACGATTTCGCCCACGCCTTCTTCGGCGTCGCCGACGGCAATTTCGCCGAGCTGACCTACGACTTCAACGAGGTGGTGGCGACGCTGAACGGCATCGTTCCCTACGACTGGGCCGCCTTCCTGCATGCCCGCCTCGACGGACACGGCCCCGGCGCGCCGCTCGACGGCATCAAGCGCGGCGGCTACAAGCTGGTCTATGCCGATCAGCCGTCGGAGTTTCACCGCCAGGTGATGACCTTGCGCAAATACGAGGATTTCACCTTCTCGCTGGGCATCGCCATCAACAGCAAGGACCAGACCTTCAGCTCGGTGCTGTGGGACAGCCCGGCCTTCAATGCCGGCCTGACGCTGGGCACCAAGCTGCTGGCGGTCAACGGCATCGCCTATGACCAGCAGCGGCTGAAGGAGGCGATCCGCGAAGCCCAGGGCAACGGCAAGTCGCCGATCGAGCTTCTGGTGCAGAATGGCGACCATTACCGCACCGTCCGCCTCGATTATCACGGCGGGCAGCGCTATCCGCGCTTCGTCAAGGAAGCCGAAAACCCGTCGCTGGACGCCATTCTCAGCCCGAAATAAGCACCGGCAAGGTGAGGTTCTTCAGCAGGAAGCGGGTCCCCCCGCCCTTGCCGAACCCCGCCCCCGAGGGCGCGCCCATCACCAGAAGATCGGCGCCGAGATCGAAGGCGCGCGACAACAGCAGATCCATCACGCCGATATCCTCGGCGCGGAACCGTTCGAAGCGCGCCGCCACGCCATGCCCGGCAAGATGGCCGATCACGTCCATCTCGGGCAGATCGCCAGGCAGGGGCGCGGGGTCGCGCGGCACCGACAGCAGGGTGACCGCCTTGGCTCCGGCCAGTAGCGGCAACGAATCATGCAGGGCGCGGCTGGCCTCGCGGCTGGCGTTCCACGCCACCACGACGTTGCCGCCCGGCGGCGCCGGCTTGCCGCCGCGCGGAATCACCAGCACCGGACGGCCGGAGTCCAGGATCGCCCGCTCGACCGTATCGTCGGGCAGCTGCGGATAGTCGCCCGAGCCCTGCCCGATCACCGCCAGATCGAAATAGCGGGCGCAGAAGGCCAGTTCGGCGACGACGAAACCGGGATCGCCATGGGCCAGCGCCAGCCAGCGGCTGGTGATCTCGGCTTCGGCGATGGCGGCGGTGAAGCTCTCGCGGCTGGCGGCGGCCGCCTCGGCCAGGCGCGCGCCGGGGCGGCGCGCCACCAGGGCGGCGGGATCGGTCTCCTTCTGGGCGAAGATGCCGGTCAGCCGGGCGCCGAACCGTTTCGCCAGGTCGAGGGCGGCCTCCAGGCGGCGCGGGCTGACCTCGCCGCCATCGAGCTGCACGAGAATGTCCTTCATCAGCACTCCCTCCCCTGTCGCAAAATCTTAACAGCACCCCGATTGACGGCCATCATATCACACCGCCAATTTTGTCCCACGATTCCAACAGTTAAGACTGGATCCGCGATGCCGCGCCGCGTTCTGCTCGTTTCCCTCGCTTTGGCCACCCTGATCCTCGCCCCCGGGCGCGGCCAGGCCTGGGGGGTGATCGGCCATGCCATGGTCGCCGACATCGCCGAGCATCATTTGTCGCCACAAGCCCTCGATCAGGTACACCAGCTGCTGCGCGAGGAAGGGCTCGAGCATCTCGACCAGGTGTCGAGCTGGCCCGACACCATCCGCCAGCAGCGCCCCGAAGCCAGCCCCTGGCACTATGTCGCCATTCCGCTGACCGCCACCGCCTATGATCCGGCGCGCGACTGCAAGAACGGCGATTGCGCCGTCGAGGCGATCCGCCGCTTCACCGCCATCCTGGCCGATCGCGGCCAGACGCCGCTGGCCCGGCGCGAGGCGCTGAAATTCCTCGTCCATTTCGTCGGCGACCTGCATCAGCCGCTGCACGGCGCCGACAATGGCGATCAAGAGGGCGGCGCGGTCAAGGTCGACTATCTCGGCCAGACCGTCTCAGGCGACCGCCCGCTCGACCTGCACTGGACCTGGGACACGGTGATCATCGAGCATCGCCTCGGCGTCAAGGAGGAGGCGGCGAACGCCCCCAATACCCAGGCGAAGCTGGCCGCCGTCCTGGCCGCCAACGACCTGGACAAGCGCTTCAAGGGAGCCATGCCCGAGGCGCAAATCAGCGATCCGGCGATTTGGGCGATGGAATCGCACGACGCGGCGAAAGCGGTAGTCTATCCTGGCGTCGTCGCACCCGGGGCTCCCGCGCCGGCCGATCCGGTCATCCTCGGCGCCGCCTATGGCAAGCGCGCCTGGCCGGTGATCGAGCGGCGCATCGAACTTGGCGGTCTTCGCCTCGCTGCGCTGCTCGACAAGGCGCTGGGGTCATAACAACATAAGAAGAGGGCTCGTTCATGAGTTTCCTTATTTGCCTGGCCGCTTTGGCCTTTCTGATTTTCGTCGCCTATCGCGGCTTCTCCGTCATCCTGTTCGCGCCGATCGCAGCGCTCGGCGCCGTGCTGCTGACCGATCCGTCAGCGGTGCTGCCGATCTATAGCGGGCTGTTCATGGACAGCATGGTCGGCTTCATCAAGAACTACTTCCCGGTCTTCATGCTGGGCGCCCTGTTCGGCAAGGTGGTCGAGCTGTCGGGCTTTGCCCGCTCGATCGTCTCGTCGGTGATCGGTCTTCTCGGCCAGGGCCGCGCCATGCTGGCGATCGCGCTGGTTGGCGCGCTCCTGACCTATGGCGGCGTTTCGCTGTTCGTCGTGGTGTTCGCCGTCTATCCCTTCGCCGCCGAGATGTTCCGCCAGGGCAACATCCCCAAGCATCTGATCCCCGGCACGATTGCCTTGGGGGCGTTCACCTTCACCATGGACAGCCTGCCCGGCACGCCGCAGATCCAGAACATCATCCCGACCACCTTCTTCAACACCACCAGCCTGGCGGCGCCGGTGCTCGGCACCATCGGCGGCGTCTACATCCTGATCGTCGGCATCCTCTATCTGAACTGGCGCCGCAAGGTCTGCGCCGCCGCCGGCGAGACCTATGCCTCGGGCGGGACCCTGGTCAACGAACCCGAGACCAAGGAAGACGTGAAGATGGTCAATCCGGTGATCGCCATCCTGCCGCTGGTGGTGGTGGGCGTCGGCAATCTGATCTTCACCAAATGGGTGTTCCCCGGCCTCTATACCGGCACCGTCAGCGTCACCCTCTCCGAAGGCGCCAAGCCGATCACCCAGGACGCCGCCAAGCTGCTCGGCATCTGGTCGGTCGAGGCGGCGCTGGTGCTGGGCATCGTCACCGTCGCCCTGTTCGCCTTCTCGGCCCTGAAGAACAAGTTCATCGAGGGCAGCAAGACCGCCGTGGCGGGATCGCTGCTGGCGGCGCTCAACACCGCCTCGGAATATGGCTTCGGTTCGGTGGTTTCGTCCCTGCCCGGCTTCCTGGTGATCAAGGACGCGCTGCGGGCCATTCCCAACCCGCTGGTCAACGAGGCCATCACCGTCTCGACCCTGGCCGGCGTCACCGGCTCGGCCTCTGGCGGCATGAGCATCGCGCTGGCCGCCATGGCGGACCAGTTCAAGGCGGCGGCCACCGCGGCCGGCATTCCCTTCGAGGTGCTGCACCGCGTCGCCGCCATGGCGTCGGGCGGCATGGACACCCTGCCGCACAACGGCGCGGTGATCACCCTGCTGGCGGTCACCGGCCTCACCCACAGGCAGTCCTACCGCGACATCTTCGCGATCACCTGCATCAAGACCTCGGCGGTGTTCGTGGTCATCGCGGTCTATTACCTGACCGGTCTCATCTGATCAGAGGCGACCTGACGGCGGCGGCGTAGTCCTCGGGCGACAGCCACCGCCGCCAGGGCTCCATGAAGGCCGCCCAATGGGCGTCGTCGGCGAGGTAGGCATCGATCGCCTCCATCGCCCGACGCCCGATCGGCCCAGCGGAACAGGCGATATAGGCCTTGCCGAAGCGGTCGGCGCCGATCACCGGCATCGAGACGAATTTGGCGTCCTCGCCCAGACTCGCGGCGAAATAGGCCACCTCGTCGCGCAGTCCGAACAGATAGTCGAGATGTCCGGCCTTGAGCTGGCGGAACAACCGGCCCGTATCGCTGTCGGCAATCAGTCGGCCCCTCTTCGCGTCGATGAAGTCCTTCACCGTGCCGAAATGCGGGCGCCCCGCGACATAGCCGCCGGACAGGTCCCGGGCCTCGCCCAGCAGGTCGAGATCGACCGCTCCCGTGAGGTCCTGAAAGCGGCGGAACTCGCCCGCCCGATCCTCGCGCAGAATGACGCCGAAGCCCGGCGTAACCATCGGCCGATTGTTGAACAGCATGACCTTTTCCCGCTCGGGCAGCTTGGCGAAGCCCAGGGAACAAAGCCCATCACGCCGTTCGATCTCCCTCAATTCGCGCAGCGGCGTGGCGAACTCGTAGCGCCAGTCGAATTGCGGCAAAGCGTCGCCCAGCGCGCGCAGGCCGATTTCGAGTGCCCCCTGCCCGGCAAAGGGTCCGTCGGGCATCACGGCCGGTGCGATGGCGGGCAGCATCCAGACGGCCGTCTCGGCCCGGGCGCCGATACCCAGCAGCGCCAGAGCCAGGAGAACCCCATGCCTAGCCTTCATGCCTAAAACCGCCGGAACAAATCGGAGAAGGCCCCGTCGTCCTGTTCGATACCGCTGCACTGATCCGTAGCCTGTTTCTTCCCGGCGCATCCGCCATTGTCCCGCTCGAGCGACCACATTGAGAGGCGAACGATATCGGGCTTGCCGACAAGATATCGCATCAGCGCCTTGGCGTCCTCCAGCGAGAACACCTCATAGCCATTGTCGTTCTGTCCGATCATCGGAATCGCGCCGAGTTTCGACGAAAGGCCCATTTCCTTCATCTGGCGCGCCGCATTGTCGAGTGCCCGGATTGTGAGCTTGGCCATGCTGCCGCCAGGACCGGGGTCGGTGAAATAGTCCATCGTCATGTAATTGACGATGTCCGGCGCATAGCCGTCGTCGCGCGCCGCCTCCAGAACTTCGAACCCATTGCCCTTGGGCACGCCATGCGGCCGCACCGGCAAGGTGAAGGAGATCACGAGGCCGGGATCGGCTTTCTTCAAGGCCAGCAGCGCCTGGTCGCGCCGGTGATGGGCGGCGAGGTCGTTGACCACCGGCCCCTCGATGTCGAAATCGAGCTGGTGCACATGATAGTGGTCCAGCACCTGCCGGTAGACCGCCGCCAGAGCTTCGGGGCTGTCGCAATGACCGGCCGGATCGGCACCCAGCCAACCGCCGAAGGACAGGATCACCTCGACCCCGGCCTTTTGCAGCCGCGCCACCAGATCGGCCACATTCGCCTCGCCGCCCGGCAGGCGGTCGTCGGGCAGATGCTTGTGGAAGCCGCGCCAGCCGACGGCGCACTGTCCGTCGGTGCCGAGAAAGGCCAGGGTCACCGCCTTGAGGCCGAGCTTCGGCACCTGCGCCTCGATCGTTTTCACCGAGTCGGGTCCGCCGACCGCGAGATAGGGCGCGAAGTCGCGCGCCTCGGCCGTCCAGGCGCCGAACAAGGCGGCTCCGGCGACAAGCACTCCGACCGCCCTCATGACCGTCCCCCGACGGCCTGCGCGCGTGGAATTTTTCTGATCAGGCCCTTTTCGTCCCGCAACAGAACTTCGTCGGGGGCGATGACGCCCAGATCCTCCTCGCCGCCGGGACGGAGCACGATCACCCGCTTTTCGATGAACACCACCACCTGGCTGCCGATCTCGTCGGCGCGGCGCGCCCAGAGGCGCAATCGCGACAGATAGGGCTCGGCCCGCCACGAATCCGGCAAGGCGGGATCGGCGGTGACCGCCAGGAAACCGCCGGGCGTCAACCGGCCGCCGAGAACGAAGCCGGTGCGGTCGGGGCGCCAGTCCTCCGGCACCTCGTCCCAGCTGCGCCAGCCGCATTGGAAGATGCGGCAGGCGCGCGGCCGCTCGGGATAGATGTCGCAGCCGCCGCCCGGACAGGAATGGTCGCACAATTTTCCGGCCGGCTTGTCGAGCTCGGCGATGGTGAAGAAACAGCAGCAGGAAACGCACGAGCCGCATTCGCGGCCCGGGATCAGGCCGGGCTCAGTCGCGGAAATTGACATATTGCAGCGGGAGGTCGACCTCCAGCTTCTTCACCAGGGCGATCGCCTCCTGCAGATCGTCGCGCTTCTTGCCCGAGACGCGCAGCTCGTCGCCCTGGATCGAGACCTGGACCTTGATCTTGCTGTCCTTGATCTCCTTGGTCAGGGTTTTGGCCACCTCGCGGTCGATGCCCTGCTTGACGGTCACCACCTGGCGGACGGCATCGCCGGAGGCGCGCTCCTGCGTCTTGAAATCCAGCGCCTTGGGATCGACCTGGCGGCGGGTGAAATAGACCTTCATCAGGTCCTGCATCTGTTTCAGCTTGGGCTCGTCGTCGGCCAGGACGGTGATGTCGTTGTCCTTGCGCTCGAGGGTGCATTTCGACCCCTTGAAATCGAAGCGCTGGGCGATCTCGCGGCGGATACCGTCGAGGGCGTTGTCGACCTCGGCGATGTCGGTTTTCGAGACGATGTCGAAGGAAGGCATGGGATACTCCGGTAAGGCTCAGGCGGGACCTTAGCAGACGGCGGACAATTTATTGCCCACCGGGTCGCGCGGGTGTTGGTCGCACCGAGCTTATTTCCCCGCGGACCAGCGGGCAATCATCTCTGCAACGCGTTGAAGGATATGGCGATGCGCGGCGTGTCGCTGCCATGCGGCTCGACGTAATGTTCCAGCCAATTGGGGAACATCACCAGCAGGCCTGTCTCGGGGGTCAGGTGGACATCGTTGTGCCCGTTGGCGTTGGGTCCCTTGAAGGGAGAATTCAGCACGCCCGGCCGGGGATCGCGGAACACCAGCCGGCCCGAACCCTCGGGCACCTGCAGATAGAAGACCCCGGACAGCAGGCAGCCATCATGAATATGCAGAAAATTGAAACCGCCGCGGTCATGGAGATTGATCCAGGATTCCAATTCGTAGGCCGGCCGCGCCGCCGCCATCTGGCCGAGCGCATAGCTCACCCCGGCGCCGATGGCGGCCTTGAGGTCGGCGAAGACGGGGCGGTCGAGCACGGTCTTGTCGGCGCTGTTCCAGCCCTGGCGGTTCGATCGGCCGGCCGGCTCCGGGGAAGCGGCGCGCGCCGCCTCGACCGCCGCCACCCAGGCGGGGACCTGCGCCGCCAGCGGCGCGAGACGGGCCTGCCAGAGGCGGGTCGGGAATAGAGGCGCCGCCTCCACCGACAGGGTCCTGTCCCGCGCGGACGGGCGCGGCTGGAGGGAGAAGGAGGAGATACCGGACATGGCGGTCACTCTACCTCAGGTGCAGGGCTGGCGCACCACATCGGCCCCGAGAATGGCGCCGAGCTCGTTGGTTCCCGAGTCCTCGATCTTGATGGCCGCCCCCAGCGTGGCGCGGCCCTGCAGGTGCGCGACCTTGCACAGCCTGACGTCGGCGCCGGTGGACGCCCGCGCGACGACGTCCTCGCCGTCGATCCGCCCGCCCGGCAGCGGCCTTATGGCCGAGCCGGTGCTGGCCCCCAGCGACAGCCGGTTGACCTTGGCCGCCAAGGTGAGCGCGGCGCCGGTCGAGGCGGTGAGGTCGAGATGGTCGGACGACAGGGTGCAGGGTTGGGCGGACAGGTCGGCCCCGGTGCTGACGGCGATGCTGATCAGCGGCACCGGCGCCGTCACCCGGACGCGCACGTCGGATTTGACCGTCTTGAAGAAGCTGGCGGCGCGCTCGATCTTCAGCGTGCGGTTGCTGACCACGGTCCGCGTGTCGGCGACGTCGGCCGACGGCCCGCTGACCACCGCTACCGACTCGGCGCCGCACACCAGCTCGACCTTGACCCCGCGCGACGCCTCGACCTTGTCGAAGACGTCGAGGGCGCGGCTGTCCGACGTGTCCGCCGCCCGCGCCGCGCCGCCCAAAAGCAGCGCCGCCAGGCAGATCGTGATGACATCGCGCATGATCGAACCTCCAATCGTCGGAAGGATTATGTCACGCGTCGCGTTCCGGCCGCCAGCCGGGCGGCGCCATCTCGAATCCGGCGAACTCGAAGGCCGGCGACACGGTGCAGCCGACCAGGGTCCACGCCCCCTGCGACCGCGCCGCCTGCCAGTGATGCGCCGGCACGATGATCTGAGGCCTCTGCGCCGCGGACAGGTCCGGTCCCAGCACGAGGGAGTCCGTCGCCCTGCCATCCGCCGATATTTGCAAAGTCAGGGGCGCGCCGGCATACCAATGCCAGATCTCGGCGGCGTCGACCCGGTGCCAGCGGGAACTCTCCCCTTCCTTGAGCAGGAAATAGATCGCGGTGCCGGCACCGCGTTCGCCACGCGGGGCGGCGGCGCGCCAGGTCTCGGCGAAATGGCCGCCCTCGGGATGGGGTTGAAGGCCCAGTTGGCGGATGATGTCGTCGGCGGTCATGGGAACCCGGATTCGGTGATAGGATGCGAGCATTATGACTGTCCCGCCCTCCGCATGCATCAGGTCGTGATCCTCCCGCGCGAAGCGCCGGACAAGCCCGCCTTGGGCGCTCCCTGCAATGGCTGCGGCCTGTGCTGCGCCGCCGAGCTCTGCCCGCTGGGCCGTCTGGTGTTCCGCCGCAAGCGCGGTCCCTGCCCGGCGCTGGACTGGCGGGCGGCGGAGCGGCGTCACTGGTGCCGCCTGGTCGCCGCCCCCGAGCGCCATTTGCCGAAATTCCTCGCCCCGCTCGCCGCCCGCCTGGCGCGGCGCTGGATCGCCGCCGGCACCGGCTGCGATTCCGACGTCGGCGCCGAAACCCTGCGCGGATCGGCAAAACCTGCCGGACAGGCAGAAAATGCACGCCGCAAGAAGATCTAACACATTGAAAAACAGTGGTTATTCTAGGGCACGATTCTTGCCTGGATCCTCGTAACGATCAGGCGGGAGTACAGCCGTGTCTTTGACGATCCAGAACACTACCCAGCAGCAGCAATCTCTGCCGCCGCAGGTGACGACGACCACCCCCCAGCAATCCACCCCGCCGGCCGGCACGAGCGCGAGCGCCACCTCGGGCTCGACCGGCGGCACCAGCGCCACCGCCGATCCGTCGGCGTCGCTGATCAGCGGCAGCGCCGCCCTCACCAGCGATCTCCTGTCGGTTTTGCTGCAGCAGCAGGCGGGAAACACCGGCACGGGCGCCGGTTCGTCGGGATCGCAAAACGTCACCCTGGCGGGAATCCTCAATCAGGAGGATCTGAACGCGCAGCAGAATCAGATCGGCGGGATCCAAGGGCTCGACCCCGCCGACGCGGCGCAATCCGCCACCTCGACCAGCGACGTGCTGGGCGGACTGCAAGCTCTTCTCGACCAACTGGCGCTGTAACTAGAGCATATCCTCCGCGCAGGCGGACAGAGGGGGTTAGGGCGAACAGCGGTGGCGCGCCGCCGCGATATCAGGCACCCTCGGCGGACCTTGCCGACAGAGGTCCTCATGCCGACCGACTTCCCATCGCGCCGCAGCGTCCTCAAAGCCGGCGCCGCAACCGTGATAGCCGCCATCTTGCCGAAGACATCGCCCGCCGCCATACCCGCCAAGCCGCCCGTCGCCCGGATCGAACCGGTGACCGACGACTATTACGGCACCAAGCTGACCGATCCTTACCGCTGGATGGAAGATCCCCAGGATCGCGACTGGCTACCCTTCCTCAAGGGACAGAACGCCGAAACCCGCCATCGTCTCGACAGCCTGCCCGGCCATGCCGCATTGAAGCGCCGGGTCTCGGCGCTGAGCGGCGACGCCGCGGCGATCCACGCCGTGGCACCGGCCGGCGATCGGCTGTTCTTCGAGCAGCGGCCGGCTGGCAGCGACAATTTCAAGCTGTTCGTCCAGGAAGCCGACGGCGCCGTCCGCACGCTGATCGACCCGACCGCCCTGTCGAAGAAGGGCGCCCATCTGTCGCTCGACTGGTGGCAGCCGTCGCGCGACGGCCGTCACGTCGCCTACGGCCTGTCGCCCTCGGGGTCCGAGGCGTCGGTGCTGCATGTCATGGAGGTCGACAGCGGCGCCATCCTGCCGGAACGGATCGAGATGACCGACAACGCCTCGCCGTCCTGGCTGCCGGACGGCGGCGGCTTCTTCTACAACCGCCTGACGGGGCGGCGCGGAACGCCCAGTCTCTACGCCGACAGCGAAGCGCGGTTCCACCGCCTCGGCAGCGATCCGGCGCAGGATCCGGTGCTGCTGAAGCGCGGACTGGCCCCCGAGATCGCCATCAAGGAACTGCAAAGTCCCTTCATCATCGCGCCTCCCGGCTCGGACATCGTCATCGCCGCGATCCAGGACATCACACCGGAGGCGGCCTATTACTGCGCCTGGCCCGACGAGCTGCTGGCGGGCCGGCCGGTCTGGCGCAAGATCTGCGACTTCGAGGACATCGTCACCGACATCGCCGTGCTGGGCGATGATCTCTACCTGCTGGACACCAAAACCGCCCGGCGCGGACGCCTGCTGAAGACCTCGGTCTCGGCGCCCGACCTCGCCGGCGCGACGGTGGTCCTGCCTGAGGAACCGGCGGTGATGGAGGCGGTGCACGCCGTCCGTGACGGCATCCTGGTCACCTTCGAGGATGGCGGCGTGCAGCGCCTGAAGAAGCTCGATCGCGACGGGACCGCCGAAGAGGTGTCGCTGCCCTTCCCGGGCGCGGTGCGCGGCGTGTTCGGCTCGGCGGACCGCGACGGCGCCTATCTCGCCTTGACCGGCTGGCTGGAGCCGGCGGGGATCTGGCGCCTGGCGGCCGACGGCACGGTGACCGACACCGGGCTCAATCCCAAGCCCCCGATCGATCTGTCGCCCTATGAAGCGCGCCGCGGCTTCGCCATCGCCCGCGACGGGACACGCATCCCCTATTCGCTGATCGCCCGCAAGGGCGCGCCGCGCGCCGGCGCCAACCCGACCCTGGTGACCGGCTATGGCGCCTATCAATATTCCTACGATCCCGGCTTCTCGCCGCAGATCCTGGCCTTCCTCGACGAAGGCGGGATCTATGTCGTCGCCCATGTGCGCGGCGGCGGCGAATATGGCCGCGACTGGCACAAGGCCGGGCAGAAGGCGACCAAGCCCAATACCTGGCGCGACCTGATCGCGGTGTGCGAGACGCTGATCATGGACCGCGTCACCAGCCCGCGCCACCTCGCCATCCTCGGCACCTCGGCGGGCGGCATCACCGTCGGCCGGGCGATGACCGAGAAGCCCGAGCTGTTCGCCGCGGTGATCGACAATGTCGGCTGGACCAACCCCTTGCGCTATGTCGCCGAGCAGAACGTCTCGGACATGGAGGAATGGGGCACCCTGACCGACGCCGCCAGCTTCGCCATCCTGCGCGAGATGGACGCCTATCAGGCGGTGAAGGACGGGGTGAAATATCCCGCGGTGCTGTGCGTCACCGGCGCCACCGATCCGCGCGTCGCCCCCTGGCACGTGGCGAAATTCGCCGCCCGGCTGCAGGCCGCCAGCGCCAGCCGCAAGCCGGTCCTGCTGCGGGTGGATTTCGACGCCGGGCACGGCATGGGCTCGACCCGCACCCAGGCGGACGCGCTGGCCGCCGACATGTACGCCTTCGTCCTGTGGCAGACCGGCGCCAAAGGGTTCCAGCCGAAGGCCGACGCCTGATGATCGTCTTCCGCCAGATGTTCGACGCCTCCTCTTCGACCTACAGCTATCTGCTGGCCGACCCCCAGACGCGCGACTGCGTCCTGATCGATCCGGTCTTCGAGCAGGTCCGGCGCGACGCCGCCTTCATCCGCGAACTCGGGCTGAAACTGGCCTGGACCATCGAGACCCATGTCCATGCCGATCACGTCACCGGCGCCTGGCTGCTGAAGCAGCGTCTGGGCAGCCGCATCGCCCTGGCCGAGGCCGGCGGCGCCGACGGGGCCGACCGGCTGCTGCGCCATGGCGACCGGGTGGAATTCGGGACGCGCCATCTGGAGGTGCGCGCGACGCCCGGCCATACCGGCGGCTGCCTCACCTATGTGCTCGACGATCGCACGCGCGCCTTCACCGGCGACGCCCTGCTGATCCGCGGCTGCGGCCGGACCGATTTCCAGCAGGGCGATGCCCATGTGCTGTATCGCTCGATCGCCGAGCAGATCTTCACCCTGCCCGACGATTGCCAGCTCTATCCCGGCCACGATTACCGCGGCGCCACCTCGACCACGGTGGCCGAGGAAAAGAATTACAACCCGCGCATCGGCGGACCGCGCAACGAGGTCGATTTCGTCGGCTATATGAGCAATCTCGGCCTGCCCCATCCCAAGCAGATGGAGATCGCCGTTCCCGCCAATCTGCGCTGCGGCCGCCCGGATAGCGGAGCGGCGCCCGCCGATCCCGACTGGGCGCCGCTCCGCCTGACCTTCGCCGGGATCTGGGAAGTGGCCCCGCTCTGGCTCGAGGAGCACGCGCCCGAGGTGCAGGTCCTCGACGTGCGCGAGCCCGACGAATTCGCCGGCCCGCTGGGCCATATCGAAGGCGCCATTCCGATCCCCATCGGCAGGCTGGAGCAGCGCGCCGGCGAACTGGCGCCCGACCGCCCGGTGGTGGCGGTGTGCCGCTCGGGTGGGCGCTCGGCCCAGGCGACGGTGATCCTGCAGCGCAAAGGCTTCGACAAGGTGGCCAGCCTGACCGGCGGCATGTTGTTGTGGAATGCCGAACAGCATCCCCGGATCGGCGGATTCGCCTACGACGCCGGGCTCTGACCCGATATCCCCGTGCCCTGTCCACTCCAGCCTGAAAGATTACCGATGCGCCTCTTGCCGCCTTTCCTGTTCGCCGCCACCCTCGCCACGCCGGTCCTGGCGCAATCCGAGCCGCCGGTACGGACCGTACCCGTCCTGACCGAAGCCGGCGCCCAGGCCGCCCTGAAGGAGGCCGTGCGGCTGGCGCGCGAGGCCAAGGACCCCGCCGCCATCGCCATCGTCGACGCCGACGGTGTCATGCTGGCCTTCCTGCGCATGGACGGGGTGCGGGCGGGCAGCGTCGACCTCGCCCTCGGCAAGGCCCGTACCGCGGCGCTGATGCAGCGGCCGACCGACGAACTCGAGGACAATGTCGCCAAGGGCCGCGTCGGCCTGGCCACCGCCGGCCTTACCGCCCTGCGCGGCGGCGCGCCGCTGAAGGCGGGCGGCGTGACGGTGGGCGCGATCGGCATCGCCGGCACCCGCAAGGAAGACGACGCGGCCACCGCCGCCGCCGTCTCGGCCAAGGATCTCGGCCCGGCGCCGTGAAAACGGACAGGGCGGAACATTTCATCACCCCCCCCTCTTGTGTGCGGTGCAGCATTCTCCTATGTGTACAAGCTCGAAGCCATAATCCTGGCCGAAACGTCCGAAAGAGCCTTAGACCGCACCTCTGGAGAAGTTTGATGAAGACCCTTTCGTACGCGACCCTCGCCGTCACTCTGGCCACCCTGGCGCTGACCCAGGCCGGCCGAGCCGAGGATACCGCCGGCCACCCCGTTCCGTTCGTTGACGGCGTCCATTCGCCGGTCACCCACCTGCTGGAGGTGGTCAACGCCCCGGTCCTGCAGGCCAGCGCGACCAACACCGTGAACGGCACCCTGGCCGAGCGTCCGGCGCTGCCGCGCCCGGTCCATACGGCGCAGAACGCCAAGTAATCGGCAACAGCCCCCGGTTCAACCGGCACGAGTGCCGTTCACAAAGAACGGTTTGAGCGCTATGGTCTCTCCTCAGGCACTGGGGGAGAGAGCCGATGTCGTTCAAGCCACATTGGCGCGTGCTGGTGCTGGGGGCTTTTGTCGCGATCTTCGCACCGGCGGCGCAGGCCGCGGCTCCCGACCTGGCCGGGGTCAGACTCGGACCGGAACCGGCCTACACGCGTGTCGTGCTGGATATCAAGGGGCATGACGCCCCCTTTACCTACGGCCTGTCCGAGGACGGCATGACCCTGACCGTCACCCTGGCCGCCCGCGCGGCGTCACCGGCCTTGCCGCGTCATCCCGCCGGACTGGTGCGGGCCGTCTCGTCCGAGGCGGAGAAGGATGCGACGCTGGTGACGATTTCCGCCGCCGCGCCGATCGCCATCGTCAAAAGCGGCACGCTGGCGCCCAATGGGAAATATCCCTTCCACCGCATCTATTTCGACCTTGGCGCTTCTCCGGTATCGGCGCCAGTTCCGGCACCGGCACCGGTACAGATGGCGAGCGAAGAGCCGCCGCATGCCGCCCACCACGAGGTGGAGCACGAGGATGAACACGGTCACGAAGCGGCGGAGCCGGAGGAAGAGGAAGCCGCGTTCACGATAAAGGTCGGCGGCAGCTTCGAGCGCAGCCTCAGCGACTACAGCAACAGCGGCGGCCCGACGGTCGCCGTCGAAACCGGACTGTTCCACGAGGCGCTGGAAGCGGAGCTCGGCACCACCCCGCTGATCCGCGACGGCCAGACCACCTGGAAGACCGGGCTGATCCTGAAGAAGCCCATCGAGCTTACCGAGCGCGTGGAATTCGAGATCGGCGCCGGCCCGATCTGGCTGCACCGCCCCGAGGGCGACTTGCCGACCGACTCGATCGGCGTCGAAGGGGTGCTGGAGCTGGTGGTGTGGCCCGGACGGCAGAAATCGGTCGGGTTCTATCTCGAATCGGGCTATTCTTACGACTTCGGCCGTGGCCACGAAAAGGCCGCCGGCGGCGGCGCCGGGCTGCTGTTCCCCATTCCGTGACCCGCGATGATCGTCCGCGACCGCCCCAGTTTTCTCCAGCTTTTCTTCATTCTCCGCGGCTCGATCGTCACGCGCATCTTCCCGCAGATGCTGATGACCGCCGGCCTGTCGGCCCTGGTGGTATGGGGGCACGAGGCCCGTCCCGCCTGGGTGCCGGCCTATAGCGGCGCGCCCTTCGCGCTGCTGGGCATCGCGCTCTCGGTCTTTCTCGGCTTTCGCAACAGCGCCTGCTACGACCGCTGGTGGGAGGCGCGCCGCCATTGGGGCGAGCTGCTGGCGGCGGCGCGGACGCTGGACCGCCAGAGCCTGGTCCTGGCGGAGGCGCCGCGACGGCGCCTGCTGACCTTGGCCGCCGCCTTCGCCCAATCGGCGGTGCTGCACGTGCGGCCGGGCGGCGAGCAGGACAAGGCCACGCGGCATCTGACCGAACACGACCGGAGCGTGGTCGCCGCCAGCCGCAACCGCCCGCATGCGGTGCTGCGCCTGATGTCGCAAACCCTGGCCGAAGCCCGCGCCGCGGGGGATCTGGACGATATTCCCTTCCAGATGCTCGACCGCACGGTGGAGATCATGGGCATGGTACTGGCCTCCTGCGAGCGGCTGCGCGGCACGCCGATCCCGTTCGGCTACACGCTGCTGCTGCACCGCACCGCCTATCTGTTCTGCTTCCTGCTGCCCTTCGGCTTCGCCAACGTGCTGGGCTGGGCGACGCCCTTCGCCACCGCGCTGGTGGCCTATACCTTCTTCGGCCTCGACGCCCTGGGCGACGAGCTGGAGGAGCCGTTCGGCACCCGCGACAACGACCTGCCGATCGGCGCCATCGCCGACCTCATCGAAATCGGCCTGCTGGAGGGTTTGGGCGAAACCGACCTGCCGGCGGCGCCGAAGCCGGTCAAGCATGTGCTTATGTAATACCCCTTCCGTCGCTCCCGCGAAGGCGGGAGCCCAGCGTTACTCGCGGATGCGAGGACATGGCCTCATATCGCCGCAGACGCGGCTCAGTGCCTAGGTTCCCGCCTTCGCGGGAACGACGGAGAAGATTTACGACGAGAGGATTTTCTCCGGCGTGATCGGCAGATGGCGGACACGCTTGCCGGTGGCGTTGAACACCGCGTTGGCGATCGCGGCCCCTGTGCCGGTAATGCCGATCTCGCCGATTCCCCGCGCGCCCATCGGCGCCTGGGGATCGGGGATGTCGGTCCACATCACCTCGATATCCGGCACGTCGAGATGCACCGGGACGTGATAGTCCGACAGGTTGGCATTGACGATCCGGCCCTTGCGCTCGTCGAACCAGCTCTCCTCCATCAGCGCCAGGCCGATTCCCATGACGATGCCGCCCTTGAACTGGCTGGCGGCGATCTTGGCGTTGAGGATGCGGCCGCAATCGAAGGATCCGAGGAAGCGGCTGACCCGGACCTCGCCGGTTACCGTGTTGACCCGGACCTCGGCGAATTGAGCGGCGGTGGAATGCATCGAGAAATGCTGGAACTCGGTGGGCTTGGCGGCCGCCGCCTCGGCCGTCGCCACGTCGCGGCCGGCGCGGGAAAGGATCGAGCCGAAGCTTTCGAAGCGATCGGGATCGTCGATCACCCCGAGCCCACCCTCGCGCGTTTCCAAATCCTGCACCGCCGCGCCGGCCAGCGGCGAATCATTGCCGAGCAGCCCGGCCAGGGCCTCGATCAGCGCCCGATGGGCGGCGATCACCGCGCCGCCGATCGACGCCGTCTGCGACGAGCCGCCGGCCACCGTGCCCTGCGGCAAGGACGAATCGCCATACTCGAAGCGCACCCTTTCCAGCGGCAGGCCGAGCCGGTCGGCGACATGCTGCGCCTGCGCCGTGGCGGTGCCCATGCCCATGTCCTGCATCGCCGTCTGCACCACGGCGTCGCCGTCGGCGCTCAGG
>Ga0213872_10000545_pt1 | contig 29288 bp, 27 predicted proteins | sample VelepicomBERX_R2_FD_160071 | JGI IMG/M metagenome (GOLD analysis project Ga0213872, IMG submission 160071) | Rhizosphere microbial communities from Vellozia epidendroides in rupestrian grasslands, the National Park of Serra do Cipo, Brazil - RX_R2 | ecosystem: Host-associated > Plants > Roots >...
TGCACTAACTTGCTTATACCGGGCTCCGGCCTCAACGGAGGGCCTACTGACCAAATCCATCCCGTGTTGAATCGGTTTCTGAAACTCACTGTGCAGGTCAGAGACTGAGGGCAGGTTAGCGATTTCGAACCGCCCGGGAGAGGCACTTTTCCTGTTCTCGTTCGATTGGATTTGCGCTCGCACCAGGAATCGAACGAACTCGATCGCTTCGCTACGATGGGCCGAATACAGGGAAACTGACAAGCCGGAACCGCCTAATGTACCAGCCGATCCTCCAGGGCCGCCAGGAATGCTCGTAAAGCCCGTCTCCACGATTGGGTTGAGGTTTCGCCAATAAACCCGCGGAGATCGCCCGGCACGAGTGATCGTCGTCCCGAGCCAGACTCGGTTAAATGCCGCTTTTCCCGACCCAAAAACATTCATCGAATCAATTTCCCGATAGGCAACCACACTTGGCGGCGATATCGAACCGATCCAGCGTTTGGCCCGTTCCCATGCCCGAATCGCCGCCGGATTATTCACGCTGATCGTACGGTCGCTTTCGATGATTCTGCCTCCTCCTTCCGCGATCTGCCATTCCAGGGCATTGCATGTCAATGCCTCAGCCGATACCCCTTGCCACACGTAGCCCCAAAAATCTTTACTGCCCTTCGCGCGCTCACCCGACTGAATCCGCTTGGCCATGCTCTCCAACTCCTCCCAGGTCCTGGGAGGATGGTCATAGCCGTATTTGAGCAAAAGATCGCTTCGATATTCCAAAGCGCCGACATTAACTTGATAAGGGATGGCCACCAGCTTTCCGTTAACTGTGTAGAAAGGCAGCAATTGCGGCTCGAGCGAGGAGATTTCCGTGGCCGAGTACGGTGCTAAGTCGATCAGATCGGATTCGAGTGTCCCGGACCAGATCAAATCGATACCCAGGAGATCGATACCGGAGGGACCTGCTTTTAAGAGCTTGCGCCAGAGGTCTAATTGATCGAAAGTGCCCTCAGGGATCGGCATTTCCCGAATGAGAATTCCGGTTCGCTGTGTGAATTGTTGCGATAGTGCAGACCTCTTCGATATCTCCTCAGGCTCGAACCGCCAACCGTGAGGGTAGCGCAAGGTCACTGGCTCTCGTGCTGAGTGTTGGCAAGAAACCAGCAGCATGGATAACAAAAATGTCCATGCAGTCCGCCATGCGGCGCGCGGTACGCCGGGCAAGGTCCTATTCATCGCTGGATTCTCGAGGGAAGATCGGGCGGCTCAAACAGAGGCTTAACATTCGTACTTTTGTTTCCCCCGTTAAAGCCTTCTCCATTGACGAGAATTGCTGCCGGGAGCGGGCCCGAAAAACGGACTTCCGCATCGCCCGGGATTGTATCAGCGCCAGGATCAGGATTGCCGCGTGCATGGTATCCCGGTTCCATGCAGAAAGAAGCCGTTCGTCAATGGTACGACCAGATGTGGAACCTGTGGGACGAATCAGTCTTCGAGCAGATTCTCGACCGGGAGATCGAATTGCGTGGCTCTTTGGGTCAAGTTCACCACGGTTATACCGGAGTTGCCGAATACATGCGCTTCGTGCGAACCGCATTTCGTGATTTCAGAAACCAGATTGAAGATCTGGTGGAAGAACAGAACCGCGTTTTCGCGCGACTCACTTACACCGGAACCCATAATGGCGAGCTGTTCGGGATTCCGCCCACGGGACGGAGGGTGGAGTACGCAGGTGCTGCCTTGTTTACATTCCGAGATGAGCGAATCGTGAAAGTGTGGGTGCTGGGAGACGTTGATCATCTGAAGCGGCAGCTATCTGACTCTCCATCCAGACCGAAGACCGTATATATGGTCGTGGAGCACTTCAAGAAAAAAGATGCCGCGGCGGTGTATCGCCGATTTCGGGATTGCGGCCGCATGACGCCTGAGGGACTGATATACGTATCGAGTTGGGTCGATGAAAAACTCGAGCGATGCTATCAACTTATGGAAACCCATGACCGGAAGCTGCTCGATGAGTGGATGGCCAGGTGGAACGATCTTGTCGATTTCGAAGTGCACCCAGTTATCACCTCGAAAGAGGCCGCGGGAAAAATCGCACCGCAGCCGTAGCGGATCTGATCCTTCAGCTCTTTTCCGTCTGCAGTTGTTTCTCCAGCTCGGCGACGCGGCGTTCCAACGCACGGATGGTGCGGAGCATCTCCGGAAGACGTGTATAAGCGGCGGATGCGCGGAGCCAATCCCTGGAATCGAATGCGGGAGAACCGCTGACCACCGTGCCGGCGGGCACATCGTGGCCGACGCCGGATTGCGCCCATACAATGGCGTTTTTGTGAATGGTCAGGTGGCCGGAGGAACCCGTCTGGCCCGCCATGATCACATTTTCTTCGAGCACCGTGCTGCCGGCCAGGCCGGTTTGACCGCAGATGATATTGTCCTCGCCGACGACGCAGGCGTGGCCAATCTGGCAGAGACTGTCGATCTTTGCACCACGCCGGATGCGCGTTTCGCCGAGCGTCGCACGGTCGATGGACGTTAGTGTCTGCACTTCGACGTCATCTTCGAGAACCGTGATGCCGGACTGCACAATCTTGTGCTGGCGGCCATCGTCCCCCTTCGCAAAGCCAAAACCGTCGCCGCCTATGACCACTCCGTTGTGCAGGGTAACGCGGTTGCCGATGCGGCAATATTCGCGCACGGAGACATGGGAATGCGCCGTGAAATCATCGCCAACGGTGCAGCCTTGGTAAATCACGGCGTGGGGATGAAGCACGGCATTGGCGCCAATGACCGCGTCTTCACCGACGACGGCATAAGCGCCTATGGAAGGGTTGGGGCCGATGGTAGCGGTGGCCGCGATCGATGCCGTAGGATGAATTCCCGGCGCAGGCTTGGGCGGTTGATAGAAGAGGGCGAGAGCGCGGGCGAAATCGTGATACGGATTGCCGGAGACAAGGGTAGCGATATTTTCGATGGGCTCGGCCGCAATGATCGCGGCGGCGCGAGTCGCTTTCGCTTTCGGCGCGTACTTCATGTTGGCGAGAAACGTGATCTCGCCGGGGCCGGCTTTCTCGATGGTCGAGACGCCGGTGATCGGCGCCTCAGAATCACCGGTCAGCCCGCACCCCAGAAGGTTCGCAAGCTGCCCGAGCGTAAAGGTGGGCATGGTAACTGCTCCGATTCAGCTCTCCGCAACGATCGGGTTGCGCAATTCGCCGATACCGGCGATTTTAACCGTCACTTCTTCACCCGGATGGAGATAGCGCGGCGGCTTACGCGCGAACCCGACACCGGCGGGTGTGCCCGTGGAGACGATGTCGCCCGGTTCCAGCGTGAAGACACTCGACAGGAACGCAATCAGGTCAGGGATCTTGAAGATCAGCTCGCGAGTGTTGGAATCCTGCATGATTTCGGGCTCGGCGCCGGGGCTTTTTAGCTCGAGCTGAATGTCGAGCTCGTGAGGATCCGCAATTTCATCGGCCGAGACGATCCACGGGCCCATCGGAGCGAAGGTATCGAAGGTTTTGCCCATGAGCCATTGGGTCGTCGCCCTCTGATAATCGCGAGCGCTTACGTCGTTGACGATGGTGTAGCCGAAGACATGTTGGGCCCAGTCCTGGGCGGCAATGTGACGGCCGCCGCGGCCAATGACGAATGCGAACTCGCCCTCATAATCGGGCGCCTTAGAGACCTTAGGCAGCACGATATTGTCGCCAGGCGCAATCACGGCGGTTGCAAACTTGTTGAAGATGGTCGGAACCTTGGGAATTTCGGCGCCGGTTTCCTTGGCGTGGTCGAGATAGTTGAGGCCTACGCAGATCAGTTTGCGCGGGCGTGGAATGGGGGCCAGCAGTTTCACGCTACTTAACGCGTGCGTGGAACCCTCGGGGGGAGCGGCGAGCAGCTTTTCGGCTTTAGCGCGGCCCTCTGGACCGAATTCGATAAACTCTACAAGCGACTGGCAGCCCGCAGACGACAGATCGACGACGGCATCAGTGCCGGAAAGGACGCCGGGCCGACGGGCACCCGCGAACTCGAACGTGACGAAGCGCATGCTTGTCATCTTAGATCGGTCGGTTTTGGAGTCTGAAACCGGCGCGGGCTGCTGACATGTTGGTGGTACGATAATTTTGCAACTTGCCGGAAGGAGGCAATAGAAGTGCCCTTTCGTACTATGCTTTGTTTCTTCGCTGCGGTGGGCATACTTACTGCAGGGGACAAGAAAGATTTTCTCAACCCGAACCCGGGTGGAGTTCAGAAAGCTCCGGGTAACAAAACGGCGCCGTTTGACGGGCGCGTGGACGTAACTCGGCTACTGAGCAACCTACCTTCTAATCAATCCGCAAAGCTGCCGTCGGCCAAGAAGGAGTGCTCCATCCCATTGCGTTGGGGGAAGGTCGACATTGAGCCGGGTCCGGGTATCAAATCTGTTCCGCATCCGGAGCAGTTCGACGGCATGTATGCGCCGAATCCGGCGCCGTCCTGCCTGAGTGCAGAGAACGAAATGCCGGGGCCGTCAAAAGAGAAACTGTCGAAGTAGCAGTCGCGGCAGGCCGCTCAGGACGTGCGCGTCCGGGCGATTTCCGGCGCCTCTTCCACCGGAAGCTGGAGCGCCTTTTCCGGTTCGAGATAGTAGCGGGTCAGCCCCTCCCTCAAAATGTCCAGCGCCTCCTGCGGAGTGTCGGCAAAGCGGAAGAGATTCATGTCAGAGTCCGCGATCATGCCGTACTTGACCAAAGCCTCGAAGTTAATTATTTCGTTCCAGAAACCGGATCCGTAGAGAACGATCAGGATCTTGCTTTCGAGCTTCTCCGTTTGGGCAAGTGTCAAGATCTCCGATAACTCGTCGAGTGTGCCAAAGCCCCCGGGAAATACGACCAGCGCCTTGGCCAGATACGCAAACCAGAATTTGCGCATGAAGAAGTAATGGAACTCGAAAGAGAGCTCCGGAGTGATGTATGAATTCGGGCGCTGTTCGAACGGAAGACCGATATTCAGCCCGATGCTCTTGCCGCCGGCCTCAGTCGCGCCGCGATTGGCCGCCTCCATAATGCCCGGGCCTCCGCCGGAGCAGACCACAAAGCGGCGTGGTGATTCATTGCAGGGATTCGAAGCCGTGGAGAGGGAACCAGACCATTCCGTGACGAGCCGGGCCAGTTCGCGAGCCTCGTCGTAGTAACGGCCAAGCGGACCGTTCTCCTGGATACGCGCCGAGCCGAAGAACACAATGGTGTCCTGAATTTTCTCTTCCTGAAAGTGCGCCAGCGGCCACAGGTACTCCGAAAGGATACGGAGCGGGCGCGAGTCGGCACTCTGGAGGAAGGCTTCCTCACGGTAAGCGACCGGGCGGCGGATCGATAAGTTCGCGCCGTCGGCCAATGTTTCGCGATCTTCGGGGACAGCCAAGTTCCGATTGTCGCACCGCAGGCGGCAACACAGGGTTTGCCTCGAACCCCTGGCGCTTTTCGCGACAGATTTTTTCAATATAATTGCCGGGCGGGGTGCATATGTCGAAGGTTGTCAAGTGCCGCGAAGTCGGTGTGGATTGTGATTTCGAAGCGCGCGGGGAGACCGAGCAGGAAGTGCTGCAGAAGTGTGCCGAGCACGCTAAGAATGACCACGGCATGAACGAGATCCCGCCGGAGCTGGCAGCAAAAGTGAAATCCGCGATTCACGATGAATTGCGGCGCCTGGAAGACGCCTGCGGATTCGCGGACATCGGCGCCACTGTAAACGCCACCGGCCCAACACCCCATTGCTAAAATTCGGGCAATGCCCGGTCGCACAGTATTCACGGTCCTGGAACAAACCGCAGCGCAATACGGCGACGCGATGGCGCTATACCAACCCGTTGGAAGCAAAGCCGGAAAGGGATACCGGACGTATTCCTGGAACGACTGGCTGCGGAATTCCCGCGAGATCGCGCTGGGGTTGCGTTCGCTCGGGCTTGTGAAAGGAGATATCGCCGGCATCCTTTCCGAAACGCGCGCCGAGTTCTACCTGACAGACCTGGGGATCATGGGCGCGGGCGGCGTAGCAGCAGCGCTGTATACGGCCTATCCGATGCCGGAGCTCGCGAAAAGCCTCCAGTCGTCGGAGCCGCGCTTTCTGTTCGTCGAAGACGCGAAAACCCTGGCATCCTTGACTGAGGCGGTGGAAGCGGCCGGGCAGCAAATGCCGGAGCACGTCATCCTGATGACAGGCGAAAAGGAAGGGACCCTTTCCCGCGAAACACTGCAAGGTCGCGGGCGCGAACTGCTTGAACGTGATGCGGGCGTAGCGGCGCGCATGGCCGAGGAACTTTCCCCGGACGATTCCGCTATTCTTTACCTCACCTCCGGCGCTACCGGCGAACCGAAAATGGGGATAACGAGCCACGCGGCGATCCTGGCGAACCTGGATGCCGCGCCGGTCGTGCTGCCGATCGGACCTGAGGACTCGACGGTCGTTTTCCTGCCTTCAGCCCACATCGCGCAGAGGATTGTGCTGGAACTGGTTCCCATGCGTATGGGCATGCCGGTATGGTTTTCCGAAAGCCTGGCACGGCTGCCCGCGGAGCTGAAGTCAATCCGCCCCACGATTTTCCTGGCCCCGCCCCGCGTTTGGGAGCGGATGTACGCGACCATCCAGAACGAGCTAAAGAAGCGCCCGGCTTTTGCGCGAAAGCTGTTCTATGGCGCGCTGGGGCTGGGCTACGAGGCCTCGCAATATCGTGCCGAGGGCAAGCCGCTGCCCGCGTGGATGTCGCGCATGCTGAAGATTGCGAATAAGCTGGTGTTCTCAAAGGTTAGGGAGCGGCTGGGCGGACGCCTTCGGGTGGCGGCATCCGGCGCGGCGCCGCTGGGCAAGGATCTGGCCTCGTTCTTCGCCGCCGTCGGTATGCCCCTGATTGAGGGCTATGGTCTGACCGAAGCCGGAGTGATCAGCTTCAATCCTATTGAGCGGCCGAAACCGGGGAGCATCGGCACCCTGCTGCCCGGAGCGGAAGCGCGTCTGGCGGACGACGGCGAGCTGCAACTTCGCGCGCCCACGCTGTTCAAGGGCTACTACAAAGACCCAGAGGCGACCCGCTCCGTCATGACGGAAGACGGGTGGTTTGCAACCGGCGATCTGGCAGAAGTGGACAGCGACGGCTATTGGTACATCACGGGACGCAAGAAAGAACTGATCGTCTCTTCGAACGGAAAGAAAATTTATCCGGCACGCATCGAGACCCTCTTCAAGATGGAGCCGGTAATCAATCAAGTGGTGCTGATTGGCGATAAGAAGCCGTACGTGACGGCGCTGCTGACGCTCAACGTGCCCCATCTGCGCCATCTCGAAGGCATGGAGGGTGTGGATTCGAAACCGCTTTCTGAAATTGTCAACGCCGAACCGGTAGCACGGGCGGTCGAAGACGCGGTTTCCCGGGTGAACAAGCAGCTTGCCGATTTCGAGCGCATCCGCCGCTTCAAAGTACTGGATCGAGAGTTTTCAATTGAGGATGGAGAGCTGACGCCGACGATGAAGATCCGGCGAGGACGGGTGCTGGAAAATCATCGCGAGTTAGTGAGCGAGCTTTACTTAGGGCGAGAAGAGAGCGCGTGAAATTATAGTCTTGCAGCGGTCCGTAGGCGGATACACCTGCGGATTCGGGCGCCTGCCGCTGGTCCCGTTCCTGGTCGAAACGGTGCACCTCCCGTCGCGCCTCGCACACGCCCTTGATCAAGAGTGCCACCATCACGGCAAATAAGGAAACTACAGCGAAGATCATATATGCCTCCGGCAGCATTCTGCGACTTGAACAATACTTTCTGGAGCGAACCGCTTTGATTTCTCACAAAATCGACGTACAAACCGATCTGAATCAACCACTACAGCTTCTCCCGATCTTTCGCGAGCGAGTCTGGGGCCGTGAGGACCTCAGGCCTTTCTTCACGCAAATGCCGCCAAACCAGCGCATCGGCGAAGTTTGGTTCACCTTTAGGGAAAACGCAACGTCAGCGGATGTTACGCTCGGCGAACTTCTCGCGCGGCGGCCCGAGATCCTGGGCAGGGGCGCCGATCCGGAATATCCGGGCGTTTGCCCACTGCTCGTAAAGCTGCTTTTCACGACAGAACGGCTTTCGGTGCAGGTTCACCCGGACGATGAATACGCGCGGCAGTACCATGACAGCTTGGGGAAAACCGAGGCCTGGTACGTCGTTGATGCGCAGCCGCCCGGCGAAGTCGCCGTCGGGTTCCGCGAAACGATTACGCCGGAGCGTTTAAAGGAAACGGCGCAATCGGGCGAGATCGAAACCCTTCTGGATTGGCGTAAAGTGCGGCCCGGCGACGCGATTTTCACCCCGGCCGGCACGGTGCACGCGATCGGGGCCGGGTTGACGATCTGCGAAATTCAGGAGAACTCCGACATTACCTACCGGCTCTACGATTATGGGCGCCCGCGCGAGTTGCACCTCGAGCATGGAGTCAAAGTGTCGCATCTCGGCCCGCACAACTTCGATGCCGCGCCGGTAAAGCTGGCCGATGGCCGCGATGAACTGGTTGCGTGCGAATATTTCCGCATCGAGCGGCTGCGGCCGAAGAATGAAGTGCACATCGACCGCGGCACGCCCTATTACCTACTCCTGATTTGCCTGAAAGGTTCGGGGACGATTGCAGGCGAGCCCTTTGCTGCTGGACAGTGCTGGATGGTTCCATCGCACCATACCGAGCTGATCTTGAATGGCCCGGGTTCCGAATGGATCGCGACCTACAAGGCTGCCGAACCGCTGGCCGGCTTGCACATCAAGTAGCCCAAGTCAGCGACTATTTCGTGAAAGCCCCGCGGATTAAAAGCGCGATTTTGGCAGGTTTCGAGACGCGGATGTGCCGGCTGAGCACGGCATAGTTCGCGTTCTCGACTTTCCCTAGCAGCCTCTGATAGATCGCTCTTAATGCCCACAAAGAACGGCGGCTCTTCGGCTCGATCAAGTCCATCAACGGAGCCGATTCGTCATAGTAAGCCCGCGCGCGGCCGGCCTCAAAGCGCATCAACGCGCGGAATTTGTCGTCTTCCTTGCCCGACCGCAGTTGCTCGGGAGGTACACCAAAGCGCTCGAGATCTTCGAGCGGCAGATAGATGCGGCCCATGCCGGCATCCTCGCGGACATCGCGCAGGATGTTTGTTAGCTGGAAGGCGATGCCGCATTTTTCCGCGAGCAGCAGCGCACGCGGGGAGCGGAAACGGAAGATATGAATGATGGTCAGGCCGACAACCGAGGCAACGTGGTAGCAGTAGCGGTACAGCTCATCGAACGTTCGTACTTCACGGGGCTCGACATCTGAAAGGATGCCGTCGATCATTTCGTGAAAGTAGCGGTGCGGAATGGAGTAGCGTTGAACCGTATCGAAGAACGCCGGCCAGATCGGATGTCCCTCTGTCCTGCCCTGCAGTGCGTGATCGAGAGCGATGCGCCAGAGTGTGATGCTCTGCTGAAGGGCCGCCTTGTCCGTGGTCGCAGGATCGTCACTCAGATCGTCACACTCGCGCATGAACGCGTAAATGGCGCACATGGCATCGCGCTGCGGCTTTTCAAGAAGCAGAAAGGAGTAATAGAAGTTCTTCGCGCGGGCCTTCGCGATCTTCCGGCAGTATTGGTACGATTCTTCGATCGCCTGGGGGGTTAGAACGGCAACAGTCGCGGAAGACATTGAATGAGAATTCCTACTCGCTCCGCTTTCGAGATATGCGGACGCCGCGCAAGTACATTGTAGTTCTGCAGACGGATTTTCTTGAGGATTTGCATGCCTCCGCGGCTAAAGAGATCGAGGTCAAGGGAAAGCCGGCGGTTCACCATTTTGACAAGCGGCAACCCCTTCTGAAAGAGGTCTTCGGCTACGCCTACTGCCTCGACCATCAGACTCTGGAACTGCGGGTTGAACTCATGCGCGAATAGCTGTTCCACCGTGTAACCGTGCTTCTCAAGCAGGTTGAGAGGCAGATAGACGCGATCCTTCTGCAAGTCGACGGTCACATCCTGCCAGAAATTGGCAAGTTGCAGAGCGGTGCAGGTGAAATCAGAGAGGCGCTGCCGTTCGGCGTCGCGATAGCCGCAGAGATAGAGCACCAGGTGGCCCACCGGATTGGCGGAGTTGACGCAATAGCCAAAGACGTCATCGAAGGTCCGGTAGCGTGTCACGGTCTGGTCCTGCTCGAACGCGCGAATGAGACGATCGAACGGTTCGATTGGAATCGCGTGCCGCTGAACGGTGCCTTTCAGGGCAACGAATACCGGATGCGAAGCCTGGCCGTGGTACATAGCTTCCAGTTCTGAGCGCCACCAGGCGAGCAGACGCAGACTTTCGCGCGGGTCGCCGATTTCATCGCCCAGATCATCGGCCCAGCGGCAGAATGCGTAAACGTTGTAGAAATCCTGGTGCAGTTCTTTCGGCAGCAGGAAACTGACGACCTGAAAATTCTCGTAATGGTGCGTGGCCAGCCAGCGCGTGTATTCGAGAGCTTCTTCCCGGGAATAGGCCGTGCTGTCCGGCACAACGGTTTCCAGGTAGTCTTTAGGCTGTAGATGCGCAACTGGCACGGCTGCTCTTATCTTACGAATAGATCTTAGGGAATTATCGCGGTCTTGATCTGTCCGTTGCGCTTGTGAGAGAGGTCGTGCAGCACACGCGGCAGTTCGCTGAGCGGTTCTTCGTGATTGACGAAGTGACCGGCCCGAACCGTGCCGTCTGCCACCAGATCGAGCGAGCGGCGAATATGCTCCGGGGTGTGGTGAAAACTCGCCTTGCAGGTGATTTCAGAGTAGTGCAGCAGCGCCGTGTCGAGCGCGACCTTCGTTCCGCTGGCGCACCCGCCGAAAAAGTTGATGACGCCGCCTTTGCGAACCAGCCGCGTAGAAAGCTCCCATGCTTCGGGAACCCCGACGGCTTCAATCACCACGTCGGCGCCGCGCCCGTCTGTGCGCGCTTTCATTTCCGAGATCACTGCCGCGTCGGTGTTCAGCGCGACCTTCCCGCTCAGCAGAATGCCTTCGCTTGCACCCAGGAGCAAAGCCTGATCGATCTGTTCGAGCCTTCGCGCGAGAGCCAGCACCCGCGCGCCATAAGCATAGCGGGCGAGCCGGACAAACATGAGACCGATGGGTCCGAGACCGAGCACCGCAACCGTGTCACCGGGCCCGACACCGCTTTCGTCAAGCCCCCGTAGTGCACACGCGAGCGGCTCCACCAGCGCAGCGTCTTTGTAATCTACGTCGTCTGGAATAACGTACGTGTTCTTCCGAACGATGCGCTCCGGAAGGCGAATGTATTCGGCGTAGGCGCCGTTATTGAAGAGCAGATTTTCGCATAAATTCTGCTGGCCGCGCCGGCAATAGAAACATTCGTCGCAAGGGGCCGAGTTGGCGGCCACCACGCGCTGGCCAACCGCAAACTTGCTTACACCCTCGCCCGACGCGACAACGTCGCCGGCCAGTTCATGACCGAAAAGCGCGGGCGGGCGGATCATCTTGGCATGATAGCCGCGCCGGAAGACCTTCAGGTCTGTACCGCAAGTGAGCGCGGTGCGTACGCGCACCAGCAATTCGCCCGCACCAATGGCGGGCACAGGCACCGTTTCGAGCCGTACATCCTCTTTCCCATATAGAACGACGGCCTGCATAGTGGAGGGCGGTGCCATTAGCTGTGCTCCTGTGGGTGAACGACTACCTTGAGCGATCGCTCGCCCGGCCGCTGCGCGATGGCAATGCCGCGGGTGATATCGCCGAGCGACACCCGGTCTGAGATAAGTTCTTCGAGCGGCAGCTCGCCGCTGAATACGACACGCGCAGATTCGGACTGCAGATCTACATCCGCGCTGTAGGAACCGAAGAGCATGCGCTCGCCGACGCAGACATCGGCACCGGAAAATTCAATCCGTTCGGTTGCCGAGGTCTGGGCGAACAGCAGAATTTTCGCTCCCGGGCGCGAAATGCGCAGCGCCTGTTCCACCAGCCCCTTCGCGCTGGTAGCAAGAATGACGGCATCGGCGCCGCGCCCATCCGTCGCGGTTTTCACAGACTCTTCGAACTCTGTCAAGCGGGGATCGAATGCCGCCGCGCCAAAGCGTTCGGACAGGTTCCGGCGAAACTCAATCGTGTCGGTTGCCAGAACAGCGGCCCCTGCGCGCTTCACCAACATGGTGAAAATGAGGCCGATGGGGCCCTGCCCCAGAACAGCCACTACGTCACCGCGCTGAGGCGCGAGCAATTCGACGCCTTTCAAGATGGTGTTGACGGGCTCGACCCAGCAGGCCTGGTCGAAAGAGATGCCGTCGGGAATCTTCTCCACCCCGCGCTCCACAATCCAGTCCATGGCGCGTACGTATTGAGAGAAGCCACCCCCCGCGGGCTCAAACGCGGAGGTGACACCGACTCTCTTATACACCGGGCATTGCGCGTACAACCGCCGGCGGCAATAGAAGCAGTCCCCGCACGGAATGTGATGGAAAACGATCACCCGCTCTCCGGGTTGATACTTGCTGACGCCTGCGCCCACAGCCGCTACTACACCCGCGGTTTCATGCCCGTAAATGCGCGGCCCCGGAAGCAGATTGTACTCAATCTTCTTCAGATCGGTGTGGCAGATGCCGCAACTCTCCACACGAATCAGGATCTCGCCGCGGCCAATGCGGGGAGTCGGGACGGATTCCACCGAGATGCGGCTTTCGCCGGTATACACGGCGGCCCGCATGGTTTCAGGAATCGGCTGTTCCAGGCTCATTGATCTTAGATACTGTACTGATTCGGCAACTGACAAGAAACTCCCCCAAAGCTTTTGCGGCGTCCGCCGTGCGGCTCTTCAACCGGAACAGAGCCGGTACGATGTTCGGATGCGTAAGGGCGTGCACCACAATTTTCCCACGGGCGATACGGCCCTCAGGCGTCCGCATAGCGTTCAGGTCGAACGGAAACGATTCGTCGGCGCGGTCTGATACTACTTTGATGCAGGCAAACGGCAGGCCGGCACGCTTTGTTCGCGCGGCCACGCCGGATGATTCCATGTCGACCGCCAGGGCCCCCGAGCCGCGAAGCTGCTCTTTGGCAGCCGCGCTGTTTGCGATTTCGTTCTGCGAAAGAACCACTCCTGCGACAAAATCGCGGTGGGCCAGCACTTCGGCGCACTCGAGCCGCTCGTTTGTCGCGCGATCCAATACCTCGGTGCCGATCACGATTTGCGATTCCGTCAGATCTGAGCTGAGCGCTCCGCAGTAGCCCGTACTCACCACCGCTTCCAATCGCGAGGAGGAGAGCTCCGCCACCATGCCGGCCCGGATGGCTATTTCGACAACGTGGGCCGCCAGCTTGGGGCCCGCGCCATTGGCGGCAAGCAGCATGCGACGGCCTTCCAGGATGCCCTCATAGGCGTAATCGACCGGCCACTTCAGTTTTCGCAAGCCGGTGAGCATTTCCGCGAAAGGCGTGAGTTCCGATGCTTCCGATGCAACGTAGAGGATCGCCATAGGCTAGCAGTATCCGTTGGTACGAAACCAATCGATGGCACGCTCGAGTGCGGCGTCCACGGGTCCAGGGGCGAACCCGAGGTCGCAGGCGGCTTTGGCATGACTGGCAAACATTTTCTTCCGCGCCATTTTGACTGCTTCGAGCGGTGCAATCGGCTCCTTGCCGGTGACGTCGGCCCAGGCGGTGGTCACCACGCCGGCGGCATACGCGATCCCGTAAGGGATTTTCGTCCGCGGCGCGGGTTTTCCCGCAAGTGCTGCCATACGCGCCAGAATCTGCTCGAGTGTCAGGTTCTCGCAGCCGAGGATGTAGCGTTCCCCGGGACGGCCTTTTTCCGCTGCCAGCAGATGCCCTAGCGCCGTATCGCGCACATCGACGAGATTCAACCCGGTGTCGACAAAGGCCGGCAGCTTGTTGCGCAAGAAATCGACGATGATTTTGCCGGTGGGCGTCGGTTTCCAATCGTGATCTCCGATGGGCGCGGTCGGGTTCACGATAATCACCGGGAGCCCGGCGCGGGCTTTTTCGAGCGCGACCTGTTCTGCCAGCCACTTCGAGCGCTTATAATGGCCGGCCATGTCTTCAATGGACACTGGGGTGGTCTCTTCGCCGGGACGATCTTTCGGGATCCCGATGCAGCCCACGGTGCTGGTGTAGACAATGCGGTCAACGCCGGCCCCGGCGGCAGCAGCGAGCAGATGCCGCGTGCCCTCGACATTCGAGTCGTACAGGTCTTGCGGGTTCTTTGACCAGAGGCGGTAATCGGCCGCAACATGAAAAACCTGCTGGCAGCCTTCGATGGCATGGGCTAGCGAGGCGGGGTCGCGGAGATCGCCGGTGACGCGCTCCACATCGAGCTCGCGGATGTGGCTGGACGGGCGGCAAAGCGCCCGCACGTGATGACCGCGCTCAAGCAGGAGACGGGCAACGTGCCAGCCCAGAAAGCCGCTGGCGCCGGTGACAAGGATACGCGCCAATGCGCCTCAGAATGCGCCCACGCCGGTTTCCTGGCGAGCGGGAGCGGTGGCTTTCCGGTAGTTAGTTAAAGCAAGCAGCGGGAAAGTGTTGCGGTAGTCGGTATAAGCCAGATAAAAGACCCGGGGAAATCCCGTGCCGGTCGAGTAATCTTCGTCCCAGTTACCGTCCGGGCGCTGCGTGCGAACCAGGTATTCGACACCATTGTAAAGACTTTCGCTCCGGATATCCCCACCCGCCAGCAGCGCGAGGATCGCCCAAGCAGTCTGCGATGGCGTACTCGGGTTCGAGATGAAGCGATTATCGTCGTAGCTGGCGCAGCTTTCGCCCCAACCGCCATCGCGATTCTGATAAGCGCGAATGAATTCGAGAGCCTGCTGGATGCTCGGCTCATTTTCGCTCACCCCGGCGGCGCGCAAGCCGCGCAAAGCGAGGAACGTGCCGTAAATGTAATTGACACCCCAGCGGCCGTACCAGCTACCATCAGCTTCCTGGGTTCGCAGAAGATACTCCACCCCTCGCTTGATAACCGGATGATTCTGCGGCACACCGCACTGGATAAGGCCTTCGAGCACCCTGCCGGTAATGTCGGAGCAGGACGGGTCGAGCATTGCATTGTGATCCGCAAATGGAACGTAGCTCAGCAGCTTCCAGTTGTTATCAACATCGAATGCAGCCCAGCCGCCGTCTTTGCCCTGCATGGCAAAAAGCCATTCGATCGCGCGCTGGATGCAGGCACGCTGCTTGGCGTCATCCGAACCGCGAGCCTTGGCCAGTGCAAGCAGCACCATTCCGGTATCGTCCACGTCCGGATAGAACTCATTCTGGAACTCGAACGCCCAGCCGGAGGGCTCGGCATTCGGCCGCTTGACGGCCCAGTCGCCTTTGCGGCGAATCTCTTTCGAAATGAGCCAGTCTACACTGCGCCGTAATGCATCACTCGGAGGATTGTCGGTCTCGGCCAGCGCAAAGGCTGCGATCGCGGTATCCCATACGGGCGAGAAACACGGCTGCATATAGAAGCCGCGCTTATCGTCCACCATGAGCTTATCGAACTGATGCTGCGCTTCGATCCGTAATGGATGATCCGGGCCATAACCAAGCACATCGAGCGCCATGATGGCATACTGCATCGATGGATAAATTGCGCCCAGGCCGTCGGAAGCCTCAAATCGCTCAATCATCCACCCAGCGCACTTCTTAACCGCGTACTCACGAATGAACCTGGGACCGCGCCTTTCCCAAACCTTGAGGAAGCGATCGAGCAATAGGAAGCCGTTGCGCCAGCTGAAGGTTTTCAGATCACGCTCAGGATGCATCGGCGCCCCCGGCAGGAACAGCTCTTCGAGAGTGAACCCGGCGGGAACTGGACGCTGCGGGTTGGCGGAATGCACAATCGACAGCGACATGACGATGGCGCGCGTCCAGGACGACATCTGGTAGATGAAGTGGAACGGCAGCAGGACGATTTCAGGGGGAATCGACGGGCAGGCTTCGCGAGGAAACAGGCCGAACAGGCTCAGGTTGATGCGGACGTAGCTGTTGGCGGCTTGCAATCCGCCAAGCTCGACGATACGCTCGCGCAGCCGCTGCATGCGCGAATCGTGCATCGGAACACCTGCGACCTTGAGGGCGAAATAAGCCTTGATGGAGGCGCTGACGTCGGAAGGTCCATGCAGGTAAATGTTAAATCCGCCGTCTTCCAACTGGCGCGAAAGAATAGAGTCTACAGCGCGATTGATTCGCGCGCGCGTCGGCGGATTCCAGACACCGTTTACCGGCGGATGAAGCCATAGCTCCATCAGAATGTAATCCGATTCGAGAGTAGTGTCGGCGCGAAGGTCAGCCCACCAGTAGCCTTCTCTGAACTGGCGATCAAGGAGCGCTCCCGAAGCGCGACGAATCGCATCCTCAGCGGCAAAATTCAGCGAGTCTGAAATTTGAAGACTGGACTTCATCGTTTCTGCACAGCCAACAACTAAGTACGCACGGTATGAAGACGAGGCGTGAATTTTTCGAGATCGGACGGCAGGGTAAACCGCACGTCCTCTTCCTTAATCTCAGCCTCTTCCAGGTCGGTATATCCTTGTGTCCGCAAATGATCGATTAATTCCTGGACCAGATGCTCGGGAGCCGACGCGCCGGCTGTAACAGCCACGGTATCAACACCCTCGAGCATTTCCGCCCGCACTTCACTGCAATCGTCCAGCAGGTACGCCGGAACGCCGGCTTTCTCGCAAACCTCTACCAGCCGGCGCGAGTTCGAACTGTTTTGCGAACCTACCACCAGCAGCGCCCGGCACAGCGGCGCCACCGCTTTGACCGCTAGCTGACGATTCTCTGTTGCGTAGCAAATATCCTGTGACTTCGGCCCCTTAATCTTCGGGAAACGCTCCATCAGACGTGTGACAATCTCTTTGGTTTCATCAAGTGAGAGAGTCGTCTGGGTGAGGTACACCACGCGTTCGGGGTCTTTTATCTGGAGACGGTTCACATCCTCGACGTCGGAGACGAGAATGGTGCTCTCCGGGGCCTCGCCCAGCGTGCCGATGACTTCATCATGGTCGCGATGTCCAATGAGGACAATCGTGTAACCCTGCTTGGCGAACCGGACGGCTTCGATGTGGACCTTGGTCACCAACGGGCAGGTGGCGTCAATTACCTGCAGACGGCGCTCCCGGGCGTCCGTCCAGACGGCCGGCGACACACCGTGCGCGCTGAAGATAACGCGCGCGCCCTCAGGTACCTCGCTCAATTCTTCGACGAAAATCGCGCCCGCCTGGCGCAGTTCATCCACGACGTGCCGATTGTGTACGATCTCTTTGCGCACGTAGATGGGCGCGCCATAAAGATCGAGGGCGATCTTCACGACATCAATAGCTCGAACCACACCGGCGCAGAAGCCACGGGGTTTGAGCAGGATGATTTTCTTCGTAGTGCCGTCCGCCGGAACAAAACCGGCAGGAACAGAGGGATCAACGGCGATTCCAGCGGGAGGCATAAAGACAGTATAAGTATAACAAGTGCCGTGTTTTCAGCGCTAAAGAAAACTTAACGTAATAGATCTGGCGGGTTGTACGGTAGCAATCGGGGGTCGAATTGCGGAATTCCGGAATTCAGCGGCACAGAGGCGCCCGCAGCGAACGAGAACGAGTCCGATGCTCAGGCGACAAGCGGAATGCCAGCCTGGAGCGCTGCCTGGCGTAAATCCCCGTCGAGTGTCGCAAGCGGGAGCGCCTCTCGAATGGCTAACTCGAGATAAGCGGCATCGTAAGCCGTCAACCGGAACTTATGCGCCAGCGGGATGATTCGCTCGCATAGCCAGAAGAGCGGGCGCTGTTCCAAGGCGATCGGTAACTGCCTAAGCTTTTCCAGACATTCTTGCTGTTCCGCCAACGTAATTCGTCGCCGTCGTTGAGCGAGTGTAAGTCCGTTTGCTAACTCAAAGGCCAACACGGCAGGCGCAATAGCATGCACCGTTTCCAACTTTGCGAGCACATGGGCACCAAGCGGAGTAATCTCGTCCCTAAAACACCAGCTCACAGCGAGAGAGGCATCAAGCACGAACGGCCCGCTCAATATTTGTGGCCCTCATGGAGCAACTCCCTGATTCGAACGCCCGGGGCGCGACCAAGCGTAAGTTGATGTGTTTCGGCAAACTCCTGCATAGCCGCGACAGCTTGGCGGCGACGTGCTCTTTCTTCGGCCGAAAGCTCTCTCAGCGGATGGGTGACAGCCTCGAGGGCACGCTCGATGATCTCTTCTGGTGAGCCTCCAAGACCACTGGCGCGGGCGGCTTCCAGTAGTTCTTCAGCGCGCGGCGTGAGAGTGACGGTCATGGGCCAAATCGGTCGAACTGACATTCTCTATTTTAGAGAAAGCCCATGGTCGGATTTCTCACCCAATCTCACTAGAAGAACGTTATCGGGAGTCACATCTTCGGCATTGTCGAGGACATCGCCCGCCCCGCCGATCTAAGATGGAGAGAGCTAGAGGTTTATTTGCGACCTCGTAGCCAGGATAGTGGCCCGTCCGCTTTCCTGCTTTGGTCATCAAACTATGAGTGTTCCTGTCTCGCAGATGTGGACCAGCGCCACCTACGTCCTCAAGCAAAAGCTTGCCGGGCGCGAGCGCTACCCACTGGTTCTTATGCTGGAACCGTTATTCCGGTGCAACCTCGCTTGCGCCGGCTGCGGCAAAATTCAGTATCCGGCGCATGTTCTGAAGCGTCAGCTCACCCCGGAGGAATGCTTCCGCGCAGTGGAAGAGTGCGGCGCCCCGATGGTTGCCATCCCGGGCGGCGAACCGCTGATGCATCCGCAGATCAAAGAGATCGTCGAGGGGCTGGTTGCCCGCAAGAAGTACATCTATCTGTGCACCAACGCCCTGCTGCTCGAAGAGAAGCTCGATCTCTTTAAACCCAGCAAGTACCTCAGCTTTTCAGTTCACGTAGACGGCGAGCGCGAGCATCACGACTTCTCGGTTTGCCGCGAAGGCGGCTACGACGCCGCGGTGCAAGGAATTAGAGCGGCCCTGGCACGCGGTTTCCGCGTAACAACGAACACGACGCTCTTCGACGGCGCCGACCCCAACAGCGTCCGCCGCTTCTTCGACGAGATGATGGAGCTCGGCGTCGAGAGCATGATGCTGTCGCCCGGCTACTCCTACGACAAGGCTCCGGACCAGCAGCACTTTCTGGGACGCGCCCGGACACGCCGGCTCTTCCGGGCGATTCTTTCGAACCGGAAGTCGTCCTGGAAGTTCAACATGTCGCCGCTGTTTGCCGAGTTCCTCATGGGGAGCCGACACTTTTCCTGTACTCCATGGGGCATGCCGACCTACAACGTCTTCGGCTGGCAGAAACCGTGCTACCTGCTGCAGGACGGCTACGCAGACACTTTCGCTGAGCTGATGGCCGAAACCGCATGGGCGCAATACGGAACCGAATCCGGCAATCCGAAGTGTGCCAATTGCATGGTTCACAGCGGATACGAGGCCTCGGCCGTCAACTACGGCTTCGGCTCTCTCCGCGGTTTCATGGCAATGGTCAGAGCAAGTCTGTTCAGCCGTTATCCCGACAAAGACGCCCTTTCCCTGCTGAACGAGCCGCACAAGCCCGTGCATTCCTACAAACCTCTGGTCACCATCAAGACCGCCGGAGAGACGCAGGCGTGAGCGAACCGCTGGCAAATCCCGACGAGCTCGAAATTGTTCCCGGCTTTGAGCACGAGCGCCTGCAGGGCTGGGTTCCGACACTCGCGAGCGACGACGAGATCCGGGCCGCGCTCGAAAAGGCATTCGACTACCGGGGAGATGTAAAGATCACCCGCAAAGACGGCAGCATCGTCGATGGATATCTTTACGATCGCAAGCAGGGCCAGACGCTCTCTTCATCGCTGGTCCGCGTATTGCCCGCCGATGGCAGCCCGCGGGTGAGCATCCCATACTCCGATATTGCCGCACTCAAGTTCAGCGAACGCGACCCCGCTGCCGGCAAAAGCTGGGAGGCCTGGGTGCGCAAGTACTGGGAAAAGAAATCGGCCGGCCAGACCGCAGCCATTGAACCCGAAGCGTTAGAGTAGCGGACGTACGCGCAGTCACCCGTCGGCGGCAGCGCGGATGTCTCTGCTCTCCAGAATTCGTTTGGGAAAACCGTGTCTGGCTACCGCCAGCATTGCCAGGCCGATTTGCTGCGTGGTTAGAACGTAATTGGGAAAAGCGAGCCGAAGCAACGGCAGCACCGGGCTGGTAAGAGTGTAGAAGACTCGATAGGCCATGGTCTTCGATCTCACTCCGTGCAGCGGCTGGATGATTCCGGGACGGAACATATACGCTCCCGCGAACGGCAATCGCAACAGCGCATTTTCAGTTCGTCCTTTCACTCGCGCCCACATGCTTCTTCCATGCTCTGAGCTATCGGTGCCGGCACCCGAGACATAGACAAACGTCATCTGCGGATTAAGACGGCAGAGGATGTCAGCGGCAGCCATGGTGAACCCGTAAGTAATCCGCTCATAGTCCTTTTCCGTCATTCCGGCAGACGATATCCCGAGACAGAAGAAGCAGGCATCAAAACCGGCAAGCTCGGTCGTAATATCCGCGTAGCTCTCCAAATCCTGCCGTACGATCTCACGCAGTTTCGGGTGATGCGCTCCCGTTGCCGTCCGGCCAATCGTGAGTACCACTTCTACATCCGGACCGAGCAGGCATTCGCGCAGCACACCTTGCCCTACCATGCCAGTTGCGCCGAACAGCAGGGATTTCATTGAAGCCGCACCTCGTTTTCTCACCACGCAAGAAGCGCACCCGCGTGGGACAAGAATGCATAATAAACCTGCGCAAGTCTGCCGCCGCAAGAATGGAAAACACAAAAACTCATCTGAAGTCATCCAACGGCGCGGGCGTGACTCGCATCCGGTACCGCGTAGTCGCGTTTGCGGTGGCATTGGCCGCGATTACTTATCTGGACCGGGTATGCATATCCATCCTCGCTCCGGACATCATGCGCGATCTGCGATTAACCAACATCCAGATGAGCTATGTCTTCAGCGCCTTCACTCTGGCGTATGCAGTGTTCGAGATTCCGACCGCGTGGTGGGCCGACCGCGTGGGGAGCCGCAAGGTGCTGACGCGCATCGTTCTCTGGTGGTCGGCGTTCACGATGGCAACTGCGGGAAGCGTCAGCTATGGCGGTCTTTTGGCCGTCCGCTTTCTCTTCGGGATTGGTGAAGCGGGCGCCTGGCCCAATGCGGCCCGCGTGTTTTCGCGCTGGGTTCCGACCAGCGAGCGCGGGCGGGTTCAGGGCATCTTCTTTGCGGGCGCCCATCTCTCTGGCGGAGTCACTCCGATGTTCGTCGCTTACATGGCGACGTTCCTGCACTGGCGGGTAATATTCGTGATATTCGGCGGGATCGGCATCCTATGGGCGCTGAGCTGGTATTGGTGGTTTCGCGATGAGCCGCGCGATCATCCGTTCGTAGGCATTGCCGAACTCGATCTCATCGAACGCACCCGCGGGCTGCCGCCAGCTCACGCCGGCCACTGGGGCGATGTCTGGCGAACCCGCAGTTTGTTTCCGCTGTGCCTGCAGTATTTCGCAAACAGCTACGGCTTCTACTTCTTCATCACGTGGCTTCCCCTTTACCTGTTGAAGGCGCGCCACATGGAAAAGCGCGAGCTGGCAATCTTTGCCGGCCTGCCGCTGCTCCTCAGCGTCATCGCGGATATCACCGGCGGTACGACGACGGATGCCCTTTCGCGGCGTTTCGGAAAGCGCCTTGGCCGGTGCGGCGTCGGAGGAGTGGCGTATCTATGCGCAGCGGTTACCATGCTTTCAGGCACGCTGGCAAGCGATGCTCAGCTTGCAGGCTGCCTGATCGCGTTGGCGGGCGCGGCGTCGATGTTAACGCTGGCCCCGGCCTGGGCGACGGCGATAGATCTCGGCGGAAGAAACTCCGCAGTGCTGAGCGCGGCCATGAACACTGCGGGACAGATCGGCGGAGTTCTCAGCCCCATTGTCCTGGCTTATATAGTCGACCGCTTCAAAGACTGGAGCATGCCTCTGTACATTTTGTCTGGTCTCTATCTCATTGCCGCGATCTGTTGGACCTTCATCCATCCAGGGCAGGCCCCGGTCCGGCGCATACACGACTAGCATTCGCGCGTGTTAATCGCCATCATTCCCCAGGGCGGAACGTGTCCGGGGCGGTGCGTCATGTGGCGACTCGGTGGTTCGGGCATCATCGGCCAATTCTTGCTATAGTCACCAGGCGAAGGGAGGAGCCATGTCAACTCGCGCCGCGCCCGGCAAAGAAATCGAGCAGCTCTTGGGTGCCGGAACTGAGCTTCATGCGCCCGTCCCGCTGTCGGAGCAAGCCCGCCTGAAGAATTACGCAGAGGAGTACAGGCGATCAGTCGAAGACCCCGAGGGTTTCTGGGCCGGAGTGGCGCAGGAACTGGAATGGTTCCAGGTATGGAAAGAGGTTTTCGAATGGAGGTACCCGACCTTCGAATGGTTCCAGGGCGCCAAGTGCAACATCGTCCACAACTGCCTCGACCGCCAACTCACGGCCGGACGCAAGAATAAGGTCGCCTACATCTGGACCACTGAGGATGGCACAGAGCGGCAAATCACCTACGGCCAACTACTCGACTTTGTGTCGCGTACCGCCAACGGTCTCCGCTCGCTTGGTGTGAAGCAAGGCGATCGGGTCATCATCTACATGCCACTGACGTTGGAAGGCGTAGTTTCGATGCTGGCTTGCGCACGCATCGGCGCAATCCATTCTGTGGTGTACGCGGGCTTCAGCGTGCAAGCGTTGCGCAGCCGCATTGCCGATGCCCAGGCGCGCGTGATCCTTACGGCCGATGTTTGTTATCGCCGAGGCGCGCGTGTCGGATTGCGATCCATTGTGCAGGAAGCGATTTCGGGCCTGGAGACGATCGACAAAGTCGTGGTGCTGCGGCGCGCGCAGCCTCCGCTGGAGCTCGGGTTACACGAGATTGATTTCTATGAGCTGGTGCGCAAACAGTCCACAGATTGCCCGCCCGCGGTGATGGATGCCGAGGATCCCCTTTACATCCTCTACACCAGCGGGACCACCGGCAAACCCAAAGGGGTGGTTCATGTTCATGGTGGATACATGGTGGGCGTTTACTACCACATGACGCGCTTCTGGGATATTCGTGACGACGACGTGTTCTTCTGTATGTCAGACATCGGCTGGGTGGTGGGCCATTCTTACATCGCGTACGGGCCGCTGCTGGCAGGGGCGACGACGCTGTTCCGCGAAGGTGCAATTGATTTTCCACATCCGGCGATTGCGTGGGAACTGGTAGAACGCTATCGCGCTTCTGTGATCTTTACCGCACCTACGGCAGTACGGATGTTCATGCGTCATGGAGAGGATCTGCCGCGGCGTTACGATCTGCGGAGCATCCGTCTGCTTACGTGCGCAGGCGAGCCACTGAACCCGGAGGCAATGGTATGGGCGTACCGCGTGCTGTGCGGCAATGGGCAATGGGGATTCGTCGCTGATAACTGGTGGCAGACGGAGACGGGCGGCCCCTGCATAGGAACGCTGCCGGTCTTCGCAGCCCGTCCGGGAAAAGCAGGAAAGCTGCTGCCCGGCGTATCAGCGGAGATCGTAGACGCGCAGGGCAATAAACTGCCACCGAACAAGGGCGGCCTGCTGGTGCTTCGGCGCCCGTTCCCGCACATGTTCCGGACGGTATACGGCGATCCGGAACGCTATGCCGAAGACTGGAGCAAAGTGCCCAATACGTACTTCACGGGAGATGTAGCCATTCGTGATGAAGACGGATATTTCACGGTTGTCGGTCGAGCCGATGACGTGCTAAACGTGGCTGGCCATCGCATTGGCACGGCCGATGTCGAGGGCGCCCTGATAAGTCATCCGGCGGTATCTGAGGCGGCAGTCATCGGGCGTCCGGATGCAATCAAAGGCGAAAACATCAAGGCCTTTGTGATTTTGAGGGTGGGACACACGGGATCACCGGAGCTGGAAGCGAGACTCAAAGATCACGTGCGCCACGTACTGGGGCCTATCGCCGTGCCTGCCGAAATCTCCTTTCCGGACAAGCTGCCCAAAACCCGCAGCGGCAAGATCATGCGACGCCTGCTAAGGGCCTTGGAAATGGACACGGAAATTGGGGATGTCTCTACGCTGGAAGAGTAACAAGCACCAATCAGCATTCCACTCACGTGGCCAACCTAACAAAATACCGGACAGCGATACTCAACCGCTCGCAATCGGGTCTTGTTGTAACAGCTGGTGTGCTCCTTTTCGTGCTCGGTTTTTTGGTTTATGGGCACGTCTTCTCTAATGGGCTATGTTGTGCCGATGACTCCACAAACGCGATCGTGGCCAAGAATCTTGCGTTCGGGAAAGGATATGCAAACTCGATGCTCTTCGATGGGCGTCCGGGTTTAAAACTCTTCGATCCGGGGATTACAACGGGGCCCACACTCAACATTCCGGCAGCGATTCTGATCCGCCTCTTTGGGAATTTGCCCTGGGTTCCCGGCTTCGTCACAGCCACAGTCAGCATTCTGCTTCTATTAGTTATCGCTATCATCTTGTCCAAGTCGGTCGGCCGAGTCAGATCAGCCGTGTATCTCTGTGTATTGATATTTCTCCTCTACAGCTTGACGGCCGGACTCCATTTCGAAGAATGGTATAGCCTCATCGGAGATATGCCGGCGGCTTTGTTGTCCATAGCGGCTGTTGCCATTTTGGTAATGCACCCCGACAGGCGATCTGTAATTGCAATTTGCGGCCTCGTGAGCGGATTGGCAATGATGACCAAGCTGCTGGCTTTTTTGTCGTTTGCTCCGATCTGTGTTTGGTTAGTTTGGCGGGTTGTAAGTACAAGAACTGCCCGCTGTCTTATTGATTCCGTCACTGGCCTCTTCGCCTTCGTGTTACCAATGGCGTGCTTTGAGGCATGGAGAGCCAGCAGCCTGGGACTTCGGCAGTATCTTCAGAACACTCAAGAGTTTTTGGCCTTTTTCACTTCCCGCACCAATGCAAACCTTGGTAACAGCGCCGAAGGCTTGTCACTTGGGCTGTTCCAACGATTTGCAACTTATTCAGGTGCGATGCATCAGCATTTTAGTTTTTCCCCTTTGGGGTTGTTTGCGGTACTGGTGGGGATTGCGATCTTCTTGCACAACACTCTGGAGGGGGAAAACATCCGTCTATTATTCGGATGCTTGGCTGGTGGCGCTTTGATGAATGCTGTATGGTGGTGTTTCTTATCCAATGGCTGGCCTAGGTATGCATTGATTGGCTTATGCCTCTACTTTGCTGCTGTTTCCTGTGTTGTATTCACCAGGCAGCCACGGAAACTCATTGCTGTCGTGACTCTTTTGATGGTCGTCAACTTCTCGGCTAGCTACCATAGGCTTCTCGAACCTCCCAGGTTTGTAATCGCAAATAAGTTTGCCTATACTCCGCGTGTAATCAACCTGTTGAGAACTGTAGATTTTCTCAAGAATTTGAAACAGCACCGGCCTTTTGTTAGCGGTTGGTGGGGAACTGCTGTAGATGTCGAATATTCGATGCCTGAGGTTGGCAATTTCATTCGAAGTGATCACCTCGATGCGACTCGTCAAAGACCGGACTTAATCTTGGTGAGGAACGAGATCTGGGTAAAGTGGATCAAGGATGAACAGCTTGCCTTGTGGGAACAAAGATGCAACGAGGTACTACTTGACGCACAACCGTACGTAGTAATGCGCTGCCCGGCAAACGCATCCTCCAGTGAGGCTGTGAACCACTCCCGCTGACACCGATTTGCAGTTCAGCTTTACGCAGTGAACTGCAGGCGCCGCTACACCTCCACCGGAATGATCTCGCCCATCCCGAGATCCCGCAGCGGCTTCTCCACCTGCGAACGGTCCCCGACCACCATCCAAATCATGTTTCCCGGCTCGAGCAGCGATTGAGCGCATGATTCGACATCGGGCACCGTCAGGGCCGAAACGCGGCTCACGTAACCGTCGTAGTAATTCAGCGGCAACCGCAACTGCAGCAGGTCTCCAAACAGATTGCCGATCGCGTTCATCGTTTCATGCGCGCCCGGCAGTTCGAAAATCTGCTGCTGCTTTACCTTGGTAAGTTCATCTTCGGTAATCGGCCTCGCCCCGATCATACCCTCCAGTTCTTTGCGTATCTCGGCAATCGATTCGGCCGTCTTGTCGCCCTGAACCGAAGCATAGGCCAGGAACGGGCGCTGCGCCCGCGCGCCGTACAGAACAGAACCCGCCCCATAGGACCAATGCTTGTCCTCCCGCAAATTCATATTCAGCCGCGCACCGAAGGTGCCGCCGAAGACGTTGTTCATGGTCTCGAGTGCAGTCTCGGTTTGCGGGTCAGGCGGAGGCGCGATGGTTCCGGCCATCACTACCGAATGCAAAGCTCCGGGCTTATCCACCAAGTAGATGGCAGGGTTTGCCGGCCGCGGCACGGCTTTCAAATTCTTCGACGGAACCTCCGCCTTAGACCAGCCGGAGAATAATTGCTCCAGTTTCGGCTTGATCTCCGCAAGCGTCGTGTCTCCGACGACGATCAGCGTGGCGTTATTCGGCTTGAACCAGGACGCATGGAAGCGGACGGCATCCTCGCGGCTGAGGCTCTTCACACTCTGTTCGGTTCCCGAACCCGTGAGCGGCACACCGTAAGCATGACCATCCGTAAAGAGAATGGGCGGCAGCGTCCGCAGCGCCATTTGCAGAGGCGTTACTTTCTCGTTCGCGATGGCAGCAAGCTGGAGCTGCTTCTGGCGCTCGAAGTCGGTCTCCGGGAAGACAGGATTCAGGATGACGTCCGCGTAGAGGTCGAGCGCTTCATCGAGCGTCGCTTTAAGCGCCGACAGGTAGACCGTCGATGTATCGAGATTGGAACCACTGGTTAACTGGGCTCCAAGAATCTGCAGCTCATCGCTGATCTCCAACGCCGTCCGGCGCTTTGTTCCGCCGGTAAGCAATCCCGAAGTGAGCCGGGCGGTTCCCGGTACGGCGGTCTGATCCGCCGCAAAGCCCGCGTTCACATCCAGCCAGAAATTTACGATAGGAGTCTCGTGCCTTTCCGCAACCAGAATGCGCAGGCCGTTGCTGAGTCGGTCTTCCTTGATCGCCGGCAGCTTCAGATCGTGCGGCGTACCGGCTTCCGGCGTAAGACTGCGGTCTGATGCGGCGGCCGTGGGTTTCTGTCCGGCCGCGAAGGGCGCCACTTCGATCGCGTACACGCCATCGGAGAGCCACGCCCGCGCGGCTTCCCTCAGATTTGCGCCGGTTGCCTGCTCCAGGTTTTTCAACCGCCCTTTGTATCCCTGCGGCGTGCCGAAGTAAGTCTGGCTGGTGGCCAGAATGTCCGACTTACCGCCGAATCCGCCGATGCGTTCGATGCCGCGCACGAACGCCCCATAAGATTGCGCCTTGATGCGCTGGAGTTCGCGATCGTTGGGGCCGTCGGCGAGAAAGCGGGCAAGCTCTTCGTCCAGGGCTCTCTCGACTTTGCGAAGATCCTCGCCCTGTTTTGCAGTGGCGACAATCACGAACTGGCTGCCGATCTCGCGCTCATCGAGATAAGCACCCACCTGCGTGGCAATCTGTTCGTCATAGACCAGGCGCTTGTACAATCGCGAGGTCTTGCCGCTCGAGAGCACGCCGGCGGTTAGACGGAGATGATCGGCTGCGCGAGTGCCATAGCCTGGGACGTTCCAGATCTTGTAAATCCGGCCTTGCGGAACGCGGTCCTCCACCGTCTCGCGGTGCTCGCCGGTCATCTTGGCGATCCAGGAGCGCTGATGAGCGACCGGCGGACCGGGCGGGATCTCGCCAAAATAGCGATGGGCCTTTTCTTTTGCGTCAGCGACCGAGATATCGCCCGCCAGGACAAGCACTGCATTCGAAGGCGTGTAGTAAGTTTTGAACCATTCCCTGACGTCGTCGAGCGTCGCCGCATCGAGGTCTTCCATCGAACCGATAACGGTATGGTCATAGGGATGACCCGCCGGGTAGGTGGATTTAACCACCAGCTCCTCCACCACGGCATAAGGCTGGTTTTCACCCTGGCGCTTTTCGTTTTGCACCACGCCGCGCTGCAGATCGAGTACTTCCTGGTTGATGGTGCTGTAGAAGTAGCCCATGCGGTCTGACTCGGCGAAGAGCGCGTAGTCGAGGGCGGAAGTCGGCACGTTCTCGAAATAGTTCGTGCGGTCTTCACTGGTGGTGCCGTTCAGATCTGTGGCACCGACCCGCTCCATGGCTTCGATGTAGCTCCCCTGCAAGTGCTCGCTGCCGCCGAACATAAGGTGTTCAAAGAGGTGCGCGAAGCCGGTTTTGCCGCGCTTTTCGTTCTTCGAACCCACGTGATACCAGATATTTACCGCGACAATCGGGGTCTTGTGATCCTCATGGACAACCACCTTGAGGCCGTTGTCTAGGGTGAATTCTTCACAGGGGATTTCGAGATGAGAAAATTGCATTCCGTTCCGTCTCAAACCGCCAACATAGCAGACCGGCGCTCGATTGGCGGGTTTCGAGGGGCAGTAGATTATCCGATCGGCAGTACAGTAAAAGGCATGGCGCAATGGACCATCGTCGAGGGAATACTGGCGGACAAGCGGCCAATGCGGCTGTATGTGGCCGAACAGAACGGCCAAATATGGAGCGCGTGCCTCCACGATGACCAGCATCCACGCACCGAGGACGAGTTCGCCTGGCGATTGGGCGGCACCGCCCCGTGGCAGCACCGCACGGGTCACTCCCCGGGAGCGCTAAGCGCCTCTGTGCAACAGATTGCGGAGTATTTCGCGGGCAAGCGGCTCGCGTTCACTCTGCCGTTAAGCCTGCGGGGCACTGCCTTCCAGGTTCGTGTCTGGCAGGAATTACAAAATATTCCGTACGGCGCGCAGCAGAGTTATGGTGAAATCGCCGAACGAATCGGAAAGCCAAACGCTTTTCGCGCCGTCGGCAACGCTAATGGCCGCAACAACCTACCGGTTTTTGTGCCGTGTCACCGGGTAATCGCGGCGGGCGGCAAGCTGGGCGGTTACACGGGAGGCATCGGGCTGAAAAAGCGATTGCTGGCGCACGAAGCGGCGGTACTCGGCCAACACGCGGCAGCTTAAGAAGCGCGTCCAGCCAGATTGCGTTTCCGCAATACGCTGTCGAGTTCCGCCAGGAAGCGCGGCTCGTCTTCCAGCTCCAGATCGATCTCCAACCACGCAAGATCCAGCGGTGCAATCGCCTTTTCCGCGTGATCGGGGCAATTGACCCAATCCTTTTCAGTCGTCACCAGCAGATCCGCCCCATGAATGCGGGCC
>Ga0213872_10000546_pt1 | contig 29266 bp, 16 predicted proteins | sample VelepicomBERX_R2_FD_160071 | JGI IMG/M metagenome (GOLD analysis project Ga0213872, IMG submission 160071) | Rhizosphere microbial communities from Vellozia epidendroides in rupestrian grasslands, the National Park of Serra do Cipo, Brazil - RX_R2 | ecosystem: Host-associated > Plants > Roots >...
GCCCTGACCACCGACCAGGTGATGGCCCTGACCTCGGCCCAGTTCGGTGCGATCTCGACCGTCAACATCGGCGCCATGACCACCGACCAGATCGTGGCCATCACCGTCGGCCAGGCTGCTGCCATCAGCACCGCCCAGGCCACCGCCCTGTCAACCAACGACGTGGCAGCGATGGGTACGGCCGACCTTGCCGCGCTGAAGACCTCGGTCATCAGCGCGCTGTCGACCAACCAGGTCAAGGCCCTGACCACCGACCAGATCGTGGCCCTGACCACGGCCCAGGCCGGTGCGCTGACCAGCGCCCAGGCCGGCGCCCTGACCACCGACCAGATCAGCAATATGGGAACCGCTGACCTGGCTGTGCTGAAGACCGCCGTGATCTCCGCCCTGAACACCAGCCAGATCGCTGCGCTGACCACCAACCAGGTTGGTGGCATGACCACCGGCCAGTTCGGTGCCCTGACCACCAACGAAATCACCGGCCTGACCACCGACCAGATCGTGGCCATGGGTTCGGCCCAGTTCGGCGCCTTCAACACCGCCCAGTTCGGCGCGCTGTCGACCAACGACATCGCGGCGATCGGGACCGCAGACATCGTCGGCCTGAAGACCAGCCTGATCGCGGCCATGACCACCAACCAGTTCAAGGCCCTGACCACCGACCAGGTGGTGGCCCTGACCTCGGCCCAGTTCGGTGCGATCTCGACCGTGAACATCGGTGCCATGACCACCGACCAGATCGTGGCCATCACCGCCAGCCAGGCGGCCGCGCTGAGCACCGCCCAGGTGGGTGCGCTGTCGACCAACGACATCGTGGCCTTCACCACTGCGGACTTCGCGGCACTGAAGACCTCGACCCTGGCCGCCCTGAGCACCACCCAGGTCAATGCCCTGACCACCGACCAGGTGGTGGCACTGACCACGGCCCAGGCCAACGCCCTGACCACGCTGCAAGTGTCGACCCTCAGCACCAACGACATCGCCGCGCTGGAAACGGCTGACGCTGTCGCGCTGAAGACCGCCGCCATCGGCGTCCTGAGCACCAACCAGGTCACCGCACTGAGCACGGCCGTGGTGACCTCGCTGAACACCGCCCAGGTTGGCGCGCTGAGCACCAACGCGGTTGGCGCCCTCAGCACCGACCAGATCGTGGCGATGACCTCGAACCAGTTCGGCGCCCTGAGCACCAACCAGTTCGGCGCCCTGTCGAGCAACTCGATCGGTGCGATTGAAACGGCCGACGTCGGCGCCCTCAAGACCGCCATGATCGCCGCGCTGAAGACTAGCCAGTCGGCCGGCCTGACCACCGACCAGATCGGCGTGCTGTCGACCAGCCAGGTGGCTGCCCTCAGCACCACCATCCTGGCCTCCGGTTTGAGCACCGACCAGGCGGTGGCGCTGACTTCCTCGCAGGTTGGCGTCCTGAGCAGCTCGCAAGCCGCTGCCCTGTCGACCGCTGCGGTGGCCGCCTTGAGTACGGCAGACGTCGCTGCGCTGAAGACCGGTTCGCTGGCTGCCCTGACCACCTCGCAGATCAAGGCCTTGACCACCGACCAGATCGTCGGTATGAGCACCGCCCAGTTCGCGGCAGTCACCACCAACCAGGTGCAGGCGCTGACCACCGACCAGCTGGCTGCTATCGGGACCACCGATCTGCGCGCCTTGAAGACCTCGTCGATCGCTGCCCTGAGCACGGCGCAGATCTCCAAGCTGACCACGGATCAGATCCACTCGATGACTTCGACGCAGATCTGCGCCATCACCAGTGCCCAAGTGCCGGGCCTGACGACCGACCAGATCAACGCCCTGCCTTCGCCACTGGGCACCCCGATCGTGCTGGACCTGAGCGGTAATGGCATCAACACCCTGGCGGCTTCGGCTGGCGTGCAGTTCGACGTCCTGGCCAACGGCAACAAGTCGGCCACCGGCTGGGTTGGCCAAGGCAACGGCCTGCTGGTCCTGGACCGCAACGGTGACGGCACCATCAACGACGGTAGCGAACTGTTCGGTGCAGGCACCACCCTGGCCAACGGTCAGAAAGCCACCAACGGCTACCAGGCCTTGGCTGAGCTCGATACCAACGGCGACGGTGTGATCAACTCCAAGGATGCCGACTTCAGCAAGCTGGAAGTCTGGGTCGACAGCAACGCGGATGGCGTCAGCCAGCCTGGCGAGCTGAAGACCCTGACGCAACTGGGCATCACCCAGCTGAACCTGGACGCTAAGCAGAACGCCTCGCTGAACAACGGCAACATCATCGGTGCCACCTCGACCTTTGAGACCGCCGATGGCCAGACCCACGAAGCGGCCGACGTCTGGTTCAACATGGGCAGCATGAGCAGCGCGGTGGGCAGCCTGACCCAGGCCATGGCCTCCTACGGCAGCGGCACCACGCCGGAGACCACCACGCCGAAACTGGACGTACTGGGCAATACCAGCAAGTCCAGCACGGTGGCGGCGATGGCCGATGCCATGAAGCAGTTCGACGCCAACGGCCAGCCGCTGGGCAGCAGCCTGACGGCAGCGACGGACGAAAGTCTGCGCCTGAAAGCCCTGCAGAACGGCAGCGCCAACCATGGCTTCCTGGCTGCACCCAAGTAAGCGCTAAGCCGCTGAACAAAAACGGCAAGACTGAGGTCTTGCCGTTTTTTTTTAAGCCCGAACAAAGGCGGGAATGCCTTGCTGTTCAGCACGATAAAAAGCGCCCGGAAAGGGCGCGCTGGGTTAGAATCGCAAGTCGGAACAATGCGCGTAAGCAACGGAGATGCAAGACAAATTCCCACACACGGCAATCCAGTGCCTGACTGCCATTGCGCAGCACCACGGCTTGCAAATCAATCCCGAACGCCTGATCGACGACTACGCGCTGCGCGCCGAAGAACCAGGTAATGGCGTCTTGCTGCGCATCGCCGCCGATATCGGCCTGAAAGCCAAGGCCGACAAGCTCAGCTTCGACAAGCTGATGCACCAGGGCGGCGTCTTCCCCCTGATGGCGCGCCTCAGCGACGGCAATATGGTGATCGTGGTGGGCGTCAAAGAGGAAGGCGGCGGCCAGGTCGCCGTGCTCAATCCGGTCTCCGGCAGCGCCGGTGTGGTGATGGTGGCGCGCGCCGAGTTCGAGCGCCGCTGGCAGGGCGAAGTGCTGTTCGTCAAACGCCAGCACAAGTACAGCGATCCCAACCAGCCCTTCAGCCTGCGCTGGTTCATTCCCGAGATTCTCAAGCAGAAGTCGGCCTTCCGCGACATCTTCATTGCCGCCGTCGCCATGCAGCTGCTGGCCCTGGCTTCGCCCATCTTCTTCCAGCTGGTGATCGACAAGGTGCTGACCCACCAGAGCATCACCACCCTGTGGGTGCTGGCGGTGGGCATCGTGCTGGCCCTGCTGTTCGACGCCACCTTCGGCTTCCTGCGCCAGACCCTGACCCTGGCGGCCTCCAACAAGATCGACATGCGCCTGACGCGCCGCACCTTCAGCCACCTGCTGTCGCTGCCGATCGACTTCTTCGAGACCACCAGCGCCGGCGTGGTCACACGCCACATGCAGCAGCTGGAAAAGATCCGCAGCTTCCTCACCGGCCGCCTGTTCTTCACCGCGCTGGACCTGATCTCGCTGCTGGTGTTCGTGCCGATCCTGTTCACCTACTCCTTCCAGCTGACCCTGATCGTGCTGCTGTTTGCCGGCCTGATCGCGACGGTGGTGGTGACCATGATCCCGACCTTCCAGCGCCGCCTGAACGCCCTGTACGCCGCCGAAGGCCAGCGCCAGGCCATGCTGGTGGAAGCCATCCACGGCATGCGCACCGTCAAGGCCCTGGCCATCGAGCCGTCCCAGCGCAAGGTGTGGGACCAGCGCTCGGCGGAAGCCATCACCATGCACTTCCGCGTCGGCCAGATTTCGATTGCCGGCAACGCCATCACCGACTTCCTCGGCAAGATGCTGCCGGTCACGCTGATCGTCATCGGCGCCCAGGCCGTGTTCGACAACAACCTCTCGGTGGGCGCCCTGATCGCCTTCCAGATGCTGGCCGGCCGCGTCACCGGCCCGCTGATCTCGATTGTCGGCCTGGTCAACGAATACCAGGAAACCGCCCTGTCCGTGCGCATGCTGGGCGAGGTGATGAACCGTGCGCCGGAAGGCCGCGCCGGCGCCTCCGGCCTGCGTCCCATCCTGCAGGGCGAGATCCGCTTTGACGACGTCACCTTCCGCTATCCCGGCGCCCAGGCCATGGCCCTCAACAAGGCCAGCTTCACCATCCAGCCGGGCACCGTGGTGGGCATCGTCGGCCGCAGCGGTTCCGGCAAGACCACGCTGACCAAGCTGATCCAGGGCCTGTATCCGGTCCCGGAAGGCATCATCCGCTTTGACGGCGTCGATGCGCGCGAGATTGAACTGTCCCACCTGCGCCGCCAGATCGGCGTGGTGCTGCAGGAGAACTTCCTGTTCCGTGGCACCGTGCGCGAGAACCTGTCCGCCGCCAAGCCGGACGCCACCTTTGAAGAAATCGTCGAAGCCGCCGCCGCTGCGGGCGCCGACGAATTCATCGAGCGCCTGCCGATGGGCTACGACACCATGCTGGAAGAGAATGCTTCCAACCTGTCCGGCGGGCAGAAGCAGCGCCTGTCGATTGCCCGTACCCTGGTCAACAAGCCGCGCATCCTGATCCTGGACGAAGCCGCTTCCGCGCTGGACCCGGAAAGCGAAGCCATCTTCATCAACAACCTGGCCCGCATTGCCGTCGGCCGCACGGTGGTGATGATCTCGCACCGCCTGTCCACCCTGGTCAATGCCGACAAGATCATGGTCATGCAGCAGGGCCGCCTGATGGACCAGGGCCGCCATGCCGAACTGCTTACCCGTAGCGAAACCTATCAGCACTTATGGAACCAGCAAACAAGCCATCTCTGATCGACCGGATCATGGGGTTCAAGGACGAGACCGAAATCGACTTCCTGCCGGACGCCGATGCGATCGAGCGGGGACCGCTGCCGCGCTTCGTGCGCATCACCCTGCACGTGCTGCTGGGCGCCTTCATCACCTTCATCATCTGGGCCAGCCTGTCCACGGTGGAAAAGATCGTCATCGCCAAGGGCCGCCTGGTCAGCCCGCAGGGCAATATCGTGATCCAGCCGCTGGAAACCTCGATCATCCAGAAGATCAACGTCCAGGCCGGGCAGGTGGTGCATAAGGGCGACATCCTGGCCACCCTCGACCCGACCTTCACCCAGGCCGACGAAGCCCAGCTGCGCACCCGCCTGCAATCGCTGGACACCCAGATCGGCGGCCTGCGCACCGAGCTGGAAGGCAAGAAGGCCGTTGGCACCGGCGCCGGCGTGGGCAGCGCCGACAGCATCCTGCAGTCGCAGCTGTCGAGCGAGCGCCAGGCCAACTACGAAGCGCAAAAGCAGAAGATGGACGAGAACATCGCGCGCCTGCAGGCCGGCCTGGAAACCAACAAGCGCGACCAGAGCATCCTGGCCCAGCGCGTGAAATCCCTGCGCGAAGTGGAAGCCATGCAGGAGCAGCTGATGGCCGAGCAGTTCGGCGCCAAGATGCACCTGCTGGAAGCGCGCGACCGCCGCCTGGAAGTGGAACGCGACATGATCCTGCAGCACAACAAGCAGCAGGAAATGGAACGCGAGCTGGCCTCTGCGCAAGCCGAGCGCGCCGCTTTCGGCAAGGGCTGGCGCCAGAAGCAGATGGAAGACCTGCTGGCCGCTACCCGCGACCGCGACGGCATCGCCGAGCAGTTGGCCAAGGCCGACAAGCGCCACCAGCTGGTGCAGCTGACCGCCCCGGCCGACGGCGTCGTGCTGGAGATCGCCAAGCTGTCGGTGGGCTCCGTGGTGCGCGAAGCCGAAGCCCTGGTGACCCTGGTGCCGCTCAGCGCCAACCTGGAGGCGGAAGTGCAGGTGGACTCGCTGGACATCGGCAACATCAAGCCGGGCGACCTCGCCCACATCAAGATCGATACCTACAACTTCCAGCAGCACGGCATGCTGGAAGGGAAAGTGCGCACCATCAGCCGCGACTCCTTCCGCCGCGAAACCAATGGCCAGCAGGCGCAGGAAGCCTACTACCTGACCGAGGTCAACTACGGTGATTCCAAGCTGAAGAAGATGAAGCCGGGCGCCCAGCTGGTGCCGGGCATGACCTTGTCGGCCGAGATCGTGGTGGGCAAGCGTACCGTGATGTCCTACCTGCTGTGGCCGCTCACCAAGGCGGTCGACGAATCGATCCGCGAACCCTGAGCCAGCGGCCGGTCGGCAGTGCGGGCAGCCGCTGCTTGGTTCAGGCGCCGGCCTCGTTGAGCGTAGCGACCAGGGCGTCAACGTTATCGGCCGTCACGGCCGTGCTGAGCAGTTCGCGGTGGTGCATGATGGCCGCGTCGCTGACGCGGCTGTAGTCCAGCTTGCGCAGCTTTTCGATCACCGCTGGCTCAAAGCGGTACTTCAGCACCTTGGCCGGGTTGCCGCCCACCACCGCATACGGCGGCACGTCGCGTGTGACCATCGCGCCCGCCGCGATCACCGCGCCCTGGCCAATCGTCACGCCCGAAAGGATGGTGCTGTTAAAGCCGATCCACACATCGTCGCCGATGGTGATGGGGCCCTTGCTGCCGGCTTCCAGCGTGGCGAAATACTTGGTCTGGAAGGGGAAGGTCGACACGCCATCGTAGGCGTGATTCCCGCCCAGCAGGAACTTGACGTCGTCCGCGATCGAGCAGAAGTGGCCGATGCTGAGCTTTTCGCCCGGCGCGCCAAACGTCCACAGGGTGATCCCACCATAGGTGCGGCGGCCCACCGACAGCTTGCCGAAATCGAACAGGCCGTGGGCGCGCAGCAGGATGGTCTCGTTGTGCGCATTCAGCTCGCGCCAGCGCGCGGCCAGCTGGGCTTGATAAGCCGCCTGCTGCTCCACCTCGGTCGGCACGGGGCGCAGCGGCACGTCGGTGGGCAGATGCGCTACCGCCTGGTAGAAGTAGTCGTCATGCACATAGTCCTGCATGAAGCGGAAGAAGCCGGTCTTCTGGTAGGCGTTGGCCGGATCGAAGTAATACGGTATGACGTGGTTGATCAGCAGCGAGCGCTTCTCGATCTCGTACTGCGTGCGCGTGATCTGGCCCGCCAGGACATAGGGCTTGATCAGGCTCAGGTAGTTCTGGCCAAACACTTCGGCAATGTTGTAGCCGCCCTTCTTGTAGTCGCCTTTTTTCGGCAAGGCCAGGCCGGCGAAATAACGGTCGTACATGACGATCGCGCGCTTGCCACTCGACAGCAGGCGCAGCATGACGTCGGTCTGCACCAGGCGCAGGTGGGCGTTGCGGGCAAAGTCCGGCATGGCGTGGAACTCCTCGCGCCACATGCCAAAGCCGCCGATCCAGGTCATGATGTAGGATGCCCGCGCCAGGAACTCCGTCATATTGTTCATCACTTCCAGCGCATTGCCGCGCGCGTGGTTGCCGTTGGTGAAGAACAGCACCGGCTTTTCCGCCTCCGTGGCCAGCACCACCTTGAGAATTTCCGCCAGCGCGCCCGGCACCACCGTCAGGTTGTCGTTGTGCAGCTTCAGGTAGCGGCCGTGGCCCTGCTGCATCACGAAGGCGAAGTTCAGGTCGGGCGAAATGGTTTCCGTGTGGCGGTGGTACTGGATCCGGTCCGGCCAGGTTTGCTGGTACTGGCGTCCCAGCGCCTCCGTCTCGTCTTCCGAGCCATTGTCGGAAATCACGATCTCGATATCGCGGCTGTCGTGAAAGGCCGGCTGGGCGATGATGCTGTCCAGCGTCTGCTGCAGATACGGTGCGCGGTTATAGGTGGGGATGCAGATCGACAGGACGAAGTTCGGAGATTCCATGGGCTCGGATCAGGTACGTTGGTAGCGGCGCAGTTGTTCCGCGTGCTTCTGCGGGTGCAGGAAGAAGTAGTTGGTCGGGATGGTGTGCTCGTCCATCGTGCCGAACGGGACCAGGCGGCCGCCCTCGGCGGTGAACACTTCATAGCCCATGCTGCGGAACAGGGTGAAGATCTCGTTGGGGTTGTAGTTGAACTTGGCCGACCACTTGCGCAGGATTTCCGACAGCACGATGGGCTTGTCGCGCTGGATCGTCTCGATGCCGCCCTTGAATACCAGCAGCTCGGCGCCTTCCACGTCGCACTTGATGAAGTCCACCCGGGTGCTGGTCTCGGCGGTGTAGGCGTCCAGGGTGCGCACCTCGCACTGGGCGGTGCGCACGTCGCTGCGGCCGGTCAGGTTGACGGCGGAGGCGTTGCCCGAGCCTTCCGGCGGGTAGTAGAAGGTGAACTCGCCCGCCTGCTCCGACAGGCCGAAGTTGTGCGGCTTGATGTTGCCGCTGGCGTTCAGCGCCAGGTTGGTCATCAGATGGCCGTAGGTGGTTGGCACCGGCTCGAAGGCGTACACCGTGGTGGCGCGGCGCGAGGTGGCGATGTTCAGCGCGTACCAGCCGATGTTGGCGCCGATGTCGAAGTAGTTGTCGCCGTCGGCCACCAGGTTTTCCATCATGGTTGCTTCTTCTTTTTCGTAGTCGAAGAAGTTCAGCGTCTCCATCGGCGCCACGCGGTAGTCGCCCGGGGTGCAGGCGATGCGGATGCCGCGGTCGCGCGAGGTCATGATCACCTTGCCGTCCTCGATCTCGATCTTGCGCATATTGGTCTGGCCGATGTAGCGCGCATAGTCGAAGAACACCGCGTGGTGCGCCTCGTACATGGTCTTGATGAAGGTGGGCTTGTCGATCTGGCCCTGCTGGAACTGGTCCTGGGTCTGTTGGATGGAAATCATGTCGGCTCTCTCAAAGGATTCAGGACAGGGCGCCTTGCCAGCCGTTCAGCTGCAGGCCCATGGTCTCGCGCAGATAGTCCTGGCTACCGGCGCTGCTGATGAACGCGTTGGGAATGGCGATGCGCTTGACCACCGGCAGGCGCGCCAGCACGCCGCCTGACAGCAGGTCGTGCAGGCGTTCCAGCACCGCCGAGCCGAAGCCGCCGTTGGCCTGGTGCTCTTCCAGCGTGACCACCTGGCTGTAGCGCGCCGCCAGCACGCCCAGCTGGGTGGTGTCGATCGGATTCACGAACGGGAAGCTGTACAGGTCGACGTGGGGCGCATGTTGTACCAGGTAGCGCGCCGCATAGCCCACCATGTCGCCGGTAGCAAACACCGCCGCCGTGGCGCCCGGGGTGACGCGCACCGGCACGATGCCGCCCAGGATCAGGGCCGGCGGCTGGGCGTGCAGGCGCGGCTCGCCGGCCTTGTTCAGGCGCATATAGCAGGGACCGCGGTGCTGGGCGATAAAGGCTGTCATGGCGTCCACTTCGGACGGGTCGCCCGGCGCGGTGACCACCATGCCGGGAATGGTGCGCAGCATGCCGATTTCCTCGGTGGTGTGGTGCGAGGTGCTGAGCGGGCCGTAGGCATAGCCGCCGCCCACCGCGATGATCTTCACATTGGCCTCGTGGTAGGCCACGTCGTAGCGGATCTGCTCCATCGCCCGCAGGGTGGGGAAGTTGCCGATCGAGTAGCAGAACACCGTGTAACCTTCCATGCTCAGGCCCGTCGCCAGGCCCACCATGTTCTGCTCGGCGATGCCGACGTTGAGGAAGCGCTCCGGGAAGGCTTCGGCAAACGGTTCCAGCACCGAGTAACCGAGGTCGCCGCACAGCAGGAAGATGCGCTCGTCCTGGCGCGCCTGCTCCATCAGGGTTTTGATAAAGCTGTTTCTCATTTCTGATCCTCGTTCGTCAGCTCGGCGGTCGCGGCGGCGAACTGGGCGGCATCCGGCGACTTGTAGTGCCAGGCCAGCTGGTGTTCCATGAAGCTCACGCCCTTGCCCTTGACGGTATGGGCGATCACCACGCGCGGTTTGCCGCTGCGGCCACCTTTGTCCAGCGCGGCGGCCAGGGCGGCATGGTCGTGCCCATCCACTTCCAGCGTGTCCCAGCCGAAGGCGCGGAACTTGTCGGCCAGCGGGTCGAGGTTGAGCACTTCGGCGGTGCTGCCAAAGCTCTGGACCTTGTTGTAGTCGACCACCAGGGTCAGGTTGTCCAGCCGGTGGTGCGGCGCGAACAGGATCGCTTCCCAGTTCGAGCCCTCATCCAGCTCGCCGTCGCTGACGATGGCGTAGGTGTGCCAGGCGGCTTGGCGGCGCTTGCCGGCCAGCGCCACCCCGGCCGCTACCGACAGCGCGTGTCCCAGGCTGCCGGTGGACAGCTCCACTCCCGGCACCTTGTGATTGACGTGGGAGGTGAAGTAGCTGCCGTTGTCGGTAAAGGTGTCCAGTTCTGACTTGGGATAGAAGCCGGTTTCGGCCAGCACAGCGTACAGCGCGGTGCAGGCGTGGCCCTTGCTGTAGAACAGGCGGTCGCGCTGGGGCGCTTTCGGCTGGGCCGGATCGACGTTCAGAACGCCGCCGTACAGCACGGCGAGCACGTCTGCCACCGAGAAGGCGCCGCCCAGGTGGGAGGCGCGCTTGGTGTGGCACATCTGCAGGCAATGCAGGCGGATGCGGCGCGCCAGCTCAATGGTGGTATCGGTCATCACAAATAGCTTTCAATGGTGCGGCGGAAGCCATCCGCCACCGAGGTGGTGGGGGTCCAGCCCAGAGCCCTGGCCTTGGCGATATCAGGCGCGCCGCGCTGCACGGCGCTGGCCATGTAACTGTCGCCCTGCCGGCGTTCGACAAAGCTCACGCTCAGGCCTTTTTCCGGATACAGGCGGACCAGCAGCTGGCCCAGGGCGCGCATGCAGATCTCACCATCCGGGTTGCCGATGTTGTAGGCCTGGCCGCTTTCGCCGTCCAGCAGCACCTTGAAGAAGCCCGCCACCGCGTCGGCCGAATAGCAGAACGAGCGCGTGGCCAGGCCGTCGCTCTTCAGGGCGATCGGCTGGTTACGCAGGATGCAGGCGACGAAGTCGGCGTACACGCGGCCGTCGTCCAGCTGCATGCGCGGGCCGTAAGTGTGGAAAGGCCGCACGATCCGGACCGGCACGCCGTACTGGTGGTGCCAGGACACGCACATGTTCTCGCCCATGCGCTTGCTCTCGGCGTAGCAGGCCCGCACCGAGGTGGGGTCGACGATGCCGTAGTCGCCTTCGGCGGTGGGCACCTTGCTGGCGCTGCCATACACTTCGCTGCTGCTGAAGTAGAGGAAGGCCTGGCTGTTGCTGCTGCGCGCCAGTTCCAGCAGGGCCGCCGTGCCCAGCGTGTTGGCGCTCAGGGTGCCAACCGGGTCGCTGGAATAGTATTTCGGGCTGGCCTGGCTGGCGGCGTGGATGATGAAGCCGGGTTTTTCATCCAGCGTGAACGGCTTGCTGATGTCCTGCTCAATGCAGATCAGGTCGCTGCGGCCGCCGGCTTGGCCCTGGTGATGGGCGTAGCGCCGTTCGAAGCCGGCGCGGTTGCGCACCATGGCCAGCACGCGAATGTTCAGCTGGCGCGTCTCGTTCAGGTACAGCAGCGTCTCGACCATGTAGGACGGCAGGAAGCCGGAGGCGCCCGTGATGCACACGGTCTGCCCAGCCAGCCGGTTCCAGTCCAGCCCCGGCGTGGCCACAATGTCGGCCATGTCGGCCGTTTCGATTGGATGGCGGGTCATCATGCGCTCAGAAGCCGACGCCGAAGAATTCTTCCAGTTTGCTGCAGGTGTAGTCCAGCATCTCGCGGGTCAGGCCGGGGAACACGCCGATCCAGAAGGTGTCGTTCATCACGCGGTCGGTGTTGGTCAGCTCGCCCGAGACGCGGTAGTTACGGCCGATCATGTAGGGCTGGCGGGTCAGGTTACCGGCGAACAGCAGGCGGGTGCCGATCTTGTGCTGGTCCAGGTAGGTCAGCAGGTCGACCCGTGAGACGTTCGCTTCCGGCTTGAGCGTCATCGGGAAGCCGAACCAGGAAGGATCGGAGTTCTCGGTCGCTTCCGGCAGGATTAGGAATTCGGCGCACGATTGCAGGCGGTTCTTCAGGTAGGCGAAGTTGTCCTTGCGGGCCTGGATGAAGCCGGGCGCGCGGTCGATCTGGGCCAAGCCGCAGGCCGCCTGCATGTCGGTGATCTTCAGGTTGTAGCCCAGGTGGCTGTAGGTGTACTTGTGATCGTAGCCTTCCGGCAGGGTGCCCAGCTTCCAGCAGAAGCGCTTGCCGCAGGTGTTGTCCTTGCCCGGCGCGCAGTAGCAGTCGCGTCCCCAGTCGCGGAACGATTCGGCGATCTGTTTCAGCTCGTAGTTGTTGGTGAACACCGCGCCGCCCTCACCCATGGTGATGTGGTGCGCCGGGTAGAACGACATGGTGCCAATGTCGCCGAAGGTGCCCACCATCTTGCCGTTGTAGGTCGACCCGAGCGCGTCGCAGCAGTCTTCCACCAGCCACAGATTGTATTTCTTGCAGATGGCGGTGATCACTTCCAGGTTGTACGGATTGCCCAGGGTGTGGGCCAGCATGATGGCCTTGGTTTTGGGCGAGATGGCCGCTTCCAGCTTGGTGACGTCAATGTTGTAGGTGCCCAGTTCGACGTCCACGAACACCGGCACCGCGCCGAACTGCAGGATCGGGTTGACGGTGGTGGGGAAGCCCGCCGCCACGCCGATCACTTCATCGCCCGGCTGAATGGCGCGCACGCCCAGCTTGGGCGAGGTCAGGGTGTTGAAGGCCACCAGGTTAGCGGAGGAGCCTGAGTTCACCGTGATCAGGTACTGCACGCCGATCAGCTTGGCCAGCTTGGCTTCGAACTGGTCGTTGAAGCGGCCGGTGGTCAGCCAGGCGTCCAGCGAGGCGTCCACCATCAGTTCCATTTCCGGGGCTCCGACCACTTTGCCGGCGGGCGGAATCACGGTCACGCCGGGCTCGAAGGCGCGGGGCTGGCTGGCCAGGGCGCCGTATTGGCCCACCAGCTTGATGATCTGCTCGCGCAGTTGTTCCTTGTTTTGTGCTTCGCTCATGGTTCGGCCTTACATTGTCTCGGTGTGTTGATAAGCGTTGATCTGTTCCAGCGTCACGGCGCGCATGTCGGCGCCGCGCATGTGGGCGCGGTGCCAGGCCACGATCTGGTCGATGGTATGGCCCAGGTGCCAGCGCGGCTGCCAGTGCAGGCGCGCGCGCGCCTTGGAGCAGTCCAGTTTCAGGTAGTGTGCTTCGTGCGGCTGCGGCGCGACGTCCAGTTCCCAGTTGGCGCCTTCGCCCCAGCTGTCGCACAGGCGGCCGATGATCCATTCCACCGGGCGCGCGTCGATGTCGTGCGGGCCAAAGTTGAAGCCTTCGGCAAATGTCGGGCCTTGCTGGTGCAGGTGCTCGGCCAGGGTCAGGTAGCCCGACAGTGGTTCCAGCACGTGTTGCCAGGGACGGATCGCATGCGGGCTGCGGATGCGTACCGCCTTGCCGGCGGCGATGGCGCGCACCATGTCGGGAATCAGGCGGTCTTCTGCCCAGTCGCCGCCGCCGATCACGTTGCCGGCGCGGCCTGAGGCCAGCGCCACGCCGTGCTTGGCGTACTGCTCGGGATTGAAGAAGGAGGAGCGGTAGCCGGCCGTCACCAGCTCGGCGCAGGCCTTGCTGTTGCTGTAAGGGTCGTATCCGCCGAAGGCTTCGTTTTCGCGGTAGCCCCAGGCCCACTCTTTGTTCTCATAGCACTTGTCGCTGGTGACGTTGACCACCGCCTTGATGCCGGGGGTGGCGCGCACCGCTTCGAAAAAGTTCACCAGGCCCATGACGTTGGTGGCGTAGGTCTCGACCGGATGGGCATAGGAATAGCGCACCAGGGCCTGAGCGGCCATGTGGATCACGATCTCGGGACGGGCCGCCTGCATGGCGTCGCGCAGCGCCTGGGCGTCGCGGATGTCGCCGATGACGGAGTGCATGCCGCGCGCCACCTCGGCCACCTCGAACAGGCTGGGGGTGCTGGGCGGGGCCAGCGCAAAGCCGGTGACCTGCGCGCCGATCTGCTGCAGCCAGAGACTGAGCCAGCTGCCCTTGAAGCCGGTATGGCCGGTCAGGAAAACACGTTTGCCCTGCCAGAACGCTGGATTCATTCCCATGCCTTCCACGGTGCCTTGCCGCTTTCCCACAGCTCTTCCAGCAGCACCTTGTCGCGCAGCGTGTCCATCGGCTGCCAGAAGCCCTTGTGCAGCCAGGCGTCCAGCTGGCCGTCGGCGGCCAGCTTTTCCAACGGCGCTTTTTCCCAGATGGTGCTGTCTTCCTCAATCAGGTCGATCACCTTGGGCGACAGCACAAAATAGCCGCCGTTGATCCAGTTGCCGTCGCCTTGCGGCTTTTCCTTGAAGCTCATGATGCGCTGGCCGTCCATGTCGATCGCACCAAAGCGGCCGGGCGGTTGCACGGCGGTCATGGTGGCCAGTTTGCCGTGCGCCTTGTGGAACTGGATCGATGCGGTGATGTCGATGTCGGACACGCCGTCGCCGTAGGTAAAGCAGAAGGATTCGTCGTGATGCACGTGCTGGCGCACGCGCTTCAGGCGGCCGCCGGTCATGGTGTCGGCGCCGGTGTCGATCAGGGTCACCTTCCACGGTTCGGCGTGGCGCTCGTGCACTTCCATGCTGTTCTTTTGCAGATCGAAGGTGACGTCCGACGTGTGCAGGAAGTAGTTGGCAAAAAATTCCTTGATGACGTAGCCCTTGTAGCCGCAGCAGATCACGAAGTCGTTGATGCCGTGGGCGGAATACGTTTTCAGGATATGCCACAGGATCGGCTTGCCGCCGATTTCCACCATGGGTTTAGGTTTAACAGTGGTTTCTTCGCTGAGTCGCGTGCCCAGTCCGCCTGCCAAAATGACTGCTTTCATTCTATCCCCGGGATTTATATGTATCGGACTATTATCGGTCAGATCGTCTGTATTCTAAACGAAAAGCAGGGGCAATTTGGCCCGTCAGCCTGCTGTATCGGGGTTTTCGCACAGAAATATTTTCAGCTGGATGCCGAATTACTCAGCAGTAGCTGATAACCCTGGCGCATCAGGGCCTGGATCTCGTCCAGGCGTGTCGCGGGATCGTTGGCCAGCACGCCATGGTGTGCGCTCAGCAGGGCCGCCAGCGCGTTCAGGCGGGCCGACAGGGCCTGGCGCAAACGCGCAGGCTCGCTCTGGAACAGCTGGCGTGCGTGCGCGTCGTACAGCAGCTGCAAGCCTTCCAGGCTGCGCTCGAGCGACTGGGCCGGCGTCAGCGGAACGTCCGGCTGCAGGGTGTAGCTGCTGAGCGCTTCGGGTAGATACAGGCAGTCGCGCCCTGCCAGCGCAGCCAGCGTTCCGGCCACCTCGCCCAGGCGGCGGTACTGCCGTCCCTGCCAGGCGCCGAAGCTGGCGCCGATGGCGGCGCGGCGCAGCAGCAGTCCGGCCGGATGACACAGGCCCAGCAAGGGGCCGTTGTCGGCGGTCAGCAGCAGCTGGCCCAGCGAGGCGCCGCCGATGCCGGTCTGCACATGGAAGGGCGGCTGCACCGGCAGCGCTGCGCCGTTGGCCGCCAGCGGCGCGCGCCAGCTGGCCACCAGGCCCAGGTGCGGATAGCGCTGGTACAGATCCAGCATGCGCGCCAGCTTTTCCGGATGCAGCAGATCGCCCTGTGGTGCGACAGCGATGAAGTCGCCCAGCGCGAGTGCCAGGCAGTGGTTCAGGTTCGCTTCGGCGGACAGGCCAGGAGCGCGGCTGTAGCGCAGCTGCGGGTGCTTGCGCGCCAAGGCGGCCACCAGATCGCGGATGGCGTGGCCTGCGCTGCTGTCGCTGATGATGATTTCGACCTGCGTGTGCGTCTGCGCCAGCGCGCTGCGCAGCGTGCCTTCCAGCGCGAGCACGGCGGCACCGGGCGGGCTGGCCGGTGCGCCGGCGGGCGTGGCATCGGCGGCGGCGATCAGGATGCTGATGAGCGGCAGCGCGGCTGGCGCGGCGGCGTTATTGGCTTTGCCGCCATCGTCTGCGCCGGCGGGTTCGCGCAGCAGCACGCCGTGGTCGACGCGCTGGTACAGCTGCTCCAGGTGGCGCACCAGGCGCGGCGTGTCGAACAGGGCGCAGCTGTCGCGTTCGCGCTTGAGGCGGCGGCGCAGCGAGGCCAGCCTGGTAGGCGTCAGGGCCAGTTGCACGGCCAGGTCTTCATATTCCTGCACACTGTGCGTCACCAGCTCCGGCAGTCCGGCCGCGTGCAGCAGGCTGCCCACCGTGCGCGCCGCGAAGCTGTCGCCCGCGCAGCTCAGCAGCGGCAACCCGGCCCACAAGGCGTCGCTGGCGATCTCGCTGGCGTTGCAGGGCAAGGTATCGAGCATCAGATCGGCCGCGCGGTAGCGCGCCAGCTGGCCGTCCGCCGGCGCCTGCCGGGCGAACACCAGCCGCTCGCTGGAGACGCCATGCCGCAGCGCCGCCACGCGCAGGTTGTCGCGCAGCGGTTCGTTGTCGGCGGCCAGCCACAGCACGCTGTCCGGCACGCGCAGCAGGATACGCATCCAGCTGCTGAACTGCGCCGGATTGAGCTGGCTGCCGCTCTGGAAAGCGCAGAACACAAACGCTTCCTGCGGCAATCCGAGCGTGCTGCGCCGCACGCGCGGCCCAAGCTGGCGCTGGCGGTCGGCGATCTGGAAGCTGTGCGGCAGGTACAGCGGCGTCTCGGTAAAGTGCGCCGCCACGGCGGGCGGCAGCACAAAGGCATCCGCCAGCACATGGTCGATGCCCGGCAGCGCCGTGCTGCCCGCATATCCCAGCCAGGCAATCTGCACCGGCGCCGGACGATAGGACAGGATGCCCGGCCGCGCAGCGGCGGCGAGTCCCTGCAGATCCACCAGGATATCGATTTCGTGCGAACGGATTTGCTGCGCCGCCTGCAGATCGGTCAGGCCGGACAGCGGTTCGTAGTGATCCAGCCCGCGCATCGCGCGCGCGCGCAGGCGCGAGCCATCTTCGCGGCTCCAGCAGAAGCCATACACTTCCACCAGTCCGCGGTCATGCAGGGCGTACAGCTCGGCGCTCAATGCGGCGGCGGGCGCGCCGCCAAAGTCGGCGCACAGATAGCCCACCCGCAGACGCCGGTGTGCATAGCCGCCCGGATGCGACAGCGCCGCCAGTCCGCCCAGCACCTGCTCGCGCACATGGCGGCGCGCGGCGGCCAGCTGGCGCGCCGGATCGTCGACCGCGCACAGCATGGCGGACGGCCCGGCCGCATCCAGCAGCGCCGCCTCGTCCAGGCCCGGCATGGGGGCAAACACCGGCCAGGCGCACTGCTGCTGGCGCAGCTGCACCCATTGCGCAATCACGCCCGGCTGGCGCGGATCCAGCTGCAGGCTGTGCGCCAGCGCTTCTTCCGCCTCGTGGTGGCGCAACTGCTGCGCGCCCAGGCGGCCCAGGTTGTTGAACAGTTTGATTTGCAGCGGCGCCACGCCGGGCGCTTCCGCGTCGATCAGCTCCAGCGCCTCGCGCCAGACCGCCAGCGCCGCCTCCGGACGGCGGACGCGTTCCAGCAGATTGCCCAGCCCCAGGCGCGCTTCGGTAAAGTCGGGCTTCAGGTCGATCGACTGGTGGAAGGCATATTCCGCGCCCGCTTCGTCGCCGCTCTGCGCCTGCAGCACGGCCAGGTTGTACCAGGCCGCGTACAGCAGATTCGATTCGGTATGTTTGAGCCACAGCTGATACAGGGCGACCGCCTGTTCCGGCTTGCCCTGCCCATCCAGCAGCCCGGCCAGGCCGAACAGCTCGGTAATCGGCAGCACCCCCATGCCTGCCTGGGCAAATGCCAGCGTGGCCGCTTCTGCGATCCGGCCGGCTGCCATGGCTGCGCTGAGGTGCTGGGACATGATGGGCTCCGGGTGGCTGGGGCGGCTAAGGCGCCGGCGGCTCGGCGTCGTTGAGGTCCGTGATGTCCCAGCCGCTGGTCACTTCGGGCGGATAGCCCCGGCGGAAGTGGCTGACCCAGGGATAGGCCGGCGCATCGCTGCCGTCTTTCAGGCGGATCTTTTTGGTGTCGCACAGATACTGGGCCGGATTACCCGCCACCACCACGTCCGGCGGCACATCGCGGTGCACCTTGCTGTGCGCCGCCACCAGCGAGCGGGTGCCCACCTTCACGCCCGGCAGGATCACCGACATCGCCGCAATCGCCGCGTAGTCGCCGATCTCCACGCCCATCAGCAGATTGCTGGGCGGGTGCGGATCGTTGGTCAGCACCGTGTAGGGCAGCAGCCAGACGAAGTTGCCCACTTTGGACGCCTTGCCGATAAAGACGTTCGACTGGCAGCGCACATAGTCGCCGATCACGCAGTCGCCCTGGATATCGTTCATGGTGCCGATCTGGAAGGCCTTGCCGGCCGTGGTCTTTTCGCGCACCACCACGCGGTGGCCGGTGACCAGCTTGTCGCCGAAGGTCGAGCCTTCATAGAACACCGAGTGCGAACGGATGCGCGAATGCGCGCCCAGGATCAGCGGCAGCCCGTCCGCCAGCGGCGTCGGATAGCCGATCTCGCAAAAGCCATCGATCACCGACTCGTCGCCGATCCGCACATTGCCGTGCACGATGGTGAACGGGCCGATGCTGACGTTCTTGCCCAGTTTTGCGCTGGGCGAGATGATGGCGGTCGGATGGATCATGATCTTATGCGTTAATGAAGCGGCGTACGGCGGCGGCCACCTCGACCGCCTGTGCCTCTGTCATGGTCGGACCCATCGGCAGGCTCAGGACTTCGCGGTGGATCGCTTCCGCAATCGGGAAGTCGCCCTGCTTGTAGCCCATGTGTGCGTAGGCCGGCTGCAGGTGCGGCGGCACCGGGTAGTGCACGATGGTGCCGATGCCCTGCTCCGCCAGCGCCTTGGCCAGCGCGTCGCGCTGCGCGTGGCGCACCACGTACAGGTGCCATACCGGCTCGGCCCACGACGGCACCACCGGCAGGGTCAGGCCCGCCAGGCCGGCCAGCTCGCGGTCGTACACGGCGGCGATGGCGCGGCGCTGGGCATTGTCCGCATCCAGCGATTTCAGCTTCACGTCCAGGATGGCCGACTGCACCTCGTCCAGGCGCGAATTGAAGCCCGCCACGTCGTTGTAGTACTTCACCTTGGAGCCGTAGTTGCGGTAGGTGCGCAGCGAATCGGCCAGCGCGTCGTCGCTGGTGGTGACGGCGCCGCCGTCGCCCAGCGCACCCAGGTTCTTGCCGGGGTAGAAGCTGAACGCCGCCGCGTGGCCCAGCTGGCCCGCCAGCTTGCCGTGGCAGCGCGCGCCGTGCGCCTGCGCCGAGTCCTCGATCACCTTCAGATTATGCTTGGCGGCGATCGCCATGATGGCCGGCATATCGGCCGGCTGGCCGTACAGGTGCACCGGCATGATGGCCTTGGTGCGCGGCGTGATGGCGGCTTCGATTTTCGCCGGATCGATGTTGTAGGTCGCTTCCACCGGCTCCACCGGAACCGGCGTGGCGCCGCAGTGGCTTACCGCCAGCCAGGTGGCGATGAAGGTATTGGACGGCACGATCACTTCGTCCCCGGGGCCGATGCCGTAGGCCTTCAGGATCATGAAGATCGCATCCAGGCCGTTGGCCACGCCGATGCCGTGGCTGCTGCCGCAGTAGGCGGCAAAGTTCTTCTCAAAATTGGCGGTCTCGCTGCCCAGGATGTACCAACCCGAATGGAGCACGCGCTTGAAGGCGGCTTCCAGTTCGTCGGCGTGCGACAGGTTGATGGCTTTGAGGTCGAGGAAAGGTACGCTCATCGTGGCTCCGCTTATTCCTTGTGGTGTTTGTGCGCCGCGGCCTGGAAGTCGCCGTAGTCGCGGTAGTAGTCGTCCGGATCGTAGTGGGTCGAAGCCAGCACCATGCAGACCGCGCCGGAGGAGAAGTTCTCCACCTCGCGCCACATCATGCCCGGCACGTACAGGCCGTAGTAGGAACGGTTCAGGTGTACGCGCTTGCGGTTGTAGCCGTCGTCCACGATCACGTCAAAGCTGCCCGACATCGCCACGAACAGCTGCTGCAGCTCGAGGTGGCCATGGCCGGCGCGCGCCGAGCCGCCCGGCACGTCGTACAGGTAGTACACGCGCTTGATGTCGAACGGGATATGGATACCGCCTTCAATCACCGACAGGTTGCCGCGCACGTCGTGGTGCGGCGGCAGGTCGATCAGTTTGCATTGGTCCAGCAATGACATTCGGTTCTCCGTCTTTTACTTTAGCTTACTGCGGCGCCAGTGCGCCCAGATAGTCCAGGTAGCGCTGGCGCGACGGCGCCATCTGTGGGAACACGCCGCTCAGCTGGATGCACACCGCCTCCACCTGGCCCTGCGCCGACGCCAGTTCCGGCTGCGAGATCAGGCCCTCTTCATGCGACACGCGCAGCAGGTCGATATAGTCGGAGAAGCAGTAGCCGAAGTTGGGATTGGCGTGGAAATTCGAATTCGACTGCAGGCGCTGGTCGTGGCGGAAGTAGGTCAGTTCCTCGTCGACGTAGAAAGCGTTGCCGTCCTTGACCAGGTTGCAGTAGGCGGCGACGTCGGCCAGGCCCTTGGTGAAATCGTGGCTGCCGTACCAGAACAGGCGCATCGGCGCGATCTTCCACAGCTGGTCGCGGCGGAACATGATGCTGCTCAGTTCACCGACGAAGTTGCGCATGCCCAGCGCCATCGAGCGGTGCATCTCGGTGCCCGGCATGCTGCCGGTGACCTGGTAGGGACGGCGCGTTTCGGTGCGCTCGTTGTCCGAGTTGATCACCTGCGAAGCGGAGAACACCAGCTGCACATTGGGATCCATGTTCATCACCGCCACCATGCGCTCGACGCAGAAGGGGTGCAGCAGGTCGTCGTCGAACAGCGGCTTGATGTACTGGCCCTTGCCCGAGTAGAAGCAGGACAGCAGGTTGTCTTCGCGGATGGCGACGTTGCGCTGGTAGATCACCTGCGGATAGCGCTCGCAGATTTCGCGGATCGCCTCGGTCGGGCAGTTATCGCTGACCATGATCTCGATGTTCGGATAGGTCTGGCCGATGGCCGACTTGAGGCACTGCTCAAAGTGGCCCGGCTTGTACGAGGGGATGACGATGCTGACTTTGGGATAACTCATTCGCACGCTCCGGAATTAGACCGCCACCGCGACCACGATGTACTGCGCCGCCAGCGCATCTTCCACCGCCACCACGGGATCGATGCCGCTGGCTTCGGCCATCATGCGGATCGCCGGCAGGTATTTTTCGCGCTGCGGTTCGTCCAGCACGCGCGCGCTGCCGCCCGCGATGGCAAAGCCGGACTGCTGGAACATGTCCAGCATGGCGCCGCGGGTAAACACGCGCTTCTGTTCCTTGTCCAGCACCGCGGCGGGGCCGTAGCGCAGGTCGCCCGCGTTCAGGCGCGCCTGCACGCTCCAGTGCTGGAAGTTGCGGATCGCCGCCACCACGCGGCCGCCCGGCTTGATGCTGGTGCGAATCTTGGACATCAGCGCCCACGGGTCGTTCAGGTGCTCCAGCACTTCGCCCAGGATCCAGCAGTCGGCGCCGGCCACGTGCGACCACATGTTCGGTCCGGCCGTTTCGACGTCGATGTCGAACACGAAATCGCAGTGCGGACGGGCGGCGTGGGCCGGGCCCAGGTCGCGCTCGATGCCGGTGTAGTTGCTGATCGGGTTCTTCTGCTTGTAGGCCTTGGCGAAGGCGCCGTCATGGCAGCCCACTTCCACCAGCTTCTGCGCATCGGCCGGGACGAAGTTGAGCAGATCCTGGTTGATGGTGATGGTGGCCGTCGGCAGGTTGTAGTGATAGCCGCCGGTGCGGATCACGGTACCCTGCCAGTCGTGCTTGATGAAGTTGCGCACCGCCGGCTGCGGGCTGAAGTCCTCGCGCACCCAGTCGATGCTGGCGATCAGGTCGTGGGCGCCGGCGTGGTTCAGGGCCAGCATGGTCGGGATCATCGGCGCGCCGTGCTTGATCGGCAGCGGCCACTGGCGTACCACTTCGATATTGGTCAGCATGCAGGCCGGGTGCAGGTAGCGGATCGCGCCGTCGTCCGGGCGGTCGTAGCCCTGCTCGTTGACCAGCTGGATGCTGCCCACGCCGTACATGCCCGGCTTGAGGTGGTTCTGCATCGATTCGATGAAGCCGCCCTTGATCACTTCCACGTCCGAATCCAGGAACAGCACCTGGCCGCTCAGGCCCAGGTTGTTGATGGCCCAGGTCAGGCCGGGACCGTGGTGGATGTTGTAGCCGAAGGGGATGAACTCGACGTTGTCGAACTTCGCGGTAATTGCGCGGATCTTTTCGGCGATGTCCGGATTGGAACCGTCGATGATGTAGACCCGGTTGTTGTAGTGCGCGCGGATCGAGGCCAGCAGGCCGTCGATCAGGTCCGGCGCGTTGTAGGACACGCTGACGATCGGCACCTGGCCGGCGGCAACCGGCGGCGCATCCTTGTGCAGCGAGGCCACCGGATGCGCGGGTGGCGCCAGGCGCGGCGCGGCCGGCTTGGCGATCTTCAGCAGCACCTCTTCCATATTGCGCACGAAGCGCGGGCTGTCGAACAGGGCGCAGGTCAGGCGGTTGTCGTTCAGCTGGCGCTTCATGGCGGCGACGCGTTCGCGGTCGTTGGCCAGGGCCACCGCCTTCTCTTCGTAGTCGCTCCAGGTGAAGGTGATCAGCTCCGGCAGGTTGACCGCGTGCAGCAGGCTGCCCGCCATGCGCGAGGAGAAGGTGGCGCCGGCGCAGGTCAGCAGCGGCAGGCCGGCCCACAGGGCGTCGCTGGCGGTGGTGCCGGCGTTGAACGGCGCGGTATCGAGGAACAGGTCGGCCAGCTGGTAGCGCGCCAGGTATTCGGACGGCACCGCGCGGGTGGCGAAGATCAGGCGCTCCTTGGCGATGCCGGCTTCCTCGGCGTAGCGCCACAGGTTGTCGCGCACCACGTCGTAGTCGGCCACCAGCCACAGCACGCTGTTGGGCACGCGGTGCAGGATCTTCATCCACACCGCGAACACTTCCGGCGTGAACTTGAAGTTGTTGTTGAAGGAGCAGAACACGAAAGCGTCTTCCGGCAGGTTCACGCTGGCGCGCGAAGGACGCGGGCCGATGATGCGCTGGCGGTCGTTGATCTGGAAGCAGTCCGGCACGTACAGCGGCTTTTCGGTGAAGTGCTCGGCCAGCTCGGGCGGGATCAGGAATTCGTCGGCCAGCACGTAGTCCACGCCCGGCAGCGCGGTGCTCCCCGGGAAGCCGAGGTAGGTCAGCTGCACCGGTGCGGGACGGAAGGCCAGGATGTTGGGGCGCGCGCCCAGGGTCAGGCCGTGCAGGTCGACCAGGATGTCGATCTCGTGGTCGCGGATGCAGCGCGCGGCCTGCTCGTCGGTCATCTTGTCGATGCGGATATAGTGGTCCATGGCCTTGACCACGCGCGCGCGGATCGGCGAGCCGTCTTCGCGGCTCCAGCTGAAGGCGTACACCTCGACCTTGCTGCGGTCGTGCAGCTCGTACAGCTCGGCGGTCAGGATCGACACCGCGTGCGAGCAGAAGTCGGACGACAGATAACCCACGCGCAGGCGCTGGTGGCCGTAGCCCCAGGCGCCCGTCAGCGGCGCCACATTGGCGTTGACCTTCTCGGTGACGAAGCGGCGCGAGGCGGCCAGCTGCTGGGCCGGATCGCCCGAGGCGCTCAGCATGGCCAGGGCCGAGGTGCCATCCATCATGGTGGCTTTGGAGATGTGTTCCAGGCCGCTGTAGACCGGCCACTTGCACTGCTTCTGGCGCAGGTGCACCCAGTGGGTCATGACGTTGGACTGGGCCGGATCGACGCGCAGGCTTTGCGCCAGCATGTCTTCCGCTTCCGGGTATTTTTTCTGGATCTCCAGCAGGCGGCCCAGGTTGTTCAGGGTCTGCAGGTAGAGCTGCTGGTTGCTGCGCACGTCCGGCTGCACGGCCGGGGTCAGGATGGTGCGCCAGGTTTCCAGCGCTTCATCCGGGCGCAGCATGCGCTCCAGCAGGGTGCCCAGGTTGAGGCGCGCTTCGACGAAGCCGGGATTGAGGCTGATGGCCTTGCGGTAGGCCGCCTCGGCGCCGGCCACGTCGTTTTCGTTGGACAGGGTCACCGCCAGGTTGAACAGGGCGGCATAGGCCAGCGGGGTCTTGGTGTGCTCCAGCCAGACGTGGTAGAGCGCGATGGCGGCCTGGTTGTGGCCTGCTTCCTGCAACTGGGCGGCGGCGCCGAACAGGTCGGTGATCGACATGGCGCCGCTGGCGGCGCTTGCCATGATGGGCGCCAGGGCCGGATGGGTGGTGTAGTCGATGGAAGCGGAGGCGGGTGCGGTCATGTCAATGGTGGCAAAGGGTTGATTGCTGGCGCGCGGCAGCACAGCCCGCGGAGCCACTCAAGGCAGGCCCTATGATACCTTTTGTGCAGGGGAAAGGGGCAACTTTTGGCTCTGGAGCAAGACCCGAAAAGCCGGTCTGCTCAATGGATAAGCAAATGGCCGGATCGACCGGCCATTTGCTGTTGCATCGCTGCTGAACGACTGTTTAGCGCGGCGGCAAACCGAACCAGCCGTGCTGCCGGCTGGCCTGTTCCTTGGCCGCATCGGTCAGGCTGGACGGCGCCACCGACGCGCCGCTCAGGCCGTGGCTGCCCGCGTACAGCTTGAGCGAGGCCGCCATGGCTTGGGTGGCGTCGGCCAGCGACGATGGGCTGGCCGTGGCGCCGCTGCCGCTGGCCGCTGCGTTCGTTGCCGCATTGGCCGCTTTGGCCGCGCCGGCGGCTTCCGCCGCCGCCGCGCCGCTGGCGGCAAAGGCCGTGATCGCATGGCTCAAGCCGCTGGTCGACTGGCTCAGGCTGGACTGCTGCTGGGCCTGGAACCAGACGTCCGCGCTGGCGTGGGTGCTGCCGTCGGCCGTGGTGAAGGTCGAGCTCAGCCCGATCAGGTTGCCGTTCTGCTTGCTGTCGGCGGCCTGGGCCTGCACGCTGATCGAGGTGATGCCCAGCTGGTCCAGGGTCTTCAGCTCGCCCGCTTCGCTGACGCCGTCCGAATTGCCGTCGATCCACACGCGCAGTTGGCTGAAGGCCGCGTCGGCGCTGGTGATGACGCCGTCGCCATTGGTATCGAGCGCTGCCAGGGCCTGGTAGCCGTTCTTGGCCGTGCTGCCGTCCGGCAGCTTGGTGGCCGAGCCGAACAGTTCGCTGCCGTCGTCGATCTTGCCGTCGCCGTTCAGGTCGATCGCCAGCAGGCCGTCGCTCGGGGCGACCCAGCCGGTGGAGACCGCCTGGCCCTGGGCGCGGATATCGAACTGCACGCCGGCGTTGATGCCCAGGGTGCTGATGCCGTTGCCATCCAGGTCCAGCACCAGCGGGGTGGCGTAGTTGCTGGAGCCGCTGTTGAGGGCCATGGTCTGGGTGGTGCTCATGGCGCCCACCTCGGTGGCGGTGAAGGCGTTGGCCTGCGACACGGTCAGCGCGGCCAGCGCTGCGGTCGGCAGCGAAGGCACCTGGCTGGCGGTGAAGGCGGTCAGCTGGCTGTTGCTGAAGGCAATCAGCTGGCTGGACTTCAGGCCCGCCACCTGGGTGTTGGTCAGGCCGGCAATCTGCGTATTGGACAGATAGCCGATCTGGGTGGCGTTCAGGGTGCCCAGCTGGCTGGTGCTCCAGGCCGCCAACTGCGTGGTGCTGAAGGCGTTGATGTGGTCCACCGTCAGCACGGCGATCTGGCTGTTCTTCAGGGCCGCCATCTGGGTGGTGGTCAGGAAGCCGGCCTGGGCGCCCGTCAGCGCCTGGATCTGGGTGGTGCTCAGGGTCTGGATCTGGCTGGTGGTCATGGCCTGCAGCTGGTCCGAGCCCAGCGAGGAAACCTGGTCCACCGTCAGCGCCGTCAGCTGGCTCAGCTTGATCGAGGCGATCTGCGCGGTCGTGAAGGCTTGCACCTGCGTATCGGACAGGGCCGACAGCTGGGTGGTGTTCAGGTAGCCCACCTGGGCGGTGCGCAGGGCCGCGATCTGGGTCGTGCTGAAGGCGTACAGCTGGTCGGCCGTCAACGCGCCCAGCTGGGTGCTGGTGAGCGCCTGCACCTGGTTGGTGTTCAGGCCCGGCAGCTGGCTGACGTCGATGCTGGAAATCTGCAAGGTGGTCAGGGCCGCCATGTCGGCCGTGCTGAAAGCGCCCAGCTGGTCGGTCGTCAGGCCGGACAGCACGCCGGCGTCAATCGCCGCCGCCTGCGCGGTGCTGAAGGCGCCGATCTGGTCGGTGCTGAGGGCGGCCGCCTGGCTGGCGCCAATCGCATTGATCTGGGCGGTCTTCAGCGCGCGCACCTGGTTGGTGCTGAGCGCGAAGGTTTGCGCCGTGCTCAGGCCGCTGAACTGGCCGGCCGTCAGGGCGGCGATGTCCTGGGTGTCGATGCCCACAATTTGCGCGGTGCTGAGGGCGGCCAGCTGGTCGCCGGTCAGATTCGGCATCTGCAGGGTGCTCAGGCCGGTCATCTGGTCGCTGCCCAGGGCGGCGATCTGGTCGGTGCTCAGGTTGCCGATCTGGAGCGTGGTCAGGGCCGCCAGCTGGGCCGTGCGCAGGGCCTGGATCTGGCTGCTGGTCAGGGCCGCCAGCTCGGTCAGGTTCAGACCGTAGGCGATCTGGGCCGTGGTGAGGGCGGCAATATGGGCGCTATCGAGCACGGCGATCTGGTCGGTGCTGAAGCCGTAGTTGAGCTGGTTGGTGCTCAGGGCCGCCAGTTGCGCGGTGCCCAGGCTGTTCAGCTGGTCGCTGCCCAGCACGCCCACCTGGTCGGTCGACAGGCTGGCGATGGCCTTGGTGCCCAGCGCGGCCAGGTCGGCCGTTTCCAGCGCGACGATCTGGTCGGTGGACAGGGCCGCCAGCTGGCCGGTTGACAGCGCCTGGGCCTGGCTGGTGGTGAGCGCCACGATCAGGCTGGTGCTGAGGGCGCCGAACACGCCGGTCCCCAGCGCGCCCAGCTGGCTGGTGCTGAGGGTGATCCACTGGTCGGTGCTGAAGGCGCCGAATTGCGTGCTGTTGAGCGCGGCGATTTCACGGGTGGCCAGCACGGCCAGGTCGGCGGTGGTCACGGCGCCCAGCTGGTCGGAGCTGAGGGCGGCCAGCTGGCGGGTCGCCAGCGAGACGGCCTGGGCCGTGGTGAGGGCGGCGATCTGGCTGGTGCTCCAGCCGCCGCTGATCTGGTCGGTGGTGAGCGAGCTCAGCTGCGCGGTGCTCAGGCTGATGAACTGGTCGGTGCCCAAGGCTTGCAGCTGGCTGCTGTTCAGGTAGGCCAGTTGGCTGGTGGCCAGGGCCGACAGGTCGACCGTTTCCAGCGCGCCGATCTGGTCGGTGCTGAGCGCGCCCAGCTGCACGCTGTTGAGCGCGCGGGCCTGGCGGGTGCTCAGCGCCACGATGTCGTCGGTGCCCAAGCTGGCGAACTGGTCGCTGCCCAGGCTGATGAGGGTGGCGGTGGCCAGCGCGGCAAACTGGGCGGTGTTGAGCGCGGCCAGCTGGTCGGTGTTGAGGGCCGGCAGCTGGCGCGAGCTCATGCCGCCCACCTGGCCGGTGGACAGGGCCGCGATCTGGCTGGTGGTCAGGGCGCCGATCATGTCGGACGACAGGCCGCCGAAGGCGCTGCTGCTGAGCGCGTTCAACTGGTCGGAGGTCAGGGCGGCAAACTGCTGCGAGGTCAGCGCCGCCAGCTGGTTGCTGCGCAGGGCGTTGAGGTCGGCCGTTGCCAGCGCCGCGATCTGGCTGGTGCTGAAGGCTTGCAGCTGGTTGGAGCTGATCGCGCCCATCTGCGCGGTCTTGAGCGCGACGATGGCGTCGGTGCCCAGCGCCGCCACCTGGTCGGTGGTCAGGCCCGGCAGCTGGCTGCTGTTCAGCGAGGCGATCTGGTCGGTGGTCAGGGCGGCGGCGCCGTCCGTGCCCATGGCGGCGATCTGCGCCGACTTCAGCGCGGCAAAGTCGCCCAGCTGGATGGCGGCCAGCTGGGTGGTGGTGAAGGCCAGGATCTGGTCGGTGGTCAAGGCGCCCACCTGGGTGCTGGTCAGGGCCACCACCTGGTCGGTGCTGATGGCGGCGAACTGGGCCGCATTGAGGGCGGCAATCTGCGTGCTCGACAGCACCGCGATATCGTCGGTGGCCAGCGCCATGATCTGGTTGCTCGACAGGGCGGCGATCTGGCGCGTGGCCAGGTTGGCGACCTGCAGGGTGGTCAGGGCCATCACCTGGTCGGTGCTCAGCACGCTCATCTGCGCCGAGCTGAAGGCGTCCAGCTGGGCGGTGTTGAGGGCGGTGACCTGGTCCAGGGTCAGCTGGGTGATCTGCAGGGTGCTCAGGGCGGCGACCTGGGCCGTCTTGAGGGCCGGCACTTCGTCGGTGGTCAGCGCTTGCAGCTGGTCGCTGCTGAGGGCCAGCAGCTGCTGGCTGGTCAGGGCGCCCACCTGGTTGGTGGTCAGGCCGGCCAGTTGCGCCAGGCTCAGCTGGCTGATCTGGGCGGTGGTGAAGGCCGCCACCTGGTTGTTGTTGAGCGCGTCGAGGTCGGCCAGCTGCAGCGCGGCCAGCTGGTCCGAACCGAGCAGTACCAGCTGGGCGGTGGCCAGCGCGGCGGCCTGGCTGGTGGTGAGCCAGCTGATCTGGTCGGTGCTGAGGCCCAGCACCTGGCCGCTGGCCAGGCTGTTCAGCTGGGACGCCGTCAGGCTTTGCAGCTGGTCATAGGTCAGCTCGGCGATCTGGTTGGTGCCGAAGGTGGCGATCTGGCTGGTCTTCAGGGCTTGCACTTCGTCGGTGGTCAGGGCTTGTACCTGGTCCGAGGTCAGCGCGCGCAGCTGGGTGCTGCTGAAGGCCTGCACTTGCGCGCTGTTGAGCGCGGCAATGCGGTCCACCGTCAGGGCCTGGATCTGGTCGGTGCTGAACACCGCCACCTGCGCGGCTTTCAGCGCGCCCAGGTCGTCCAGCCCCAGCACGGCCAGCTGGGCGCTGTCGAGCGCGGCCACCTGGGCCGTGCCCAGCTGCGAGAACTGCAGCGTGGTCATGGCGACGATCTGGTCGCTGGTGAAGGCTTGCATCTGGCTGCTGCTGAGCGCGTTGAGCTGCGAGGCCAGCAGGTTCTGGGTCTGGTCCAGGGTCAGGGCTTGCAGCTGGGTGCTGCTGAGCACGGCCATCTGGACCGCTTTCAGCGTGACCAGGTCGGCGTCTTCGATGGCCTGGATCTGCGCCGTGGTCAGCGCCGCCAGCTGGGCCGTGCCCAGGCCGGGGAATTGCAGCGAGCTCAGGCCCACGATCTGGTCGGTGCTGAGGGCCTCGATCTGGTCGCTGCTGAGCGCGTTCAGTTGCGAGCTCTTCAGGGCGGCCACATCGTCGGTGG
>Ga0213872_10000547_pt1 | contig 29250 bp, 20 predicted proteins | sample VelepicomBERX_R2_FD_160071 | JGI IMG/M metagenome (GOLD analysis project Ga0213872, IMG submission 160071) | Rhizosphere microbial communities from Vellozia epidendroides in rupestrian grasslands, the National Park of Serra do Cipo, Brazil - RX_R2 | ecosystem: Host-associated > Plants > Roots >...
ACTGGCATTTCACCGACGCCAATGCCGACCTGCACACCCTGCATCACCTGGGTGCGGGCAAGTTCGTGGTGGCCGGCAACCAGGTACAGGCGCGGCTGCCCTGAGTTGCCCTGTCCTATCGTTGCGACGCGATCTCGATACGCAACAGATAGGGCCCCTGCCGCGCCTGCCAGCGCGCCAGCAAGCGCTCGCGCAGGGTCTCCAGGCGCAGCAGCTCCAGTCCCGGCGGCTGGGCCGCCAGGGGCGGCGCGTAATGCAAGAGCATGATCGATGGGGCTTCCAGCAGGCGCTCCACCAGGGCATCGAGTTGTGCATCCCACTGCGGTAGCAGATCGCTGAGTCCGGGGACGAAGGCGGCATCGCCCAGGTTCAATCGCAAGATCCGGTAGCGCACCGCGCCGAAACTGATCTTGCTGATCTTGCCCCGCGTCAGGCGCACCGAGGCCGGATTGTCGGTGCTCAGCCGATAGCCCTCGGGCAGGGTCCGCGTATCGAGCTTGAGGACGACATTGCTGCCCCGGTCCGGGTTGGGCAGCTCCGGGCAAGGCACGTGAAAGCGCCCCTGGGCATCGCTATGGATCAGCACACCACGCGGCGTGACCAGCCTCACGCCGGCCAGCCCGGGCTCGCCCGGGTCCTGGTAGCCATTGCCATTGCGATCCTCGAAGACCTTGCCGACCAGGTCCGGACAATCCAGCGTCGGCTCGGCCACCACCCGCGTGCTGGCCTGGGCGACGCCCGAGAGCATGCGGTTGTCCACGCTGATGGTCCAGGCCTGGTTGATGTAGTCGCCCGGCTCCACCCCCGCACCCACGACGAGGATGAGACGATAGGTCTTCTTCTCGTTGGCCTGGAAATTCTGCCCGCGCCAGACCATGACACGGCCGTTCATCACCGGTTCGAGCGGCACGTGATCCAGGGACGCACTGCCGCGCCGGTACTTGAACCCGGGCGGCATCTGGTCCAGCAGGTTCACCGCCCCCACCGGATGGGCCCGGTTGTTGACGACCGTGATGGAATACGGCACCAGGTCGCCCCGCGCCGCTCTCATCATGGGTGTGCTCTTGAACACGGTCAGCAAACCGGTGGCGGCCTTGTCCAGCGGCAGGTGATTGTTCAGCACGGGGGCCGAGCTGTCCGAGAGGACGAATCCCAGGTAGTACTGTGCGCTGGCAGCGCCACCGTCGACGATGCCCACGCAGGCCGCCGGATTGGCCGCCGGTACTGCCGCGCCAGGCGCGCCATTGCTGGCCTGCACCCGCGCCGGGGCAGGCAGCGCCCCGACCGTGAGCTCACCCTGGCAAGGCGGCATGCTGGCGGCCGTTCCCTGCTGGTAGGCCTGCGGCCCCAGCACGGCGAGCCGGTACAGACCCGGTGGGAAGCCGCCCTGCAGCAGGAACTGGTAAAAGCCGTTGACACCCGTCACCTGGCTGGCCTGCCCACCCACCAGGTGGTGCGCTGGATCGAAGCCGGCCGGCCCCGACAGCGTCACGGTAGCGCCGGCCACCGGCTGCCGGGTCTGGGCGTCGTAGACCACCCCGGACGGATCCAGCGGCAGGTTCTGCTCCAGCACCTGTTCACCGGGGAACAGGGTGATCCCCGTGATCTTGCCCAGTACGGAGACGTCGCCGCGACGGTTACCCGAACTGGCCGTCGTCGACACGACCTTGCCGCTGGAGAGGAAGGTGATGGCAAAGCCGCTACCGGTCGGCAGGCCGCTTTCCTCGTACCCGGGGCAATGCAGGTTGTCGAACTGGTAGAAGCCCTGGGCATTGCTTTGCACGCTGCAGACCAGGGCGCCGTTCTGCGCCAGCTGCGCCGTCCAGCCGGCCATGCCGGCCTGCACGCTGGCGGGCGCGCGCGCACCGGCATGGTCGGCCTTGAGGTAGACGTAACCGCTGACGATGGGCAATTGCAGGAACAGGCTGGCCAGTTCGGCAAAGTTGTAGTCCACCAGCATGTCACCGGCGCGCGCCACGATGCCTCGGATCACATCGGCCCCGCCGGCCGCCACCGGCTTGCTGGCGTCGGCCAGGCCGGGTTGGCCGGGCGGCACAGTGGTCAGGCCGTCCTGATAGTTGGCCGGCTGGATCTCGGTGAGGCTGTATCCGCTTGCATCCGAAGGAGGCAGGTTGTCGAAGCGGTAGGTGCCATCGGCGCCGGTGAGCTTGCTCAGCTGCACGACATTGCCGGCGACATCCTTGCCGCCCAGTCGTATCGTCACGTTGGCGATACCGGTGTCACCGGCATCGACGATGCCATTCTTGTTGCGGTCAACGAAGACGCGCCCCGCAATCGACATGGTCGGCACCTCGGCAAAGTGGTAGTTGCCCAGCACATCGCCTGCCCGCGCGACGATGCCGCTGATCGTATCGGTGGCACCCACGGCAACCGGCTTGGTGCTGCCAGCCACCCCCGGCTGGCCAGCGGGCACCGTGGTGCGGCCATCGAGATAGCCGGCCGGCTGGATCTCGGTGAGGGTATAACCCGCCGCGCCGGACGGCGGCAGCTTGTCGAACTGGTAGCGGCCATCGGCAGCGCTTTGCGTGCTGCGGGTCACGGCATTGCCGGCCCAGTCCGCGCCGGCCAGTTGCACTGTCACGTTGGCGATGCCGGCCTCGCCGGCATCCACCACCCCGTTGTTGTTGGCATCCGCATAGACGCGCCCTGCCACCGACACTTGCGCCAGCGCCGCGAAGTTGTTGCCGCCCGAGGAAGCCGTGCGGCCGCTGGCATCGACCAGGATCACGATGCCGCTGATGCTGCTGGGCCAGGCCGTCACCGCACTGGCGCTGCCGCTGCTGCCGCCACCGCCTCCCTGCACCGGGCCGGCCGTGGTGATGCCGGTGACGGTATTGGGCGGGTGGGCCGCCAGGCTCACCGTGTATTGGCCCGCCGCGAGCCCGCCGAAGCTATAGCTGCCGCCGGCATCAGTCGTGGCCTGCACGCTGACGGCCACGTCATCCCCACCACCGGGGGCGCCATCCGGGCCATAGCTGATGCCAGCGAGGCTCACCACGACGCCGGCGAGGCCGGGCTTGCTGCTGTCGTAGAGGCCGTTGGGCGCTCCGGCAGCGTCGAGGAAGACCTTGCCCGAGATCACCCCCGGCGGATTGGCTGTCAGACTGGCCGTGGCCGGCAGGACATTGCTGCCCACCGTGGTCGACAGAGCCCCGGCGGCGATGACGTTACTGTAGCTGCCCTCGGCGGCGGCCGTGACGTCGACCTGGATGGTGCAGCCTCCGGCCGGCAACACCGCGCCGCTGGCATAGCGCACCACCGTCGCACCGGCAGCCGCACTGACCCGGGCCGGATCGCAACTGCCGCCCAGCTTGGGGCTGGACGCCACCGTCATGCCACTGGGCAGGGTATCCATCAGGTCGGCGCTGAGCGTGATCGCGGTGCTGTTGTCGTTGCCCAGCGCCAGGGTCAGCGTGGATACCCCGCCCGCGCGGATCTGGGATGCGCTGAACTGCTTGGTCAGCGTAGGGGCTTGGGCCACCGTCAGGATGGCACTGGCCGGGAGGTCGTTGTCCACGCCTTCGCTGTCCTGCAGCGCATGGGCGGCGATGCTGTTGGTGTAGCTTCCGGGGACATCGCTGACCACGTCGACGCTGACCTGGCAGGTCCCCGACGCCGGCAGCGTGGCGCCATTGAGCGTGACGGTCCGGGCCGCTGCGTCGACGGCCACGCTGCCACCGGCACAGGTGGTGGTGGCATGGTGCAGCGGCGCCGGTGCCAGGTTGGGCGGCAAGGTATCGACCAGGCGCAGCGCCGTCAGGGCAATCGCATTGCCATTGACCAGCGTGATGGTGGCGGTGGCAGGAACCTGCCGCCCCACCACCGAGGGAGCAAAGCTCGTCGATACCTGCACGGCACTGCGCACCTCCAGTGCTGCGCCGGCCGCGACCCAGTTACTGGCCGGCCCGCCATCGAAGTTGCCGGTGACCTCGCCCACCGGCAGCGTGTTCTGGTAGTGGCCTTCACTGCTGGCCACCACGTCCAGTTCGATGCTGCAGGCACTGGGCAGGCCCGTGGCAGGCGGCATCGATGCGCCCGTCAGCCGCACCTGGCCGGCACTGGCAGTGAGCGAGCCAGCGCTGCAGGTGGTCACCGCGTTGGCGGGCGTGGCCACGACCAGGCCTGCGGGCAGATGGTCGGTCAGCGCCAGGCTGTCCAGCGCCACGCCTACCTTGTGCGACAGGTTCAGGCGCAGGCGGGACACCGATCCCGGCCGGACCAGCGCCGGCATGAACGACTGGCTCACGTCGATACGTCCGCCCGCAGTCAGGCTGATGGTCGCTCCGGCCGGATTGCTGACACCCTCGCTGGAAGCCACCGCCTGCACCGGAATGACGTTGACAGCCTTGCCGACCTTGGTCGACGTGACATGGGCGCTCAGGGTGCAGCTGGCGCCGAAGGGCAGGCTGGCCCCTGTCATGCCGAAGCTGCTGCCATCGCCGGCGGCATTGAGCGTGGCGCCGGGACAGGTGCTGCTCAGGTTGAACGGTGCAATGAGCTGCATGCCGGTGGACGCCGCAGCGGCCATGCCGTTGGCGGTGAAATAGTCGCTCAGGCGCAGGTTGCTCAGCGCCTGAGGCGACTTGTTCTGCAACAGGATCGTCAGCACGCTGTCCTGGCCCGGCATGGTCAGCGTGGCCGGAACGAGCGTGGCACTCACCACCACCGCCGGCGGCGTACTGTTGGCCAGGGTGGCCGATACCGGGGTCAGGTTCTGGACGCCGCCGCTGGCAGTGATGCCGCCGGCGGGAATCGAATTGACCCAGGGCGCCGCGCCGCTGCCGATCACATCGAAGACCAGCTGGCAGCTGCTGGATGCCGGCAGGTTCCCGCCCGTCATGGTCACGCTGCCAGCCCCCGGCACGGCCGTCACGCTCGCCCCGCCGCAGGTGCTGGAGGCATTGGCCGGACTGGCTACCTCCATGTGGGGTGGCAGGGGATCGTTGAGTGCCAGGTTGCCCAGGGGGCCGGTGCCGGTATTGGTGAGAGCCACCGTCACCGTGGATCGCCCACCTTCGCCGATGCTCGCCGGCGCAAAGGCCTTGGTCGCGCCCAGTATCGGGGTGTTGTAGACCAGGGTCGCCGGCGCCGGTGCGGTCAGTGCCGAACTCCTGGGCGTATAGGCGCTGCCATCGATGGCATAGTTGCCGCTGCCGCTGAGCGCCTGCTTGGGCAGGGCCAGCGTATAGGTATCGGCCGGACCGATCACTTGCACGCTGACCGTACAGGTACTGGCCTGGTTCTTCCCGACGATGTTGGGGTTGATGGTGCGCGGCCCCAGCGACGCACCGGACAGCGCAACCGTCTTGCCGCCGGCCACGGCCGTGACAGTGCCACCGGTACAGGTGGTGGCGGCATTGGCCGGACTGGCCACCCGCAGCTGCCTGCCCAGGGCCGTCAGCGGCAAGGCCGCGCTGAAGCCGAGATTGCTGACCGTGCCGACACTGCTGTTGGCCAGGGTAAAGCTCAGGGTCACCGGCACGCCCTCGGGGGAGCTGGCCACGCCGAAGGCTGCGCTGATGGCCAGGGGCGCAATGACTTGCATCTGCGTGCTGCTCTGGCTGGCGTTGGCGACCGTAAAACCGGTGACCGGATTGACCCAGCTGACCGCACCAAGCTCCAGGCTGTTGATCGGTGTGGCGTTTTCGACGGCTTCCTTGGGTAGCGCGGCCCAGAAACCCAGCGTGCAGACGCTGTTCAACAGCACATTGTCGAGCGTGAACACGGGATTGCTGTTGGCCCCGCCGACGTTGACCACCGTGCAGCCGCCCAGCGTCGCCGCCTGGCTGGTATTGATGGCACTCCAGGCCGGCAGGCCGGTGCTGCCGGTCCAGCCAGGAAATCGCACCATGGCCGAATTGGATTGCAGCCGGTCATTGACCGTCAGGCCGTTGAGGGTCTGCCCGGCAAAGTTGTTGATCAGGATCTCGAAGAACACCGGATCGCCCGGCGCCACGAACTTGGGCGAGCTCACCTTGGAGAGCTGGAAGTTATTCCACAGGAATACCGAATTCTTCGCCGCGAAGCTCACGCTCACGGCGGAGCTTCCGCTGCTTACGGATGCCGCCTTGGGAGTGACTGTCACCACCTTGTTCTGGGCCACCCCGATGCTGCCGGAGAACGGGACCGCGATCGTACAGGAGGCCCCGGCACCCAGCGTGGTCGCCGACAGCTGCAACCCCTGGTTGCCGTTGATGCGCGTGACAGCGGCAGCCGGACAGGTAGTCCCGAGCGACACCGTGCTGCCGCCGACCACGGCACTGGTCTGCACCTGCAAGGTGGTCAATGTCGCGGCATCGGTCCCGATGGGATTGAACGCGAAGGCCGGCACACCCAGCGGGCTGCTGCCGCTGTTGCGCAACGTCACGGTCAGCGACGATCCCTGGCCCGCGGCGATATTGGATTGGGAAAACGAAGTGCTCACGCTCAGCTGCGCCAGCGCCGCCGAGTTCGACAGCAGTAACAGGCACATCAGCACCCAGGGCCGGGCAAGACGCCACCAGGGAGATGCAAGAAAGGAGCGAGACGGAATAGGCGACATTTCCCTAGCGAAGGACAAGGCAGGCTCTCCCATCCGGTTTGCGCCGGCAGAGGGAGGAACGTGCCGGAAGGTGGAAGGTGGTACTCAAACGTAAGCGGCTTGCGTCAGCCTCCCTCGCGGGAGGCCGACGACACCAGCCGGCAGGACAATCAGCAGATCTGGATCTTTTCGGTGAAGCAGTAGCAGTAGCCCACGCCATGCATGGTGCGCAGTGGCAGGTCGCACATGGCGCCGTCACGCCACTTGCGACGCAATCGGCTGACGGTCTTCTCCAGCACCCGCTCATCGAAGCCTACCCATTCGATCCCGAAGGCGTGGGCGATGGCACAACGATCGGCAGCGTGGTGGGAACTGTCGGCCAGCAGCCTGAGCAATGCCATCTCGCGCGGATTGATCGGCACCGCATCACGGTGAGGCGCGCGCAGCGTGCGGGCGATGGTATCCAGGCTCCAGGCCTGTGGTGCGATGCGTCGCAGTATCGTGTCGATGTAGGCACGAATGAGGCTCGTCATCGGCGGTTTGGGCTCGCAGAAGTCCGCACCACTCTGCAAACCCGTGATGCGTATGCCCGGAGGATCGTCATCACCCGACAGCAACAGGATCCCCAGACGTGCATCGACGGCGCGCAGGCGCGACGCGATGGCACAACCCGCTCCCCGGGCACACCCCATATCGATGACGGCAATGTCGTACTGGATATCGGAGGTCATCAGGTGTTCTCCATCGGCGACCACCAAGCTCACCTTGTGATCATCGCTCAACAGAAATCGGTGTATTGCGCTGATGGAATGCGATGCGTGAACACCATCCTCGATCAACATAATCCTTGCCATTATTTCTCTTTCCCTTTCTATCAGTGACGATTGGAAAACCGACTAACAAAATAAGAATTCGTTCGGATCGACATGCCGCCAAAACCTTTGCTGGCAACACATGACGACATGAAGGGAAAAATTTATCGTAAAACTTTTAGTTTTCCCTGACTCTCCTTTTGCCCCTTGGCCCCTTTGTTGTGATGGCGGGAAAAATATTTTCTGTTCCACGTTTTTTACTACGTTTGTTCCCGCATTCGAGGTAATTTCCGCACATTCGCCACGAGGAAAAAAATGATACTCAAGCCGCTGCATCCCGCCATCACGGGACCACTCTCAGGACAACGCATCCTGGTCGTCGACGACTCGGAGGAAGACCGCATGCTTCTCTCCGACTTCCTGGTCCGCCAGGGCGCACGCCTGTATATTGGCCGCGACGGACAGGATGGCTATCGCAAGGCCCAGACCATCCGGCCGGACGTGATCCTGATGGATATACGCATGCCGGTCTACGATGGACTGACCAGCTGCCGCCTGCTCAAGGCCAATCCCATCACGCGCACCATCCCGCTGATCTTCCTGTCGGCGGCCACGGCCGTCGAGGAGAGGATCACGGGCCTGACCGCCGGCGCGGTGGACTACGTCACCAAGCCCTTCGACTTCGAGGAAGTGCGCCTGCGCCTGTGCATCCACCTGCGCAGCCGCAGCCATGAAGACCTGCCACCGTCGGCTACCGCGGCTGCCGCAGCTCCCGATATCGCTCCCGGCTCCAACACCTTCGACGTGGTGCTGTTCCAGGCCGCACGCCGGCTGATGCTGGAAAAGCTCGACCAGACCCTGAGCCTCAATGCCCTGGCCTCGGCCGTGGGCACCAACGCGCGGCGGCTGAGCACGGCCTTCAAGAATTGCGTGGGTGTGACCGTCTTCGATTTCCTGCGTGAAGAACGGATGAAGGAAGCCCGTCGCCTGCTCTCCGACACCACGCTCGATATCGGTGCCATTGCGCTGGCGCTGGGCTACAGCAATACCGCCAATTTCTCGACCGCCTTTCGCGAGCGCTTTGGCATGCCGCCCAGCCAGTTCCGCCGCTAGGACGGATGCGCGATGCGCTGGCGCCGATGGCTGCGGGCAACGCTGTGGATGGTGCTGGCCCTGTCTGGGTCGACCACGCAGGCCATCGAGCTGGCCGACATCACCAGCGAGCGCGTGATCACCCCGCAACTGAGTATCCTGCGTGAGCGTGAGGCCGGCCTCACGCTCACCGGCGCCCTGGCCAGCCCGTCGTGGGAGAGCATCCAGGTGGGCCTGCTCAAGGAAGGTTACAGCGTCGGTGCTTTCTGGTTACGCGGCGAGCTGCGCAATAACAGCGCGCACACCGTCACGCGCTGGCTGGCCATGGGGTCGGCACGGCTGGAAGACGTGCGCCTGTGGCTGCTGCCGCTGCCTGCTCCCGACGCCCCCATCGATGAGGCGGCAACGCTGCCCCTGCAAGCCGGCACCCGTCACCCGCTGTCCGGGCGTGCAGTGGCTTCCCATGTGCCACTGTTTCCGGTGACGCTGATGCCGGGCGAGCGGCGCCAGCTCATCCTGCGCGTGCGCAGCGATTCATTGCTGGACCTGCAGGTGTCGCTATGGGAGAGCGCGGCGTTTCGCCAGGAGGAAGGGCGGGAGCTGGCACTGCAGGCGCTCATGCTCGGGCTGTCGCTGCTGCTGGCGACCTATGCGCTGATCCAGGGCATCGTCTGGAACGACCATGGCTTCGTGCTGATGGCCGGCTGGATCGTCGCGGCGCTGGCCTATATCTGCAGCTTCCAGGGCTACCTGTACCGTTACCTGCTCGATGACGGCGGTCCCTGGCTGGTCCATACGCCAGCCACCCTCGGTTGCCTCACCACCCTGCTCTATCTGCGCATGAGCTATGGGCTGGTCGAACTGCGCCGCCTGCGCCCCTGGCGATGGCTCTACCAGTTCACGAGCGTGGTGCTGGCGGTAGTCACCCTGTGGACCGCCCTGGGCGAGTACCGCCAGGCCGCCCCGGTGGCCAACGGCGTGGCCGCCCTGTGCTATCTGCTGTGGATTGCCTCCATGCTGCATGGCTGGCGCCATGGCCTGGACAATGCGCGCATGCTGGTGCTGTCCTTTGCGCTGGCCTGGGGCGCGATAGCGGCCAAGATGCTGGAACTCAATGGCCTGCTGGCGCAAAGCCTGCTGCCCGACTGGCATTTCGCCGCCCTGTTCCAGACCGGATTGTTGTGCATGACCAGCCTCCTGGTGGTGTGCCGTGCGCTCGCCCTGCACCGCCAGCACGAGCAGCTGCAATGGGCCATGCTCTACATGCGGGTGCGCGAACAGCTCAAGCTGGAACAGACCGTCGCCGAACGCACCCTGGCCCTGAGCGAAGCCCTGCAGGCCGCCGACGAAGCCAACCGTGCCAAGACCGGTTTTCTCACCCGCATCAGCCACGACCTGCGCACGCCGCTGACCTCCATCCTCGGCTTCGGCGACATGCTGCAGGGGGGCGGCGATGCGGCCGCCTACGGCCGCATCATCGTGCGCAGCGCCCGCCACATGCTGGCCATGGTCAACGACCTGATCGACTACGCCCGCGGCGACCAGCTCGACACCCCGCAACCGGCGCCGCTCTACCTCCATGCGCTGCTCAATGCCATCGGCCAGGAGGGGGCCGAGCTGGCGCGCCGCCAGGGCAATGTATTCTCGCTGCAGATCGATGCGGCCCTGCCTGCCGTGCTGGTCCTGGATGGCAAGCGCCTGCACCGCATCCTCGGCAACCTGCTCGACAATGCCGCCAAGTACACCCGGCACGGGCACATCGGCTTGCGTGCCTGCTGGCATGCGGGCGGTACCACGCAGGAGGCGGGCATCCTTGAAATCGAAGTCAGCGATGACGGTTGCGGCATCCCCATCCAGCACCAGGCACGCATCTTCGAACCCTTCGAGCGCGCCGACGCCGACCGCAGCCAGCCTGGCATCGGCATGGGGCTGGCTATCGTGCGCCAGTGGATCACCCGCATGGGCGGGGTCATCGCGCTCGACAGCGCGCCGGGACGGGGTACGCGCATGCAGTTGCGCCTGCCGGCCCCGCTCGGCGACGAACACGACCTGGCAAGTCATCACGTGCAGGAAGACACCAGCATGCGTCCCCTGATCGATGGCAGCGGCTACCTGGTGCTGGTGGTGGAAGACAACCCCGAGATTGCCCGCCTGCTGGACGACCAGCTCAGCCGCCTGGGATTTGCCGTGGAGACCTGCGCGGATGGCGTGGCAGCGATGGCGCGCATGGAACAACGCACGCTGGCCACGGCTGACCTGGTCCTGACCGACTACCTGATGCCCGGCGCCAATGGCGCCCAGGTGCTGCAGGCGGCGCGGCGGCTGTGGCCGCGCGTACCGGTGCTGCTGCTGTCGGCCACCCTCAATGCCGGGCAGGCCGCACCGGCGGGCGACCACTTCGATGCCCGCCTGCTCAAGCCGCTCAATTTCCTCGAACTGCAGGAGGCCATGGGACGCCTGCTGGGACTGACGCGACCGGAGCCGGTGGCATCACCCGAACCGGCCGCCCAGATGTCGCTGCCACCGCTGGCCGTGCTGCGCGATGCGCTGGCACTCATCGAGCTGGGTGCGGTCTCGGACCTGCTGGAATGGTGCGACACCCTGGGACGGGAATACCCGCACTGCGCAGCCTTCCATCGACAGGCCAGCCTGTGCATCGAACGCAGCGACCTGGCCGCGCTGGAGATGCTATGCCGTCCGGCCCGCTGAGGGCGCGCTGGTGCATGCATTACTGCCGTACCGGCGTGGGCCCGACGGACTCATCCCGGGCCGGCTCCGGATCTTGCGCGCGCTCGCCCAGGTGTTCGGCGCGGCGCTGGTTGATCTGGTATTGCTCCTCCGCGTGCTGATAGGCCAGTTGCTCCTTGGGCGAACGGCTGCAGCCCGTGAACGACAAGCAGGCGAAAAGCGGGATAAGTAGCGCGTAGCGAGAGAAAGCCAAGGATAGTCTCCATTTTGTTATTTCCATACGGAAATATACGCCTCACCAATCCTCGCGACAAGCCACGCCTTCCCGCCCATGCCTGCGCGCCACATGCCAGTGCGCGATAGAGAATTTATTTAATTTATTCGCTTAATACATTTAATACGATTAATTTGCTTATTTCTCACAGGATGGAAATGATACGCACCAGTACCGAGCAGCTTGTTGCCACCCATCCAATTCTTGTCCAACGGCTATTTCCGCTCGAAAGAATCATAAAAGAAGGGGCTTCTGGAAGCATCATCTGGTTTGCACAGTTAATCCAGATCAAATTCGAATGAATTTTCCAGTCGTAAAATAGGGGAAACATCCAGACCTCACCATGAGAGGAATAATGTATATTTGTGTTATTTGATTTATTTGATTTCAATGTGCTACAGTCGACCACCCCAAGGTCGTGGAGAACGCAATGCCCCTCAAGCGCTTGAACAACAAGGTCAGGATCACCTCACTTGTCATGGCCATCATGGCCATGCTGATCTTTGGCTACGCGCTGATCAATGGCAGCATGGCGGGACGCGACGCCGCCCTCAAGGCAGGCGAAGTCGACACCATGAACATCGCCAACAGCCTCTCCACCCAGGTGAACCTGAGCTTCCGGGCTGCCGACCTGCTGATGCAAGAACTCGCCGAGCTGCGCTCGGAAGAGCATTTCAGCCAAGCCGCCTTGCAGTTGCTGATGGAAAAACTGTTGACGCGCCAGGGTGCGCTCTTTCCCCAGATGGACAGCATCCAGATCCTCGACGAGCACGGGCGCCTGCTGCATGCCTGGCCGGCCGCCAGCGGTGGCAAGCGGGTGGAGCTGCAGCTGCCCGCGCAGATGGATGCGCCCCCGGCCGGCGCCGGCATGCAGCAGATGCACATCGGCGTGCCGGTACGCAGCGTGGCCACCGGCCAATGGATCATTCCCCTGACCCGCACACTGGCTCGCCAAGGCAAGCCCGATGGCATCATCCGTATCGGCGTGAGCGTGGATTACTTCGCACGCCAGTTCAACGACTTCGACATCGGCCGGGGTGGCGCGCTGATCCTGGCCACTGATGACGGCATCATGCTCTTGCGTCGTCCCTTCGATCCGCAGTTCCTGGGCAAGAGCATGAGCGACGCCGCCCTCTTCAAGGACAACGTGCAAAAGCGCCCTTCCGGATGGGCGATGATCCGCTCCTCCCAGGATGGCGTGGTCAGGCTCAACTACTTCACCCGCGTGCCCGACTATCCGCTGTTCGTCACTGCCGCCCTGTCACGGGAGGACATCCTGGCCGACTGGCGCAAGGCGCAGCGCGCACAGTTGCTGGTGATCTTCTCGGCCGTGCTGATCATCGGCTTGCTGACGATCTATCTGCTCCATGTGATCAAGATGCGGGATCGCGCCGAAGACAAGATCGAGAAGAAGAACCTTCACCTGCGGTTGCTGACCGAGAAGCTCAGGTCGCAAGCACTCATCGATGGCATGACCGGCCTGGCCAACCGCCGCTACCTCGATGAGCAGCTGCAAAAGGCCATCCAGAACGCATCGCGCAGCCAGAGCCCGATTGCGCTGGTCATGTTCGATGTGGACTGGTTCAAGAAATTCAACGACCTCTACGGCCATGTGCAAGGGGATTATTGCCTGCAGGGCGTGGCGCGTGCGCTGATGTCTGCACAGCGTCGCCAGGGTGACCTGGCAGCGCGTTACGGTGGCGAGGAATTCGCGCTGCTGCTACCCGATACCGGACTGGCCGCCGCCCACAGGATTGCGCAGCAGGTGCTCGATGCCGTGCGTGCACTGCAGATCCCCCATGAAGGCAGCCACAGTGGCGTGGTGACCATCAGCGCCGGTGTGATCTCGTGCATCCCCTCCGCTGGCACCACCATCGTCGATCTCTTCACCCATGCCGACAATGCCCTCTACCTGGCCAAGAACAATGGCCGCGACCGCGTACAGGACTGGCGCCCGTTGAACAAGGTGCAGGCGGCCTGAAACCAGTGCAGCGGCATAAGCAAATGGCGAAAATGTGGTTGGGGTGGAAGAGCGGATCGCTATGATGAGCGCTTTGCCAGTAGGCCCGCTCAGATGAAGTCACGTCCCGCCAAGTTACGCCAGTTCGCCCTCGCCATCGGTACCTTGCTCCTGCTGCACGGCACCGTCCACGCCGCCGATCCCGCCCACACCACGTTGCGCCTGGGCGCCACCTCCGGCCCCTATACCGACCAGCTGCGCTATGGCATCGTGCCGGTGCTGGAACAGCAGGGCTACAAGGTCAAGCTGGTGGAGTTCTCCGACTATGTACGTCCCAACCTGGCGCTGGCCGATGGCGATATCGATGCCAACCTGTTCCAGCATGAGATCTACCTCAAGCGCTTCGCCCAGGATCACCAGCTGAAGCTCTCCGAAGTGATCAAGGTCCCCACCGCCCCCATCGGCATCTACAGCAAGCGCCACACCTCGCTGGACGAAGTGCGTCCGGGCGCCACTGTGGCCCTGCCCAATGACGCCACCAACATGGCACGCGCGCTGGGCGTGCTACAGGAGATGGGCTGGATCAGGCTGGCCGCGGACGTCAATCCGACCCGCGCCTCGGAGCGTGACATCGCCAGCAACATCAAGCAGATCAAGCTGGTGCCGCTGGAAGCCGCGCAGATGCCGCGCGCCCTGGAGGACGTGGACTATGCCTTCGTCAATGGCGCCTTTGCCATTGCCGCCGGGCTGAAACTGACGCAATCGCTGCATCTGGCGAGCGTGCCCGATTCCTTCCTGATGGTGGTGGCGGTACGCAGCGCCGACCTGGACAAACCCTACGTGAAGGACTTGCGCGAGGCCTTCCATTCGGCGCAATACCGCAAGGCGCTGGACGAGCGCTTCGAAGGCTATGTGCGCCCGGCCTATCTGAAGTAGGCACAGGAAAGACCACGCAAAAAACGGGGAGCGGCTGCAAGGCCGATCCCCGTTTTCCTGGAGGGCATGGATCAGCCCAGCCGCGCCGGACTCAAGGCCGCCGCATCGACCCCGAAGCGGGCGATATGCGGCGGCACCGCTTCGCCCCGCACCAGCGCCGCGTAGGCTTCGCCCGCCGCCGGCGAAGACTGGATGCCATAGCCACCCTGCCCCGCCGCCCAGAAGAAGCCCGGCACCTTGCTGTCATAGCCACCCACGAAGCTGCCATCAGCCACGAAGGACCGCAAGCCTGCCCAGACATGGGCCGGACGGCGTATCTCCAGTGTGGTGCCGGTCTGGATGGCATCGATGGCGATGGCAATATCGAGTTCCTCGGCCTGCACATCCTGGGGCGCGACCGGATCGGCATTGGCCGGCGAACCCAGCAGCAGGCCCGCATCCGGCTTGATGTAATAGGACTCATCGACCGGCATGAACATCGGCCAGTGGGCGCTGTCGGGCGGCGCGGCGAAGGTGAAGGCCGAGCGGCGCTTGGGCTGCAGACCGATGGGCGACGCGCCGGCCAGGCGGCCGATCTCGTCGGCCCAGGCGCCGGCGGCATTGACGATGACGCCGGCGTGCAATTCACCCTGGCTGGTGCGCACGCACCAACTGCCCGCCTCATCCTGCTCACGCAGGATGGACTGCACCTCGGTATCGCACAAGACCCTTGCCCCGGCCGCACGCGCCCCGCGCAGGAAGCCCTGGTGCAAGCCATGCACGTCGATGTCGGCCGCATCTTCCTCGTAGACCGAACCGATGAGGTCGTCACCGCGCAGCACCGGCACCATGGCCAGGGTCTGCTGCGCATCCAGGCGTTGCACCCGGTCGGAGACCGAGCGCACCAGCGCCTCATGGGCATCGAGTTGCTCGCGCAGGGCCGAGGTGGCGTAGAAGAGCGCGCCGCGCGGCGTGAGCAAGGCATGCTCGGCAAAGCCGGCCGGCGGATGGTCGAAGAAGGCACGGCTGGCGCAGGTCAGGGCGCGTACCTGCGGCGGGCCATAGCTTTCCATGTAGAGCGCGGCCGAGCGGCCGGTGCTGTGGTAGCCCGGCTGCGACTCGCGCTCCACCAGCAGCACGCTGCCGTGGCGCGCCAGCCAATAAGCGATGGAAGCGCCGGCAATGCCGGCGCCGATGATGAGGTAATCCACGCGGGCGTGTTCAGACATGCTCAAGCTCCTGCACAGCGAAGCGCTCAAACCGCGGCCACGACGGCCACTTCCACATCCAGGCCCGGCAGCATCAGCAGGGCTTGCACGCAGGCACGGGTGGGCGCGTGGCCGGCAGGTACCCAGGCTTCCCAGACGGCGTTGAAGGCGCCGAAGTGATCGGGGCTGGACAGCCACACATTGGCGCTGACGATCTGCTGGCGCGAGATGCCCTGCGCCTGCAGCTGCGCATCGATCTTGGCCAGCACTTCGGCGGCCTGCTGCGGGATGGGCGCACCGGCGTTGTCCGGCACCTGGCCGGAGACGAAGGCGAAGCCGTTGGCGACCACCAGCTGGCTCATGCGGGCATTGGTATTGAAACGTTGGATGGGGTTCATGTTTGCGTTAATCGTATAAAAAATAAGTATTCACCACGATCGAAAAGACACTCACCGTTCGTCCTGGGTAGCGCCTTCGATTCGGCCCTGACGGGCCTGCTCGGTCCGAACGGGTTCTGATTGATTTGCCACTGCCGTTCAGACGGCCGGGCCACCCACCATCCCCGCGGCCTGTCCCTCGAAGATCGGCGGATGCGTGACGATGGACTTCAGCGGCGCCTGCACCGTCTTCAGTTGGGCGATATCCGGACGCGGCCGGCGCAGTGCGGCGTCACCCTCGAAGGCCTGCTCCAGCGCCGCCGCGCAGCCCAGCAGGCGCGCATCGCCGCGGAAGGGGCCGGTCACCTGCAAGCCGAAGGGCATGCCGCGATGATCGCGCCCGCACGGCAGCGAGATCGAGGGATTGGTGGCCAGCGTGACCACGTAGGTCAGGGCCAGCCAGCGGTAATAGTTTTCCAGGGCGACGCCATTGACCTCCTTCAGGTACAGCTCGCTCCAGGGGAAAGGCGAGACCGGCGTGGTCGGCGAGACGATCAGGTCGTAGCGCTCGTAGAGTTGCTGGAAGCGGCGGAAGATGCGGGTCTGCTCGCCCTGAGCCCAGGCGCAGTCGGACAGGCTCATGGCCGCGCCCAGCTCGTAGTTGGCGCGGGTGTTCGGCCCCAGCGAGGCAGGATCGCGCCGATACGCGGCCTCGAAACCGGCCACGAAGCTCTCGGCGCGGATCACGTCGAAGGCGCGATGGGCCTCGCCCACGTCCACCTGTACCGGCTCGCACACCTTCACGAAACGGGCGATGGCGGCCATCTTGTCGCGGAACACCTGGCGGATGCCGTCATCGACATCGCATACGCCGAAGTCCTCGGTATAGCCGATGCGCAGCTGCGCCAGGTCGATCTGCGGCAAGGCCGCGAATTCGCCCTCGGCCACCGCATAGCTGAGCGGATCGCTCATGTGCAGGCCGAGGGTGGCGCGCAATTGCAGCACGGTGTCGGCGACGTCGCGGCCCATGGGGCCGACCACAGAGATGGGTGTCCAGCCCAGCAGCTTGCGCTCGCTGGGTACCAGTCCCGGCGAGGGACGGAAGCCCACCACCCCGCACTTGGCCGCTGGAATGCGCAGCGAACCGCCGGTATCCGAACCCGAGCACAACGGCAGCAGGTCGGTCGCCAGCGCAGCGGCCGAACCGCCCGAGGAACCGCCGGCATTCAACAGCGGATTGAAGGGATTGCCGGTGGCGCCCCAGACGGTATTGCGGCTGTTGGCGCCGGCCCCCATCTCGGGCACGTTGGTCTTGCCGGCCACGATCGCACCGGCTGCGCGCAGGCGCGCCACCAGGGCGTTGTCCCGCGCCGGCACGTTGCCGCGATAGAGGGGCGAACCATAGGTGGTCAGCAGGCCACCGGTTTCTTCCAGGTCCTTGATGCCGATGGGCAGGCCATGCAGCAGGCCCAGCGCACGCCCCTCCACCAACGCCTGCTCGGCCACGCGGGCCTCGGCGCGGGCGCGCTCGAAGCAGGTCGCGGTGACGGCATTGATGTGGGGGTTGATGTCTTCGATGCGGGCGACGCAGGCCTCCAGCAACTCGACCGGCGAGAGCTGCCTGCTGCCGATCAGGGCGCGCAGCTCGACTGCGCTTTTTTCGACCAGGGTGTTGTCATGCATGCGGATTTCCTTGAAGAGGCTCAGGCCGGCTGCACTTGCGCCGGACTGCGTTGGGTACGGATGAACAGGCTCACCACCACCGAGAAGAGGGCCGCGCCGACCAGGAAGGCGAAGGCATAGTCATAGTTGGCAAAGGCGCTGACCAGGAAACCGATCACCAGCGGCGAGATGAACCCCGCCAGTTGCCCACCCAGGTTGACCATGCCCATACCGCTGCCGACCAGTTGCGCCTGCAGCATCTTGGTCGGCAAGGCGACACAGACGGCCAGCACGAAGGACTTGAAGAAATAGGCCAGGCATTGGTAGGCGATCACGCCATCGACGCTTTGCGCCGTGTACATGCAATAGACGAACAGGGCGGTGAGCAGCGAGCTGCCGATCAGCAGCACGCGTTCGCGGCCATCGAAGAAGCGCACCATCACCCAGCCGCCGATGGCGGTGGACAGGCCGGCCATGATGTAGGGCAGCGGCAGCAGCAGGCCCACCGATTTCAGGTTCAGGCCGCGCACGGTCATCAGGTAGGTCGGCATCCAGCTGTCCAGGCCCTTGTTGATGATGGACAGGCCGAACCACACCGCCACGATCTGCCACATCAGCGGCATCTTCAGCAGCGCCTTGAAGGAGGCCTTGTTGATGGCCTTGCTGCCACCGGCGCCAGGACGCACCGGGCGCACGCAGAACCAGTACACCAGCGCGAACGCCAGGCCGGCGATGCCGATATAGTGGAACACGGTGCGCCAGCCGTAATGCACGATCAGCGGCGCGATCAGCAGCGGCGCCAGCATGCTGCCGATATAGTTGGAGGACATCAGCAGCGATGACATCTTGGGCCGCTCCTCGCGCGTGAAGGTCTCGGCCACGCCCTTGACGCTGGCCGCCGGGAAGGCGCCCTCGCCCAGGCCGAACACGAAGCGGATCACCACCAGGCTGGTGATGGACCAGGCCAGCCCGGTGATGCCGGTGAAGACCGACCACAGCAGGATGGAGATGACGATCACCGGACGCGAGCCAAAGCGGTCGGCCAGCCAGCCGCCGGGCAATTGCAGCAGCGAGTAGCCGAGGAAGAAACTGGAGAGCAGGATGCCCAGGTCGGAGGGCTTCAACTGGAATTCGCTGGCGATCTGGGTGGCCGCGAAGGTGATGGCAGCGCGATCGATGTAGGACACGCACCAGCCCAGGTACAGCAGGACCAGTACCAGGTATTTGTACTTGCCACCTCTTGCCGCAGCATCCATGAAGCTTTCCCTTCAGGCCAGACGACGGGACGCTCCCGCCGTAACGTGGATTCATCCTAAGGCCAGGCATGGTTTGCCACAAGTACAAGTTTTCGAATAACTGATTGCCGAATCGGCAAACCATTCCTACAATGCCCTTATGTCTACCATCCATACCCGCGTGCTGCAGGAGACTGCAGTGCGCTACTTCCTCGAAGTGGTGCGGCGCGGCTCCATCACGGAGGCGGCCGCCACGCTCAATGTGGCATCCTCGGCCATCAGCCGCCAGATCGCCCGGCTCGAAGCCGAGCTGGACACGCCGCTGTTCGAGCGGGTCTCGCGCGGCATGCGCCCCAATGCGGCCGGCGAACTGCTGGCCGCGCATGCCCTGCGCATGCAGCTCGAAGCCGAGCGCATCGGCAATGAACTGGCGGCCCTGAAGGGATTGCGGCGTGGCGAGGTCAAGCTGGCCTGTACCGAGGGTTTCGCGCTGGAATTCGTGCCCAGCGCCATCGAGCATTTCTGCCGCCAGCACAAGGGCATCCGCTTTCATCTCTCGGTGGGCAATGCGGTGCACGTGGCCCAGCAGATCCGCGAAGGCGCGGTGGACCTGGGGCTGACCTTCACCATGGCACCCGACGCCGATATCAAGGTGGAGTTTGCCCAGCGCGCGCCCATCATGGCGGTGATGCATCCCGGCCATCCGCTGGCGCAGCGCAAGCAGGTGACGTTGTCTGAACTGGCGCCCTACCCGCTGGCCATGCCGCAGAAGAACATCACCATGCGCCGCCTGATCGACGCCTGCTGCAGCCGCCGCAACGTCCTGCTGGAGCCGACCTTGTCGGCCGACTCCATCAGCGCCTTGCTGTGCTTCGTGATGTCCGGCGAAGGCATCGGCTTCTCGGCGGCCCTGCCCATCAGGAAGCTGGTGCGCGCCGGCCAGCTGGCGGCCCTGCCCATCCGCGACAAGGACATGAATACCCTGCAGCTGGAGATCCAGTCCCTCAGCGGGCGCACCCTGCCCAATGCGGCAAGGGCCTTCCTCACTACCCTGATTGCCCGGGCCAGCCGCGACCAGCACTAGCCCGCTGGTTCAGAACGCTCAGAAGGTGTGACGGATGCCCAGCTGCACGCCGGTCTCGCTGGCGCCTGCATCCGGCACCAGGGCCTGGCCGGCGGTATAGCTGGCGCCGGTCATCTTGTAGGCCGCCGTATTCTGGTTGATCAGGCGCGAGGCCACCGCATACAGGCGGGTGCGCCTGGACAGGTCATAGTTCAGGATCAGGCTGAACTGGCGCGCATTGTTGTCGTAGCTGGAACTGTCCTTGACATAGCCGCCCCCGGCGCCGATGGTGGTCTGTGCGTTGAGGCGGTAGTCGGCCGACAGGCTATAGGTGTTGTGGTAATTGCCCGGCGTATTGCCGACCACGTTGCCGCTGGGGTCGTACTTGCCGGCCGGATTGGCGAAGACATTGCCGGTGGTGGCCGAGATCACTTCGTTGGTACGGAAGAAGGCCAGGTAGACCTTGCCGTTGCCGTAGTCGTAGTTACCCCCCAGCATGAACTGCTTGACGCTGTTGGTATTGGTGCCATTGTTGGCGTTCAGGTAGGCACTGCCCACGTAGAGCGGGCCCTGCTGGGTCTGCGCACCGATCTGGTAGACCGCATTGGACGCTGTGCTGCCGGCGCGTTCACCCACCGAGTAGTGCAACTCCAGATTGGAGTTGGCAAATTTCGGCGAGACGTAGCTGATGTCGTTATCCACCCGCGCCAGCCAGTTGGCGAAGTTGTTATAAGCCGAGCCATAGGTGGCCGCACCGAAGGCATCCATGTTGCCCGAGTAGAGGAACATGACACTGTTCTGCCGTCCCACGCGCACCTCACCGAAGCCGCCGCCCAGGCCCACCCAGGACTGGCGGTCGAAGAGGCGATAGCTGTTCTGCAGCGCGCCGGTGCTGGAATCGAAACCGGTTTCCAGGTTGAAGCTGGCGCGATAGCCGCCGCCCAGGTCTTCGCTTCCCTTGAAGCCGAGGCGGCTGGTCATCTCGCCATTGTTGCCCATGGCCCAGAGCGAGGTGTCCTTGCCGCCCACGGTGCTCTTCTGGTAGGCGGTATAGACATCCATCACGCCATAGATGGTCACCGAACTCTGGGCCAGGACAACGGGGCTGGCAGCCAGCAGCAAGGCTGCCGGCAGCAATCGGGTGGGGTTCTTGAACTGCATGGGGATTCTCCTCCTGTGGGTAAATCGGTGTTGTTGGTGTTGTGGATGTGGCCGGCGCCATCCGACCGGGCGCGCAGGCTCCCGCCGCCCGCGCAAGCACGGGCGGAAGGACTGGTGATGCTGGGGACTGGTAAGACTCAGGCCTGTCGTTCGAAGTGCTTCTTGACGATCAGCGCCAGTGGCACGGTAAAGAACAGGTGCGACATGAAGCCGCCGATGATCACGACCGGATCGTAGTAGTTGGGATGGTTGTCGGAGGCGATCATGATGGCCACGTGCATCAGGATCCACGCCACCACCGCATAGAACAGGGCCACAAAGGTCGCCTCGTAGCCGCGACGACGGAAATACGGCCAGATCGCCGCGAACAGGATGCCCCACACCAGCGTGAAGAAGAAGTGGATGCCCGTGCCCACGAAGTAGGCCAGCAGCCCCAGCGACTCCTGTACCTCGCGGCCGAATACCAGGCCGGTGGCGTTGCGCGGGATGCCGGCCAGCGGCATCAGGTGTTGTGCGCCGACCCAGACCAGCGCTTCGTAGATCCAGATGATGACGCCGCCGGTGAGGCCGCCGATGATGCCGGCCTTGAGCAGCGCAGCACGGTCCTTCCAGCCGGACGAGGGGGTGGCCGTAGTGAGGGTGGCCGGGTGGGATGCGGTTTGCATGGTGTCTTCCTTCTCCTTGGATTGGCGAGTGGGCTGGCTGGTGTGCCGGCCCGATGTTTTCAAGAAGGCTGCTGCGACTTCCGACGACGGCCGTTCGCACTGAGCAGGCCCGCCAGGGCCGTATCGAAGACGCGCAGATGCCTTGCCCTGCGACACAAGCCGCAGAGCGCCTTCGATACGCGGCCATGCCGCTACTCAGGGCGAACGATAGTCGACTGGAAAACCTGTCTCGCAACAGACTCCCTGGCTTGCTCAGCTCTTGTTCTTGATAGCGTTGACTGCCCGATATGACTGTCTGATGGGAATCGTTTTTTTGTTGTTCCGGTCTCCTCCTATGGTCTCTTAGTCGATATACCTGAGCCCGGCCGCCTCAAGCGGTCCGCGCATCTTGTACATGTCCAGTCCCAGCACGCCGGCGGCGAGCTGGGCGCGCTTCTGCCCTTCCAGGTCTTCGCGCTGCTGTGCCACCTGCGCCACGCGCGCGGCGTCCGCGGCCGGCACCGCCACCACGCCATCGTCATCGGCCACGATCACGTCACCCGGGTTGACCAGCGCCCCGGCGCAGATCACCGGGATGTTGACCGAGCCCAGTGTGGCCTTGATGGTGCCCTTGGCGCTGATGGCCCGGCTCCAGACCGGGAAGCCCATTTCCTTCAAGACCTTCACGTCACGCACGCCGGCATCGATGATCAAGCCCTTCGCCCCGCGCGCCATGAAGCTGGTCGCCAGCAGGTCACCGAAATAGCCATCGGTACATTCGGCGGTGACTGCTGCCACGACGATGTCGCCCGGCTGGATCTGTTCGGCCACCACATGCATCATCCAGTTGTCACCCGGGTGCAGCAGCACCGTCACGGCCGTACCCGACACCGAGGCGCCCGCATAGATGGGACGCATATAGGGCTTGAGCAGCCCGGTACGTCCCTGTGCCTCATGCACGGTAGCCACGCCATGGCGACCCAGTTGTTCTGCCGCGCCTGCATCGGCGCGCGCGATTTGGCGCTTGACCACGCCCAGTTGATTCATCAGCGGTGTGCTCATGCTCACAGTCCTTTTCGTGTCAGGGCGGCATCCAGGCGCGGGAAGACGCGGCGGGCATTGCCTTCATAGATCTGGTGGCGCTCCGCGGCGCTCAGCCTGGCGGCCTCGATGTAGCGCTTGGTGTCGTCGTAGTAGTGGCCGGTCTCGGGGTCGATGCCACGCACTGCGCCGATCATCTCGGAGGCGAACAGCACGTTCTCCACCGGAATCACCCGGGTCAGCAGGTCGATGCCGGGCTGGTGGTAGACACAGGTGTCGAAGAAGATGTTGTTCAAGAGATGATCCTTGAGCAGCGGCTTTTTCATCTCCTGCGCCAGCCCCCGGAAACGGCCCCAGTGATACGGCACCGCGCCGCCGCCATGCGGGATCAGGAACTTCAACGTCGGGAAATCCCTGAACAGGTCCGAGTTCAGGCACTGCATGAAGGCCGTCGTATCGGCATTGAGGTAGTGCGACCCGGTGGTGTGGAAGCAGGCATTGCAGCTGGTGCTCACATGGATCATGGCCGGCACCTCCAGCTCCACCATCTTTTCGTAGAGCGGATACCAGCTGCGGTCCGACAGCGGCGGCGAGCTCCAGTGACCGCCCGAGGGATCGGGATTGAGGTTGATACCGACGAAGCCATATTGCTTCACGCACTTTTCCATCTCCGCAATGGAAGTGCGGATATCGGCGCCCGGCGACTGCGGCAGCATGGCCGCGCCGATGAAGTGATCGGGGAACAGCTGCGAGACCCGATGGCACAGCTCGTTGCAGATCGCCGCCCAGGTCTGGCTGGTATTGAGGTCACCGATGTGATGCGCCATGAAGGAGGCACGCGGAGAGAAGATGGTGAGATCCGCACCGCGCTCCTTCATCAGGCGCAGCTGGTTGGTCTCGATGGAGTCGCGCAGTTCGTCGTCGCTGATCTTCAGCTCCGCTACCTTGGGGCCGAGCTCGGGCGTATTCAGGTTGGCGATCTGCCGGTTGCGCCATTCTTCCAGCGCCTTCGGGGCGGTGGTGTAGTGGCCGTGGCAATCGATGATGAGGCTGTCTCGCATGGGGACTCAGTCCGTTTCGTTGAAGAGGTGGGCGGGGACCAGGACTTCCCCGCGCATGATGGGGCGCGCCGTGCGCAGCAGCGCAGCGCGCCGGATCTGTTGCGGGTCGCGCGGATCGAGCTCCAGCACCACACTGAATTCGCCGCTGGGATGCTCGACCGAGACGGTGCGCTGCAGGCCGCCACCGGTACGGGCCAGCCCCTGCGCCGCCGATCCCTCCAGCACGCAGGCGGTAGCCACCGTGACGGCGGCCAGCACGCCGATGGCGTCGTGGCAGACATGCGGGATGAAGCAGCGGGTGGCGATGCTGCCGCCCTCCCGGGGGGCCGAGAGCAGGCACATCTTGGGGTAGTTCCTGGTTGTCACATCACCCAGGCCCATGAGCGGGCCGCACGCCAGGCGCAGTGCCTCCAGCTTGTCCTTCAACACGCGGTCGGCGTTGAGGACGGCCACGCTCTCGTCGCCGCGCATGCCGAGGTCGGCCGCGCGCACCAGCACCATGGGCATGCCGTTGTCGATCAGGGTGGCGGCAATCTCATGGACGGTGCCGTCGGCGCTGCTCAAGCGCACGCGGTCCAGCACGCGTCCGCTGGGCAAGAGGGCCGGGCAGACCGAGCCGGCCGTATCGAGGAAGCTGATGCTGACCGGCGCGGCGCTACCCGGCACGCCATCGATGCGGGTGTCGCCGCTGTAGCGCAAGCGCCCGCCCGGGGTCTGCACCGTGATATCGCATTGCATGCCGGTGTTGAGCGTGAGCACCCGGGCGGTAGTGGTCTGCTCACCCGCCGTCACCAGCCCGCGCTCGATGGCGAAGGGCAGCACCGCGGCCAGCATGTTGCCGCAATTGGGCGTGGTATCGACCCGGTCGGAATCGGGCTGCAGTTGCGCGAAGAGGAAATCCAGGTCCACCCCCGGCAAGCTGCTGCGGCTGACGATGCCGGCCTTGCTGGTCAGCGGATGGGCGCCACCCAGGCCATCGATCTGGCGCCGGTCGGGCGAGCCCAGGGCCGCCAGCAGCACGCGGTCGCGCGCGGCCACGTCGGCCGGCAGGTCGCTGGCCACGAAGAAGGGGCCACGCGAGGTGCCGCCCCGCATCAGGGTGCAGGCAAGGGGCAGGAAATCCGGGCTGTCGGTAGTAGGCACGCTCTTGACCTTTGGAAATGATGGCGCCGAGTATGCGTGAGCGATGACCGGCCTTGGTTGCGTTGTAGGCCTTCCTCTGTTCTAATTTTCTAATCGGGTTCAGAAACCGGCAGTCCGCCGGACCACCATCATGTCCTTGCTCAACCTGCGTCACCTGCATGTCTTCAATGTCGTCGCCACCACCGGCGGCGTGCGCCGTTCTTCCGATACGCTGCTGCGCGCTTCATCGGCGGTGGCGCGTTCGGTGGCGGCGCTGGAGCAGAGCCTGGAGACGCAACTGTTCGAGCGTCGTGGTCGCGGCATGTTGCTCACCGCCGCTGGCGAGGCCGTGCGGCTGCGGGTGGAACGCATCGAGGCCGAACTGCGCGAGGTGCGCGACGACGCCCTGCGCCTGCGCGAGCGCACCGGCAGCCAGGTGGCCAGCCTGGATGCGCTCTTCAATGAGCGCCGCCTGCAAGCCGCCGCCCTGCTGGCCGAGACCCACCACATGCCCAGCGTGGCGCGGCTCATGGAGGTCTCGCCCTCGGCGGTGAGCCAGTCGCTGGCGATGCTGGAAGGCATCCTGGGCCAGCCCCTGTTCTTCCGCACCGCCCATGGGATGTTGCCCACCGACGCGGGACGCCGCTGGACCGAGCGCTTCGGCCGCGCCCTGGCCGAGCTGCGCCATATCCCCGAAGACATCGCCGCGCTCGCAGGCATCGTGCAGGGTACCGTGACCATCGGCGCGCTGCCGCTGGCGCGCTCGCAGCTCTTGCCCACCGCGCTCACGCGGGTACTGGCGCGCCACCCGCGCCTGCAGATCCGCTCGCTGGAGAGCCCCTACGAAGAACTGGCGGCCGGCCTCATGAGCGGGCGCATCGACTTCATCGTCGGCGCCCTGCGCACCTTCTCCGGCGACACCTTCGACATGCGCCCGCTGGTGGCAGACAGCGCCGTCCTGATCGCCCGTGCCGGCCATCCGCTGGCGCAGCGCAGGAAGCTGGCCCTGTCCGACCTGGAGGGCTATCCCTGGGTGTTGTCGCGGGCCGGCACGCCGCTGCGCGATTCCATCGAGCAATTCTTCCGCGACAGCCACTGGCCGGCCCCGCGCCCGGCCGTGGAAACCGGCGACCTGGCGCTGCTGCGCGGCCTGCTGGTGGGCAGCGACATGCTCACCGTGATCTCGGCCAAGCAGCTGCACCACGAGATCGCCACCGGCCAGCTGACCACCCTGCCCCTGGCCATGCACGGCCTGCAACGCAAGATCGGCCTGATGCAGCGCCGTGGCGCCCACCTCTCACCGGGCGCACGCGTGCTGCAACAGGAGATCGAGGCGGTCGCCGCGGCCTGGCGCTGATCTGGCAGAAATCCACCTCGATTAGCAAATGGCAACACTCAGGTAGCCGAAAGCAATACTCGCCCGAGCGCCCCGCCTTACACTGCTTGCCATGTCGAGGCAGGCTTGTTGCGCTTGGACCTGCCCCACTCCAGCCGCGTGAACATAAACCGGCGCTTTCCAATAATTCCACATCACGACGGAGACTTAATGAATACAGCACAATCGCTGGACGTGCGCTCGCACATCAATGCACGCAAGATGTCCGGCTACCAGTGGCTCTTGCTGGTACTTTGCTTCCTGATCGTCGCTACCGACGGCATGGACGTGGCCATCATGGGCTTCCTGGCCCCGGGCATCACCAAGGAATGGGGCATCTCGCGTGCGGCCTTCGGCGTGGTCATGAGCGCGGCACCCATCGGCCTGGCCCTGGGCGCGCTGCTGGTGGGGCCGCTGTCGGACCGCTACGGCCGCAAGAAACTGCTGATGACAGCAGTGGCCTGGTTCGGCGTATGCAGCCTGGCCTGTGCCGCCGCGCATGACGTGGTGACGCTGTCGGCGCTGCGCTTGCTGACCGGCCTGGGCCTGGGTGCGGCCATGCCCAATGCCACCACCCTGCTCTCCGAATATGTGCCGGAGCGCTCGCGCAGTACCTTGCTGGCGATCATGTTTACGGGCTTCAACCTGGGTTCGGCCCTGGTCGGTTTCGTGGCTGCCGCGCTGCTGCCCGAACACGGCTGGCGTACCGTGCTGATGGTCGGAGGCGCCATCCCGCTGGTGTGCCTGCCCTTGTACCTGTGGCTGGTGCCGGAATCGGCGCGCTTCATGGTGGTACGCAACTATCCCGCCGATCGCATCGCCCGTACCCTGGCACGCGTCTGCGGCGGTGAGTTTTCCGCCGGCCAGACTTTTTGCGTGAGCGAGCCGCAGGTCAAGAGCACCCAGCCGGGCAAGGTGCTGCTCTCGGAGCACTACCGCAAGACCACGCTGTCGCTGTGGGGGACCTATTTCATGGGCCTGCTGGTGATCTACCTGCTCTCCGGCTGGCTGCCCACCCTGATCAAGGATGCCGGCCTGCCCATCGAGAAGGCCGCCAGCATCACCGCCCTGTTCCAGCTCGGCGGCACCGTCGGCGCGCTGGTGGTAGGCTACCTGATGGACCGCTGGTCGCCCAGCCGCGCCATCGCCGCGGCCTATGTCTCGGGCGCCGTATTCATCCTGCTGCTGGCCTCGGGCAGCGTACAGTCGGGCATGTTCGCAGCCTATGTATTGCTGGCGGGCTTTTGCATGAGCGGTGCGCAGACCGGCCTGAACGCCTTCGCCCCCTCCTGCTATCCGACCGTGGTGCGGGCCACCGGGGTGTCGTGGATGCTGGGCGTGGGCCGCTTCGGCAGTATCCTTGGGTCGTTCGCCGGTGGCATGCTGCTGTCGATGGGCTGGGGCTTCGGTGCTGTCATCGCCATCCTGGCCGTGCCAGCGACCCTGGCGGCGCTCATCATCGTGTTCATCCAGCTGGGCCAGCGCCCCGCCGCTGCAGTCTGATCAGTCTGCTTGAGCAGTCATACCGGATTCATCTGGAACAGGAATAGATTTCATGGCCAATATCGTCGGCGCCATCGCCACCTCGCATACCCCCACCATCGGCTTCGCGCTCGATGCCAACAAGCAGCACGACCAGGTCTGGGCCCCCATCTTCAAGGCCTACGAACCGGTACAGCAGTGGCTCAAGGAGAAGCAGCCGGACGTCCTGCTGGTGGTCTACAACGACCACGTGACCTCCTTCTTCTTCGACCACTACTCAGCCTTCGCCCTGGGCGTGGGTGACCATTACCAGGTCGCCGACGAAGGCGGCGGCGCCCGCAAGCTGCCGCCAGTGGGCGGTCATGCGGCGCTGGCGCGCCATATCGGCAGCTCGCTCATGGCCGATGAATTCGACATGTCCTTCTTCCAGCACAAGCCGCTGGACCATGGCTGCTTCTCGCCGCTGTCGATGCTGTGGGACCACCAGGACGGCTGGCCCGGCCAGATCATCCCGCTGCAGGTGGGCGTGCTGCAGTTCCCGGTGCCGACCGCGCGCCGCTGCTACAAGCTGGGCCAGGGCCTGCGCCGCGCCATCGAGAGCTATCCGGAAGACCTGGACGTGGTCATCGTCGCCACCGGCGGCCTGTCGCACCAGGTGCATGGCGAACGCGCCGGCTTCAACAACACGCCCTGGGACCACCAGTTCCTGGACCTGCTGCAACACGATCCCGAGGCCCTGACCCGCCTGACCCACGCCGAACTGGCGACCCTGGGCGGTCTGGAAAGCGCCGAGGTCATCATGTGGCTCATCATGCGCGGCGCCATGCCGGCCGGCGTGAACTGCCTGCACCGCGAGTACTACCTGCCCTCGATGACCGGCATCGCGGTAGCCGTCTACGAGCCCGCCGTGGCGGTCGATGCCGCCCTGCAGGCCGCCGAGGTGGAACGCCACCTTGCCCACATCGCCACCCAGCTCAAGGGTATCGAGAAACTGGCCGGCACCTATCCCTTCACGCTGGAGACCAGCCACCGCCGCTACCGCATCAACCGTTACCTGCACCAGCTGATCCAGCCGGCCTTCCGCGAACGCTTCCTGGCCGATCCCGAGGCGACCTTCGAGGAGGCCGGCCTGTCCACCGAAGAACGCGACATGATCAGCCGCCGCGACTGGCAGGCCATGATCCGCTATGGCGTGATCTTCTTCCTGCTGGAAAAGATGGGCGCGGTGGTAGGCGTGTCCAACCTGCACATCTATGCGGCCATGCGCGGCCAGTCGCTGGAAGAGTTCCAGAAGACCCGCAATGCGCCGGGCGCGCTGTATTCGGTGGCGGGCGGCGCCTCCGATCGCAGCGCTGACTGGGACAAGACCGGCACGCGCTGATCCCCGCCCCGTTGTCGTAAAAAATCGCGCCGTGAACTGACCCCATAAAGTTGGACGGTCAATAGCCGGTTAAGGCCTCAAGGACTGAGTTCTGTATTGCACAGGGCTCAGTCCTTTTAATTTGCTCTTGATGCGGTGGTGGTTATAGTAGTGCAT
>Ga0213872_10000548_pt1 | contig 29224 bp, 25 predicted proteins | sample VelepicomBERX_R2_FD_160071 | JGI IMG/M metagenome (GOLD analysis project Ga0213872, IMG submission 160071) | Rhizosphere microbial communities from Vellozia epidendroides in rupestrian grasslands, the National Park of Serra do Cipo, Brazil - RX_R2 | ecosystem: Host-associated > Plants > Roots >...
AACGCTTTCAAGCGTATCGTTGGGCAATCGCCTCGCCAATTTAGAAGCTCACAAACGACTCAGTAGCACTCCGCCAGAACATGGAATTGCCCAAAGAGTTTCATGACCAAGTGGGCCAGGTTCAGTCAGCGCCGCAAACAAAGATGAGCCACCACGAAGTGGCCCATCTGAATCGATGACTCACCTGCAGTGAGGCCCTAGCACCTCTTCCACAGTGTGCAGGCCGTACAAAAGTCTGACTCAGCCGCAGGGATGTGGCTCAATAGTTTCCCTAAGGAATTTTCGCCTTGGCAACTGAGGTGCAGTAGCCCTGGCGTCCCGCCACCCCGACCAGAAATGGACCGGAGGGGAAGCACTCCACGCTTCCGAAAAAACATCTCCGGCGATAAGCCATAGCAAGCCTCGCATATCAGACGGCGCCCGCTAACGCGACGACTCGATCCACGGATTCGAACTCCTTGGCTCGGCAAAATTGGCTTGAAGGCAACCCTCGTTTAAGATGACTCAAAGAATCAGTTTAGATGTACGCGCATAGGGGTAACAGGCCTATAATCTCAACATCATGAGTGAGCAGCCGCCTCCTATTGAACCCGCATTCGCAACGGCTGAAGAAGCCGAGGCATACGATCACTGGTTCCGTGCAAAAGTCCAGGCGGCTCTTAACGATACGCGCCCAAGTATTCCTCATGAAGATGTGATGGCAGAGCTTGAAGAGCTCGCCAGCAGGAAGACTGAGCCAGATGCTTCCGGTCCGATAGGGAATTAAAGCGAGAGGATATCTGGCGGGAATTCCAGGGCTACATTAGCGATGCGCTCGCCCCTTATGCTGCAAAGCACGCAGCATAGCTTCGCGCAAAATGGCGTTGATACGCGTTTGATACCCCCGCCCTTGGCTCTTCAACCAGGCCAGCACATCAGCATCCAGACGTACTGTGGTTGAAGTTTTGTTCGGCCGATAGAATGGATTACGCACTGCGTTCCGCCAAAAAGCTTCATCCAACAGCGGCTGGTCGCTATAGTCAATACTACTCTCCGGCTGCGCAGCCAAGGCCCGTAGCTCAGCACGCTGCTCTTCAGTCAGTGGAGGCAACGGAGCCAGGTCTACCTCATAGCGCACAGTTTTCTTCATAAGACTTTCTCTCCTTTGACCCAGCGTGGCGTGCTGAAATAATGCGGATGACTTCCCCGTCGCCTTCGTCATCAACGACCGTATGGGCTACGACTAAGAGCAAGAAGCCCTCCACAATACCCACGGTTTTCCAGCGCAATTCATTGCGGCGGTTGCTTCTTGCCTTCCCGAGATCCAATTCAAAGCGCGCTCTCATCTCATTATGCTCCTACAAATTTGTCGCGCATCAGAGCGTCCAGGGTCAGTTCCGGCATCGTGCCAAATGTGCTGTGCTCTAATTTGCCGGGGGGGGGGCTGCGTGTGGGCAAAGATGTTGTACGGGGACTATAGAGCGGTCCGAACCGAGGTCCAGAGCCACTTATCGTTTGGATCGAGGTAGCCAGCGGTATATAGTTGTTATATCGCCGGACTCGATGCCGTCCAGATAGTCTTAAACCGAGCCTTGCCCACCATGTTGAAGTCCGGAACGCCGCTGTTCGGCGTTCAGCCACGCCCCGCAGCGACATGGGCCTGATGAAACAACTGCTGGCTTGAAGTAAATCCTTCTTATAAGAAAAATACCATGTTTAAGACTCTCACAATCAAGGCTCAACTCATCGGCTCGATGGCGATCATGGGCGTCATGCTGATCATCGGCGCGGCCCTCGGCATTTTTGGTCTGGAGAAATCCAATCAAGCATTGGACGCCGTGTACGGCAACCAGATGCCGGGGGCGATCGCAATCAAGGATTCCGCTTACAATCTGCTGCGGGCGACCGCTGCACTGGACCGCGTGATAATTCGCCCGGACGCGCCGAATGCCGCCGAAGTGATTACCCGCGCCGAAAACTTCATTCAACAATCGGAAGCCGACTGGAAGCGCTATCTGTCGCTGCAGTTCGAAGGGGACGAGAAGAAGTACGCTGATGAACTGGGCGCCAAGCGCGAGATATTTCTACGGGAAGGACTCGGCGCCATGATTACGGCAATGCGTGCACACGACCGTGAACGGACCGAGCAGATCAGGCTGCAAAAGATGACGCCAGTGTATAGCGACCTGAACGCCAGCGTCGAGAAGATGACAAAGTTCCAGACGGATACGGCCGCGGCACTTTACGCAGCCAGTCAAGCCCGTTACCACACTATCCGCAACTTCGCCCTCTGCGGCATCGTCGCCGGCCTTTTGCTCGTGGCCGCGTCCGCGTTCTCCCTGGTCCGGGCAATCATGAATCCGCTTCATGAGGCACTTGCGCATTTTTCGGCGATCGCTGCCGGCGACCTGACCACCCATATCCAGGTCAATTCGACCAATGAAATGGGGCATCTCATGAGCGGCCTGCAACAGATGCAACAGGGCTTGGCCGACACCGTGCAAAATATCCGGCAAAGCAGCGCCTCGATCGCAGCGGCATCCAGTCAGATTGCCAGCGGCAACATGGATCTATCCTCGCGTACCGAGCAGCAGGCCAGTTCGCTGGAAGAGACCGCTTCCTCGATGGAGGAATTGACCTCAACCGTGAGGCAAAATGCCGACAATGCCAAACAGGCGAACCAGTTGGCGGCGACCGCATCCAGCGTCGCGGCCAAAGGCGGCGATGTCATGTCGCAAGTGGTGGAGACAATGGACGCCATCCAGGCCTCCTCCACGAAAATCGTCGATATCATCAGTGTCATCGATGGCATCGCCTTCCAGACCAATATCCTGGCCTTGAATGCCGCGGTGGAAGCCGCGCGCGCCGGCGAGCAGGGGCGTGGCTTTGCGGTGGTGGCAGCCGAGGTGCGCACGCTGGCACAGCGCAGCGCCAACGCCGCCAAGGAAATCAAATCCCTGATCGACGACTCGGTGCAAAAGGTCGGCGTCGGCGGCAGGCTGGTGGAGCAAGCCGGCGCGACTATTTCGGAAGTGGTCGACGGCGTCAGGCGCGTGACCGACATCATGGCGGAGATCACCTTGGCGAGCGAGGAACAAAGTACCGGCATCGAGCAAGTCAACCAGGCCATCGGCCAGATGGACCAGGTCACGCAGCAAAATGCGGCGCTGGTCGAAGAAGCGGCGGCAGCGGCGCAAGCCATGCAGGACCAGGCGTACCACCTGTCGCAGACGGTCAGCAAGTTCAAGGTGAACGAAGGGCTAGCCGCCGCCGTATCGGCCGGAACGCCCCAGGCGGCGCGGATCGCCTCACGGTCGGCGAGGCCCGCGCCAACGGCCAGGATCGGCAAGGGGGTAGATAATTTTGTGTAAACGGTCATTGGGCAAGACGCTGCCTATATTCAGGAGAAATAATGACCGCTGTAAAGCGTAGCCAGTTCAATCCTTGTGCTGTAGCGCGCGCCACATGGCTTCACGAAGAATTGTGTTGAACGGCGCTGAGGGATCGGGCTGAGCGTCGGCCTCCCTGCCTTATTTCGTCGGCCTCTTCTTGCTGCCGTAAGCGGCTTCGTAAAGCGTCTTGGCGTCCTTGTGCGCCTGGTCGATGGTGCGCAGCGACTTGTCGTCGTCGTGCCTGACGAAGAACTCCTTGTTCTGCGCGTCCATCACCAGTTTGACGGCGGCGGCGTCCTTCAGGCCGTACTTCTCGAAGATCAGCGTGGTGACTTCGTCCAGGTATTCTTCATAGGTCATGGGACTCTCCTTTCAACCACAGTAACAATAAAAAAAGCCAACCGCAATCGGTTGGCTTCTTTGAGCTTGCAGACATCACTCTGCCTTGGCTTTCGGCTTGCGCGGTGCGCGTGGCTTCTTCGGCTTTTCTTCAGCGGCTGCAGCGGCCGGAGCGGCTGCTGCAGCGCCCTTGCCTTTGACTGCTTCGATCAGCGCGGCGACATAGGTGTTGCGCGCGGTCTGGGCGATGGCGATTTGCTGCTGCAGACGCGCCAGTTCAGCGTCCACGACCTGCACGTTCATGGCCTGCATCTTGGCGGCATCGCTCAGTTTTTCGGAGGCGTAGGAAGTGCCATTGATGGTGACGTATTGCGGTAAAGACATTATGTTCCTTAATTATCTGACATTGGATTGTGCAACTCTGCGGGCCGTGATTGTATGTCCAAGCAGCGCGGGCCGCAATTCCAACGTTGCGGATTGCACCACACGTCCCAGCGGCAGCTCGACCCAGTGGTGGAAAACATCGCCCGCCAGCAGGCTGACGCCCCAGGCCGTCAGCATGCCCAGGCCTTGCCACAGCGGGTCGGCCGGCGCAAAGCGGGTAAAGGCGGCGTTGACCAGCAGGCAGACCGGGAAGTGGATCAGGAACACCGAGTACGAAATCCGCCCCAGCCAGTGCACCGGCGTCCACAGCAGGCCGTGCCCGCCCGCCTTGACGCGGCCAAACAGGTACAGCGCGCAGGCCACCACCAGCGCCAACGCGATACGGCTGCGGAATTCGACCATCAGCGCGGCCAGCGCGGGCAGCAGCATCATCACCAGTAGCAGGAACACGGCGCCCGGCTTGCGCGCCGGATCGCCGGCCCACCAGGCCATCAGGCCCAGGCCATAGCTGCCGAAGAAGTAGATGGCCCAGTTATCCCAGTCCGAATCCAGATTGAAGTACAGCAGCGAAAAGGCCATGCCCAGCGTGGTCAGCACCGGCATCAGCCAGTGGCGCAGGCGCGGACCAGCCACCCAGCCCGCCAGCCACAGCGCCGCGACCACCAGCGCATACAGCTGGAAATCGATCGCCACATACCAGGCGCCCGCCGAGATCGAGGAATAGCCCAGCACGCCGTGCATCAGCAGGCCGTGGGCGCCCAGCTGGCGCAAGGTGGGCGGCGGCGAAATGGAGTGGTGGGTCATCCATTCGCTGGCCAGGGTGGAGGCCACCGCCGCGACCAGGGTCGCCACCAGGAAAGGCGGCGCCAGCTTGACGTAGCGGCGCCAGATCGCGGTCAGCGGTGTGTCAAAGCCGGGCACGCCCGCAGGCGACAGGGATTTGGCCGCAAGGAAGCCGCCGATGACGAGGAAAACCTGTACGGCGATGCGCGCGCTGTCGCTCAGCCAGCCGATCAGGCCGGGCAGCAAAGGACGCACGTGATCCGACATCGGGCCATAAAATGCCAGATGGTGGAGTACGATCAACTGCGCGGCACCTGCCTTTAACAAGTTAATCAAGCCAAATTGCGGCCCGGACGCGCCCCGCGCGCCCACGCCTGCCCCTGGGACTGCCTTCATTCCTTCCCTTTTACATCCAGTTACTCGCCAGCGGAGACTTGGTTTTCAATCCGCAGACCATTCAAAATGGGCGATATGATAAACGAATGCAGGGCCTTGTGTCGCGAGGAATGTAACTAATCGTGTGCCGCTCAGTGCTCGTCCTTGTAGACTTTGCCCAGTGCCATCACGAACGGCACCTTCTTCAGCACCTTGATGTCCTGCAGCGGATCGCCATCCACAGCGATCAGGTCGGCGCTCTTGCCCGCCTCCAGCGAACCGGCCACGGCGCTGACGCCCAGCAGGTCGGCGGCATTGACGGTGGCAGCCTCGATGGCTTCCATCGGGCTCATGCCGAACTGCACCATCAGCTCGAATTCCTCGGCGTTGCGGCCATGCTTGGACACGCCCGCATCGGTGCCGAAGGCGATCTTCACGCCGCGCGCATGGGCCAGCTTGAGCGCCTTGCCGGTGATGTCGATGCGCCACTTGATCTTCTCCAGCACCGCCGGCGAATAAGCGTTGGGGTCGGCCGCCAGGCGCTCCTTGTAGCCATTGATGGTCGACAGCGTCGGCACATAGTAGGCGCCCGACTTGAGGAACAGCTTGACGCTCTCCTCGTCCAGCAAGGTGCCGTGCTCGATCGAATTGGCGCCGTAACTGAGCGCCAGGTCGATGCCGTCCTTGCCGTGCGCGTGCACCGCCACTTTTTTGCCATACATATGGGCCGTATCGATCAGCGCCTTGGCTTCGTCGTCGAACATCTGCTTGTTCACGCCCGCGCCCACCACGCTGTTGACGCCGCCCGTGGTGGCGATCTTGATCACGTCCACGCCACGTCCGATCTGCTTGCGCACGGCGCGGCGGCAGCTTTCTGGGCTGTCGCACAGATTGTCGGTATGAATGTCTTCCTGCACCCAGTCGGCGTAGCCCAGGCGGTCGTCCATATGGCCCGAGGTGGTGGAAATCGGCGTGCCGGCGTCGATGATGCGCGGCCCGCTGGCCCAGCCCTTGGCCACCGCGTCACGCAGCGCCAAGGTCACGCCCGCGCCGTCGCCCAGGTTGCGCACGGTGGTGAAGCCGGCCGCCAGGGTCTTGTGGCCGTTCATCTCCGCTTCATAAGCCCAGGCCGCCGTGTTGGTGGTGACGTTGGCCAGCGCGCCATCGTTGCCGGCCCGGTCCGAGGTCAGGTGCACGTGGCTGTCGATCAAGCCCGGCAGCACAAAGCGCTGGCGCAGGTCGATCACGCGCCCGCCCGGATAGCGCTCGGCGCCGACAAAGCCGTCCAGCAGAGCCTGCACCTTGCCGCCATCGACGACGATGGTGGTGGCGCCGCGCGGCGCCTTGCCGGGCTGGTCCAGCAATTTGCCGGCCTGGACCAGCGTGACTTCGGCCTGGGCCGCAGCGCCCAGCGCCAGCAGGACCGCCCCTGCCAAGATTCGGTACGACATCGGTGCCTCCTTATGATTTGTCAGCATTAAGCTGAGGAATTTAGCACGTTTCCTCAAGGAATTGTTGAGTCGTAAGAAATAGCTTCAAGCCACTTTAATTGTATCTGCAATGTATCCAGGTCCCTGCCTGATACACAAGCGGGCCGGGACCGTCCGCTAGCGACATAGGCGCGATACACCGGCGCGGTGTAATGCTCCCCATCGAAAGCAGCTGTGCTTCGAAGCCAATCAAGGAGCCCTACATGAAAACATCGCATATCGCCGCCATTGCCCTGCTGACCACCCTCTTTTCCGCCACCGCCGGCAATGCCAGCGCCCTTGGCCTGAGCAACACCAGCGCCGATTTCGGCACCCAGGCCACGGCCCAGACCGCCAGCCGCACCATCGTCATCGACGCCGGCACCAAGTACGTGCGCGTGGAAAACGGCGAGACCGTGCAGTTCGCCGTCAACGGCCAAACCTTCGCCTTCACCTTCAACACCGTGGTCGGCGAAACCTCGTTCGAACTGTCGCGCATCGCCCCGGAAGGCCTGGCTGTGCCGCAAGTGCGCGTGTTCGTTCTGCCCAATCCGCTGTACCAGGGCTAAGTCCGTAGCATCACCGTCACAAAGAGTTCCCGGGATTAGCTTTTTATGCCAAAGTGAAATCTTTGCAATCCCGGAGACTCAAGCATGACGTTGTCGGAGCTTTGCCGTACCTTGCCGCTGGAACAAGCGCTGGCCTTGGATGCCAGTTTCTACACCGACCCGGCCTGGCTGGGACACGAGCAACGCCAAGTCTTCGGACGCAGCTGGCAACTGGCCGCCCACGCGGGCGATCTGCGTGACAGCGGCGACCACGTGGTTTGCGAAGTGGCCGGCAAGCCCATCCTGATCACCCGGGCCACTGACGGCCAGCTGCACGCCATGTTCAACGTGTGCCGCCACCGCGCCGGGCCGGTGGCCACCTGCAGCGGCAAAGGCGCCCGCGCCCTGCAATGCGCCTACCACGGCTGGACCTACCAGCTGGACGGCCAGTTGCGCGCCGCCCCTGAGATGCAGCGTGCGCAAGCCTTCAGCCCGGCCGATATCCGTCTCCCGCCGGTGCGCGTTCAGGAGTGGCAAGGCCTGATTTTCGTCGCACTTGACGACCATACGCCGCCATTTGCCGACGTTTTCAAGGACATTCGCGAACGGATCGCGCCCATCGATCTGAGCGCCATGCGTTTTGCCAAGCGCGACAGCTACCGGCTGGACTGCAACTGGAAGGTCTACGTCGACAACTTCCTGGAGGGCTACCACCTGCCCTACGTCCACCCCGGCCTGTCCAAGGTGCTGGATTACCGGGTCTACGATACCGAACTGCACGACTGGTATTCCCTGCAGCACTCGCCGCTGCGCAACAACGACGGCCTGTACGGCGACGGCAATGCCTATTACTACTTCATCTACCCCAACATCATGCTGAACATCACCCCTGGGCGGCTGCAGACCAACCGCATCCTGCCAGCCGGCCATGATCAGTGCGTTGTCGAATTCGACTATTACTACACCGACGATCCCGAGGTACAGGCCCGTATCGCGGCGGAACAAGCCTTCAGCGACGAAATCCAGGCCGAAGACATCGCCATCTGCCAGCAGGTGCAGCGCGGCCTGGCCTCCGGCAGCTACCAGGGCGGCCGGCTGAATCCCAAGCGTGAAAGCGGCGTCTGGCACTTCCAGAACCTGTTGCGCCAGGCGTATGCCCGCCATGAGTAAAGCCGACAAGCCACTCGGCTTCTGGATGTGTACTTCTTTGATCGTTGGCAATGTCATCGGCATGGGGATATTCCTGCTGCCCGCCGCGCTGGCGCCCTTTGGCTGGAACGCCTTCCTCGGCTGGGGCATCACCCTGGTCGGCTGCACCTTCATCGCCTACGCCTTCGCCCAGCTGGCCCGCACCCTGCCCCAGCAGGACGGCCCCTACGGTTACACCCGCCACACCTTTGGCGGCGGCATGGCCTTCTTCGTCATGTGGTGCTACTGGGTCTCGACCTGGATCACCAATGCCACCATCGCCATCGGCGTGGTCGGTTACCTGGAAGCTATTTTTCCCGCCATGAACCGCCAGCCGCTGCTGGCGCCCGCCATTGCGCTGGGCCTGATCTGGATTTTTGTCCTGGTCAATCTGCGCGGCGCGCGCACCTCGGGACGGGTGCAGATGGTCTCCACGGCGCTCAAACTGCTGCCGCTGGCGGCCGTGATTTTGCTTGGAATCATGGTGTTATTTACCGACAGCCAGGCTTACAGCAGCCATTTACCAAGCTCTCCATTAAGCCTGGAAGCGACTGCGGGGGCCGCCACGGTTTCCCTGTTTTCCATGCTGGGCGTGGAATGCGCGACTATTCCGGCCGGTAAAGTCGATAATCCGGAAACCACCATTCCACGCGCCACCATCGCCGGGACTCTATTTGCCGCCCTGGTATATATCGGTGTTTCAGCCATTCCCCTGCTGTTATTGCCGCAGGCCGGACTGGAGAAATCGACAGCGCCCTTTGCCGACCTGCTCAATCATTATTGGGGCGCCGGTTCCGGACGCTGGTTGGCGTTTTTCGTTGTGATCAGCGGCATTGGCGCATTAAATGGCTGGACCTTGGTGGCGGGCGAATTAACCGCTTCCTTTGCGCGTCACGGCGTATTTCCGGCAGGTTTCATGAAATCCAACCGTCATGGCGCTCCCGCAATCTCGCTCATTCTCATGGGAATATTAGCCAGCGCCATGATCCTGATGAATTACAACCGCACGCTGGCGGAAGGATTTACTTTTCTCAGTGTAATGGTGACAGCCGCCAATTTACCTTTATACCTGGTGGGCGGCATGGCCCTGTTTATATTATGGCGGCGCGGCACAGCGAATAAGAAAATCGTCCGGCTGTTATTCAGCGCCGCCATGACCTGCATTTACTCGCTGTGGATCTTTTACGGCGTGGGCAAGGAATCGATGTTGTGGGCGATCGCCCTGGGCGCCGTCAGCCTGCCCGTCTACTGGTTCATGCGGCAGCGGAAGAACGCCAGGAGTTGGCAAGTACGTGCCAATAATTAGCATGGATACCAGGAAAAAAAGCCCTCGTCCGAGGCGAGGGCTGGCGTTTTCAGCGGCGGAAGCGCTTGGGCTGGCGTTTGCGCGCGGCGGCGTTCTGATCCTGCAGTAAGGCATCCACCCGCTCCGAAGCTTCGCGCGATAATTGCTGCGCCATGGCCGTGTCGGGGAAATATTCCGGCAAACGATAAGCCAGCCAGGCATAAGCCGAATATAAACGACAGGCATCTTCCACATCCTGCAGCGACATATACGCCAGCGGCGTGCTGCTTTGCCTCATATGGGTAATGCGTTTATTTGCCATTGCATTGGCCCAGCTTTCCCAGGCATGCTGCAATACCGGCACCTTGGAAGAAATCGGCACCAGCGATAAAGAAAATTTTTCCGCTACACTTAAATCCAGGGTATCCAGCCAGGCGGCCCGTTCAAACTGTTCCTCGGTAATACGAGGATAAAAGAAACCATCCGGCACGTCGATATTATGAACAAAGCGCTTGAGTAATTTTGCCAGCGACTGTTCCGCCGTCACCGAAGAAATCCGGTGCAAATGCTCCAAAGTCGGCGCCACCGCAAAACCTGTGGTTTTAATCGGCACCGGCTTTTCCCGTAATAGCGAGCGCATTACCGCATGGGTTTCGTCGTCATAACCGGCGACCAATCCTTCTTCATGCACGCCAAAACGGCCAGCCCGGCCGGCAATCTGGCGCGCCAATGCGGCGGGAATTTCTTCCTCCTCGTAGCCGTTATATTTCACCGTGGTAGTCATCACGACCCGCGCAATCGGCATATTCAAGCCCATGGCAATCGCATCGGTACCGACCACCACATCGGCCGCCCCATCGCGGAAACGCTGGGCCTGGGCACGCCTTACCTCGGGAGAAAGATTGCCATAGACGGTCGCCACCGACAGGCCCATCTCCGTCACCATGTCGCGCCACATCAACACCTCGCGGCGCGAGAAGGCGATCACCGCATCGCCCCGCCGCAGATTGCGCAGCTTGCGCACGGCGCTGGGTTCCATCGCCAGCGGTCCCTTGCGTTTGAGCAAGTGCACTTCCAGCTCGCATTCCAGCCGCTCGGCCAGCACCTCGATGGCGCGGCGGGCTTCCGGCGCGCCCACCAGGTAGACGACGTTGGCCGGGGCGCCGCAAACGGCGGCGGTCCAGGCGGCGCCCCGGTCGCGGTCGGCCAACATCTGGATTTCATCAATCACCGCCACGTCGACCGGGGTGCGGGTGTCCAGCATTTCCACCGTGCTGGCGACGTGGGTGGCGCCGGGCACCAGGCGGCGCTCCTCGCCCGTGACCAGGCTGACCGCCAGCGGCTTGCCGTGCGGACGGGCTTCCTGCAGGCGCTCGTAGTTCTCCAGCGCCAGCAGGCGCAGCGGCGCCAGGTAGACGCCGCTGGGCGCGGCCGCCAGCGCTTCCATGGCCTTGTGGGTCTTGCCGGAGTTGGTCGGCCCCAGCAGCGCGATAAAGCGGCGCTTGATGCGGCGCGCCACCTCGAAGGAATCGGGATATTCGGCCAGGTTGATGCTCTGGCGGGTGCGCTCGGCATGCTGCTCCTCCATCTCGCGCTCGACCGCGTGCTCCAGGCGCTGGCGCAGGCGGTCGAATACCAGCCCGGCCGGTTCGGCGGTCTGCATATCGGCCAGCCCGTGCAGGAAAGGCTGGGCGTCCATGCCGCAGTCGTCGCAGGCGTCCGCCAGTTCCTGCACGAAGGCCTTGACGCTGGCGCGCAGCTCGGCGATGGCTTCCGCGCTGGCGCGCTCGCGCAGCAGCGCCGCGCGCGCGTCGCCGTCCAGCTTGCGCCACTTGGAGGGTTTGGCCAGCACGCCCTGGGTCGGTACCAGGTCGTAAGGCACGCGCATGCCGGCATAGTCGACACTGCCGGACACGCGCAGATAAACCCGGCCCTCCGAGCGCCCCAGCGCGACGCCCTGGGCCTCCAGCCCGAGCTGGCGCACCAGATCGTCATCGTCGCCGGAGTCTTGGTCGGGAACAGCAGGTTGGGCAGGCAAGGTCATAGGGCGGCAACGGTAAGGAACAGGTGCGGATTATAAGCCGCACCGCGCTCATGACGCTGGGGCTCGGTTGTGGCATCTTGATGAGCATCCAGCGCCGGGCTCGCTGAGCTTTTCGCTCGGCTCGCTGCGGCCCAGCTTGTCGCGGTAAGGCTTGGTGTTGCGCAGCTCCTCCAGCGCCGTGCGCAGCGCCTGCACGAACTCCGGCGACGACTGCAGGTGCATGGCGAAGTAACTGGTGGCGTCGGCGAGCTGCAGTACCTTGCTGACCTTGAACGGCAAGGGCTGCCGCTTCAGCTGGCGCTGCATGCGGCTGTCGGTGCTGACGATGAAATCGACGCGGTGCAGGGCAAACTTGCGCAGATTCGCTTCCGAGCCATTGGCCGCGTCGATGGCTTGCGGCGGCACCCCGGCCGCACGCAGAAAGTCCGCGCCGGCGCTGCCGTTGACCACGCCCACCCGCACCTGATTCAGGCCCGCCAAGGACTGGACCGCCGGCGAATCGGGCCGGCCAAACAGCCACATCGGTTCCGTCACGACCGGGCCGAGCCAGACAAATTTGGCCTCCCGTTCCGGTGTGCGCACCACCGAGAACAACAGCGCATTCGGCTTGAGCTTGGTCAGCGCCATGGCGCGCGCCCAAGGCAGCAGCTCGATATTGCAGCTGAGCTTGGCGCGCTCGCAGGCGGCCCGCAGCAGGTCGGCGGCCGGCCCCGCCACCTGGCCGTTTTCCAGGTAGTGATACGGCGGCGACTCCTCGGTATAGGCCGTCACGTCGGCCGCCCGCACGGACGCGCCGGCCGCCAGCCAGGCGGCAAACAGGCAAGGCAGGAAGCGGCGCATGGGCGTTGTCAGGATCATCACTTGATTCTATGGATAAAATGTGATTCTCAGCAACTTATTTTTAGCGGGCCGGCATGGGATAATGCGCCTATGCCACAAACCATCCTCGCCCCCGTCCATCACGAACTGATCATCAAGAAAAGCCGCTTCATCGCCTGCGTGCAGCCCATGAGCGACCGCGCCGCCGCCCAGCAGGTGGTCGCCGGCTTGTGGCAGCAACACCCGGGCGCGGCCCACGTGTGCTGGGCCCTGCTGGCGGGCGGGCAATCGGCCGCCGTCGACGATGGCGAACCGAGCGGCACAGCGGGCCGCCCCATGCTCGACGTGCTGCGCCACCAGGACCTGGAAGGCGTGCTGGCCACCGTGGTGCGCTATTTTGGCGGCGTCAAGCTGGGCGCGGGCGGCCTGGTGCGGGCCTATACCGACAGCGTGGCCCAGGCCCTGCTGGCCAGCCAGAAAGTCGCCATCGTCAAGCTGCACAGCCTGGCCTGCGCCGCGCCCTACGCCATGGAAGGGCTGATCCGCCGCGAACTGGAACAGGCCGGCGCCACCCTGGACGAAGTGGAGCATGGCGAGCAGGTCAGCTTCCGCTTCCGCCTGCCCGGCGACGCCGCCGCCCCCCTGGCCAGCCGCCTCAACGAAGCCGGCCACGGCCGCCTGCTGTGGCTGGACCAGCCAGAAGACTGAACATTCCAAATTACAATATTGACAATCAAACCGCTACTGATAGACTGACTTCAGCCTATTGCTGGGCTTCCCAACAAAGACAACAAGGGGATAACCATGATTGCCAATAAATTGAAGGTTTTGCTGGGCCTTAGCCTGATCAGCGCCGCCTGCGCCAGCCAGGCGGCCGTCACCACCGTGCCGCTGACGGGCATGGACGCCGATATCCGCACCTGGACCGATGGTAGCGCCTACAACCCGCTGTATGACAGCACCCAGACGCTGGGCGGCGTCAGCTTCTCCTTTGCCCAGGATGCCAACCGCAATACCGCCATCTACAACAGCCCGGCAACCCTCGGCACCAGCATTGCCAATGCCAGCGTGGTCTACACCCTGGTCAATAGCGCGTTCGGGGCCTATGGCAGCGATGCCGGCCGCATCACGTTCTATGGCAGCGGCGGCGCCACCTATACCTACATCTACATTGAAGGCCTCAACATCCGCGACCACTACTACGGGGTGTTTGAGAATTCCACCAGTTCGGCCGATGTCATGCAGGCGGTGTGGGGCGCCAATAGCCCCGGCAATGCCCACCTGGATATGCAGACCATCGTGCTGCCGGTAGCCTTTAACAGCCAGACCCTGACCAGCATCGTGTTCGACTCCAGCTACGCCGGGGGCGGCGGCAAGGCCTTCCTGGCCGGCGTGTCGGTGGCAGCCGTGCCGGAACCGGGCGAATATGCCATGCTGCTGCTGGGCCTGGGGCTGATGGGCGCCGCGGCACGGCGCCGCCGCGGCTGAGCCTTACTTCACACGCTGCACTTTCGGATTGCGGTGGGCGCCATCGATATCGAGGAAGATGGCGCCAAACAGGCCGCGCTTGATGGTCACATTGGGATTGTGCAGGTCGACCGTATCCTCGCTGCCATCCACCACCTTCCATACCTGGCCATTGGCGAGACGGATGCGCTGGCCCGCCACCCAGCCATCGAAGTCGCCATCGATGCTGGTTTCCAGCGTCTCCAGGCGCTGCGCATGCAGGATGGCCGGTTCGCGGCCGAACATGTTTTCCATGTCGGCGCGGCTGGGCGCGGCGACCACCACGCCAGCGGCGGCTGCGGTCTGCGGCGCGGCAGCAGCGCTGGCGGCGGGGGCGCCGACGATCGCGCCCGCCGTGCTTGGCGCAACCGTCACCGGCAAGGGAATCGCATCGTAGCAAGCCAGACGGGCCGGGCCATCGGCCACCTGGCGGCAGCGCAGCATGGCGGCATCATCGGCCAGCGCGGCGCCGGAGACCAGCATCAGGGCAAACATCGTTTTCATCGCAGCACTTTCATCCATGAAGGTGTTGCGATTATAACGATGTTGGCAAAAATTAAAACGCCACCGCAAAGCAGCGCTGCAGCACAACAATCAGACGACGCCGCAGCGCCAGCAATAAATAAAAAAAGGGCCCGAAGGCCCTTTTACTGGATCCTGAAAGAATCAGAACTTGTAGTTGTAGGCGAGGCCGACCAGCTGCAGGTGGGTCTTGAACAGGCCACGGGTGGTTTCGCCGTTGCCGGTGCAGGTGGTGGCCGACGGCGAGCACTGGTTGGTGTAGTTCAGCGCCGCATCCTTGAAGTCCAGGTAGCTGTAGGCCAGGTCGATCGACGACTGCGGGTTCAGCTTGTAGTTCGCGCCGAACGAGAACTGGTGACGGTCGCTGTCCGGCAGCGCTGGGTGGCGCAGCTCGTCGCTGCGCACCGGCGACTGGTCGTAGGCGACGCCGCCGCGCAGGGTCAGCTTGTCGTCGTAGCGGTAGTTGGCGCCCAGCGAAACGCGCACGGTGTTCTTCCACTGCTGGCGGATCACGTCGTCGCCTTCGGTGGTGCCAGGGAACTGGATGTGCAGGTCGCCCAGGCGGTTATGGCGCGACCAGGTCAGGTCGGCCATGCCGGCCCACTTGTCGTCGAACTGGTGGAACACATTGGCCGACAGGCTTTCCGGCGTGCGCAGCGACACCGCCGAAGCCGAGTTGCCATGGTTGGAAGCCTTGGCCACCACGGCGTTGACGATCGGGTCGGTGGTCACGTGCGAGAAGTCCCACACCGCGCCGCCGCGCAGGGTGTGCGCGATGGCCGAGCGGTAGGCCAGGCCGAAGCGGGTGTTCTGGTCCAGGGTGAACAGGTAGCCGATGTTGAAGCCATAGCCCCAGTCCTTGCCGTTGAACAGGCCGTGGCCGTCCTGGGCCGCAGCCAGCGTGGCCGGATTGCCGCCCAGGGAGACGATCGACTTGAGCAGCGCGGCGCGCTGGGCGGCGGCGGCCGGCGATTGCAGCGCGGCGATCGTGCCCGGCACGTCCACGCCCTGGCTCAGGTCGGTCTTCATGTGCTCGGCGTCGATGCCGAAGCCGAAGGCGTGGTGTTCGTCCAGCTTGAACGACACCGAGGGATTCAGGGTCACCGATTCCAGCTTGACGCTGTCCAGTGCGAAACGGCCGTTCCAGGTCGGACCGTAGTTGATCTTGCTGCCATAAGGGACGAACAGGCCCAGACCCACCGTCCACTGCTCATTCAGCTTCTTGCTCAGGTACAGCGACGGCGCGGTCACGGAGTCCGGTGCGTAGTCCTTGGCGGCGGTGCCGCCGGTCGGGGTGCCGGTAAAGCGGGTCGAACCGGTGTCGGTGTAGGTCGAGTGCGGCAGCACCACGGTGGCGCCGAACTGGATCTGGGTGCCGTCCAGGCGCGACAGGCCGGCCGGGTTGTAGAAGATGGTCGAGGCGTCGTTGGCTTCCGCAGCGTTCGCATCGGCGGTGCCTTGTGCGGCCACGCTCTGCGAACCGAAGCGATAGCCCGAAGCCATGGCGCTGGCCGAAACGGCGCTCAGCGCGGCTGCAATGAGGAGGGGAAGGTATTTTTGTTTCACTGTAGGTCTCACTTTGTAAATATTTAGTTCTTGGCCCACACCCGACAAGGAAGGTATGTGGAGGCCAGCAGCATACTACACTGGTGAAATATCCCGCTAGAGGGCGAACACTAATAAAAAAAGGGCCCGCAGGCCCTCTTTGTTTTAAAACTGTGTCAGGCGCGCTTGAATTTGCGCAGCGCCATGAACGGCAGGCGGTACAGCAGGCGCACCAGCACCAGGGTCAGCAGCGCCTCCACCAGGGTCACCAGGAAGGCCGGCAAGGCGCTCCAGCGTTCCGCGCGGCGCTGGAACTTGGCCTTGGCGCGGTCGCGCGCGATCTCGATGCTGTCGTAGAAGGTCGGCACCACCAGCAGGGTCAGCAGGGTCGAGGTGATGGTGCCGCCGATGATGGCCACCGCCAGCGGACGGTAGAACTCGCCGCCCTCGCCGGTGCCGATGGCCACCGGCAGCATGCCGGCGATCAGGGCGAAGGTGGTCATCAGGATCGGCCGCAGGCGCATGCGGCCCGCATACATCAGCGCGTCCTCGCGGCCATAGCCCTCTTCCTCGCGCTTGCGCGCCGCGTCCAGCAGCAGGATGGCGTTCTTGGCCACCAGGCCCATCAGCATGATGATGCCGATAAAGCTCATCAGGTTGAGGGTGCCGCCGGTGAACAGCAGCGCCAGCACCACGCCGATCAGCGACAGCGGCAGCGACAGCATCACCGCCACCGGCGCGGTGAAGGAACCGAACTGCATCACCAGGATCAGGTACATCAGGCCGATGCCGGACACCAGCGCGATGGTCATCTGGGTGAACAGCTCCTTCTGGTCCTTGCCGGCGCCGCCCAGCGACAGGCCATAGCCCGGCGGGAAGTCGATCGCCTTGGCCAGCTTGAGCGCATCGGCGGTCACCTCGCCGGTGGAGCGGCCCTGGGCATTGGCCGACACCGCGATCAGGCGCTTGCCATCCTTGTGGCTGATGGTGGCCGGCCCCTTGCCCATGGTGACGCGGGCGATCTGGTCCAGCGGCACCATCTGGCTGGTGCCGCTCACGGCGATCGGCAGGCGCTCGATGTTCTCGGCGCTGGTGCGGTCGTCCGGGTGCAGGCGCACCGCCACGTCGCGCGACTCGCCGGTCGGGTCGACCCAGTCGCCCACCTCGATGCCGGCGAAGGCCACGCGCAGGGCCTGGGCGGCGTCGCCGGCCGAGATGCCCATGGAGTTGGCCAGGCCGCGGTCCAGTTCGATCTTCAGCTCGTCCTTCGGATCCTGCTGCGACAGGCCGACGTCCACCGCGCCCGGCACCTGGCGCAGCTTGTCCATATAGGCGCTGGTGATATCCATCAGCTTGCGGGTGTCCGGGCCGGTGAACTCGACCTGGATCGGCTTGCGGTTGCCGTTGCTGAGGTCGTCCAGCACCACGTATTCCGCGCCCACCAGATGGCCCAGCTTCTCGCGCAACTCGACCGCCACGGCCGCCGCGCTGCGCTTGCGCTCGTCCTTCTTGCCCAGGTCGACGTAGATGCGGCCGCCGCTCAGGTTGACGTAGCTATTGGTCTGCTTGGTCTCCGGCAGCTGGCGCGCCAGCACGGCGGCGTTTTCCAGCTTCAGCTTGGAATACTCCAGGCTGCTCGACGAGGGCGTGCGCACGTCGATCATGATGGTGCCGTAGTCCGACTGCGGCAGGAAGCTGGAGCCGCCGAACTTGGCATGCAGCGCGATCGCGCCGACAAAGGTGGCCAGCGCGATGCCGGTCATCCAGCGGCGGTGGTGCAGCGCCCAGGCGATCACATTGCCGTAGCGGTCGGCCTGGTGGTCGAACCAGTCGTTAAAGCGCGCCAGCACCTTGCTGATGCCGGTCTTCGGCGCATGGTGGTAGTCCGGCGGGTCGCCCCAGAAGGCCGACAGCATCGGGTCCAGCGTGAAGGAGATGAACAGCGACACCATCACCGAGCAGGTCACCGTCAGCGCGAACGGACGGAACCATTCGCCCGAGACGCCCGGCATCACCGCCACCGGAATGAACACCGCCATGATGGAGAAGGTGGTGGCGGCCACCGCCAGGCCGATCTCGGCGGTGCCTTCCAGCGCGGCCTTGCGGCGGTTCGAGCCCATCTGCATGTGGCGCACGATGTTTTCCCGCACCACGATGGCGTCGTCGATCAGCACGCCGATCGCCAGCGACAGGCCCAGCAGGGTCATGAAGTTCAGCGTGAAGCCGCACAGCCACACCGCGATAAAGGCCGCGATCACCGAGGTCGGCAGCGACAGCGCCGTGATCAGGGTCGAGCGCCACGAGTTCAGGAAGGCGTACACCACGAACACGGTCAGCACGGCGCCGAAGATCAGGGTCTCGATCACGTTGTTCAGGTTGCTCTGCGATTCCTCGCCGCCGTCCTGGGTCACCTCCAGCTCGGTGCCGGCCGGCAGTTCCTTCTGGATTTCCTTGTTCAGTTCGCGGATCTTTTCCGCCACCGTCACGGTCGAGGCATCCTTGGAGCGGCTCACCGAGATGCCCACATTGGGGCGGCCCGAACGCACGCTGACGTTGTTGATTTCCGCAAAGCCGTCCTGGATCTCGGCCAGCTGGCCCAGGCGGATGATCTCCTCGCCGTTGCGCTTGACCACCACGCTCTGGAAATCCTCCGGACGCTCGATGCGGCCCACCAGGCGGATGCTCTTCTCATCCATGACGCCGCGCACCTTGCCCACCGGCGCATTGGTGTTCTGGTTGCGCAGCGCGTTGACCACGTCGCTCACCGAGACGTTGTACTCGCGCAGCTTCTCGGCGCGCAGCAGCACGCTCAGCTCGCGCTTGAGCGAACCGTTGACGGACACGTTGGCCACGCCGTCGATGGCGCGGTAGCGGTCGGCCAGCTGGTCTTCCGCCAGGCGCGAAATCTCCGCATGGCTCTGGCTCCTGGACGACAGCGACATCTGCATGATCGGCTCGGCCGACAGGTCGATGCGCTGGATCACCGGCTCGCGCATCTCCACCGGCAGCTTGTAGCGCACCGCGGCGATCGAGTTGCGGATGTCGTCGGTGGCCTCGATCAGGTTCTTGCTGAAGTTGAACTGCAACTGGATGCTGGCCTGGCCCTCCGAGGCCGTGCTGTTCAACTGGGTCACGCCGGTAATGCTTTGCAGCGATTTTTCCAGGCGGTTGATGATCTCGCGCTCCACCGTCTCCGGCGAGGCGCCGGGATACGGCACGGTCACGAACAGGGTCGGGATCTCCACGTCGGGACGCTGGTTGACGCGCAGCTTGCTCAGCGCCATCAGGCCCAGGCACATCAGGGCGATGATCACCACGATGGTGGCGATCGGCCGCTTGATACTGAAATCGGATAAGAACATGGCGTGGTTTCCTTAGTTACCCTTGTTGGCTTGCGCCACGGCGGAGGACGAGGCCTTCGGCGCCGCCACGTCGACCTTCTGGCCATCGTGGAAGTTGGAGCCCGGCACGCGCATCAGCTGGTCGCCGCTGGCCAGGCCGGCCAGCACCTGCCAGTTGCCGCTGCGCTCGTCGCGCGCGCCAATGCTCAGCCTGGCCTTCTGCAGCTTGTTGTCTTTCAGGCGCCAGACATAGCTGGCGTCGCCGTTGCGCACCAGCGCCGAGTCCGGCACCATCAGGGCCGCGCTCACCTCCGCCTCGACCCGGCCTTCCGCATACAGGCCGGCCACGCGCGGCTGGTTGTTGTCGGCGAAGGACACCAGCACCTCCACCTGGCGGGTGACCGGATTGGCGGCCGGATCGACCCGCTTGACCTTGCCGTTGAAATTCTGGCCCGGGTAGCCGTTCACCTTGAACAGCACCGGCTGGCCCACCTTGACCACGCCCACCTTGTCGGCCGAGACGCGGCCCTCGAAGCGCATGGAGGCGGGGTCGACCACCTTGATCAGCTCCTTGCCGACCTGGGCCGTATCTCCGTTGGAGACCTTGCGCTCGCTGACGATGCCGTCAAACGGCGCCCGCACCACGGTACGGGTCAGCTGCTGGCGCGCCGACACCTGGCGCGCGCGCGCGGCGGCCAGTTCGCTGGTGGCGTTGTTGCGGCGGATCTCGGCGTCCTCCAGCGACTGGGTCGACACCATGCCGGAGGCGCGCAGGGTTTTCTGGCGCTGGAACATGCGCTCGGCCTGCTCCAGGGTCTGCTGGGCGGCGCGCACCGCCTCGTCGGCCGAGTTGACGCTGTCGCGGATCGAGGTCTCGTCCAGGCGCACCAGCACGTCGCCCTGCTTGACCGGCTCGCCATTCTCCTTGAGCACCTGCAGCACCACCGCGCCCACTTCGGCGCGCAGGTCGGCGCGGCGTTCCGGCTGGATCGAACCGGTAATGACGGGGCCGGAGGCCAGCGAATTCGACGCCACCGTGACGGTATCTTCCGAGGAGATTTGCAAAGTGACAGCTTTGGCATCACCGGCGCCGGCCTTTTCCGGTTCCTTGGCAGGCTTGCTGCAAGCAACCAGGGCGGAAGCAACAGCCAGAGCGATGAGGGTTTTACGCAACATGTGCAAATCTCCGAAAATAAGTGGTACTACTGAGCTAGTTTACAGGGCGGGCAGAGTATCCCCGAGCAAGCAGGTAGTGTCAATTATCTAAGGATGGATTGCCGGATTCGGGGGCTGAAGTGCGCTGTGGGGGGACAGAATGCAGAACTGCGGGGCCGGGGTGCCAGGGCGGCACCCCGTGTAAGAAGGCTCAGATGTGGCTGAACAGGTAGTTGGCCACGTGGCCCATGATGACGCCGGTGACCAGGCCGCCGCCGATTTCCACCAGGGTGTGGCCCATGCGCTCGCGCAGCCATTTGTGGCCGCCGTCGTCCTTGGCCAGGCGGTTGATCGCCGCCGCCTGCTTGCCCACGTGCTGGCGCAGGCTGTTGGCGTCGATGATGACAATAAAGCACAAGGTCACCGCCACGCCGAATGCCGGATGGCCGATGCCCTCGCGCAGGGCGATCAGGGTCGCCATGCTGGACACCGTCGCGCTGTGGTTGCTGGGGAAGCCGCCATTGCCGACCAGGTTGAAGGCCCAGCGGCGCGCCTTGGCGCTATTGATCAGAAACTTGATGGGACCGACCGTCAGCCAGGTCAGCAGCGGGGTGAGCAAATAGGCGAGATCCATCGGCAAATCCTTGAAGTCGGTTGAAAATTGGCGCAATTATGGCAGAAGCCTCCCCAGCGGCGGAAGCAAGTAATATAGAATTTGCAGGATTACACTTCTGGAACCCCGCATGCAGCATTTCCGCCTCTCCTTTATTCTGACCTTGATCCTGATGGCCGCCGCAGGCTGGTGGGGTTTTCACCAGGATGGCGCACGCGGTCTGCTGGAGGCGGTGTGGCAGGCCGGCGTGCTGGCGGTGATGGAAGTCTCGCTCTCCTTCGACAACGCGGTGGTCAACGCCTCCGTGCTGCGCCACTGGGACGAGCGCTGGCGCCGCCTGTTCCTGACCATCGGCATGATCGTCGCCGTGTTCGGCATGCGCCTGCTGTTCCCCCTGCTGATCGTCTCCTTTGCCGGCAGCATGAGCCTGGCCGATGTCTGGCACATGGCCACCGCCACCCCCGAGGTGTATGCCGCCCAGCTGGAAAAGGCCCACGCCCAGATCGCCGCGTTTGGCGGCGCCTTCCTGCTGCTGGTGTTCCTCAACTTCCTGTTCGACGAGGAGAAGGAATTGCACTGGCTGGGCTGGCTGGAAAAGAAGTTCGGCCAGCACGGCACCGAAAGCCTGGCCGTGATGCTGGCCCTGTCCGCCGTGTTCGGCTGCGTCGCCCTGCTGCCGGACGCCGCGCAAAAATACGCCGTGCTGTCGGCCGGCGTGCTGGGCGTGACCACCTATATGGCGGTGCACTGGCTCAGCACCCTGCTGGAAGACGAGCAGCCGGAAGACGATGTCGACGACGTCACCGAGACCGGCGTCGGCCAGGTGGTGGCCACGCTGGCGCGCGGCAGCATCGGCGGCTTTTTATACCTGGAAGTGCTGGACGCCTCGTTCAGCTTTGACGGCGTGATCGGCGCCTTTGCCATCAGCAGCGACGTGGTCATCATCATGCTGGGGCTGGCGATTGGCGCCATGTTCGTGCGGTCTTTGACGGTGTACCTGGTCAACCAGGGCACCCTGGACGACTACGTCTACCTGGAGCACGGCGCCCACTACGCCATTGGCCTGCTGGCCCTGATCATGCTGGCCAGCGTGCGCTACGAGATTCCCGACTGGTTCACCGGCCTGTCGGGCGTGGCGTTTATCGGCATCTCGCTGTGGTCCTCGATCCGCTATCGACGCCGCCATCCGGCGGAATGATAGACTACCAAGATTGCAATCTTCACCACCATCACGATGATCACCAAAAAACGCGTCTTCATGACCCTGGGCGGCGTGCTGGCCGGCGCTGTTGTGCTGTTTGCCGGCTACACCTGGATCACCCTGCACGTCTCTTATTCCGACGGCGAGCGCGCCGGCTTTCTGCAAAAGTTTTCCCGCCGCGGCTGGGTCTGCAAAACCTGGGAAGGCGAGATGCTGCTGACCTCGATGCCCGGCGCGATCCCGGAAAAGTTTGAATTCAGCGTGCGCGACGACGACGTCGCCCGCCAGTTGCAGGAAGCGGCCGGCAAGCGCGTGGTGCTGAACTACGCCCAGCACAAAGGCGTCCCCAGCCACTGCTTCGGCGACACCGAATACTTCATCACCCGCGTCCAGGTCCAATAAAAAACCGGGGACAGACCACGTTTTCCCGGCCAGCGGGAAAACGTGGTCTGTCCCCGGTTTTTTTACATTAGCGGGCGCGCCAGACGCCGTTGGCGGTTTCGGCGGGCTTGGTCAAGCGGTCCAGCACCTTGCGGGTGATCGAGGCCGACTGCTCGCGCTCGGCGCGGGCACGGGCGGCGGCCAGCTCGGCGGCGATGGCGCCCTCCTCCGCCTGCTTGCACAGGCTTTCTTCCGCTTCCACTTTCAGCTGCACGGCGGCCAGCGCCTTTTGCGCGGCGGCGTGACGGCGGGTTTCCAGTTCCAGCAGCTTCTGCTTGGCCGCAGCCATGGCGGCGGTGGTGTCGGCCACCTTGCGCTGCATGGCGGCGTGGGCCTGCGCGGCTTCCAGCAGCGACTGCTGCGAGGCGGCCTTCTCAGCCACCGCTTGCTCGGCGGCTGCGCGGGCGGCTTGGGCGGCCTGCTCGCGCTGCAGCACGGCTTCGGTCTGTTCTTCTTCCATGTCGGCGCTGCGGCGCGCTTCCAGGGCGGCGTTCTTCTGCGCTTCCAGGCGGCTGGCGATGGCCTGGGTGGCGCGCACTTCAGAGGCGGTCGCCAGGCGCTGCTGCGACAGCTTCTGATCCAGCATGGCGATCGACTGGCGTTCGGCTTCGATGAATTCGCGCTCGGCTTTCAGCTGGGCTTCCGCTGCGGCGGCCTTCTCTTGCTCGACGCGGGTGCGCTCTTCCTGCACCGCGCCCAGCTCCACCGCCAGGCGGGCCTGCGCGGCCAGGGCCTTGGCTTCTTCGGCTTTTTGTTCGGCTTCGATCGCCACCTGGGCGGCGATGGCGCTGGCGGCTTGCGCTTCTTTCTCGGCGGCGGCGGCCAGGCGTTCATCGGCTTCGCGCTGGGCGTTCAGGGCGGCGGTCTGCGCCTGCTCGGCCACGGTGCGGGCTTGTGCGGCGGCGGTGGCGGCCTGCTCGGCGTCCAGACGCTCCTTCAGCGCGGCGACGGCTTGCTGCTCGGCTGCCAGGCGGGCGGCTTCGGCTTGTTCGATGGCTTCGGCATGGTCGCGCGTCAGCGTGGCCATTGCGTCGGCGTGGACGCGCTGCATCGATTCGACCTGCTCAGCGTGGGTGCGCTGCATGGTGTCGATGGCTTCAACGTGGGTGCGCTGAATGCTCTCAATCTGTTCGGCGTGATTGCGTGCCGAGGCTTCTTCCGCTGCGCTGCGTTCAGCGATGATGCGCTCCAGCGTTTCGATGCGCTCGCGCTCGACCTGCAGCGCGACTTCCGCTTCGTTGGCGTTTTTCACCGCCAGGTCGCTGGCCGCTTGCTGTGCTTCGACGTGTTCAGCCAGCAGCGCCAGGGCGTGCTGCTCGGCCGCGTTCTGGCTGGCGGCCAGTTCGGCGGAAGCGTGCGACAGGGCCGCACGTTCCAGCGCCAGATCCTTGGCGCGCTGCTGTTCGATGCTGTCGTTGCGAGCCGCTTCAGCGGCGGCTTCCTCGGCCGCCTTGCGCTGCTGCGCAGCTTCCAGGGCGTGCTGCTCGGCTTCCAGCTTGAGCAGGGTTTGCGCCTGGGCTTCCTCCTCCGCCTGCACACGCGACATGGCGACAGTGTGCAGCTGGCGATCGACTTCAATGCGCGCCTCGGTGGCGGCGATGATGCGGGCATCGGCATCGCGGCGCGCCACGGCGGCATCGGCAGCGACCCTCTCCAGGCGCTCGCGATGCAGGGCCGCGTCGCGCAGTTCTTTTTCCGTTTGCAGGCGCAGACGCAGGGACTGCGCCGCGCTGCGCTCCGATTCCGCCTGGGCCAGCGCGATCTGTTCGCGTTCCTGCTCCAGGTGCGCCAAGGCGCGGGCTTCTTCCAGCGCGCGCACTTCGGCGGCCGAGCGGTTGAAGGCCGATTCCAGCGCGATCTGGTCGGCGCGCTCGCGCTGCTTGGTCAGTTCCAGCGCCTCGTTCTCGGCTTCGGCCAGCATCTGCGCGGTGTGACGCGCGGCCTGGGCGTGACGCTCACGCTCGCGCGCCAGCACGGCCACGCGGGCATCGGCGGTGGCGACGCCCACCATCTCTTCTTTCGCGGCCTGCACGGCGGCCACGCGTTCCGCCGCCTGCAGGCGGGCTTGTTCGGTTTGGGCTTGCAGTTCTTCGGCGGCGCGGGTGGCGGCTTCGGCCAGCTTGGCGTCGACTTCAATCTGCTCCTGCGCGCGCTTGCGGCTTTCTTCTTCGGCGCGGGCGCGCTGTTCGGCTGCCACGCGAACGGCGTTGTCCGCCTCCACGCGGGCACGCAGATCGGCGGTTTCCTGTTTGACGGCGTCCAGGCGCGCCACGCTGGCCTGGGCGGCGTCGCGCAGCGATTCCAGGCGTTCGCGGTTGGCGACGATGGCTTCTTCCGAGGCCTGCGCATTCTTCAGCGCGACGGCGGCGGCGGCGGAGTCCATGGCGGCACGGTCTTCGGCCAGGGCGCGGGCACGGGCTTCAGCATGGGCGCGGCTCTCGGCGGCGCAAGCGGCCTTGGCTTCCGCCTCCACCCGGGCGATGGCTTCCTGGATGGCTTTCAGCTCCATCGGCGGACGTTCGGCTTCCGGTGCTGGAACGTGCTGCAGCTCTTCCTGGTCGGCGGAGAAAGCGACGGAGAGGTTGGCCATTTGTGCTTGCATGAGAGTTCTCGCTGAAGACATGCCCCGGCACCCACCGGGACTTCTGAGTTGCCATTATCAGACAGCTCATCCGCAAGCCGAGCGGCAAGAAGAGGCAAAAATACCCGCTATTTCGGCGGATGCGGACGCCAGGCCGCTCCGCCGAGGGGGGCCGCCTCCTTACTTGCGTAGAAATTCATCCAGCGTGATGCGGCCCAGGCGAGCCTCGCCCAGCGGCACCAGCGACAGTTCTTCCACCCGGCCGCCGAAATAGCGTGCCTCGGGATCGGCCACCACCATGCGCGTGTCGCCCACTGCCTGCAGATAGCGGCCGATCAAGGCATTCAGCGGCGCGCGCTCAGGACCGGCAATCTCCACGATGCCGTTGCGCGCAGCGCCCAGCACCTCGTCGGCGACAAAGGCCGCCACATCGTCCGAGGCGATCGGCTGGAACTGGCCCGGAGCCAGACGCGCGGCGCCATCAACCGTGCCCGCGTCGGCGATCCCGCCCAGGAACTCCATGAACTGGGTGGCGCGAATGATGGTGTAGGGATTGCCGGATGCGGCGATCAGCGCCTCCTGCGCCACCTTGGCGCGGAAGTAGCCGTTGTCCGGCATGCGGTCGGTGCCGACGATGGACAGCGCCACGTGATGGCGCACGCCCGCCGCCGCTTCCGCCGCGAGGATATTGCGGCTGGAGGTCTGGAAGAAGTCCAGCACCTCCTCATCGCCCCAGGACGGCGCGTTGCTCAGGTCGACCACCACCTGGGCGCCGCGCAGGGCCGCTTCCAGCCCTTCGCCGCTGATGCTGTTGACGCCTGTCGATGGCGAGGCTGCGATGACTTCGTGGCCGCCCTGGCGCAGAATGGTGGCGGTTTTCGAGCCAATCAGGCCGGTGCCGCCAATAATCACGATCTTCATGATCTCTCCTTTCGGTTCAAGTACTCCTTAGACGGAGCCGAAAGGGAGTTTGTGACAGCCCTGCCCTATTTTTTTAGACAGGCCACAGCGGCGGCTCGTCCATCAAGGCCACCTGCTCGCGCAGCTCCAGCACGCGGTCCTGCCAGTAGCGCTGCGTGTTAAACCACGGGAAGGCGGCCGGGAAGGCCGGATCGTCCCAGCGGCGCGCCAGCCAGGCCGCGTAATGGATCAGGCGCAGGGTGCGCAGCGCCTCCACCAGATAAAGCTGGCGCGGATCGAATTCGCAGAAGTCCTCGTACCCGGCCAGGATGTCGGACAGCTGGCGCACCTGCTCGCTGCGCTCGCCCGACAGCATCATCCACAAGTCCTGGATGGCCGGCCCCATGCGGCTGTCGTCAAAGTCGACGAAATGCGGACCGGCGTCGGTCCACAGCACATTGCCGCCGTGGCAGTCGCCGTGCAGGCGCAGATGGGCCACATCCCCCGCCCGCTCATAGCAACGCCGCACGCCGTCCAGGGCCTGATCCAGCACACTCACGTAAGCACTGCGCAGATCCAGGGGAATGAAGTCGTTCGCCAGCAGGTACTCGCGCGGCTCCAGGCCAAAGGTGTCGATATTCAGCGCCGGGCGCTCCGCATAGGGCTTGACCGCGCCGACCGCGTGTATGCGGGCGATATAGCGGCCGGTCCATTCCAGCACGGCCGGATCGTCCAGCTCCGGCGCCCTGCCGCCATGGCGGGTGAACACGGCAAAGCGGAAGCCTTGGTAGTGATGCAGCGACGCACCGCTCTGCACCAGCGCCGGCACCACTGGAATCTCCTGCGCCGCCAACTCCTCCATGAACGCGTGTTCTTCCAGGATGGCCGCATCGCTCCAGCGCTCCGGGCGGTAGAACTTGGCCACCAGCGGCGGCCCCTCTTCCATGCCGACCTGGTAGACGCGGTTTTCGTAGCTGTTCAGCGCCAGCAGACGGCCGTCCGCGCGCAGGCCGACGCTGTCGAGCGCATCGAGCACACAGTCCGGGCTCAATAATTCAAAAGGATGCGTAGTCATAGCCGCCATTGTACGGCGCGGCGGCGGCCAGCATGTATACTGTCGCCTTCAACCCAATAAATGAGCAAGCCATGCAACTCGACCAGCCTTTGACCGAAAAAGAATTTGATGAACTGGATAGCTTCCTGCTGTCCGACCGCGCCCCTGAAGACGCGATGACCATGGATACCCTGCACGGCTATCTGACCGCCATCGCGATTGGCCCGGAATCCATCATGCCTGTCGAGTGGCTGCCCCGGGTCTGGGGCCAGGACGGCAAGGACGCGCCCAAGTTCAAGCACGCCAAGGAAGAGGAACGCATCGTCAACCTGATCATGCGCTTCATGAACGAGGTGCTGGTGACCTTTGAAGTCGCGCCGAAAGAATTCGAATGCCTGTTCGTCGAGCACGAACACATGGGCCAGACCCTGATCAACGCCGAAGCCTGGTGCTGGGGCTTCTGGGAAGGCATGGAGCTGCGCCCTGGTTCCTGGGACGCCATCTGGGACTCGGAAGTCGGCGCGCTGATGCGCCCGATCTACCTGCTGGGCGCCGACGAGATCGAAGAAGACGAGCTGCCGCTGGTGGAGGATCCGGTCAAGGCGCACAAGCTGGCGCTGGAGCTGGAAGCCAACCTGCCCGCCATCCACAAGTTCTGGCTGCCGCGCCGCAAAGCGCCGGTGGAAACGGTCAAGCGCGAAGAGCCGAAAGTCGGCCGCAATGACGACTGCCCCTGCGGCAGCGGCAAGAAGTACAAGAAGTGCCACGGCGCCAACGACGGCTCCGAGTAAACCCCAGCGCCGGCGGCTGACAAATTTTGTCGCCCGCCCCCATCAGCATGACAACGAGTGGCAATTTTGGTCACTTGCAGGGCGCTAAGCCGCATTCCGCCGTGCTGGCATGGAAATTGCCGTAGAGAACGAAAAATTCATCTCACGGAGAGAACATGCAAAAATTTCAAGCACGGGCGCTCGCCTTGGCCTGCCTGATGGCCTACGGCGCAAGTGCCGGCAGCAGCGCATGGGCCGCCACCGCCACGCTGGAACACAGCGGCGGCAGCTCGGTCGAACTGGGTAACACCATCTGGTTCCTGGGCAAAGTCGACGGCACCGGCATCTACATGGACTTCGCCGTCAACGGCATCCCCGGCGGGAACGCCACCGTCGGCACCATCAATTCCCAGAACGGTGCCTACGTCGCGCCAAAGACCATGCCGGCCAACAGCGCCATCGTGATCACGGGGACGACATCGGTCTACAGCAAATACAGCAACAAGCTGTCCGCCACCTCCACGCTGACCTTGCGCGCGCCGGGGACCAAGCCGCCGATGCCTTCGCCTACGCCCACCCCATCGCCGAAGCCAACGCCCGAACCGACACCAAGCCCGACGCCCACTCCGACACCGGCGCCAACGCCTGCGCCAACTCCCACACCTGGCCCCGTGGTCGGCCCGCAGCCTGCGCCCGACGCGGCCCGCATCGCCGCCACCCGCCTGCTGGAGCAAGCCACCTTTGGCGCCACGCCCGCCGACGTCGCGGCGGTCAAGGCTTCCGGCGCGACGGCGTGGCTGAACAAGCAGTTCTCCCTGCCCGCCAGCGCCATCCCCGTCACCACCGACATGAGCGTGCTGCAAAACGCCTGGTACAAGAACATGGCCGCCGGCCAGGACCAGCTACGCCAGCGCATGATCTTCGCCCTGTCGCAGATCTTCGTCATCTCGGCCGACAAGAACCCGTATGCCAACGAGATCCAGCCCTGGC
>Ga0213872_10000549_pt1 | contig 29217 bp, 26 predicted proteins | sample VelepicomBERX_R2_FD_160071 | JGI IMG/M metagenome (GOLD analysis project Ga0213872, IMG submission 160071) | Rhizosphere microbial communities from Vellozia epidendroides in rupestrian grasslands, the National Park of Serra do Cipo, Brazil - RX_R2 | ecosystem: Host-associated > Plants > Roots >...
GGTGGATGGCTGCACCCGACTGGGCGCGCTCTGGCACATCGTATTACCACTTGCCGCACCAGGCGTCTTTACGGCCGGGTTGCTCGCCTTCGTGAATGCCTGGGACGAATTCCTGCTTGCGCTGGCACTTAACGCAGCACCGGACCATCGGACGTTGCCTGTCGGCATCCAGTTATACCAAGGCGAATACACCTTCCCCTGGCCCGTCATATCCGCCGCACTCGTTGTGGCCATTGTTCCCCTCGCCATCGTGATCGTCGTCTTTCAAGAGCGCGTCATTGGCGGCCTTACGGCAGGCGCAAGCAAAGGCTGACCATTCTGCGCTCTCTCAACTCTCGGAGAACCCCATGCAAGTTCGAACTGTGCCAACCCTACACCGACGCCCGCTCAGCCTTGCGATTGCAGCAGCGCTGATCGGCGCGGCAAATCCCGCCTTTGCTGTCGATGAGCCGACTGCGCAAGGCAACCAAGTCGACACCATCACCGTTTCGGCAACACGCCGCCCCGAATCGCTCCAGAAGGTCCCCGTTGCGGTGACCGTGTTGCGTGGCGACGATTTGGCGAAGGACAACCGCAACAACGTTGCCAGCATTGTAGAAGAGACCCCGTCCGTCAATTTTCGTACCGGCGCATCAAATAAGGACACCTCGCTGTTTATTCGCGGTGTGGGGACGATCTCGACCTCTCCAGGTGTCGAGCCATCGGTTTCGACCGTGGTGGATGGCGTGGTATATGCCCGCCCAGGCCAGGCGACGCTGGATTTACTCGACATCGACCGCATTGAGATCCTGCGCGGTCCGCAAGGCACGCTATTCGGTAAGAATGCGTCCGCGGGCGTAATCAACATCGTGACGAAGGACCCTGCCCAATTACCCGAAGCGTACGTCGATGCTTCCTATTTTGGGGGCGGTAACGAGCGGCGGTTAAGGGCAGGATGGAGTGGCGCACTATCCAACGAGGTCAGCGCCAGCATCACCGGGTTGATCGGTAAATATGACGGGAACGTCAAGAATATCTACCTCGGCACGACGGTGAATGGTTATGACGACAAGGGCGCACGCGCAAAGGTAGTCTTTAAGCCGTCGAGCGACCTGAAGTTTACGGTTGCTGCAGACTACATTCGCAACACATCGACCGTGCCAACTGGCGTCATCACCGCAACCCAACTCATTGCCTACCCATCCGGCGCCGTGACGCAATACCCAGCTTTCGCAAACGGATTGGCCCCGGTTGTAGCCGGGCCGCAAAATCGCTTGGTCAATTCGAACCTAGACAGCCGCGCTGAAGACAAAAATGGCGGCGTCTCAGGCCAGGTGGACTGGGGGCTCGGCGGATATACGCTCACTGCGATTTCGGCGTATCGCAAATGGGACAATGAACAATTCCAGGATGCGAGTCACCTTTATCAGCCATTTGTCGGTATTCCACAGTCACATGACCATGGACAGCTCTCGTTCAAGCAAGTCTCGGAGGAAATCCGAATCGCATCCCCAAAGGGCCGCTTGGTTGATTATGTGGCCGGCGTCTATTACCTGAACGGCAAGGACGATGAGACCTATCGCCGCGATGTACAGCGCACGACCAACAACGCGATCATTACGAATGATTTTGGCGTCGCCAACTATGGCACGAAGAACACCAGCTACGCTGTCTTCGGTGAAGGCACGCTGAATTTTACGTCCAGCTTGCGCACAATCGCGGGGCTGCGCTGGACCGACGAATCGCTTGATTACCACCATCAACGCACGAGTACCGAGGCCACTGCATTTCCGGGCGTCAACCCGGCTGTTGCGAACACCGGCAGTACCCACGATCACGCGCTGTCTGGACGCATCGGTCCACAGTTTGACATCAACGAGCACGTCAGTGCCTATGCCACCTATTCGCACGGCTACAAGGGGCCGGCGTACAACGTGTTTTTCAATATGCAAAATCGCGACACGCTCGCACTCAAGCCCGAAACATCGGATGGATACGAACTTGGTTTGAAATCAACATTGTTGAACAATCGCCTCCGCTTGAATCTCGCGGCCTTCCACACCGACTACGACAACTTCCAGGCGAATTTCGCAGATTTGGTCCAGGGAACCGTCGTCACGCGACTGATCAATGCCGGCAAGATTTCCACCCAAGGTATTGAAGCTGACTTCGCCGCCAAACCCATCTCCAATTTCACATTGACAGGTGGCGTGGCCAATATCCGAGCGCGCATCGATCAGTTCAACTGCCCCGTGGGCGCACCGATCAGCTGCAATGTAAACGGCAAGCCGCTACCTTTCTCGCCCGATTGGAAGGCGTATGCACAGGGTAGCTACCGCGTCGCACTGTCGAACGGCCTGCAATTGGAACCAGAGGTCGATACCCGATGGCAAAGCAGCGTCCAATACGACATTGGCCAGTTCCCTGACACCATCCAAGGACCTTTCGCTATCTGGAACACCAGTGTGGCTCTCTCAGATCCAAGCCGAGGCTGGCGTGTCACTATCTTGGCGAAGAATCTGGGCAACAAATCCTATGCGCCCTTCCTTTCGCGTGGCGGCAGCTTTCTCCAACGCTGGGTACCGCGCGACGACCAGCGCTACTACGGCGTGAACCTCCACTACGACTTCTAACTCCGTCACGGGGGCTCCCCCTGGCATTCCTCACCAACGTGGAGATCGACGTGACTCATAGCGTACGTCAAATCAAACTGGGCGCATTCCTGATGGAAACCGGCCACCATGTGGCTGCATGGCGGCATCCCGATGTTGTGGCAAACGGCGGAACTCAGTTCCCCCTCTACAGGCAAATTGCGCAAACCGCAGAGCGGGCACTGTTTGACGCCATCTTCGTGGCTGACAGTGTTGCTGCGCAAACCGGCCCAGCGGCGCACCTCCTGGCCCGATCAGATCGATTGGAACCCATTACGCTGCTATCGGCGCTCGCTGCGGTCACCGAACGCATCGGCCTTGTCGCAACGGCAACGACCACGTACAACGAGCCGTACCATATCGCCCGCAAATTCGCCTCGCTCGACCAGATCAGCGGCGGGCGTGCAGGGTGGAATCTCGTTACATCCGATAATTCGGCCGAAGCAGGCAACTTTGGTCAGGACCAGCATGTTGGTCACGAAGCACGTTACGCCCGTGCGAGCGAATTCTTTGATGTCGTCACAGGTCTTTGGGAGAGCTGGGAAAGAGACGCCTTTCTGCGGGACCAGGCATCCGGCATTTACTATGACCCCGCCAAAGTTCACCCATTGAATCACGAGGGCACGCACTTTCGCGTCGCAGGGCCGCTCAACGTCCCGCGCTCGCCGCAGGGGCGACCCATCGTCGTGCAGGCAGGTTCCAGTGAAACCGGGCGCGAGCTTGCTGCACAAACTGCCGACGTGGTCTTTACGGCGCATCCTACGCTCGCTGCAGGTAAGGCGTTTTACGCCGACCTGAAAGATCGGGCCCGTAACCACGGTCGTGACCCTGACACGTTGCTCATCATGCCGGGCGTGTTCGCCGTGGTAGGCGAAAGTGACACTGAGGCGAAGGAGAAGTTTGACCAACTGCAAGCGCTCGTGACGCCAGAAGCCGGCGTGGCCCTGTTGTCACGCATGATCGGTAATTTCGATTTGTCTGCTTGTCCCGTAGACGGCCCATTGCCGGACTTGCCACAGACGGACAGCGGCCAGCAAAGCCGTCAAAAGCTCTTCACCGATCTGGCGAAGGAAGGCCAGCTGACCATTCGGCAGCTCTATCTCAAAATTGCGGGCGGACGAGGCCACCATACTGTCGTCGGTAGTGCCAAAACCGTGGCCGACGCGCTGCAGAGCTGGTTTGAAGAGGGCGCCGCAGATGGTTTCAATGTGATGCCGCCGACGCTACCGGGTGGCATTGATGATTTCGCACGCTTGGTTGTTCCGGAGTTGCAGCGTCGTGGACTCTTCAGAACAAGCTACAGTGGCACGACCTTACGTAGCCATCTTGGCTTGCCAACGCGATAGGTTCGCCATCGATGGCAGGTGACAAATTGCAGCCGGGCGACTGAAGAAACGGCTTCGTGGAAAAGGGCTCTTCCCTTGAATACGGTAGGGCTACCAGAACCCAATCACAGTCGACGCCATCGGGAATGCAAATGGCTTCTGACAAATTTCTGTCAGAAGCCATTTGCTCGGACCCTGTCACGCCTGGCGAATGCGTGCAGTCACCATTCTGGAAATGGCACACATCGGTGCACCTGGGCGGCAGGCGATACGATTACGCGGTCAGCGTCGGGTAATCGGTATAGCCCTGGTCGGCACCACCGTAGAAGGTGTTGGGGTCAGGCTGGTTCAACGCTGCGCCACGTGCAATACGGGTGACGAGGTCCGGGTTGGCGATATAGGCGCGACCGAACGCCACGGCATCGGCGACCTTGGAGGCGATCAGCGCCTCGGCCTTTTCGGCATCATAGCCACCGCAAAACACGAGCGTACCGCTGAAGGCCTGGCGCAATGCGGCGCGGTAGTCTGCCGTCAGCGCCTTGCCGCCTGCCCAGTCCGGTTCGGCGATGTGCAGGTAGGCGACTCCGCGGCGGCCCAGTTCGCCCGCCACGTAGAGCGCAGTGGCTTCGCTGCCCTCGGTTACCATGTCATTGAACACGCCGTTGGGCGACAGGCGAACCCCGACACGGTCTGCGCCGACGACCTTGATGACGGCATCGACGACTTCGAGCGCAAAGCGTGCACGATTCTCGACCGAGCCACCGTATTGGTCGGTACGTTGGTTGGCAACGGTATCCATGAACTGGTTCAACAGGTAGCCATTGGCCGCGTGGACTTCGACAAAATCGAAACCGGCACGCAGGGCGCGGGCTGCGGCATCGGCGTATTGCTGCACGATGACGGCGATTTCTGCGGTCTCCAATGCACGCGGGGTGTCGGGTGTTTCATTGCTCGGCGTGCCATCGGGCAGCACGACAAAGCTTTTCGAGTTCACGGCTTGGACGGCCGAGGGGCCGACCGGTGCGGCTTGGTTCTCTTGCAGCAGGTGATGCGAAATGCGACCGACGTGCCAGAGTTGCAGCGACATCTTGCCGCCCGCGGCATGCACGGCCTTGACCACGTCACGCCAGCCGGCTTCCTGTGCATCGGTGTAGATACCGGGGGTCCAGGCATAGCCCTGGCCTTGGCGGGAGATTTGCGTTGCTTCGGTGACGATCAGACCGGCACTGGCGCGCTGAGCGTAGTAGCGGGCATTCATTTCAGATGGCACATCGCCCGGTTGGCTGGCACGCGAGCGGGTCAGCGGCGCCATCCAGACACGGTTCTTCAGTTCCTTACCCCCCACGGTTTGCGGGGTCAGCAGTTTGTCGAGCGTCATATCATTTTCCTCATAGTAGACCAGTCGTCTAGTGGTGTGTATCGTAGACGTTATTAGACCGGTCGTCTAGTAGGGAATAAAAAATTGTCGATGAGCGAGCGTAAGGTAGAGAGAGCGGGGACTTCGGCCCGCCCCATGCCTAAGGCAAAGGGCGGCCGAATACGGCGAGGGGTGACCTGCGCCGGCTTACAGATGTGTGGACAGGAACTCAAGCGTATGGGCTTGCGCCAGCGCTGCAGCGCGCTGGTTGTACACGGCTGTACGACCCCAGCAGTTGAAGCCGTGGCCGGTCTCGGGGTAGTCGATGAAGGTGGCGTTCGATTTGCCGGCAAACGCGGCCTTCACGGTATTCACGATGTCTTGCGTGATATGCGCGTCCTTCATCGCGTAATGGAAGAGGATCGGCATATTGACCTGGTTGACGATATCGAGGTGCTTGTCGATGCCGCCGCCGTAATAGGCCACCGCCGCGTCGGCATGGCCGGCGACCGCGCCGCGATAGGCCAACTGGCCACCCAGGCAATAACCCAGTGTTGCGACCTTGCCGGTGACTTCGGGCAGCTTGCGCAGGGTGGCGATCGAGGCGGCGATATCCTGTGTGGCCTTGTCGGTGTCGATCTTGCCATAGAGGTCGAAGGCGATGGCGTTGCCGGCATCGTCATAATTCAGATCGAGGCGTGGTTGCAGGCGCCAGAAGACGTCCGGCGCCAGAACGACATAGCCTGACAGCGCATATTGGTCGGCCACCGCGCGGATGTGCTCGTTCACGCCCCAGATTTCTTGAACCAGGACGATGGCTGGGCCGGTCCCCGCAGGGGGAAGAGACAAATAACCGCTAAATGTTTCGCCTTGTTCGGTCTTGATGTCGATCCAACGTGAATTCATGGGGAACTCCTCAGTGAGTGGGCTGGAAATGGGTGGTGTGTCGCGTGAGCCAGGGGGGCATTGCTGCGCAGTCTAGAACTTTCCATGGGCGGCGGCCATGGCAAAGGTGGGGGCCGACGTCTACCCTTCAAGGGGCGCAGAGAAGGGAGGCCGTGATGCATTTCCGATTCTTCGGCCCGCCGGTCGCCTGCTGGTTGGCGATTGCTGGCCTATTGCCCGGCTTTGGCTTGCTACTCGCAGCTGCATTGCATTGGATGACGGCGCCGATTGCGATCCGGGCGCTCTCTGCCTATGCGGCTTTAGTGCTTGCTTTTAGTGGCGCGATTCGTTGGGGGCTGGCCGCGCATGCGCCCCGCCAGATGCCCGTCGGTGCACTGTATGGTAGCGGGGTCGTTGGTGTACTGGTCGGTTGGGGCGCTTTGCAACTGCCGACGAGCCGGGGGCTCGCGCTCCTGTTGGCGGGCTATCTGGCGCAGTATCTGGCGGACTATACCTTGGCTCACCGGCAACCGGGTGTGTATCCCGTTTGGCTGTTGAACCTGAGAACCATGCTGACGAGCGGCATCTGCATCGCGTTGATCCTGGCCTCTGCAATGTTGCCGTGATCCAGATCGTAGACATTGCAATTCATCCAGATTCGTATCTTGTTGTTTATACGGGCGGTCTGGGTCAACCCAGCGTCATATTCCCCGTTATGGCGGTATGGGTTCCCCAAGCTGAATGAGGTAGGTGCGGGGTCCGACGATCAATCGACAAAGAAAGACACGATTCATGTCCAATTTTGACAATCAAGGCAGTAAGACAATGCGGCGCACCGTGCAACTGGCCGTGGCCAGCGCATTGGGCCTTGCAATGCTGGGTGGCTGCGCGACGCACGAGCGTGTCATCGTGAAGGAGACGGTCGTCGAGCGGCCGGCACCGGTCGTGATTAGGCATATGCCGTCGCAGATCCATGAAGACCGGGGCCAGCGTCCGGGCGATGGTTGGAACTGGGTGCCAGGCCACTGGAAGTGGGAAGGTAACGATTGGTTCTGGGTGCACGGCAAGTGGGTCGCACAGCCTGTACAACCGATGCCGGCGCTTATCGTCGAACAGATTACGGTCGCGCCGTCACCGCAGCACTACTGGGTGCCAGGCCATTGGGTCTGGCAGTTTGAAGGCAATGGCGGGTGGTTCTGGGTCAAGGGCAGCTGGCGCCGTTGATCGTCTGAATCAAACTACGGCTGGGTACGGTTGGGCTTTACGAAGCCTGCGGTATCCAGCCGTTTTCATTTTTGGCGGATCGCGCTTTCGAGCGCCTGCAGGAGCTGCCGCGCTGCGTCGATCTCTTGCCGATTTTTCGTGGTTTGGTAGCGCACGATCAGGCCATCGACAATCAGCACGACGGCACGTGCCACCCATGTATCCGATTCATGCCCCAACAGGGTGGCGAAATAAGCCACCAGCGATTCTTTGTGGCGCACCGCGGCTTCACGCATTGCCCCATCGGCCGACAAGCCGGTCTCGGCCACCGCATTGATAAATGCGCAGCCGCGAAAGTCAGCATCTTCCAGCCAGCTGCCGAGCACATCGGCCACCAGGGCTAACCTGATCTCACCTGTCGCAACAATCTGCGCCTTTAGCGCAGCGGTGAACCAATCCATCCATTCGGCGTGTCGGTGCTCAAGGTAGGCGAGGATCAAGTCGGCCTTGGATGGGAAATGCCGGTAAAACGACATCTTCGCCACGCCCGATTCTGCAATGATCCGGTCGATACCGGTCGCGCGGTATCCCTCGCGGTAAAACAGTTCGCTGGCGGTAGAAAGGATACGTTCTCGGGCGGATGCGGCGCTCATGGGTCAATCTCCATCAAGATACCGTATCTTGACAGACAGACCTGTCTACATCAATATGTAGACAGGTCTGTATCTTCTATTGCAGGCCTGACCACCGCGTGGCCGCGCATTGATAGACACAGATCACCCTGGAGCGCATTGCATGGAAACCAATCACCGCCCGCCTTTTCCACCCTTTACCCTGGAAACGGCAATCGAGAAAGTCAGGAAGGCCGAAGACGCCTGGAACGGGCGTGACCCGCAAAAGGTTGCGCTGGCCTACACCGAAGACAGTATCTGGCGAAACAGGAGCGAGTTTGTGACGGGTCGTGACGCGATCGTTGCGCTACTGACGCGCAAGTGGCATCGGGAGCTCGATTACCGCTTGATCAAGGAAATCTGGGCCTACGGAGGCGACCGGATCGGAGTACGTTTTGCCTATGAATGGCACGACGATGCGGGGCAGTGGTACCGGTCTTACGGCAACGAGAACTGGGAGTTCGACGAACACGGTTTGATGCGCCGTCGCCATGCATCGATCAATGACCTGCCCATTGCAGCAGCCGACCGTAAGTTCTTTTGGCCGCTAGGTCGGCGGCCTGATGAACATCCGGGGCTCAGCGACCTCGGCTTATAAGGTAGGCGATAAGGCGGGTCGGCATGGACCCGCCTATGGGTATCAATGCATGCCGAAGGTGACGGCGAGGCCGCCAAGGCCCACAGCCAGGCAATACCAGCCGAAGGGGCGCAGCGATTCGACTTCACTGCGCTTGAAGTAGCGCATCAGCAGCCAGGTACTGGCGTAGGCGAGGGCGCCTGCGATCAGGCCGCAACTGGCCATCAGGCCCCACTGCACATCGGGGCCGAGATGGAGCAGTTTGGGCATTTCCCATACGCCGGCCGCCGCGATGATCGGCGTGGCCAGCAAGAAAGAGAAGCGCGCAGCCGAAGCATAGTCGAGCCCCTGTGCCAGACCGGCGACCAAAGTGGCGCCTGAGCGCGAAATGCCTGGAATCAAGGCCAGGGCCTGCGCGGTGCCGATGGCAATTGCGCCGGGTGCGCTCAGGTCGTCCAGGTCACGGTGGGCACGGCGGCGCTTCAGACGGTCGCCGATCAGCAAGATCAAGCCGTTGACGGCCAGGAACACCAGTACGACGGTTGGGCTGACAAAGAGTGATTTAATTTTCTTTTCGAACAATACGGCCAGCACGACGGCCGGGATGGTGCCGAACACCAGGCGCCACATCAGCCGTGAATCTTCATTGCCAAAGCCGCCGCGTGCTTTCACAAAGCCGCCGATCAGCGCGGCCCAGTCGCGCCAAAAATAAAGCAGCAGCGCCGCAGCCGTGCCGAGATGCAATACCACCATGAACGGCAGGAAAGCCGGCGATTGCCGGTCGATGGCCCAATGCAACCAAGCAGGTACCAGCACGCCGTGCCCCAGGCTCGAAATGGGGAAGAGTTCGGTGATGCCTTGCAGGATGGCGAACAGGATGGCGTCGAGGATGGGAAAGGTCATGCGGCGGATCGCTCGTCGGAAGGGCGGATTGCCCTGTTGGGTGAAAAACGGTGTATCGGCGGGCTAGGGCGACTAGCGCCCTCAAGACCGCAGCGCTACCTTAAGCCGCGTGGATATTACCTGATGTGCAGAAGTGGCGACAGGCCGGGAAATTGCGGTGTGGCTTTGTCGGATTGCTGTTGCGCTCGCTGCGGCCGCTACCTATGTTGGAATGGAGAGATCGTCCACATCCAACTGCCGCACACGCGCTTATGTGGTGAGCGGTGGTAGCCAGTATTCACTGAGGGTAAGCCAATGCAGATGCAACGTTGGATGCGCGGCCTATTGGGCTGCATGGTTTTGATGACAACCGCGCCAGCCTGGTCTGCGGTGGACCAAGCATCCGCAACGGGCTTCGTCATCAGTTGGCAGAAGCCGGTTACTGCGCCCCCCGCGCACGTGTTCGAAGCGGTCGGGCAGGTCAATCACTGGTGGAATTCAGAACACACCTGGTCGGGCGACGCGGCCAATCTGAGCCTGGGCTTGACGGCCGGCGCCTGCTTTTGCGAGCAATGGGCGAACGGCAGCGTGGAACACGGCCGCGTGATCTTCATTGCGAAAAACAAGATGGTCCGCCTGCAAAGCAGCCTCGGGCCACTGCAGGGCCTCGCTGTGAATGGCATTCTCGATTTTGTCATTGAGCCTGCGGGTGATCAGTCCCTCCTGAAGCTTCGATACCGCGTGAGCGGCAATGCCGATGCCGCGCTCGACAAACACGCGCCGGGCGTTGACCGGGTATTGGGTGAGCAACTGGGCCGATTGGTGAAGTTTGCGGAATCCGGATCAGCACAATGAGCGCGTTGCGGTACCGCCGGTGTCTCCGCCTGATCGTTGGCGCGCTTGCGCGGGCGATACTGGTGCTGATCGTGGTAGAAAGCGGCTGGGTGCGGGCTGAGCCGCCCGAGGTGCTGACGGTGCTGACCGAGTACTCGCCACCCTATACCAACTACACCAATGGCGAGGTGGGCGGGTATGCGACGACTCCCGTGAAGGCGATTCTGGAGCATGCAGGGTACCAAGCCAATCTGCATCTCTTGAGCTGGAACGCCGCGCTGGATATTTTGAAGCGTGAGCCCGGCGCGCTGATTTACCCGATGGCACGCACACCAGAGCGCGAGCACCAGTACATTTGGATTGGGCGCCTGGGCGTCTTGACCTATCAATTCATCAAGCGTCGAGACAAGGTCCTCGCGCCGATCACCAAATTGAACGATTTGAAGCATTCGCGTATTGCCGTCGTGCGTGGCGACGTACGCGCAGACTACCTGCTGGCGCATGGCTTCGAGGTATCGAACGACTACGGGCTGAAATACGTATCGGACAACGGCGAGGCGCTGCAATTGCTCAAGGTAGGCCGCACAGACTTTGTCGTCTTGTCGATGACGAGCCTCACCACCTTATGCGGCAAGGTGCAGATGGATTGTGCGCAACTCGAAGTGGCCTATCCTTTCGAGCTCAAGACGGGGCTCTATCTGGTTGCTAATCTAGATACGCCACGGCGAGAGGTCGACCGGTTGACGGCGTCCTATCAAGCCTTGCTGAAAGACGGCACATTGAAGCGCATTACCCCTTCGGCGCTTTGGGGACCAGACAAATAAGACGGCGGCGGCACCCGGTGTCGAGTGCCGCGGGCATCGCCTATCAGTAGGTGATCTTGAACGTGCGGTTGAGCTGTACGGCCGCACCTGGGCCGAACCAGCTATTGAAGATGCGATTGGCTTCGCCCGAACGTTCCGACTCGACCAGTGCATCGTTGACGGCTTGTTGCAACTTGGGCTGGCCCTTACGCATACCCACGGCGAACACTTCGGTTGCGAGCGGTACGTCGACGACCTCAAATTCGGCACGACGCGGGAACTTGGCCAAGTTACCCAGCATGGTCGGCTCGGGACCGGATGCTGCATCGCATTGGCCTGAGGCCATCTGGTTGAACGACCCATCGTAGTCTTCGGTCTCGACGATCTTCACCTTAGACGACGCGCTATGCAGGAACTTGGCATTCGTCGTGCCCTTGGGGACGCAGACTGACATCTGGTCAAGCTGGGAAAGCTGCTTGAACGTTCCCTTCTTGGCGACCAGCTTTTGGGTGGACACGAAATAGCTCAGGCTGAAGTCGATTTCCTTTTCCCGATCGGCATTCTTGCCCAATGAGGCAAAGACCACATCCACGCGCCCATCCTTCAGGGCAGGAATTCGGTCGGCCGGCTCTAGCGTACGGAATACAGGTTTTACGCCCAGCTTGTTGGCGACGTAGAGTGCGAATTCAATGTCATAGCCAAATACCACTCCGCGCTTCTTGTCGAAGAAGCCAAAAGGCGGTGAGTTTTCGCGCACGCCGATAACAAGCTCGCCCTTGTTCTTGATCTTATCGAGATCATCGGCCGCGCAGCTGATGCTGAGCGCCGCTAGGATAAATAACAAAATTTTCATTGCTGCTGTCTCCTTCTATTGCCCTTGGGTATCGCGACGAATCGCGTCATGGATGTGCTGGGCCTTCTTGATCGAGGCCTAGGGTTGTGGACTGGATGGGCATCTTACCGAGGTAAAGATAAGAATGGGATGATTTTGTCATATGCCCCAGACGGTCGGGTCGGCGCGTAGTGTCGGAAATTGACTGCACTTTTGTTACAGATTGGGCGGAGTACGGGCTCCCCCGTGCCGATTCGGGCAGAATCGCCAGCTGCGCCGGGGCTGTAGTAGACGGGTTTGGTCAGCGAGCCTTGCGCCATCCAATCGTTGCACGACTGGGAACAGTCCAGTTGGGCGTCTGTCTTGAAAGCATTTCGTATGCGTATCCGATGTACCGGCCGCCGGGTCGGGCAAATGTTGATTTGTTTGGCGTTGACTGGTCTAGGGTTGATGCCACCCTGTATCGCAGGGGAGTTGGCCGCACAGCGTATTCCCGAAGGGCAAAGTGTTCGCCTGACGGGCCAGCTCGACAAACAGATATGGCAGGACGGGCCCGAGTACGATGCGTTCTGGCAGACCCAGCCAGTCGACGGCAAGGCCGCGCCGGTTCGTACGACCGTCCAGGTGCGCTACGACCGCCAGGCCATCTATTTCGGCATCCGCGCTTACGACCCGCATCCCGAAGAGATTCGCGCGCCGCTGGTTCGACGTGACAATGTGCTGGAAGATCAGGACTACGTGGGCGTATTGCTCGATCCGATCGGCTCAGGCAAGTCGGCCATGTTTGTGCGGGTGAATCCGCGTGGCGTGGTGGCAGATGGCGTCTATACCGCCGACACCGACAATACCGATTTCTCACCCGATTTCGATGTCGATGCCCGCGCTGTGCTGCTCAAGGATGGCTATTCGGCCGAAATCCGCATTCCGTTCTCCGTCCTGCGCTTTCCCGAGCATGGCACCAAACCCTGGCAGGTACAGATCGTTCGTAGCTATCCGCGTGACCAGAACTGGGTGTTCGCGAGCGAGCCGCTGCCTAAAACAGCGAGCAGCCAGCTCGACCTGATGACAACCATCACCCAGTTCCAACCCGAGGCGGTCGACGGCAGCTGGAGCATCCGGCCCGAAATGACGCTGCGGACTGATCGCAACAGCACCGGCGGTGCCGTAGACCGCTCGCGGCATCTCGATCTGGGTGGCGACGTGAAATGGCACCCCAACGCCAATTGGGTGGTCGACGCCACGGTCAAGCCGGATTTCTCGCAGGTGGAGTTGGATGTGCCGCAGCTGACGGGTAACGCCCAGTTCGCGCTCCAGTTGCAAGAGAAACGCCCTTTCTTTCTGGAAAGCAGCGATATTCTCGAAGCACCCTCATTGATGGCTGAACAAGGCGGTGGCGGGCCGAAAGCGCTCTACACCCGGTCGATCACCCAGCCTCGCTGGGGCATCCGTGCGACGCGGCGCGATGACGATACCGAAGGCACCGTCATGCTGTTGCGCGACAACGGCGGCGGCCAGGTATTGATTCCACGCCCTTATACCACCGATGTGGCCGAGCAGCCCGAGTCCGATGTGCTGTTGGCCCGTACACGCACTTATCGCGATGGCGTGTCATTGGGTGGCCTAGTCACTAGCCGCGTCTATGCGGGGGGTAATGGCGAGAACACCACGATCGGCCCGGATGCAGTCTGGCGATCGGAGCAGGGCGACCGTGTGCGTGCGCAGTGGCTGGCTTCCAATACGACTGCCTTGCTGGCTGATGACGGTTTGCTGCACAAGGGCGCCGCTCAATCGGGCAGCTATCTCTTTGTGGATTGGATTCGCAAGACGGCCGACTGGGAGCCCTCCTTGACCCTGCAGCAGGCGAGCGGCAACTTTCGCGACGATACCGGCTTCTTTGGTCAATCCGGCTACCGGCAGGTGACCGCGCAGATCATCCAGAAAAACCATCTGGATGGCGCCTGGACAGAGTTCGATCCTTACTTCTTCTATACCGATACCGTCGCGACGGCCGACGGCGCGACGATCAACCGCGAGCCCGACCCCGGCCTGTGGTTCATTGGGCCACGCAATACCCAGATTCTGCTCGAATACCATCCCGCCATGGCGCAGCGAGTCAAACAGGGCGGGCAGTTGCACAACTTTGGTCAGTATTACGTTGAGATCGATTCGAACCCGGCATCTTGGTTCAATAGCCTCACCTTCAAGGCAACGTTCGGCAAACAGGTCGACATCGACAATGACCGGACTGCTTCAGGCGTGACGCTGCTGGTCGATACCAAGATGCGTGCTGCCGAACATATCGAGCTGGAACCACATCTCGAACAGACCGTGCTGCGAGCGCCCGACGGCAGCATCTCGCTGCGCGATACGGCCGAGCGCATGCTGGTGGTGTACCACCTCTCGGCACAGGATTCGCTGCGCACCATCGTGCAGCGCCAGCTGACCGACCGCCGCGCCGGCCTACCTGGCGACGTACCAGCGTCCTCGTCGACCAACGATTCCGCCTCAGTGATCTATACCCATCGCCTGTCGGCGCTTCGCGTCTGGTATCTGGGCGCCAGCTACGGGCGCAGCGAACTCACGCAGACCCCGTCGAGCCGGTCTGCCGAATTGTTTGCCAAGCTGCAGTTTGAAATCTGATCACTTGAGCGGATGCACCACCTGATGAGCCTGTGCCTCAGACGTCGGGTGGTGCTTCCAGCCCTCACTTCGATTGCTGAACCTGCTTGTCAATCGCACCCGCGCTGATGTCATTGCGCACGCCCTGACACAGGCTGATTTGCATCAACTCTGTTTGTTTTGCGCACGCTTAAAAAATGAAATTCCATGCTCATTCGGCAAATTGGTCGCTCGCCGACCGACGGTGCACTGCACCCTAACCCGCACGGCTAGGACGTTCTGCGTTTTGTTGATAGTGATATTCACAGGCTTTTGCCGAATGACACGATTCCGACATCGCGCCATCACCAAGTTGCAATGGCGGACTCCTAACCTGCAGACTTTTACCGAGCATCCGCTCGATAAAATGCTTTGTGCAGATTGAAACAGAGGACGACATGAAGATGAAGCTGATTGCCGCAGCGTGCGGCTTGGCGTTTGTATTGGCGGGTTGCGACTCGTCCAATTCAAGTTTTAGCAATACGCAATCGAGTTTTTCCGGCGTTGTGGCAGCCGGCGTACCGGTTGCAGGGGTGGTGGTGACGGTAACGGATGCCAATGGCAAGACGGCCAGCTCGCAACCCACCGATGCCATGGGCAACTACGCAATCAGTAGTCAAAACCTGCAGGCGCCGTTCGTATTGACCGCGTCGTTTACGGAAATCGACGGTACCAACGGCACGCTCTCGTCGGTGACTGGTAGCAACGGCACCGTCCATGCCAACCTGACACCGATTACCTCCTTGATCGCCCAGCGCACGCTGGCGACAGCGTTGACGGGTGCACCGACCTCCGCACAGATCAACGGCAAGGTAACGGCCGCCAGCATTCAGCAGGCTACCGGTGATGTAACCGGTGCGTTGGCGCCTTTGTTTACCGCACTGAACGTATCGGCGGCTGCAGTGGCCGACCCGGTGGGCAGCGCCTATGTGGCCGACCCTTCGGCCAACCCGATGGACAACCTGATCGAAGTGGCACGCATCAATGTGCATGCAGGCACGGTCAGCGTCGGTGCAGACAGCAACAAGGTGATCGTACATATTCCAGCTAGCGGTGCGGTGGATGCGCCCACCACACTGACGGCAAACGCGCTGAGCTCGATCAAGGCGCTCGCAACCGGCCCGACCACGACGCCGATCACCAATGTGATCGTGGTCGTCGGTGAAAACCATACTTTCGACGGCCTATACGGGACCTACAAGGCGCCCGCAGGGCAGACGGTGATGAACCTGCTGTCCGAAGGCATCGTCAATGCCGATGGCTCGCCCGGCCCCAACTTTGGCTTGGCGGCGCAAAATCAGGCGCAGCCTGGCACCAGCTATGCGCTCGACCTGACACGTACCAGCCCTTACGCTACGTTGCCGCAGCCGTTGATGATCGGGGTTCTGAACCCGGCTACCTTCCAGACCTACGGCGGCATTCCCGACCCGCGCTTCCCGAACAACCTGCCGAACGGGCCGTTCCCGATTTCCAAGTACGTGTCCTACACGTCGCCGACAGGGGCCACGGGTGACCCGGTTCACCGCTTCTTCCAGATGTGGCAGCAAACGGGTGGCGACAACAGCCATCTCGATATGTTCACCTGGGTAGCCGTCAACACGGGCCAGGGCGGCGATACGCAAGGTATCACTGCGCAGAACCCAGGCCAGGGTGGCGAGCTGATGGGCTTCCAGAACATGGCCGGCGGCGATGCACCGTTCTTCAACGGCATGGCACAGCAGTACGCCATCAGTGATAACTATCACCAGTGGATCATGGGCGGTACCGGCATGAACTTCTTCGGCCTCGCTACGGCCGATCTGCCCTACTACAACACCGGCGGCACCGTCGCGACGCCACCGAGCAATCAGATCGAAAACCCGAACCCGGTTGCGGGCACCAATAACTTCTACACGCATGATGGCTACTCGGGCGGCAGCTATGTGAACTGCTCCGACGCGACTCAGCCGGGTGTTGCGCCGATTCTGGCCAAGCTGGCGGCCCTGGGCCGCAAGAGCAATTGCGACGCGGGCAAGTACTATCTGGTCAATAACTACAATCCACCGTATGACATGACCGGCAAGGCCCAAGCGCTTGGGCCGACCAACTACACCTATCCGCCTCAGACCGTGCCGACGATTGGCGAAGCCTTGGCGAGCAAGGGTGTGAGCTGGGGTTGGTACACAGGCGGCCGTGAAGCGGCTGACGTCACTGCCGATGCGGCAGCGTTTGGCGTACCCGTTCCTGTTGCACAGGCAGCGCAATACAACAACCTGGGCGACCCGTTGACGGCTTCGACCAACGTGGTTTCGAACCCCGCTCTCGCAGGCCAGCTGAAGGGCTTGACCAGCTTCTACACTGCCGTTGCTGCAGGCAATCTGCCGTCGGTGTCCTTCGTGGTGCCAAAGAATCTCAGCAGTGGTCACCCGGGGTATTCCGACCCGGCGGCCTATGAGCTCTTCTTGGCTGACCTCGTGGGCCGTGTAAAGGCGAACCCGACCCTCTGGGCGCATACGGCGATTCTGATCACGACGGATGAAGGCGGTGGTCACTTCGACACGGGCTACATCCAGAACGTGGACTTCTTCGGCGATGGCCCGCGGATTCCGCTGCTGGTGATTTCGCCCTATGCACGTACCGGCTATATCGACCACACTTACCACGATCACTCGTCGGTGCTGAAGTTCATCGAGCGTAATTGGCGTATGAAACCGCTGTCGGCGCGTAGCCGCGACAATCTGCCTAACCCGGTTGCAAGCTCGGCTTCGCCATACAAGCCGACCAACGGCCCGGCGATTGGCGACTTGATGAGCATGTTCGCGTTCTGATCTGCATCAATCAGCTGTCCCGGAGGGGTGAGTGAGCGTCGCTTACCCCTGGCAAAGCCCGGTTTCGATACCGGGCTTTGTCGTTTTGGGTGCCAACACAATGCGATGGTCAGTCTTGCACTTCAAACGTGGCCAGATTGATCTCGTTCAACTGATGCAAGTGGCTATGCGAGGCGACCTGCAGCGCGTGTCGTTCGAGGCGCTGCCGAACGGTTACCAGATAGTCCGCCCGCTGCTGCCGGAGCACATAGTCACGGAAATTGGTGCCTTCCAGAATATGCCAGGCATCGCGCCGCGCGGCATCGGAGTGCGCACGTGCTGCATGGACAGCGCCTGCGTCGATGGTGGCGTGCGCATCGGTCATCGGCTCGTAGCCGTACATTTCCATATAGGTATGCGTCAAGGATTCGATGAGCCGGATATCGTCATAGCTCAGCTGTTGCTTGAACTTGTCGATATTGGCGGGAATCGGCGCAAAGCAGTTCGATTCCCACAGTGCAGACATCTGCGAGAGCTGTTGGGCTTCGTGCGACTGGGCTACGTCGAGCATCTGCGGCAGATAGGCGAGACCGAAGAAGAGGCAAATCTTGCGCAAGACCTGTTCCTGGTTTGAGAGAAAGTCCTCATAACGGATCGTCAGTACCCGTTCCGGATAGGCGTCGATCAGCGCGCAAGCAGCCTGATGGGCTTTGACCCAGGTCTGGGTGTTCAGAAAGGTATCGAAGTCGTGGATGATCGCACGGTTCATCGATGCGATCTGGGCACGCGGATCACGGACGACGTTGAGGAAACGCATGGTTGGAAACAACGTCATCAGCGTATCGGCGTAGTGCACGCTATCGAGCGACTTATCCATGACCACCTGTGCGCCATGGTGCCGACCTGCATCCATCAGCAGTTCCCAGACGATGCGATGGATGTTCCGCGTCTCATGACGTATCCGCTCGAAGATTTCAACCGGGTCGAATACGACACCGGGCCATTTGACCATGCTCATGGCTTGCAGGCCGATCACATCGGCGACCAGCTGGAAGTAGGCGTGGTCATCGGCGAGATTGCCGTAGAGCGGCACGAGCGGCATGAAATCGACGATATGCAGGGGGTAGGGCGAATAGAAATGCGGATTGAGATTGAGCCGGAGCCTTAAGGCGTGGCTACCGCAGCGCCTGAGCGGAATCATCAGGACGGGGCGAGGTTGCGGGCCGTTGCTGTGCTGGGGCGTCACGCTGGTATTCACGGTACTTCCTTTTCTGGCAATGACCTTGCGGTCCATGCTGGGTCGGGTCGTTAGCGCCTGCGCCGTCGTGGGTTGGCGTGCTCAGATATAGAGAGCGGCGTCGGCAGTATGGCGGGTGTCGCCCAGCCCGATGCACCGAAGGAGGTGTGCGTGCAATACGCTGACAGCCGCCTCCAGCGAAAGCTGGCCGGTATCCAACACCAGCGAAGGATTGTCCGGCGCTTCGTAAGGGGAGGAGATGCCGGTGAATTGCGCGATCTGCCCGCTGCGGGCTTTGGCATACAGGCCCTTGCAGTCACGCGCCTCGCAGACCGCCAGCGAGGCGCTGATATGGACCTCGACGAAGCGCTCGGCCCCAATGATGTCGCGGGCCATAGCTCGGTCTGCCCGATAGGGAGAGATCATCGCCGCAATGACGATCATGCCGGCATTATTGAACAAGTGGGCGACTTCGGCCGTGCGGCGGATGTTTTCCGTCCGGTCGGCGTCCGTGAAGCCAAGGTCGCGGTTCAAGTGGTGTCGGACATTGTCGCCGTCGAGCACGGTACTGGCGTGGCGCTCGGCCAGGAGCGCGTATTCCAGCTCATAGGCGAGGGTGGATTTGCCTGCGCCGCTTAGACCGGTCAGCCAGACGGTGACGGGGCGCTGGCCAAATTGCCGAGCACGGATCTCGGGCGTGATGATGCCGCTGTGCCAGAAGATATTTTCTTGCATATCGGTCGAGTAGCGGACGCGATAAGGGTCAGGCATGGGGAGGCCCTCCGTTTGGGACGACATGGCTGAGCGCGCCCGATCCGATCCAGGCGCTGCGCCCCTCGCGCCGCAAGACGTAGATGACCTGACTCCAGCCTATCTATCATCGACGGCTTATATTCTTTCTTTGAACAATAGTGAGCTTCAGGGGTAGGCGCATCCTCCAAATGGGGTAAGTGCTTGATGCTTTGATGATTTAATGTACAGACGGTCGCTACGATAGAGATGGGTTGAGCCAGGGCTTGATTTGCACGGGTGTCGTCGCGATCTCGATAGAGCTGCGGCTGACATGCGCGTGGTGATACCAAACATATTGATGGGAGGCAGGCATGGTCCAATACCAATTGGCGCAGCTGAATATCGCACAGGCGAAGGAATCGCTCGAATCACCGGTGATGGCGGATTTTGTCGCCAACCTCGACCGGGTCAACGCGCTGGCAGAAAGCTCGCCCGGCTTTGTCTGGCGGCTGAAGGACGAAGGTGGTGATGCCACCGAGATCCGGCCCTTTGGCGATGATGTGTTGGTGAATATGTCGGTATGGGTGGATATCCCGTCCCTGCACGCGTTTGCCTTCAAATCGGCCCATACCGAAGTGCTGCGCCGGCGCCGCGAGTGGTTTGTGCCGATGACCGAGGCCTATGCCGTGCTCTGGTGGGTACCAGCCGGGCACGCGCCCAGCGTGGACGAGGCGGCCGAACGCCTGGCGCATCTGCGACAGCATGGGCCCAGCCCCCACGCCTTCACTTTTCGTGACGCCTTCCCGGCCCCGAGCGAGGCCGCCGCGCCATTGGTGCCGGACGCCGCCTAGGCTGCACTCAGGCGACGCCCGGCGTCCAGTACCGCATTGATCAGGATATCGACATCGGCTGTCTGCGTGCGGTGGTTGACGAAAGCAAGCCGAATCGCCAGTTTACCGCCGACCATGGTCGTGGAAGGCACGGCGATACCTGACTCTTGCAGCGCGATCACGATATCGGCATTCAGGCGGTCGAGGTCTTTGCCCGATGCCGTGAAGCGGAAGCAGGCCACATTCAGCCACACCGGGCTCAGCATTGTGAGCTCGGGTTCCGCGTCGACACGCCGGGCAAGCTGCTGCGCGAGATCGCAGCAATGCGCCACCGTCTGGCCGAGCTTGTCGGCGCCATAGACCTTGAGCGTCATCCAGACCTTGAGCGCGCGGAAGCCCCGCGAGAGATCAGGGCCGAAATCGGTCGGCCAGGGATGACCGGCCGCCAAGCCACGCGTCTCACGCTTCAGATAGTTCACTTGCGTGGCAAAGGCTGCCGCATGGGCGTCGCCGTCGCGCACCAGTACGCAACCTGCGTCGTACGGTACTTGGGCCCATTTGTGGAAATCGAAAGCAATGGAATCGGCGCGCTCGATCCCGGCAAGCAGTGGACGATGGGCGGGTGAAAGTACGGCCAGCGCACCAAAGGCGGCGTCGACATGGAACCAGAGCGACTCCTGTGCGCATAGATGGGCAAGGCCCGTAAGATCATCGATCGCGCCTGTATCGACTGTGCCTGCCGTACCGATCACCATAAAAGGCTGCAGGCCGGCCGCCCGGTCCGCCGCAATGGTGGCAACCAGCGTATCGAGGTTGATGCGGTGTGTGTCGTCGAAGGGAATCAGCCGCAAGGCATCAGTGCCAAGCCCCGCCATATCCATGGCACGCAGCACGCAATTGTGGGTAGCGGGCGAGGTATAGGCCACCAGCTTATGACCGGCCATACCTGCCTTGCGCACGTCTCGCCCCATGGCTCGGGTTCGCGCGACCAATACGGCGATGAGATTCGCAACCGATGTGCCGGTGACGAGTACGCCCGTCGTCGTCGCGGGGAAACCGATCATCTCGGCCGACCAGCGGATCACCTCGCGTTCGACCTCGACGGGCGCATGGTCGCGACCGCCCAGGTTGGCATTCAGTGTGGCCGCCAGCATCTCGGCCAGTACACCGACCGGGTTGCCGGCACCGTGCACCCAGCCCAGAAAGCGCGGGTGGATATTGCCGCCGATATAGGGCTGCACCAGCGTTTGGAAATCCTGATAGGCATCGCCCAAATCGCCCGGCGCGCGCGGGAGCGGGGCTTTGTGCGCCGCGCGCACCTCGGTCGGCATCGGCTGCCATACTGGCCGATCGCGCACCCCCGCCATGAAGTCCACCATATCGTCGAGCATCCGATGCCCCATCTCGCGGAATGCAGACCAGTCTTCCGGGTCGAGGCTGTTTGGGGCGGGATGGAAAGCGGGCGTTGGGGTGGACATGATCAGTGACTCGAAAACTTGGAAGGCAGGTTCAGCATAGGTGGCGCGCGAGTGGAGCGCAGCGCCTTGTCAATGCGGAAATACGGTCAAAAACAGCGATTTGGCGTTTCGCATGGCAGTGAATATTTGCTCAAGCCTGCTGGCAATACTCACGTGAAACTCACATTGTTGGGCGCTATGCTCACCATCAAGTATCTGACTGAAAAATGGGAGCAAGCAATGAGCCGGTGGAGCAGCTTCGAAGACGAAATTCTAGCAACTGAGTTAAGCCAGCGGCGGAATCTCAACGAGATTGCATCGCGCCTCGGGCGCCGCGACGCAGACGTCATGGCACGGGCCGAACATCTGGGGCTCTTCCAACGTCAGGCTGGCTTGCGCCTCGATCAAGCGCGCACCTGATCGCCACCGCCGTCGTCGCGGTGGCCCGATTCCAGCCTGATCGCCTCAGTGCGTCGTCGCGCCTGCTGTAGTCGTTGCAGTCGTATCGACGATCTTCTTGAAAAAGTCGTACACCCCTTGATCACTCATACTGCGGGCATCGGCCAGTTCACCGGCACGCGTCGCGTAGAGCACCTGCTGATCTGGCGCCAGGAGTACTGCAGCAGGGATGCCGGCCTTGGTGGGGTTGCCGTAGACCGTGTCGAGATCGAGATTCTTGTCCCAGCGGCCGACATTGATCTTCACGATATTGAATTGAGCGTCCATCAGCTTAGCGGTATCGGGCACCTTCAAGGCTGTGCTGAGCGCACGGCAATCCTCGCACCAGTTCGCGCCGAAAATCAGCAAGACGGGTTTGTGGTTAGCCATCGCGTCGATCAAGGCGTGCTTGACGTCGGCGCGGGCGTCGGCCGCCTCGTCATACGGCATATCTGCTGCGAACGCAGCGCAGCTCATCAATAAAACCAGCCAAATGTATAGGCGCTTCACCGGGTTCTCCAGGTTGATCGGTGGGTAAGGCGCGAGACTACACCTGCATCGGCTTGGACCTCAATATGTTGTTTGCGTTGCAGGGATACGCATTCACCCCATTGCCTTGACCATTGCACCGAGCGCGGCCATGCCTTGCTCGTGCGCAGCGGTCCAGGGCGCGCCGTAATTCAGGCGTAAACAGTTGCGGTAGCGCCGGCTGGGCGAGAAGATCGGGCCGGGCGCCACGCTGATACCGGCCTCCGCCGCACCTTGGTGCAGAGCCAGCGTATCGAAGTGCTCAGGAAATTCGACCCAGAGAAAGTAACCGCCTTGTGGCCGGGAGACTGAAATGTCGGCTGGAAAATAGTGCACCAAGGCATCGTTCATGCTGCCCAACTGCGATTCCAGCGCATGGCGCAGCTTACGCAGATGCTTGTCGTAGGCACCTCTATGCAGGTAATCCGCAATCGCGACCTGGGCCGGCACACTTGCCGACAGCGTCGTCATCAACTTCAGCCGCTCGATCTGCGTGCCAAAGCGGCCAGGCGAAACCCAGCCGATTCGGTAGCCGGGCACCAGCGTCTTGGAAAACGAGCTGCAGTGCATCACCAAGCCTTTGCGGTCGAAGGCTTTTGCGGGGACGGGCGGGTGGCTGCCGAAATACAGCTCGCCATAGACATCGTCCTCGATCAACGGTGTTTCGTGTTCAGCCAGCAGCTCGACCAGCGCCTGCTTTTTCGCAACCTCCATGCTGGCACCCATCGGGTTCTGGAAGGAAGTCATAAACCAGCACGCCTTGATCGGATGTGCATCAAGCGCGCGGGATAGCGCGCCGAGATCAAGCCCATCGCGTGCGCTGACCGGAATCTCGATGGCGCGCATACCGAGCCGCTCCAGCGCTTGAGATGCAGCATAGAAGCCTGGCGACTCAATGGCGATCAGGTCGCCCGGCCGCGCCACGGCGCTGAGGCAGAGGTTCAGGGCCTCCAGTGCGCCATTGGTGACGATGATGCTCTCGGAAGGTATCGACATGCCCATGCCGAGGTATCGCAGCGCGATCTGCTGTCGCAGCAATTTGTTACCCGGCGGCAAGCTGGCCACGGTGTCCCAAGGGTCGATAAAGCGTGCGGTCGTGGCCAGTGATTTGGCGAGGCGCGGCAAGGGGAAAAGCAGGGGTGAGGGAAAGGCCGAGCCCAGCGGCAACGTTTGTCTATCTTGCACGGCACCCAGTACCGAGAACACCAGTTCGCTGACGTCCACCTGCTGCGAGATCAGCGGCTGCTGCACGCTGGCGGGCTCTGGCACGCGCGCAGTGCCGGTGCTGGCGACATAGTAGCCTGAGCGCTCGCGCGCCCGTACCAGCCCACGCTCCTCCAGTCGGTAGTAGGCCTGAAAGGCGGTAGCCGGGCTGACCCCATAGCGCGTCACTACGGTGCGAATGGACGGCAGCCGGGCGCCTGCCTGCATGCGTCCGCTGCGAATCTCCTCAGCCAATTTCTCCGCAATTTCCTCGTAGCGCTTCACACCCGGCCTGCCTGCTTGCATCAATCTGATACGTATAAATATCACATTCCTGCTTCTGTTATCCAAATGCCGATGCGGAGAGACTGAGCGGCATCCAGCCCGGTTGTATGGGGCGGGGCAGTTCATTGAATACGAAAGCAGCGCTGCGCCATGAGTAAACCCTTGAAAGTCATCCCCCTGACCCTGGTTCCCGCCGGGGCCGACGAGACCCTCGAATCCGTCCGCCTGTATGCCGACCACAAGAAGATCTATCCGCGCTGGGTGAGCGGCGTCTTCACGCGTTGGCGCATCTTTTTCGTATTCGCCACGCAATTGTTCTTTTACGGCATACCGTGGCTGCAGGTGCGCGGCGAGCAGGCGCTGTTATTCGATGTGGCGCACCAGCGCTTCTACGTATTCGGCATCATCTTCTTGCCGCAGGACTTCATCTACCTGACGGCCTTGCTGGTGCTGTGCGCCGTGGGCCTCTTTGCGTGGACAACCATTGGTGGGCGACTCTGGTGCGGCTTCTCTTGTCCGCAGACGGTGTATACCGAGATCTTTCTTTGGATCGAACAATGGGTAGAAGGCGACCGTCTGGCACGCATGCGGCTCGACAGAAGCCCAACCACGGCGCACAAACTGCGCCTGAAGGCTGCCAAACATGCGCTGTGGCTGGTCTTTTCGCTGTGGACGGGCTTCACCTTCGTTGGCTATTTCACGCCCATGCATGCACTCTGGCAGCACGCCGTCAGCCTGACGCTGGGTGGCTATACCTTGTTCTGGGTGCTGTTCTACGCCTTTGCGACCTATGGCAATGCCGGGTGGCTGCGCGAGCAGGTCTGCAAATACATGTGCCCGTACGCCCGCTTTCAGAGCGCGATGTTCGATGCCGACACGCTGGTTGTCTCCTACGACCGTGAACGTGGTGAGCCGCGTGGCGGGCGAGGCCGGGCGGTGGATTACCAGTCCGAAGGCAAGGGCGCGTGCATCGACTGCAAGCTGTGCGTGCAGGTTTGCCCGGTCGGCATTGATATCCGCGAAGGGCTGCAATACGAATGCATCGGCTGCGCTGTCTGCATCGACGCCTGCGACAGCATCATGGACAAGATGCGGTACCCGCGCGGCTTGATCCGCTTCACCACCGAAAATGCGCTCACGCACACTTACCCCGAAACCGACTTCAGGCGGCGCCTGCTACGACCGCGCGTGCTGGTGTATGCAGCCATCCTCAGTGCGGTGTTTGGGGTGACCGCATTCGCACTGTGGCAACGGCAGCCACTCAGAGTCAATATCGCGCATGAGCGCATCGCACTGGTTCGCGAGACAGCGGATGGCTTGCTTGAAAACAGCTACTGGCTGCAGATCGAGAATGCCGACCATGTCGATCATACCTACCGCATTGCCACCGAGGGCCTCCCTGGCGCGCAGGTGCTGGTCGATGGTGAGCCTGCCATCAAGGTGCGTGCATCGGCCGATCAGGGCGTGGCGGTGCGCGTGCGTGTCGACCCGGCGCAAGCGGGCCCTGGGAGTCATCGGCTGCGCTTTATTGTCACCGCACAAGATGCACCGTGCATCCATACCGAGGAAAAATCAAGTTTTTTCGGCCGCTGAGGGTACGGATGGCTTACGCCATGGCCAGCTAGCATCTTGTGCGCGGGTCATGTCGATTTTCACATCCTTCGTTCGTCGTTCTCATTGTCGCCATGTATGGGGCGTGGCGATCTGACGTAGAACGGAGGGCATGATGCGATTCTTGTTGATCGTGAAAGCGGCAACGTCAACGGCCAACTCAATACGAGCCGATCAGTTGTTGATCCAGATGGCGCGCTTTCATGAGGAGCTGGCGCGAGCCGGTGCTTTGCTCGACGGGGCTGGGTTGATGCCCAGCGAAGCAGGCTGGCGAATCCGCTACGGTTGCGACAACCCGGGCTTGATTGATGGCCTCTCTGAAACCTCCGCCACGGCCATGGCGGGCTACACGGTGATCCAGGCTCGCAGCCGCGACGAGGCGCTTGAGTGGAGTAAACGCTTTCCTAGCCCACGCGGCGAGGGGTTCCTGGCCGAGATCGAAGTCAGGCCGCTGCGTGGCTTCGACGAAGTCCGATCCTGCCCGATATTGAGTCGCCTTCATCCCTTGGATTTGGGTCGCTGAAATATATTTTCTGGCGACTGTCGATTGGGCCGCACACCGCACGTCGTCGCTGATGAGACGCATGATCGCGTCTTATCAAATCTAATCAGGAGATTGCAATGACTTCGACTCAAGCGAAACCATCCAGCGCGGCGGGCGTGATTCCTCATCTGGTGTGCAACGGCGCATCGGATGCTCTGGCCTTTTACAAACGCGCCTTCGGCGCGGAGGAAATGATGCGCCTGCCGATGCCGGACGGTCGGCTGATGCACGCATGCATGCAGATCAACGGGGGCATGATGATGCTGGTGGACGAATTCCCGGAATGGGGCTGCGCCCATGCGCCGGTGGGGAGCCCATCGCGCATGGTGCTGAACCTCTACGTGGCCGATGCCGACGCAACCGTTGCACGTGCCGTCGAGGCGGGAGCCAAGCTCGTCATGCCCGTTTCTGATATGTTCTGGGGCGACCGCTATGGTCAGGTCGACGATCCGTTCGGTCATCGCTGGGCGATTGCCACGCATGTCCGCGATGTTGGCCCAGAAGAACTAAAAGCCGCAGCCGCCGCACATGGGTGCGCCGAAGCGACGGCCTAAGGAGCAACAGGTATGGCCTTTCTGCTGATGATCTTGGAACCGCGTGGACAACGAAGCGATCGGACGCTGGACGAAGGACGCGAACTCTTCGACCGGATGGTGGCGTTCGGCGATGATCTGCGGGAGAAAGGGATTCTGCTGGCGACCGAGTCGCTACGCGCGGATGATCATGCGATCCGCGTCCGCCAAGTCAGCGGGAAGGCACAACTGCTGGACGGCCCCTTTGCCGAGGCGAAGGAGATGGTAGGGGGCTTTTACCTGCTCAACGTTGCCAGTCGCGATGAGGCAGTCGCTATTGCCGCACGCTGCCCGGCTGTCGAGTGGGCGACGGTGGAAGTGCGCGAGTGCGCACCTTGCTACGTGAGCTGACATCAGTGGTTTGATTGGGTAACGGGGTATCGGTTTTGTGGGTACCCCGCTTGCCGCTGGACCGCACAGCGTGGATCATGCCTGCTTCCCGTTTTGCGAGGCACAGTGGGCCATGACGCAACAAGAGACACGTGCTGCACAGTGTGCAATCGAGGCCATCTGGCATCTCGAAGCGGCCAAGGTCATTGGTCGGGTCGCCCGTATTGTGCGCAATGTCGGCCTCGCCGAAGATTTCGCGCAGGATGCGCTCGTCGCCGCGCTGGAAAGCTGGCCCAAGGATGGCGTGCCAGATAACCCAGGCGCGTGGCTGATGACCGTGGCGAAGCGTCGGGCACTCGACTTTCTACGCCATCAAGGTCTCGCGGATGGTATGGCGACTGAGCTTGGTGTCGAAATCGACCTGCAACACCAGATCGCCAGCGAAGAACTTGCGATGCAGGTGGATGACCGGCTCGATGACCATATCGGCGACGACCTGCTGCGGCTGATCTTTACAGCCTGCCACCCGGTCTTGTCGCCCGAGGCCCGTTGCGCACTCACGCTGCGGGTGATGGGCGGGCTCACGACCGACGAAATTGCCCGCGCTTACCTCAAGCCCGAGCCCACCATTGCCCAGCGCATTGTGCGTGCCAAAAAGACGCTTTCGGCCAGCAAGGTACCCTTTGAAATACCGCGCGGGGCGGAATTGGCCGAACGACTTTGCTCGGTGCTGGAAGTCATCTATCTGATCTTCAACGAAGGCTATGCGGCCACCTCGGGTAAGGACTGGATGCGCCCGGCACTGTGCGAGGAAGCGCTACGCCTCGGTCGTGTCTTGGCGGGCCTGATGCCCGATGCCAGCGAAGTGCTGGGCCTGGTTGCCCTGATGGAAATCCAGGCATCCCGCTTTGCCGCACGTGTTTCGCCCGATGGCGAGCCGGTATTACTGATGGACCAGGATCGCACGCAGTGGGATCAGCTGCTGATCCGCCGTGGACTCGATGCCTTGGCTCAGGCGGAGTCGCTACCGGATGCGCTGGGGCCATATCGCCTGCAAGCGGCGATTGCAGCCTGCCATGCTCGTGCCTTATCAGGCGATGAGACCGACTGGGCGCGTATTGCCGCCCTATACGATGCGCTTGCCCAGCTCATGCCGTCGCCTGTCGTGGTGCTCAACCAGGCGGTGGCGATCGCGATGGCATTTGGCCCGGCCGCTGGCTTGGAGATTGTCGATACGCTGCTGGACGAACCGAGCCTGCGCGACTACCACCTGCTGCCGGCCGTACGGGGCGATCTGCTCGCGCGTCTATCTCGGTACGAAGAAGCCCGTGTTGAGTTCCAGCGGGCCGCTGGTCTCGCCCGCAACGAGCGCGAACGAGCGTTGCTGTCGGCCCGTGCTGCCGCAGTGGGTGACGAGCAGAGTTGAATTGTCCTTAGTCGAGCCAGACCCGATCCCTCGAGAAATCAAGCGTCACAACATGACCTTGAAACAGCGCATCGCCCACGGTGCCGTCGAACATGCCGTCTGAGGCATGGACCTTCGGCGTTGCGAAATAGACCGGCGCATTGCGCAGCAGGGGCTGACCGGCAAATGACTCGCTGTCGGTTTTCGCTTCCAGCATATCGACGCCCCCATCGGTAAACGGGAAGTGCTTCGCTTGCGCGTGCTGGGTATACCCCGCCAGGCCAAGCTTCTCAACCGAAGTCGGGTAGATCAGCATGGTGCCGCTGTAGAGTGAGTCGATCTGTACGGTCACCGCTTGGCCATTCACGTCGAAGCCGGTCGCTGTGACAATATGCGGGCCGGTCTTGCCAAAGGTTGGATAGGCGAGCGTGCCGTAGTGGCCGCGATGTTGGGTAGCGTCGGCCTCGCCCGAAACTGTTAGCGTGCGATGGGGGTAGTCCAGTACCAGCGTATGGTTCCTCAGTGCCACGTAGGAGAGGGCGCCTTGCGCCTTCGGCATCTCGCCGTTGTCCATGGCATCCGAGAGATCCATCACCAGCACG
>Ga0213872_10000550_pt1 | contig 29141 bp, 27 predicted proteins | sample VelepicomBERX_R2_FD_160071 | JGI IMG/M metagenome (GOLD analysis project Ga0213872, IMG submission 160071) | Rhizosphere microbial communities from Vellozia epidendroides in rupestrian grasslands, the National Park of Serra do Cipo, Brazil - RX_R2 | ecosystem: Host-associated > Plants > Roots >...
GGGTTTCGTCCCACTGGCTGGCGTATTGCAGCAGCAAATGCTCATCCTGGTAGATGCGCACGAAATAGGGCTTTTGCAGCAACTCCGTATGGACGTAGAGCGCGAGAGATTCCGCGAAGTCTTCATCGGGGCTGAGCGCAGCGTACAGGGTGAAGAAGTCGGTGGCCAGCAGATTGCGATAGGTCGGCAGGATGTCGTCCGAGGGCAGGCGCGCCGTGCCGTAATAGGTCAGCTGGGTCTGCTGCGGAAAGGCGTTCTGGCCAAGCGGGACCGCCTGGCCGGCCGCGTCGACCTGCCATGAGATGGGCAGGAAGGTATAGTTTTCAGCCGGTCCCGTTTCCGAGGGCGGCAGCCACCAGTCGGGCACCAGGGCGCGGCCGGCAGCCAGGGCATGCCCGACCTCGTGCAATAGCAAAAATTGGATGGCGTTCTTCCGGTTGTCCTCGCCGTCGCCGGCAATGCGCACCGCGACGCTGAACCTGCCCGCCGCAAAGGGCATGTTCTCGCGCCAGCTAGCCCAGGCATTGGCGCAGCGCGTAGACACCGCGTCGAGGTCGACTGCGATCGCAATGCCATGAAAGACGCCGTCCGCAGACACGACGATGTCGGTCACGGCCGACGACCCCGCTCCCGTGACGAAATACACGCCGAGCAGATTGTCCTGCAGGCGCGACTTGACGATCGCGGGCAGTTCGGCGATGGCTTGCGTAACATCGGCGCTGAAATCGGGGGCTGGGCTGACGGGAAGAGCCGGATAGCCATTGACCCGCTCCAGGTGGGCTAGCAGGTCGCGCGGCGCGGGACCGTGGCGCTGTTCCAGCGGCAGCGTCGGCGGCCCCCAATCCTGGGGACGGGAAATGATGATCAAGGCTGGCCTTTGTTTTATGTCTTGTCCCATCCTATCGGGCGGCGAATTAAACTTGCATTAAAAAATCACTGGAACAGGCTTCTGGCGCCGCACCGGAGGGCCCTGGTTGCGGCAGCCTTTTAAGACCGGGTTAATGAAGCGGCGGCTAGAATCGGGGGCAATTGCTAAAGCGTGGCGCGCTGTTGGCCGAGCGGTCAGGGTAGAGAAAGATAGATGATTGAGTGGATTAATATGCGGAGCAGGGAATTGCCGCGGCGTGCCGATGGGCTGGGTGTGTTTACCGTCGCGCTGGTGGCGCTGACCTTGTTCGGCTTGCTCGCGTCCGAGGTGATGGAAGGAGAGGCCTTGTTCTTCGATCGGCCGGTCCTACTGTGGATACATGGCTATGCGAACGCCCCGCTGGACACGGCGATGCGTCTGATTGCGTGGACAGGTTCGGTCTGGATGATGGTCCCGTTGGTGGCGCTCGCCATGTGGCTGTGCCGCCGACAAGCCCGCGCCGCGCTCTACCTGTTGTGCGCCAACGGAGGCGCGGCCCTCCTCAACGTCGCTGCGAAACATGGGTTTGAGCGCTTGCGCCCCGCGTATTGGCCGACGATCGTGCACGAGAGCAGTTATAGCTTTCCAAGCGGGCACGCCATGCAGACGATGGCGTTCGCCTGTTCCTTGTTGTTCGTGCTGCCGCGCCAAGGGGGCGGCATGCCGCTCGCGGCGGGCGCCTTGTACGTGGTGGCGGTGGGCGCGTCACGGCTGTATCTGGGTGTGCACTTTCCTTCGGATGTGCTGGCAGGCTGGTGCGTTTCTCTGTGCTGGTGCGCGGGGCTTGGCATGTGGATGATGCCGAGACTGGCGCCGAGACCGGACGCGGGTGGGGACATCCAGGTTCGGTGAGGTTCAAGCCCGCTCTTATGATCAGGTGGCTATCCCCTCTGCCAATGGCATACCGTCAGCCCGCCACCCGCTTTAGGCGGACGTTACTGAATCAAGCAGGGCGCGAAACGCATCAAAGACTTTGGACATCTGAACTTGCTTGTACGGGAACATATCGAGCGGATCTGTCGCGTGTATGATGCTGACGTTGTCGGCCTCGAAGAAAAGCAGCTGACCGTCTTGCGTTTCCGCACAATCAATCACCACATAATCAATGCCGATGCGGGCGGCGATTTCCTTGAGCGCGGCGCCGTGCCGGCGGCAGAATCCCTGCTCCGACCCGGCCATGAAGCGCTCTTCTTCCTCGCGCTTGGCCGCGCTGTCCTCCATGCCTGCCGACTGGTAGTGCACCACCCAATGGCTGGAAATCGCCAGATGGCAGACCCATGGGACACCCCGTAGCAGCAACAGCCTGCATTTCCGGTATAAGCCATCAGGACTGCGGTAATCCACATACGGTGCGACATAAAACAAGGCTTCGGCTTGCGCGGAGAGATAGGCGTCGATATCACTGCCGTGTAACAGGCGCTGCAGGCCTTTCCCCGCTTGAGAACGCAAAGGGCGCACGATCAGCGGCAGTGCGTCGCCGTCCAAGGCCAGATTCCGCAAGGCGTTGCGGCTTATCGTCCGCGTCGGCGGCACGACGAGACCGGGAATGCCTTGCAGTAGCTGATTGAGGGCGTCCCGTTCGAAACTGAATTCGGGCCGTGGCATATTGAGCACGGGCTTCCCCGAGCCTTCCAGCATGGGGCGAATGCGTTCAATCAAAGAGGCGTTGCGCGCAAAATGGCCCAGGGCGACGAACGCGACGTCATGTTCCGGAAGCGCCGTCGGCAAGGGCTGGTCGGGCGTGACATACAGCAGTTCGCATGCGACATCCATGCCCTCGATAAGAAAGTCGACAGGAGTGTTGTCGAGCATGAAGCCTGCTTTCAGGATGAGCAGCAGCCGGATTGCGGCGGGCGTTCGGTCCGCAGCCATGCTGTAGTGCCGCCGCAGCTGCAGTGCTTCGTGTTGCAACTCCCAGGCTTGCCCGGTTTTCCCATAGATATTGAACAACAAGGCCATGCGCATGAGAAGGTGGGCATTGTCGCCTTCTCGTGCTGGCAGCGTCATCAACTCCTCAGTTCTCGTGCCGCTTTGCAGCAAGCGCATCAACTTGAGCGTACTGGCATATGGGGCTACATTCAATTTGCTGATCCTCCAAGCGGGTTCTGTTTACAGACATAAATTGGTTTGTTGAATCGACAGCGCTGTCGTGCTTTCCAATCCGAATCAGGCTGGCTCAACCGAGAGCACCTTGATCTTGGCGCTGGGGTTTTCAAGGCGATTGGGACTGCTGCGATAGTTGCAATAGAACTCATAAAGTCGACTACCTGGCGTTCGCAGGGGGAGGAATCAGTTGATTCAATCCAGCAGTGGAACGCGCCGCCTTCCGGCCGCGAAAAGGCGCTGTTATCGGCCATGAACAATATCTGCCCCTTGCCGCAGTCCACCGCCGCCAGGCCTGCGACCGGACGAAAGTCTTGCTCACCCATGATGCTGATCAGGTTTGAGCCCACGATCGCATAGACGTGGCAGAGGGAGCTATATTGGGTGGGATAGTGGCGTCGGATTACTTCATCCACGCTTTGCGCGAGCAGCGCTTTGATTGATTGTCTCATAGGCATCGGGATATGACCCTCTCGCAGGAAAGAGGGTGGTTTGCGACGCAATGTATCAATAAGTAACTTAACGTATCATTAAAGGCAGCATTGCCGCCTCAAAAATGAAACTGCTGGGACGGCTGCGGAGGAGGAATGGCGTGGCCAGTGAAGGGGCGTGCAAGAAATTCACAGGGAAGGTGGCATATTTAATAAAAGTTTGCAATAATGCGAATCGTTTTCATTTGCATTCAATTTACTCTTCTTGCAAACCTTATCATGATGCCCATGCAACGCTGTTTGATCGTGAGTTTCACTGTCATGTTGGCGGCCTGTGGCGGTGGCAGTGGCGACAGCGCTCCCTCCACGCCCCCGGCGCCGTCCGCGCCCGCCGCCACCCTGAGCGCTGCGGCCCAGCTGGGCCAGAAAATCTTCAACGACAGCAGCCTGTCCGCGTCCGGCCGCCAGTCCTGCGCCAGCTGCCACGCGCCCGATCATGCCTTCGGCCCGACCAACGATTTGTCGGCCCAGCTGGGCGGTGCCAATCTGGACGTGCAGGGCTTCCGCGCCGTGCCGTCGCTGCGCTACCTGGGCCAGACGCCGGCCTTCTTCTTTGCCAGCGATGGCACGCCCACGGGTGGATTCAACCGCGACGGCCGCGCCCAGACCCTGGCCGAACAAGCGGAGCGTCCCTTCCTGGCCGCGCATGAAATGGCCAACGGCAGCAAACAGGCCGCCGTCGACAAGCTGAAACAGGCCGCCTACATCGAGCAGTTCCGCGCCCTGTTTGGCGCCGCCATCACGGACAACGCGGACCAGGCCTTCAGCCGCATGACCTTCGCCGTTCAGGCCTTCGAGCAGGAAGCGCCGGAATTCCATCCCTTCGATTCCAAGTACGACCAGTTCGTGGCCGGGAAAGTGAAACTGAACGAGGCGGAACTGCGCGGCCTGGCCTTGTTCAACAATCCGCAGAAAGGCAATTGCGCCGCCTGCCATCCCAATGCGCGCGGGGCCGACGGCTCGCCGCCACTGTTCACCGACTTCACCTTCGATAACCTGGGCCTGCCGCGCAACAAACGCCTTGCCGCCACGGCCGATCCTACTTATTTCGACCTCGGGTTGTGCGGGCCGGACCGCACCGATCTCGCGGCCAGCCATCCGGAGTTGTGCGGCGCATTCAAAGTACCGACCTTGCGCAATGTCGCCACGCGCAAGGTGTTCTTCCACAACGGCGCTTTCACCAATCTGAAGGACGCGCTGGGCTTTTACGTGCGGCGCGATACCAATCCGGAAGAGTGGTATCCCGCGGGCGCGGACGGCACGATCCAGAAATTCAACGATCTGCCGCTGCAATACCGAAAGAACGTCAACACCGAGGAAGTGCCGTACAACCGCAAGCCCGGTATGGCGCCCGCGCTGTCGGCGGCCGAAATCGACGACCTCATTCAGTTCCTCGGCACGCTGACCGACGGCTACCAGAATCCCTAAATTGCAAAGAGAGCAGATCATGATCCTGACCAAAAAACTGATGGCCGCCGCGCTGGGCGCCACCTTCCTTGCCGCACCGCTGGCCGCAAGTGCCAGCGAGGCCGAGCTGCTGGCCCGTATGGAAAAGATGTCCGCCGAACTGGAACAGCTGAAGGCCGAACTGAAGGCCAGCATGCAGAAGACGAATGAGCTGGAGAAGCGCCAGCAGGACATGGCCACCGCAGCCGCGCCAGCGGCTCCTGCCGTGACGCTGCCAACGCCGGTTGTGGCCTCGGTTGAGCCGTCGCACACCGGGCCGGTCACGATCCTCAGCGGCTATGGCGAAATCAATTACAACCGCCCGACCAAGGACGCCAGCGCCGCGCAGGCCGATATCCGCCGCGCCGTGATCGCGATCGAACACCGCTTCGACGAGAAGACCAAGATGGTGTCCGAGTTCGAATGGGAGCACGGCGTCGTCTCCGCCAGCGACCAGGGCGAAAGCGAAATCGAACAGCTATACATCGAGCGGGAATTCGGCGGCGGCTTGCGCGGCAAGGTGGGCCTGTTCCTGATTCCCTCGGGCCTGCTGAACACCAACCACGAGCCGACCGCCTACTATGGCGTGGAACGCAACTTCGTCGAAACGGCCATCATCCCTTCCACCTGGCGCGAGGTGGGCGTGGGCCTGTCCGGCGACACGGACGCCGGCCTGACCTGGGACGTGGGTGTGACCACCGGCTTCGACCTGGGTAAGTGGGACGCCACCTCCACCGAGGGCCGCGATTCGCCTTTGGGGTCCATCCATCAGGAAGGGCAGTTCGCCAAGTCGCGCGACCTGGCCGTGCACGGCGCCCTGAACTGGCGCGGCATCCCTGGCCTATTGCTGGGCGGCTCCATCTTCAGCGGCAAGGCCGGACATAACACGGAAGGCTTTGCGGCCAACGACGCCCGCATCACGCTGTACGACCTGCATGCGCGCTACACGCCGGGCCTGTGGGATCTGTCGGCGCTGTATGCGCGCGGCCAGATCAGTAACACGGAAGCGCTGAACGACACCTTCGTCGGCAGCCCGACGCCGGTCCCGAAAAGCTTCGACGGCTGGTACACGCAAGCCGCCTATCAGCTGCTGAAGTCCGGCGACTACACGCTGAGTCCCTTCGTCCGCTACGAGCAATTCAATACGGCCAAGAGCTATGCCTTTGTGCCGCAGGGCCTGGGCGTGGCGCCGACACCGGATGAGAAAGTTACCACCGTGGGCGCGAATCTGAAGGTTGGCGAGGGTGTCGTGCTGAAGGCCGACTATCAGAAATTCAAGGAAGATAAAAGCCGCGATCGCCTGAACCTGGGCATGGGCTTCGCGTATTAATCGTTTGCGGAGGATAGCCATGCGTTACCAGCCACTCCTCGCGCTCAGCGCCTGCGCCTTGTGCGCACCCGCCTTCGCCACCCAGTATCTGACGGCGGAACAGGCGCAGCAAGCGATCTTCCCCGATGCGACCACCTTCCGTCCGCAGCCGCTGGCGCTGAACGCGGCGCAGATGCAGCAGGTGGAAAAGCTGGCGGCCATGCCGGCCCGCTCCGTCAACTGGCGCGTGGTCGGCGCGTACAAGGGCGATACGCTGCTTGGCTACATGGTGCTGGACGAGGTCACCGGGAAGTTTGAGCTGATCTCCTACGCCGTCGGCCTCAATCCCGACGCCAGCGTGAAGCAGGTGGAGATCATGACTTACCGCGAAAGCCACGGCGGGGAAATCCGCCTGCCCGCATGGCGGCGCCAGTTCATCGGCAAGAGTGCAGTCGGCGGCGGGCTCTCGATTGGGGATGGCATCGCCAACATCAGCGGCGCCACCTTATCCTGCACCCACCTGACGGACGGCATCCGGCGCATCGCCGCCGTGGCCCAAGTCATGCTAAAAAAATGATACGCCGCGCACAGCCTTGGCTTGGCACGCTGGTCGAGATCAGCGTGCGGGCCGAGGGCGGCCTCGCTGAGCAGGCCATCAATGCGGCGTTTATGCAGGTGGCGCTGGCGCACAGGCTGATGAGTTTTCACGACGCGGACAGCGATGTCTCGCGCATCAACCTCGCGGCGCCCGATGCACTGCTCTCCGTGGACGAGCATACCTGGCAGGTGCTGCAACTGGCGCAGGAGATCGGCGATGCGTCCGGCGGCATCTTCAATATTGCGTGCGCGCCCCGGTTGGTGGCGTGGGGATGTCTGCCGCCGCCGGCAGCGCCGCTTTCTTTCGATCCGCATCTTGCCGTGCTGTGCTGCGAGGAGGGTGGGACGGTGCGCAAGCTGGCGCCGGGGTGGATAGACCTTGGCGGCATCGCCAAGGGGTATGCGGTGGATCTGGCCATAGCTGCTCTATGCGAGGCGGGCATCGGCAGCGCCTGCGTCAATGCGGGCGGCGATCTGCGTGTGCTGGGTAGCGAACCCTGGCCAGTCGCTGTTCGTGATCCGCAGGCGCCGCTGCGCACAGGCAAACTGCTGCAGGTGGCCGACAGCGCGCTGGCCACCTCCGCCGCCTACTTCACGACCAGGCGGCACGAGGACCAGCAGGTATGCGCGCTGCTCGATGGCCGCAGTGGCGAGCCTCTGCCCAACTGCGCCAGCGTTACCGTACAGGCGCCGCGCTGCGTGGCGGCCGACGCGCTGACCAAGATCGTCTTCGCCAGCGGCAATCCTCATCATCCCGCGCTGCGGGTGTGGGATGCGACAGCCTTTATAATTTGAACGATGCAAACCAACCATTCCCCCGCCGATGCTGCGCCTGGAGCCGATTCAGGCGGGCTCGCGGCCGCGCCGGGCGCCGAAGCGTCGGCCGTTCTGCCGCGCCACCGCTACAGCCGCCACTCCGTCAACCTGCGCCTGGAGCGCTGGCATCGCCGGGCCGTTTATCTGAGTACAGCTCTGCTGCTGGCGAGCGGCGCGGCTTGGCTGATACTGCGCTATTTCCTGCGTCCCGTGGGGGCGTTCGGCGAACTGCCTCACCCGCTGGAAGCCTGGAGCATGACGCTGCATGGCGGCGCGGCCATGCTGATGCTGTTCTTTCTCGGCAGCCTGTTGAATGCCCACGTCCGTCGCGCCGTTAAATCTGGCCGTAATCTCGTCACCGGCTGGGGTATGGTGGCCGTCATGCTGCTGCTGATCGCCACGGGCTTTGGCCTCTACTACATCGCCGGCGACGGTGACCGCGCTTCGTGGTCTGCAGTGCATTGGATTGTAGGTTTGAGCGCTGGTGTGCTGTTTGCGCTGCATGTTGTTCTTGGTCACCGAAGCCGTATGCAAGACGTGCCGTACAGAGGCCGCCCCTCGATTGCCCAGCATGATTAAGCTTCTACTGCTGGCTTGCAGCGAAATCGGCGCCACCTTGCCGTGTAATTCATAAACAAATCTGCACCACGTTTAAGACATAATCCTGCTCATCACATTGGGCGTGGAATTGGAGTAATCGACGTGGTATTGCAAGGCATTATTTACTCGGTACTGGCATATTTGAGACAAGGTCGTTCGCTTTTTTCTAAATTGATAATCATCTAGCCATCCTCCTTCCGGCAGGCGCCGGGGAATAAAGTCACGGTACGAATCCGAACTTTATCGAGGAGAACGGCATGTTATTTTGCGGCATAGGCCTCCACTCTAACAGATGGAAGTGGCGGGTGCTCTAGCCACTAAGGTTCCGAAAGTGTTTGCCGCCGTGGGCGTGAAGAACCCGCCGACCAATGCATTGGATAAGCCGGTGGAATTCTCGGGCGACTAAGTTCCGCGCCATCCCGGCAGGTTGAGGTTTGCACCGCCCAGCGCAATCCAGCAGGAAGTCGATTGAGCTGTTGCATTAGTCCATTCCCGAGCTATTTTGTTGGTGGAACCAGCTTGCCACGACGGTTGCGCACATAGGTGGATAAAGAAAAGTTAAAAGTCAGCAAAGTCGCTAGACAGAGTAAAGCTTGGTCCGAAAAGGGCGTCGATATTATCCAGAAAATCCAGGAGGCGGATGCGCTCGATTGGAAATTCGGTCTGATGATTCGCATGATGCTGGCGTTTGGCCTTCGCCGGAAAGAGGTAACACGTACTCGTCCGTGGAAGGCTGACCATGGCGACAAACTGGTGATCTACCTGGGTGAAGCCAAGGGCGGTCGGCCACGTGATATCTACCTTGACAATCCGGAACAGAGAGCTGTTCTGGATTACGTGAAAAGCCAGTTGAAGAAGAGTGAGCGCCTTGGGTGGGAGACTGACAGGAGCGGCAAGCCGGCGTCACTCGAGTACAGTATGCGCCGCTACAACGACTATATGGCGCGAATCGGCATCACCAAGCTAAGAGACGGGGTGACCGGACATGGTTTGCGCGCGCAGTATGCGGAGAACTCGGCCCTCATCGCCCAAATGATTCCGCCGACACTTGGAGGAACGCGTGGTCAGATGGATCGAGGTGATCTGGACGTGAAGCGGGCACAAATCAGCGAGCAGCTCGGTCATTCCCGGATCTCAGTAACGGCCAGCTACTATGGTTCGTTTGGGCGCGAAGTGAAGGCCGAGGATGTCAATCGATGCAAGATCAATATCGAAGCAGGACTGAGGGTCCTGTTGGCCGATGTTCTGCCTCCGGTCGCGCCTGAGCGCATGTCTGATTGCCTGCAGCTCGTGGGTGAACTGAGCGCTCTCGGAATCGAGATCACTCCTAAGCAGGTTCAGTACCTCTGGAAGCAACATAGCGCCCGGCATGCTGTTCCGTGGGTGCGGCCCCGTGCTGGTAGTGCTGAGGCCATAGAGGTAGAGGCCATGCGGCTCATCGAGCCAGTAACTAGTGAGCAAGAGACATAGAACCAAGGGCGGTGATCGCGGGGCTGTTGTTAGGCAAGCCGTTGGTTTTGACGGGGGCGGTGGCAGTTCCAGAATATTCTGGCTAATCCCCCCCGTCGAATGCCGAGCACTTATTTACAAACTCCCCCGTTTGCATGCTATCCATTACCTTGGCGGCACCGATGAGAATACTTAGCTGGCGATACAGTGCGAACTGGTGGGCGTTCCACGCGCGGCGGTCTACCGGAAGCGGGAAGCGGTGGCCCGCGCGCAGTGTGGGGACGAGGAAGACCTGCAACTGCGCGGCTTGATCGACCAGGAATACACCAGACGATCAAGGCACAGGTCCGTGATGTGGGGCTCTTGCTAGCCGAGGCTAATGCGAAGCTATAGGCGCAGGAGCAAATCGGAGAGCAGTTGCGGGGCCATCTCGACAAGATCGCAGTCATGCCCATGGCGCCAACGGGGGGAAAGTATGTAACTTCAATCATTGGGAGCGGCCTGGTAGTAGACCGCTCGATCAGGTTGAACTCAACTTACAATTCCGCATGCAGTCGAACCATGCCAATATTGACAGGACCACGATCAGTGTTATAGCCAGGGTTGTTGATGTGCTGGAAACCGAACCCTAGCGTCGTATTCTTATAGACATTGGTGTTGTAAAAGATCTCCGAGATCCGCTCAGGCCGATAATTGAGCTGCCCGTCACCGATGAATGCGCCGAGGCCGCCCTGCGACAAATATTCGCGATGGACTCTACTCAAGCCGTCCTGCGCAAAAGCGATACCCATCGTGTCTTTGGGCCTTCCCCAGCGCTCGCCTTTGCCTACTAAGCCCGCTGAAATTGACTGTTCGATCTCAGTGAACGAATAAGTCTCCGTCTTTCCGTCGGCCCAGCTTGCGCGTGCGAACATGCCCAGATCGGAACGTAGGCTTTGTTCCAACGACATGCCATAGCCAACTTTAAAATTCTCCTTCCGAACGTTCGCGACATCAGGTACTCCGCCATTAAACTGTGCGTAGGCAATGGCATCGGCGAAACTCCCCATGACCTCCTTATTACGAAACGCCAGCAGTCGCACCTTTCCAGCCTGTTCGCCGATGGTGTATCCGCGCTCGACTTCGAGTTCTTGACCGTGATGCTTAGTAATACGGGTGTCGAGTGGCAAGCCATTGGATTCCGCCGGCCCCATGAACTCACCTACGCGAATTGCCCAGTTGTCATAGTAATACTCGGCTGCGGCACCAATCGTATATCCTCGCGCATCCGCCGCGTAGTCAAACGCACCGTGCGTCAGGAAAGCCCAGTTCGAAAATTGCGTACGCGCGTCGTGGGCATAGGCATTGTTATCGAACACGTCGATGATACTCATCTTACCAACGCTCACCACTAGACGACGCCTATCAACCATGCCAGCCAGTTGATTTGGACCGGATGCCGCGGCATCTTGGCCCCCCCCGAAACTGAAGGTTTGTTTTACATACAAACGAGCATTATAAAACACAGGATTCGGTCCGCTAGTCTTTTGCTGCTCGCTATTGCTTAATCCGCCCAAGCCATGCAGTTCAGAAAATGGGACGGCCTGAATCATTTCTGGATTAAAATAAATCTCGCCTCCAGTCCAGAGTCGTAGCCCAACAAATGCAGTGGCCGTAAGCGAATAGGAATGTTCTACGTTTGGGAGCAGGCTACGGTCGCCCGTATAACGAGCATCGAACGATGGTTTTTTTTGCCAGAGATAAGTAGACTGAAACTTGGCATTCCAACTTTCTTCAGGAATGTTTTTTTCCTGTTCTGCGCCATCGATACTCTCCTGAGCGCGTGCAATCGGAAAATTAAGCAACTGTGCCAGCAAATAAACGGCAACGAAATTTTTCTTATTTTCAAACATATATCTTTCCAACATAAACGAGGAACGTGATCGATTTGTATTCGGCACCGATGTAGGAGTTCAAGTCCTCCAACGGAACCATGTAACATTTCAGAGTGCGAGCTGGTAGACCTTATAGCCGACCATGACGACGGCAAGCAGCAGGTAGCCGCGCAGAATGGCCATCCATAATCTTGTCGAGCCGGTCAGTGTGCCGGGCTTGAGGGTATGCAAGGGGGGCATGCGCCAGTTATCCAGTTGATGGCGGCTAAGCTTCGCCTCTACTTCGACCGGTAACTTACCATTGGCGATCAGACAGGCACGAAGAGCCATGACCCCAATTCCCAGGACGATGCCGACAACGGCGCCGCCGACGAGGATCTCTATGATCGTGTCGCCGCTGATGTCAGGTACCGCTACTGCGGCAGTGAGGACCAGCGACAGAATGACGAGAACACCAACAATGACAACGGTTGCTATATTTGTCAGACGACCGTTCACCCATGGCCCCAACACTTCCTTATCATTGCACAACAACAGCAAGAACACGGAGGCGCTCGGTAGCAATACACCTGCTAGTGTTTGAACCGCGTTGGTCAACAGGCCGAGCGGTACGCCAGGGATGAGTACTAGCGCTGCTGCGATGGCAATCAGTGCGCAATAGACTGCATAGAAGCCTTTAGCCTCACTGGGTTTGCGATGCAATGAATGCTTTAGGGAGAGCACGTCGCCAATGGCGTAGGCAGACGATAGTGAAATCGCGGCCGCACCAATAATACTGGCATCAATCAGCCCAATGGCAAACAAGATGCCGGGCCAGCGCCCTTGATACTCTGCCAGTGCGGTAGCTGCAGCGCCGGTATCGATGAAATGCCCCGCGTCGGCCGTACCGGCAAAGACATGGGCCATGCACGCCATGATTGCTGTAGCGCCAACAATCACCAGCACGATGCCAAGCCACAGATCGATACGCTCGTAGTGAATGAAGCGCGGCGTGATGCGTTTATCGATCACATAGCTTTGCTGGAAAAACAGCTGCCATGGCGCCACCGTGGTGCCGACAATGCCGATAATCAAGAGAGTTATATCGCCCAATGGCGCATTCTTCGGCAATTCAGGTATCACGAAATCATGCACCACTTGCCCCATAGGCGGATGAACCATAATAAACAACGGGATGAGCAGCAAGCTGCCCAGGACCAGTATCATGGAAAAGCGCTCGAAGCGCCGAAAGTCGCCAGTGCCGGCAGCCAACATAATGAGTAAAGCCGCGATACCAATGCCCAATAGCTTCGGTAGGCCGAGAAAATCCAAGGCAAGGCTGATCCCAATGAACTCCGTGACGATGGTCAATGCATTGAGTATGAATAGGTCGATGACACTAAACGCGCCCCAGAATTTACCAAAGCGTTCTAAGATCAATCTCGCATGGCCGACGCCGGTAACAGCGCCAAGACGCAAGACCATTTCTTGATTCACGTATAAAACGGGGATTAGTAGAGCCAAGGTCCAAAGCAACGTGGTTCCATAGTTCTGCCCCGCCTGGGCATAGGTACTGAAAGCACCAGCGTCATTGTCGCCAACCATTACGATCAGGCCTGGGCCGAGAATGGCAAACAGAGTTCGTAGGCGCGCCCACCAGCTTTTACGAGGTCCGGTATCGGCGCGTCCGATAGTGCCGAAAGCGCCTCGGATGTCACCGACGTGTGCGCTGTCGAGTACGGTTTCGGTACGTAGATTTGACATAAAATTCTCCAAATCGGTCATTTCGGTCGCATGCTCCTTATTCAGTGAGGCGCGCTCGAAATGATAGAAAATAAACACGGTGGCCAGTGGGCCGCCGCTGCAAGGTTGATGGTGTTATGCGCGGCGCACCCAGCGCGCAATTGCGCACTTAATGCTTGCAGCAAGGCTGAGTTTGTCCACGTGGCTCTGCGCATGCAGAGACAGTTGTTCGTAGACGGATGGCAGGTTCGATACGAGGAATGCGAAATGCATGACGGTGCTCCAAGAAAGTGACGCTCTGGAGCAACCGGTACTCACATGTTCCGAACCACTAATGTGATAACGGAACTTGTGAAAGTCAGGCTGTCCCAGAACGCTATTGCAAAATAAAATGTGCGTTGTGAGGGGCTACAACTGTCATCGTTCATAGTGGTCTCCGGTACGTTATTCAAAACCTGCAAAACGCAGATCGTCTAATTCATCGTGTCACTTCGCCCTTGCTCTACAGCGCATCTGCCTATCAGTCAGGCACAGCCGTGAAGACTTCTCATCGATAAGACGAACCGGGAGCGCAATGCCTAAAGCGCGCAGCACATCGCCGCAGAAACGCCAACAATAGTGACGATACGGCGAGCGAATAGACGCCCAGGCCAGAGGCCAAAGCATCTGCGATCAATATGTGTGTAGTGGAAGCAAACAGAACGGCCATGACAGGACGTCATGGACTTCGGGATACCACCATCTGTGCGTGCAGCAAGATGATGGCAAGAGAGTTCTTGCGGATCGTCTTACTGAGGCAGAGTCAAGGTCAATGCCTGACAACTACAACTATCTGAACAAGTGCCCACGAAGGAACTCCATAAAGTGAAAACGTGCCAACTATAGGCGATGATTTTGGTAAAGTCAACGAAAATATCCTATACCCCTGGATACTATTTTATGGTGAGATGGCTAAACATCGCCGCGGCCATTATTTCCTTCGGTTTCGGCCGCCACGTTTATCTAGACGAGAAGGGGTGCCAGCTGAGGTTCGTTGTAGGATTGGGCGGCGTTTTTCATGGTGTCACTGCCTAACTGCGCAACATGCCGTCAATATATGCTATAGTGCCCCACCCTATATTTGGAGAAAAATATCATGGGACATACCGTCCGCGACAAACAAAAGCTGATCAACCGCGTACGTCGCATTCGCGGGCAGATCGATGCCATCGAACGGACGTTGCTGGCCGAAAGCAGCTGCATCAGTGTGCTACAGCAAATCACCAGTTGTAGGGGGGCCATGAATGGTCTGTTAGCGGTCGTGCTCGAAGATCACATTCGCACGCACCTAGTCGATGCCGAGCCGCACGCTGATGAAGAGGGCGATGGCAAAGAACAACTAATTGACATTATCCACAGCTATTTCAAATGAGTTACCAATGAGTGAATTTTACGAAGCCCCTTTTGCAGCAGGCCATGACCACGTGTTCCTTGGCGAGGGGCACGACAACAACGAACGGAAAACATGGGCCGTTATCGCCCTTTGTAGTGCGATGATGGTTGCAGAGATTGTCGGCGGCAGTATATTTGGCTCGCTGGCTCTGGTGGCTGACGGGTTGCACATGTCCACTCACGCCGGCGCCATGCTGATCGCGGCCCTGGCCTATACCTACGCGCGCAAGCATGTCTCCGATCGGCGCTTTGTATTCGGTACTGGCAAGCTCGGCGACTTGGCGGGTTATACCAGCGCCATTATCCTGGCGATGATCGCGCTTTTGATTGCGTATGAAGCGGTCCAGCGCTTCCTGTCGCCGGTAGCTATTGATTTCCGCGAAGCGATTCCAATTGCTGTTCTTGGCTTGGTGGTCAATATCGTTAGCGCCTGGCTGCTCAGTGGTGATCATGATCACGGCCACGTCCATGCCCATGGGCACAGCCATCATCATGGCCGCTCCAATGACGATGATCATGATGACCATGAAGCAGAGACGCACCGTCTCGCCACAGCGCGCGGCGTATTCGCGCTGTCGATCTTTGAAGATGGCATGCCGCCCGTATTCCGCCTACTGCCCGATTCCGGTGGCGTGGCCGTGGAAGCCAACGAGGTGAGCCTGACGACTATTCGCCCTGACAGCCAGCGCCAGACTTTTGCGTTCCGTCAAAGTGGCGGCTACCTGGAATCGACCACCGACATTCCCGAGCCGCATGCTTTCGACGCCGTCGTTGCAATTGGCGGCGAAACACTGGCCGTAAGCTTCGAAGAGCACGAGCATCATGATCACGGCGTCGATAGCCGCGACCTCAATATGCGGGCCGCCTATATTCACGTGATCGCTGATGCGGCTGTGTCTGTGTTGGCGATCGTCGGCCTTATCCTGGCCAGGAGCTTTGGCTGGATGTGGATGGATCCCTTGGCCGGCGTGATCGGCGCCCTGGTGATCGCCAATTGGTCGTATACGCTATTGCGCCAGACAGGGGCGATCCTGATCGACGCCAGCCATGACGCGAGAATGGAAAGCCGCATCAAGGATGCGGTTGCACAAGCGGGTGACCAACTGGTCGACTTGCATGTATGGCGCTTGGGGCCGGGACACATGGGGGCCGTGGTCTCGGTCGTCACGTCTGCATTGTCGCGCAGCCCCGCGTACTACCACTTGCGTATCGGTCAATTCAAGGGGCTGTCTCACTTGACGGTCGAGGTCCACCCGCAACGAGAAACTTAGCGGTGGCCGTCAAGTCTCCCTGCATCGATCTGTGCAAGCTGGACGGCAAGAGCGGCTTTTGTCGCGGTTGCTTGCGCACGCGCGAAGAAATTCGCCGCTGGGACAAGATGTCTGACCATCGGCGGCATCAAGTGCTGCGGGATCGAGCCAGGCGCGCAGTTAAGCTCAAACCGATAGCTTTGCCTACCGAATAATGCAGCGGCCGCCGCCGTCACGCTGGGTGCCGTGCGGCCACGCTTCGGATCCGCACCACTAGCTCCGGATCCGACAAGCCAACAACCAACCAAAGGAATTGAAATTATCTATGGCAAACTCGGCCAGGGCGCAGTGCGTATTGGCGGTATCCTCCTGTCCGCCTGCGCCGCTCTGGCGAATAGCAACACGGCACAAGCGCACGGCATCGCAGGCAATCGCTTTTTCCTGGCACGTTGAATTTTGACGATCCAGCGGTCGCCGATGAGTTTTCGCTGACCACTGGCACCCAGCGGCAGGTATCCGACGGTGCCGTCGCGGGAAATCAGGCTTCGACCGTCTCGCTCGCGCGCCTACTGACGCCCAGCCTATCCCAGAAAGCCTGAAAAAACGCCCTTAATAGCTGCGTCAACGAAGGCGTAACAATGCAGAGCTAATATTTTGTCTAAAGCAATACAGACAATGGTACTTGGACCATGTCAGATTGCTGGGCAGAACGATGAGGCAAAATCATGCAAGAACGCACCGACAAGACGCTGCTTAAAACAATTGAGCGGGGCATTGCCATCAATGCGAAAAAAGGCGCAGCCAACGCTTGGGTATATCTGATACATCATCAGCTTCCGCGAGACATCGTGGCCCATATTCTGGCCACCGAGGCAGTCCATCGAGCAGATGCCACAGTTTCGCCTGAGTACCTCGCCAGACTCATGGCAGAGTATGAATTTCAGACGCAGAAAATTATTCTAACCACCCTCGATATAGTTGGTACACATCCGGATGACGGCCGCTAATTCAGCGGCATCCTCGCGCTCGCGCAGCGCATCCCGAACGAGCGATATCTGAGCACGGCTAGGAACGATCTCAATTGCGCTGTGCTCCATCCAAGCGATCAGAGCAGTCATGAGCTCAGTAGGCGATAGTGTCGCAATGTCCCTTTTCGTTGGAACGCTGCTGTGTAGAGAGCCTCGTGTACCGGGTACGCGCAGTTGTGCAGCTCGAATGTTTTCTTCGGGAACCCCGAAGTGGTCAGAGTGATCTTTCATGTTCCCGATTGAGAGATTATGACGGCTCGTAATGATAGCAAACTATCAGAGCACCGAATGCCCTTGAGGCTATCGCACCTATCTTGATAACTTCAGTACGCCCAGACATCCTGGTTCCCGGAACAAAAAAAATGCCGCCTCGAGAGGCGGCAAAGTCACTCGTCGTCAATGGGAGTGCAAATAACGGACGAAGAATGAAGAGACGGGATGAAGTTTATTATTCCGATATGACGGGGTCATTACATACCGCCATCTTTTCCGGATGACCGAGCCACTATCGCATTGTTAAGAATGACTGGATCAGTGTGCGTATTTCGGAGATGTTGGGCATCAGGTGCAGGTAGTGCTGGTCATTCAGACCGGCTATTTATGAGCTATCGTGCTCCTCATTTTGTATGGCAGTCAATTTGGCACTAGAAACAGCCAAGTGAGCAGATGCTTCGGTCGCATGGTCATCAGATTCAGCGGCGCCATCAGTCATATCTTTTCCTTTCTGCGGCTTCGCAATAACCAGTATGCTGCAGGCACCACAAACATGGACAGAAGTGGCGCCGTCACCATCCCGCCCACCATCGGTGCGGCTATGCGCCGCATGACCTCCGAGCCCGTGCCGCTGCCCACCATGATCGGCACCAGGCCGGCAATAATCACCGCTACGGTCATGGCCTTGGGCCGTACACGTAGCACTGCGCCGGCGCGTATCGCTTCCAAGAGATCAGTCTCGCCATCACGCCCGGCCGCCAAACTGTCCTCCCAGGCGTGTTTCAGGTATAGCAGCATGATGACGCCGAATTCAGCCGCCACACCCGCCAACGCAATGAAGCCCACGCCCGAGGCGACAGACAGGTTGTGCCCCAGCATCCACAGCAGCCAGACGCCGCCGGCCAATGCGAACGGCAGCGTCGCCATGATCAGCAAGGCCTCGTCGAAGCGCTTGAAGGTCAGGTACAGTAGCACAAAAATAATGACCAGGGTCGCCGGCACGACGATCTTGAGCTTGGCTGTAGCCCGCTCCAGATATTCAAATTGCCCGGACCAGGACACCGAGTAGCCCGGCGGCAGCCGGACTTCCCTGGCCACCACTTGCTGCATCTCGCGCACCGCCGAACTAAGGTCACGGTTGCGGATATCGACATAGACCCAGCCTGACAGACGCGCATTCTCGCTTTTCAGCATAGGCGGCCCGTCTTCGATACGGATGGCGGCCACATCACCCAGGCGGATCTGGGCACCGCGCTCAGTCAGCACAGGCAAGTCGCGCAACTTGTCGACCGAGTCGCGCACCTCGCGTGGATAGCGCACATTAATCGGGAAGCGCTGCAATCCTTCTACCGTCTCGCCGATGTTATCGCCGCCGATCGCCGCCGAAACGATGCTCTGGACGTCTGCGATATTCAGACCATAGCGGGATGCCGCGTCACGGTCGATATGCACGTCGACGTAGCGCCCGCCATTCAACCGCTCTGCCAGCGCCGATGACACACCAGGGACGGATTTCACTGCGCGCTCAATTTCTCCCGTCACGCGGTCGATCTCTTTCAGATCCGTGCCCGCCACTTTCACCCCAACCGGGCTCTTGATGCCGGTGGCCAGCATGTCGATGCGGTTGCGGATCGGCGGAACCCAAACGTTCGAAAGTCCTGGCACCTTGACGATGCGATCGAGCTCTTCCACCAGCTTGTCGGGCGTCATGCCAGGCCGCCACTGGTCGCGCGGCTTGAACTGGATAGTGGTTTCAAACATTTCAAGTGGCGCCGGATCGGTGGCGGTCTCCGCTCGCCCGGCCTTGCCAAAGACACTTTGCACCTCGGGCACTATCTTGATCAACCGGTCGGTCTGCTGCAACAGTTGGGTCGCCTTCCCGATACTGATGCCTGGCAGAGCAGAAGGCATGTAGAGCAGATCGCCTTCATCGAGAGGTGGAATGAACTCGCCACCCAGGCGCGACAAAGGCCAGAGCGTCGCAACGACAATCAGGGAGGCCACCACCAAGGTTACTTTGGGCGTACGCAGCACCCATTCAAGCAGCGGACGGTAGAGCCGGATCAAGTTGCGGTTGAGCGGGTTCCGCAACTCGTCCGGAATGTGGCCACGAATCAGATAGCCCATCAGCACAGGGATCAACGTGACGGCCAGGCCGGCGGCAGCGGCCATCGCATAGGTCTTGGTCAGGGCCAGCGGAGAGAATAGCTTACCCTCCTGCGCTTCGAGCGTCAGCACCGGAACGAAGGAGAGCACGATAATCAGGAGTGAAAAGAACAAGGCCGGCCCGACTTCCGTCGCCGCCTCGCCCACCACGCGCCAGTGTTCGTCGCCAGCGAGCTGCTGGCCAGGATGCGCATGGTTCCATGCCTCGATATGCTTATGGACGTTCTCGATCATCACCATGGCGGCATCGACCATGGCGCCGATAGCAATTGCAATGCCGCCTAGTGACATGATATTGACGTTCACGCCCTGATAGTGCATTAGCAGGTAGGAGGCCAGAATCCCCAGCGGTAGCGACACGATCGCCACCAGCGCTGAGCGCAGATGAAACAGGAAAACGGCGCAGACCAGGGCGACCACGATGAATTCTTCGATCAGTTTGTGTTCCAGGTTGGTGACGGCACGCTTGATCAGGCTGGAACGGTCGTAGGTCGGCACAATCTCCATGCCCGGTGGCAAACTTGTCTTCAGTTTCTCCAGTTTGGCTTTAACCGCATTGATGGTGTCCAGGGCGTTCTTCCCTGAGCGCATGATAATCACACCACCGGCCACCTCGCCTTCGCCATTCAAGTCGGCCGCGCCGCGCCGGGTCTCCGGCCCCAGTTGGACGCGCGCCACATCTCCGAGTCGCACCGGAACACCGGCATTCTGCGTCGTCAACGGAATCTTACGGAAGTCGTCCAGCGATTGCAGGTAACCCGACGCGCGCACCATGTACTCGGCCTCGCCCAGTTCCAGTACCGAACCGCCGCTCTCCTGGTTGGCCTTCTGCACCGCCTCGATCACCCTGGCATGGGTGATGTTATAGGCGCGCAGCTTGTCGGGATCGAGCTGAATTTGGTACTGTCGCACCATGCCGCCCAAGCTTACCACTTCCGACACGTTTGGCACCGCTTTCAGCTCGTATTTGAGGAACCAATCCTGCAGGGCACGCAGTTGAGACAAGTCGAGCTTGCCGCTTCTGTCGACCAGCGCATACTCGTAGACCCAGCCCACGCCGGTGGCGTCCGGCCCGAGCGATGGCCGCGCCTGTGCCGGAAGGCGCGACTGCACCTGGTTCAGATATTCGAGCACACGCGAGCGTGCCCAGTAAGGATCGGTGCCGTCATCAAACAGGATGTAGACGAAGGAATCGCCATAAAAGGAATAGCCGCGCACCGCCTTGGCGCCCGGCACCGAGAGCATGGTGGTGGTCAGCGGGTACGTCACCTGGTTCTCAACGATCTGCGGTGCCTGGCCTGGGTAGGTGGTACGGATGATCACCTGTGTGTCCGACAAATCAGGAATCGCATCCAGCGGCGTTTTGGACACGGCCCAGATGCCCCAAGCCGCAAGTCCGGCGGTTGCCAGCAGTATCAGGAAGCGGTTCACGATGGACCAGCGAATCAACGTGGCGATCATTTACGCTCTCCTGTTGCATCGCCCATGCGCGCCACAGTGCCTTTGAGACTGGCTTCCGAGTCGACCAGGAACTGGCCCGAGGTAACAACCTGTTGGCCTGCCTGCAAACCCTTGCGGATTTCCGTCTGGCCATGTGTTTCGATGCCTACCTCCACCTCGACCGGCGCAAATTTGCCGTTGCCGGCGGCTACGAATACAACATTACGCGAGCCAGTCTGGATGACTGCCTCGCTTGGCACCAGCAGCACATTCTGGCGCATGGTGGGCGTCATGCTCACGGTGGCGAACATGCCCGGCACCAGTTTTCCGTCAGGGTTGGCCAGTTCGATGCGCGCCTTTAGGGTGCGTGTGGCCGGATTGATTTCCGGGAGGATGGCACCGACTTTGCCCTTGAAGATCACGCCCGGCCAGGCGGCGGCCCGCGCCTCGATAGCGTTGCCAGGACGAACCTGTGCAGCGGCGCCCTCCGGAATCTCCGCTAAGATCCAGACCGTTGACAAGCCGTTGATCCGGTACAGGGGCGCGCCGGCAGTCACCGTCATGCCTTCGCGAGCGTCCAACTCGGCCACCACGCCCGATGCTGGCGATGTGACCGTGACGCGCGACTGAACCTTGCCGGTTGCCTCCACTTGCCGGATCTGGTCGTCCGTCATGCCCACTAAGCGCATTCGCTGGCGCGCGGCAGCGGCCAGATCGGCCGACATACGGCGTGCGGCCAGGTACTCTTCCTGTGCAGCGACCCAGTCCGGCACGTACAGTTCGGCCAAAGGCTGTCCTCGGCGCACGGCATCGAGCGGCGCACGCACGTGTACTCGCTCTATATACCCGCTGGCACGCGCCTGAACGAGTGCAAGGTCACGCTCGTTGTAGGCGACATTACCCGCGACCTGAAGCCCGGCTTCCAGCGTGCCTTCCTTTACCTCGGCCGTGCGGATACCCAGATTTTGCTGGATGCGCGGGCTGATCGCCACCGTGCCGTTGTCGCTGCCGGCATCGGCATACACGGGCACCAGCTGCATCTCCATAAAAGGCGACTTGCCCGGCTTGTCGAACTTCGGTCCTGGAACCATGGGGTCGTGCCAGTACAGCACCTTTTTGCCTGTGGCAGGGTCAACTTGACTCCCAGTTGTACCCGTAGGCGACGATGACGTTGGCGGCGCCTGCATACCGTGCTGCACACCTGCCCGATACAGGATGTTGCCAGCGGCAGCCAGAATGCCGGTCGCGACCAGCGCGGGAGGGGCCGTGGGTGAAATTCCCACGGTCTACTCACCCACTAGTCCAATTGAGCCTTAATGGAGCATCCTGGTTGCTCCATCAACTGAAAGTTAGGGAATGCGTCGGATGGCATTTCCAGAATCAGCTGCCCGCCTTGGAAGCTTGCGAATGGAGTTTTCGGTCTAAACGCCCCAGTGCTTGGGTCATAAAAGGCTGCGCCGTAGCGGTCATGCACTTGCTGTTTGAGCGAGTCCCTTTGGCTATCACTCATGGGGCCAGGAAATCTCCGGCTAACATACGTGAGCCGGAATTGGCCTCGCCCTTCCATAATCACTGGGCGAAACAACAAATGGATTCGTTGTCCGTCGTTAGCTTTCATCTCCGCCTCAACACTTCCAAAGGCCGCCGAGCAAAGGACTTTGATTGCCTGAGAGTACTGCCGACTCCACTTGCGATCAATGGACATCCCATCTTTAAACCAGACGCGTTGGTTCTGCGCGTTGAGCCCGAAGGACTCGCCGCAAGTGTTGCAATTGGGATTGTCGGATGTGCTAAACACGGTCTTCGGAGTGTCTAGAAGGGGCAAGTCTGCCGCTTCCTCAATCGACATGCCAATGCATGCCTTACCCAAGCACAGTCGATTGTCGATTGTCGCAGCTGCAGATGATTGCTGCGGTGTACTGGCCGCTGAAGTGTCCTTTGCCTGCACCGTGGGACTGTGTTTGGTATCAGCACCGCTGGGCGAACCCGGAGTTGAACCACTTGATGCGGCGGCGGCGATTTTGCAAAATTCCGTTCGGATGGAGTTTTCCATTGCAAATGCCCCTCCTGGTGTGGCTAGGGTGATAGTGAGCTTTGCGCCGTTGCTGGATGGTTCGATGATGACATTCAACGGCACTGGTCGTTCAGGCCTAGTTCCGGCAGGCCAAGCCACTATGATGTGGGCTGTTTTGTCGACTTGTTGAATGTTCCAGCCTTCTTTAGATAGGTATTGCTAGGCAACAAGAAGAGCATTTTCAGGCTGCGTACCGACTAGCTCAGCGGAAGTCTTAAAGGCTTGACCGAACAGGAAGTTGCCCGAGGAGGAAAAATTGCTTTCGCAGTCTGCAGCGCGAGCTGGCGTCGCTACCAGAGTGGTGAGAAGCACCATGAGCCCACTGAGTCTGGGTAGCCGATGCTGTCGAAGGCTGACCGGAATTCGTTGAGGCTCATGCCGGTCTCTTCGGTCCAGCTGGTGCCAGGCCTGTATCGCTCGTGCTCTGATGGCGCCATAAACTTCCAGAATCCATCTGGATACCGATCGAACCAGTAATCCAGCTGCTGCATCAGAATCGAAGCAGTGATGCCGCCGGTGATCAAGTTCAGCTCTTTCACGTAAGGGATTATGTTGCGGGTGATGTTGAGGAGTCGGTTCCTCATGCGTCACCCCACTTGCGCTTGATGATGCCCTACTTGGCCGAGACGCAGGCCAGCTAAGGAAGCCTTGGTCGGGCGACCGCGTTTCGGTGGGACGGTTAAAGGCGCAGCCGAAGTGCGGGCCTGCCTGAAGTCGAGGTATTCGGCGATGTGCTCGGCTTTGAAGAAGATCCGCGAACCGTACCGGCCGCCCTGGAGCACGTATTCTTGACCGCTCCGGTTCGTAACACGAAGGCAGTTTTTATTGTTTCGGATGGTTTGAATCTCGACGCAAATCAGCTGCGCCACTTTCTTTGCCGGCACCAGTAACGCGCCGCCCGTTTGCTCAAGCACCAGTTTCAAGGTGTCATTCATGATATCGCCCCTTGGCAGGTCCACGCCGTTTGATTTGGGCGTGGACGAAAACAGTCGGAGCACCGCCAAAAGCTTGGCAGTGCCATAGGTCAGTTTTCGGGGCTGGAACGCGGAGGCGGGGAGTGGGATGGAAGTTCGGCGCTGGTGAAGCCGGATGCAGATGGCTGTGGCGACGTATTCAGTGGCGAGGCGCCAATGAACGAGCGCAGCGCAACCTCGACCTTGGCTCGGCGTTTAATTGAAGAGAACCAGATCTGCGCGAAGAACGCGCAATAGGCCGTCCCCATTGCCAGCACGATGGTAAGTGGTTGATGCGTCATGATGGTCATTGCGAACGCAACGAAAAGGACGAACATGAAAGCACGACTGGCTTGCTCTGCAAGCCTGGCTTTCTTGTATTGCGTCCAGAAGTGTGTGTTCAGTTCGACCATGGTGCGGAGTCTAACTGTCGAGATTCTGGAATGCAAGAGGAACGATATACCGACGTATATCGCTTTTTGAGAAAGACCTCTCCGAGTGCGGTCAACCGCAGGTCAAATTTGGTCAAATTCCCAGGTACAGATCGGTATAATTGAGGATCCCTGTCTGTACCAAATTCTATGGTGCCTCGGGCCGGAATCGAACCGGCACGCCTTGCGGCGGCGGATTTTGAGTCCGCTGCGTCTACCAATTTCACCACCGAGGCAGGTGTTGTCATTTCTGTGCGACCCGCATTATCACTGATTTGCATGCGGTCCGCAACCCTGGATAATTTTTGTACTTTTACAAAATACTCTTCATCGCAGGAAGAGGCGTATCAGGTCGAATTGCTCAATCTCGTTTCCGCTAAAAATAGATATTGTTTAGGTTGAAATAAAGCGACAAATCCTTAGTCGAAGCCGTTTCTTTAAGCGATCAATAAATAAAACCTACTAATTATTGACTCATGGAACTATCCTGTAAGTGAGTCTTTCCAGGAGCTGAGATGTCGAAAAGTCAGCGGTTAGCTCTGCCGAATATGCCGCAACAGTGGGATGTCTCAATATATGACTCCCAAACGCCGCTCGGTATTCCTGACACTTTGAGTCCGGCAAGACGTGAAGCGGTGAGGCTGGAAAACGCCATTCGCCTGGATATTGTTGAAACAGGCGCGTTTTTTGATGTGAATGGGAATCTGATTACGAAGAAGGCGGGAACGGCAAACCAAGTGCGGTTTGATCCGCATGAGCTGGTAGGTGTGACAAGAAGCCTGTTCACGCACAATCATCCGGATGGATTGTCTTTTTCCCGTCAGGATGTGGAGCAGGCGGTTCAGCTTGATCTGATCGAACTGCGCGCCGTCACGTCTTACTGTCGTTATATCCTTTTCCCGGATGCTGTTTGGCCGGCATGGCCACTCATCGAGCAGGCCCTCCAGCAACATGTCGCGTCGGCCTACCAGGAGGTGAATGCGATGGTTCAAACTTGTCAGCTTTCGTTTAATCACATTGATAAGGAGCTGCAGCATCGCTTGTGGGTACTGGTATCGCATGACTTGAATCTTCACTACATAAGGGAGCCTTCTTAAATGGATACGGAAAAGGCTATGCCTTCTATTGATGATTTCCGCAACAGAGTCCTGCCGCCGCATGGGTATGAGGGATGTGTCGTGGTTGAGGTGCACGGTTATCTTGTTTGGATGAAGCGCGAGGAGTTGGGGCCTGGCGATACGGTTTGTTTCTTTGACGGAGACTGCCGTAATGTGCTCACGCCAGATGATCCACGCGTCCGCAACTTCCTGCGCTAATTGCGACTTTTGCAGCTGAAGACACCAGCGTGATGCGCCGGCGTATCTGCCAGACCTGAACCGGGTTTACACCCCGCTACACTGACGGCCTTTATTTCGGCTCGTTCCAGTGTTCGTATTTCTTCTCCAGGCGCGACATGGTGCCGTCGCGCCGCATTTCGTCCAGCGCCGCGTTCAGGCGCGCCACCAGCTCGTCCGGCACCGAGGGATTGCAGGCCAGGTAGACCTTGACCCGGTTGAACACCAGCAGCGGCACCACTTCGCTCGACCAGCCGTAATGCGTCAGCGGGGCGGAGGCGCGGCGGCTAACGGCCCACAGGTCGATGCGCTTCATCATCAGCTTTTGCGGATTGACCAGGTCGTTGCTGACGGGCTCCACATGGAAGCCGCGGCTGCGCAGGAATTCGTCGCGGGCGTCGCCGTTATAGGTGCCGATGCGCAGCTTGCGCGCGTCTTCCAGCGTACGCAGAGGGAAGTCGTGGTCGGCGCGGCCCCAGAATTCCCAGAAGGCCTCGTCGGTCGGACCTACCCATTTGAACAGGCGGTCGCGCTCGGGCGTGCGGGAGGTGGAGTAGACGCAGGTCTGGGCCTGGTTCAGGGCCATGGTGTAGGCGCGCTTCCAGGGCAGGACCTCGATGCTGAACGGGGTGCCTGTACGCGCCATCATCTCGCGCACCTTGTCGGTTTCGCGGCCCGTGACCTGGCCGTCCTCGACCATGATGGCGGGCGCGGAAGACTCGGTGGTGATCAGCAGCGGGGAAGCTACGGCGGCGTGGCCGGCCAGCAGCAGCGCCGCCAGCCAAGGCTTTGCCTGAAACGAAAAACGGTACGCCATCCTTAAGTCATGCCCCTTTGCTATGCCCCGCCCAAGCATAGCAGCATTCTGAACGGGGCAGCAACACGGGTGGGCCGCCTTAGTTGGCGCGGCGATACAGGCGGAAGCGTTCCTCGCGGTCGGCCGGACGGCGGCCTTCCCACAGCAGCTGCCATTGCGGGCCGCGATATTTGGCGGGGATCTCGTCGGCGTCGCGCACGCGCACGCTGTCCTGCAGCAGCAGCAGCTCGCAGCGGCCGCCGCCCACGCCGGTGAAGGGCAGCTGGCCGTAATAGGCCAGCGAGGCGCGCTGGGCCGGGCCGACATTGCTCTCGATGCAGGCCACATGGGGCGGCAGCTTTTGCGCGATCTGCTGCGCCATGCCGGCGTAGCTCTTGCTGTAGTTCATATCGGGCAGGAACAGGGTCATCAGCAGGATCCAGATCAGGATCAGGCCGCCGGACGACAGCACCACGGCGCGCCACAGCACGCGCGGCTGGCGCGAGATGCGCCAGCCCACCAGGGCGAACCAGCCGCAGCTGGCGACGGCCGCCACCAGGAAGGCGATCCAGCCCAGTTCCGGCTTAAAGCCCGGCACCAGCTTGAGGGCGTTCCTGGCCGCCTGCGCCGGCACGCCGGTGAGCTTGGCGATCCAGAACAGCCAGATGATGGCGGCTAGCAGAGTCAGCACCATGACGGAGAACCAGTCGATGGCGTTGATGGCGCCGCGCTTCATGGTCAGCAGGCCGAAGGCGGCCATGATGGCCAAGGGCGGCAGCAGCACCAGCAACTGTCCCTGCTCGGGCGCGGGATGGAACAGGGCCAGCAGGGCGCCCATGGTGACGAAGGTCAGCGGCACGACGATGTGCAGCACGTGGCGCTGGCGGCGCCAGGCCCACACGGCCCAGCCGGCGAAAGGCCAGGCGGGCCAGAAGAACCACAGTCCCACGCGCAGGAAGAAGCGCAGGGAGCGCATGCTGAACATGCCGATCTGGTCCAGGTTCCAGTCCAGCCAGCCGTTCAGGGGCGACATGCCGTAAGGCTGCAGCAGTTGCGAGGGCAGCAGCCAGATGGCGGCGATGGCGGCGCCCACCAGCAGGCTCAGGCCCAGGTCGCGCAGGCTGCGCAGCAGGGGCATGGCGAGGAAGACGGTGCATACCAGCAGGGCCAGCATGAGGAAGACGGGCGTGACCCAGCCGCGCGCCAGGGCCAGCAGGCCGGCGGCCATGCCCACCAGGGCGGCGTTGCGCAGGGATGGGCCTTCCATATAGCGCACGGCGCGGTACAGCATGAGGGCGGTGAGCGAGACTTGCAGTGCTTCCGGCGTCGTCTCGTGGCTGTGCAGCAGCAGGCCCAGGCAGCCCAGGTAGATGAGGACGGCCGCGTCGGCCAGGGTGCGGCCGAAGTCGTTCGGCTCGGGCTGGCCGCCGAAGGCCAGGCGCAACGGCTGCGCATCCTGGCGGCGGCCCAGGTTGAAGGTGGCGTACCACAGCGACAGCACGCCCAGCAGGAAGATGCCCACCGTCGCCACGCGCGCGCCCAGCACATCGCCCAGCAGCCAGCCGAACAGCTTGATGCCCAGGGCGCCCAGCCACAGGGCCAGCGGGCCTTCCTCCGGCTGGAACAGGCCGGCGATATTCGGCAGTAGCCAGTCCTGCCAGCCGCCGTGGGCCATGGTCCACATGATGCCGAAGCTGGCGGCGTCGTCGTTCTTCCACGGCTCGCGGCCGATCAGGCCCGGCAGGATGTACAGCAAGCCAAGCGCGAACAAGGCCCAGCGAGGCAGCGCCAAAGTAGCGGCGGCAGGAAGACGGACTGGCTTCATTGATCAGTGAACAAAGTGTGAATTATCAATTTGGGGTCAGGTCTGCCTTTCGGCCAAAACTTGCTTGCGTTGAAAGATTTGGCCGAAAGGCAGACCTGACCCCGGAGTATGCAGGAAAAACAAACAAAAAAAGCAGCCAGAGGCTGCTTTCTTTGTTGAAGCGGCAGAAATTAGCCAGCTGCGACGGCGGTCTTGGAACCGACGGAGCCGAACTTCTGACGGAATTTTTCCACGCGGCCGGCGGTGTCGACGATCTTGTGCTTGCCGGTGTAGAACGGGTGCGATTCAGCCGACACCTCGATCTTTACCAGAGGGTAGTCTTTACCTTCGTGGTTGATGGTTTCGCGGGTCTGGATGGTCGAACGGGTGATGAACTTGAAGTCGCACGACAGGTCGTGGAAAACAACTTCGCGGTATTCTGGGTGACCTTCTGGTTTCATGGTATAGCCTCGGTTAGGTTGGTAGCCAAACAGCACTTCGGAGGCCTGTACCACTTCTTGACCCGATTGCCGCTCACTTGCCAGAGTTAAAAATAATGCGATCGGGGATTATACCCGTGTAAACGTCAACAGGCAACCGAAGTTGCCTGTTTTGCCATGATTTGGCGCGAACGTTTAGCCGCCGCGGTGAAGCAGGGGTTTCGTGCGGCACTGCCGCGCGCCTGCGTAACGGCTTGGCCATGCATGGCCAAGCTCCTCAGCGGCCAAGGGGTTTTAGCCGCCGCGCCTCATCATGTCGAAGAACTCACCGTTGTTCTTGGTGGCCTTCATCTTGTCGAGGATGAACTCCATCGCTTCGATCTCGTCCATCGAGTACAGCAGCTTGCGCAGGATCCAGATCTTCTGCAGCTGGTCCGGCTTGATCAGCAGTTCCTCGCGGCGGGTGC
>Ga0213872_10000551_pt1 | contig 29074 bp, 28 predicted proteins | sample VelepicomBERX_R2_FD_160071 | JGI IMG/M metagenome (GOLD analysis project Ga0213872, IMG submission 160071) | Rhizosphere microbial communities from Vellozia epidendroides in rupestrian grasslands, the National Park of Serra do Cipo, Brazil - RX_R2 | ecosystem: Host-associated > Plants > Roots >...
GGGGGCGCCCGCGAAAGACGCGAAAGGACGCGAAAGGACGCGAAAGTTGAAAGGAAGAACTTTTCGCGTTGTTTAGCGTGTTTCGCGGGCGTCCTGCATTGCGTTTGGGTTCGGCGTTCGGCTGACAACTAATCATTGGAAGTGCTGTGCATTGCCCAGGAACAAAAATTTAGGGGTTCGGCAAGCAAAATTGTTTGTTCCTAAGCGAATTTAATTGACCTAAAAGGCGTCTGGCGGGTAAAAGTGGGGCGTTATGGAGCAAAATGGTTCATAGGACCATGATTTACCTATGGAATCGCCCCAAATTGAGCAACCGATTTTTGCCGGTGAATTCAGGCACTCGATGGACGCGAAAAATCGCGTCACCATCCCGTCGCGCTGGCGCCGGGGCGAGATAGATGAGTTCTTTGCTATCCCGAATCTCGAGGGCGGATTCCTAATGGTGATGCCTCCGGGGGAATTTAAGCGCTTAGCCGAAAAAGTTGAGCATGACGAGACCTTGGCACCAGCCGAGCGACGACGGTTCATCCGTCAGTTTTCTTCCAAAGCACAAAACGTGAGCAGCGATAAGCAAGGACGAATCGTGCTTCCGGACGAGCAGTGCAAACTCTTGAATCTGCGGAGCGAAGTGGTGCTTGTTGGGAACTACTCAAGGTTCGAAATCTGGAGTCCGGAGAGTTGGCAGAAGACCATGGAGGACGACGCTCCGACGTTCAGTTACCTGCTGGGGCGAGTTGGGATCTGACGAATGAACAGCATTGAAAGACTTCTGGGGGGGAGCCGCCGGTTCAGCTGAAAGGGCGAGATGATCGCATTTATCGACGAGAGATACATGGCCGGAGAAAGAGAGAGTAGAAGCAGCTTTCATGTGCCGGTTCTGTTGCAGGAGACTGTCTCGGCGCTGCAACCGGCGGTGGGCAAGACTTTTTTGGATGGGACGGTTGGAGGCGGCGGTCACTCGCTCGCTCTGTTGGAAGCGGGCGCATCGGTGATCGCCTGCGATCAGGATCCTGAGGCTTTGGCCGAAGCCTCGAAGCGACTGGCCGTTTATTCGGATCGAGTTCGATTGGTCGAGTCAAATTTCGCCGACGTTACTGATCAACTGCAGAACTTCGGCATAACTCAATTGGACGGAATTCTTCTCGATCTAGGCGTCTCGTCGCATCAACTGGATACTCCGTCGCGCGGCTTTAGCTTTTTCGGAGACGGGCCGCTGGACATGCGTATGGGGCCGCATGTCCAGCGGACGGCGGCGGATGTGGTGAACCAAAGTTCTCAGGCAGAGCTCGCGAAGATTTTCTTCGAGTTCGGAGAGGAACCGGCCGCGCGACGCCTGGCGGCGCACCTGGTGAAGGTGCGTAGCCGGTTTCCGATTCAGACGACGCAAGATCTCGTGAAGGCGGTTGAGTCGATCATCCCGAAGCGAGGCCCAAAACATCCCGCAACGAAAGTTTTTCAAGCGCTGCGCATTGCGGTGAACTCCGAGCTAAGCGTTCTGGAACGAGGGCTGCGCGGGTTAAGCCCACGGGTGAAAGCCGGAGGCCGCATGGCCGTCATCAGCTTTCACTCGCTGGAGGATCGTATCGTGAAGCGCTATTTTCTGGAAGTTAGTCAGGAATGGATCGATAGGCCTGAATGGCCGGCGCCGCGACGCAATCCGTTGCACGCCTTTCGGTTAATAACGACTCGGCCAATCGAGCCGAGTGAGGAGGAAGTACGACAAAACTCACGGGCTCGCAGTGCGAAGCTGCGGGTCATAGAAGGGATCAGTCATGAATCGTAACCGCAGAAACATTACATATTCTATCAAAGTTGCTTCTATCTTAAAGGTAGTTGTGAGTACGGCATTCCTGGCGACGGCCGGGTTGTCCTATGTCTATTTGAAGAATCAGCTCCAGCAGTATGGAGAGATTCAGCGTCGATTGGAGCACGACCTCACTGAGATCCGCACCGCCAACGAGGCTGTCCGTGTGCAAATTACCCAGCTTAGTTCACGAGGAGTCCTCGAGAAAAAGCTGGCCAAAAATTCGCTCGGGCTTGTGCCGATTGCGAGTGATCAAATCGTTCGCCTTAACCAGCCTCGCGATGGTGTCGGGGATGAGTTGAGAGTCGTCTCCAATCGTGGCTTTAACCAATGACGTGGAATGCACAAGCGCGCGCCGTCACGGTCTGTTTCGGATTGGTCGGCTTATTCAGTGTCTACTCATTTCGGCTGATCGATCTCCAGATCTTGCAGCACGAGAAGTTCACGGCGCTTGCGGCAGAAAAACATAACCATAAACAAATCATCTATGCCAGGCGTGGTATCATCCGAGACGCTCATAACGAGCCTCTTGCCGAAAATATCCCGGTCAAGACCGTCGTTGCGGACGCGTCGCATATTCGGGATTCGGCTGCTGTGGCTGCGGCAATCGCGGATCAGCTTGAAATGGATCCGCGCGACATCGCAGATAAGCTGAGCCAGAGCGGCAAGGGCAGCAAACACATTGTTCTGAAGGCGCAGATTCCGGAGCAGACGGCGGAAAAGATCAAGGAGTCTCTGCGCGTTGCGAGCTTGCGAGGGATCTATTTCGACCAGGACTTTGTGCGGGTATACCCGAACGGACAGATGCTTTCGCAGGTGATCGGGTTTGTTGATCACGACCACAAGGGAACCATGGGCATCGAGCGCACGATGCAGGATTTTTTGCAGGGTACCGACGGCTTTCGTTACATTGAGACGGACCGCACAGGCAAAGAATTGGTGCCGTATCGTGGTCAGGAAAGTCCGGCGCAAGATGGTTGTGACGTCAAGCTCACCGTCGACCTCGGCTTACAGAATATTCTCGAAACGGAATTGGACGCTGCCTGCGCAGAGTTTAAACCCAAGGATGCTACCGCCATCATGATGCGGCCGCAAACCGGAGAAATTTTGGCGATGGCAAGCCGTCCCACATTTGACCCGAACAAACCTGGTGAAGCGGCGCCGGATCAAGAAAAAAATCGCTCGATTGTGGACATGGTCGAGCCGGGGTCGACCTTCAAGATCGTCACAACTTCAGCCGTACTCGAGGAGAAGCTGGTCACGCCCGATACGACGGTGTTTTGCGAGAACGGACATTTTCAGTATGCGGGACGAGTACTACGGGACGCGCATCCGATGGGAGTTTTGACAGTCCATCAGGTGTTGATGAAGTCGAGCAATATTGGCGTGGCCAAACTGGCGCTGCAGCTTGGCGAGACGAAATTGTATGAGTACATCCGTCGTTACGGTTTCGGAGAGAAGACTGGGATCACCTTGAGCGGCGAGATCGGCGGTCTGGTCAATCCGCCACACCGTTGGAGCAAACTTGATATCACCCGGATTCCGATGGGCCAATCAGTGGCAGTCACTCCTTTGCAATTGGTGACCGCGATGTCAAGTATTGCCAACGGGGGTAAACTCATGAAACCCATGATCGTTTCGGAAATCAAAGATCAGAACGGGCGTCCGGTGGCCAATTTTACTCCGGAGATGGTCCGCGACGTCATTTCCGGCCAGACCGCTCTCAAGATTGTATCGGCCCTGAAAGATGTTGTTAGCAAACAGGGAACAGCCCAAAGGGCGGAAGTACCCGGGTTCCGAGTGGCTGGAAAGACGGGAACTGCACAAAAGGTTGATCCGCGGGGTGGCTATATGGTCGGGCGATATGTGACCTCGTTCGTTGGGTTCATGCCGGCTGACGATCCGAAATTTACTTTACTAGTGCTGCTGGACGATCCGACTATGAAACAGGGAGAGGTCTTCGGTGGTACCGTAGCAGGGCCGGTTTTTGCCAGGATGGCCGAGAAAGCGGCGCGTTATCTTGATCTTAGGCCGACCGAAGAGATTCCTCCCCCGCAGGTAACGAACGGGTCGAAAAAAGTGGTTTTATCAGAGCGGAATCGCGATTAGTCCAAGCATCATGCAATTGGGAGATCTAATTCAGCGCCTGACGGCGATATCGATCCAAGGCCCGCTTGATCGAGAAATAACCGCTGTTCGCTACGATTCGCGCCGGGTCGGGCCCGGGAACCTGTTTGTCGCGGTAAGAGGCGCGTCCTTTGACGGGCATTCATTCATTGAACAAGCCGTGGAAAAGGGAGCCTCTGCGGTAGTAGGAGAGCAGACTGCTCTCTCGCAACGGGCGACCAGCATTGTAGTGCCGGATTCACGCGAGGCACTGGCCCGGTTGGCCGCAACCTTTTACGGCGACCCGTCTCGTAAACTGAAGGTGATCGGAGTAACCGGCACGAACGGTAAGAGCACGACGACGTTCCTGATCAAGCATCTGCTTGAACGTGCCAATCAATCAACCGGACTGATCGGCACGGTGCAATATCAGGTTGGCCAGCGAGTGCTGCCGGCTCAGCGTACGACGCCGGAGTCGCTTGATTTACAAGAACTTCTCAGCCAGTGCGTCGAGGCAGGTTGCCGGAATGTTGTGCTGGAGGTCTCCTCGCATGCGTTGAGTCAAGGACGAGCAACTGAGATTGCGTTTGATGTCGGCGCTTTCACGAATCTGACGCAAGACCATCTGGACTTTCATCAGGGGATGAAAGGCTACTTCGAAGCAAAGGCGCGCTTGTTTGAAAGCGTACGCGACAACCAGAAGAAGGAGAAAGTAGGAGTAATTAACATTGACGATCCTTACGGCCAGCAATTGGTTGCGCGATTCGGCCGAGATCTTCCCACGATTACTTACGGAATGGGTGCGCGCGCCGAATTTCGCGCGAGTAACTTTAAGGTGGAATTGAATGGGAGTTCCTACCAACTGGATACGAAAGAGAAGAGTTACCTGGTTCGCCTTCCGTTGATCGGGAGATTTAATATCTACAATTCCCTGGCTGCGCTGGCCGTGGCGCATGCGATCGGTGTGGACACACGGACATCGGTGCTGGCCCTGGCCAATGCGCCTCAGATCCCGGGCCGCCTCGAGGCCGTGCCCGCCAGGCGCCAGTTCCAGGTGTTTGTCGATTACGCTCACACCGACGATGCACTGTTAAATGTTGTTAGGACTTGCCGGGATCTGCGCCCAAACCGGTTGATTCTAGTGTTTGGATGCGGCGGAAACAGGGATACAACAAAGCGTCCACTGATGGGAGCGGTGGCCGATCAATACGCTGACTACGCGATTATCACCTCAGATAACCCGCGAAAGGAAGATCCGGAGGCGATCGTTCGGGATATCGAAGCAGGGTTTAAGAACAAAAACTACGAGAAGGTCGTGGATCGAAAAAAGGCGATTGCTCGGGCGATCGCGCTGGCTCAGCCAAGAGATATCGTTTTGATTGCAGGCAAGGGTCATGAAAAATATCAGGAGTTCAGCGACCATACGATCCCGTTTGACGACGTTGAAGTAGCGGCGCGCGCTTTGGAAGAACATCCGGTGGAGTTGTCGAGGCATGGATCCTAGAACGCTGGAGCAGATCGCAAAATGGGTTGACGGCAAAGTTCACGGGATTGGCACCGGAACGGTGACCCGGCTGGTCACAGATTCACGTTCCATCCGTAAGGGTGAATTTTTTGTGGCTCTGCGGGGCGAGCGGTTTGATGGTCACGCTTTCCTAGGGGCGGTCTGGGAGGCCGGAGCTGCCGGTGCCCTGGTGAGCACGGTAAATTCCTACCTCAACGGAATGACGCAAATAGAGGTGCCGGACACATTGGCAGCGCTGCAGCGTCTCGCCAAGGCATACCGAAGCGAGCTCCCTCTGAAGGCGATTGGAGTGACGGGGAGCAGCGGCAAAACCAGCACGAAGGAGATGATCGCCTCAGTGCTGGGAGAAAGATTTTCAGTCACTAAGACAGTTGGAAACTACAACAATCATATAGGGCTGCCGTTGACCGTACTTGGGGCAAGCTGTGCGGACGAAGTCGGCGTATTCGAAATGGGCATGAATCATGCCGGTGAACTTGCATTGCTTTGCGATATTGCGTGCCCGGACTGCGCAGTAATTACCAATGTGGGCATTGCTCATATCGGATTTTTTGGGACTCGCGAAGCTATCGCAAAAGAGAAGGCTGTCGTTGCCGAGGCAATTTCGGCCGAAGGATTTGTCGTACTCAATGCGAACGACGAATTTACGGACTGGATGGCGTCTCGCTGCAAAGCGCGGGTGATCCGCGCCGGGCTTAACCAGGGTGATCTGCAAGCACGCGAGATAGAGTATGGCGACAAGGGGTCAACGTTTGTGCTGACTCACGGTGCAGACTCGACTCGGATTGCGCTCCCGGTCCACGGTGAGCACATGGTCACTAACGCGGTACTGGCTGCCGCCGTCGGCGTGGGGCTTGGTATGTCCCTGGAAGAATGCGCGACCGGGTTGGCAAAGACGACAATTCCGGGAAATCGCCTAAAAATTCAAAGACTTGGTCGCGTGCTGGTGATCAACGATGCCTACAATGCAAATCCGGACTCGATGGTAGCGGCACTCAAGACAGCAGCACATTTTGCGGTTAAGGGGCGTCGGGTCGCTGCACTTGGCCGGATGGGGGAACTTGGCGAGCAGTCTGAGCTTGGTCATCGGCAGGTGGGTCGAGCGGTGGCGGAATACGAATTCGACCATCTCGTGACCGTGGGCGATGAGGCCCGCCTGATGGCGGAAGCTGCCCACTCAGCGGGTCTGAAGTCTACCAGACAGGCCGAGACCCACGAGCAAGCGGTCAAGGCGCTGCTCGACTACCTGGAGCCTGGTGATCTTCTGTTAGTAAAAGGGAGCCTTTCGTCTGCCATGGATCGCGTCGTGGCTGGGCTTGAAGCCGTAAAGAATCAAGCTAAGTGGAGGTCGCCATGATGTTCTACTTGTACTATCTGAGCCAGGGCCCAAACGCGATCGCCGGAGGATTTAACGTTTTCCAATATGTCTCATTCCGTGCGGTGTGCGCCGCGATCACCGCGTTCCTGCTCTGTCTGGTATTTGGGAATTTAGTAATTCGTAAGCTGACATCACTTAAATTCGGGCAGCCGATTCGTACCGCGGATGAAGTCCATCGCCTCTATGAACTCCATGGCGCAAAAAAGGGCACCCCGACGATGGGTGGAGTTTTCTTCATGGGCTCAGTGGTGGTCTCTACGATCGCCTGGGCGCGGCCGGACAATGCTTTTGTTTGGCTTTGCCTATTTACGATTGTTTTTACCGCCGGACTTGGGTTTGTAGACGACTATCTCAAAGTCACAAAGAAGAAGTCAGATGGTGTTCCTGGAAAGATCAAGTTGATCTGCCAATTCGTTCTTGCTGCAATTGTAACGGCATTTTTTCTGCTGAATCCGTCGCTGGAAGTTCAGGCGAAGGAGCTTTATATCCCGTTCTTCAAAGAGCCAATTATTGCCAATTTAGGTTGGTTCACCCTTGTGTTCTTTGCGATCGTCATCGTGGGTACCTCCAACGCGGTGAACTTGACTGATGGCTTGGATGGCCTTGCCACCGGATGCACCGTGACGGTGGCTTCAACCTATGCAATCCTGGCTTACGCCGCAGGCAATGTCGCTGTTTCAACTTACCTGGACCTCCCTTTTTTCCGTGAGAGCCAAGAACTAACTATTCTTTGTACGGCGTTGGCGGGTGCTGGCCTTGGGTTTCTCTGGTTCAACTGCCATCCGGCGAAGGTGTTCATGGGTGACACCGGATCGCTCTCAATTGGGGGGACGCTGGGTGTTGTCGCGATCTGTTGCAAGCAGGAACTCCTCTTGATTGTGGTCGGGGGGATTTTTGTGATCGAGGCGCTTTCGGTCATTCTTCAAGTGGCGAGTTTCAAGCTTACCGGCAAACGGATTCTGCTAATGTCGCCGTTGCACCATCACTTCGAACTGAAGGGCTGGAAGGAAAATACGGTGATTGTGCGGTTCTGGATCATGTCGCTGATGTTTGCCTTTTTGGGCCTGGCCACTCTGAAATTGCGATGAATTACACCGGTACACGAGCAGCCGTACTTGGGTTAGGCTTCAGCGGAGAAGCCGCGGCCAAGCTACTGCAACGGCAGGGAGCGCGTGTGACAGTTTTTGATAGCGGCAAACCGGATCCGGCAAAGGTGCTGGGACTCGAAAAGCTCGGTGTTTCGGTGGTCACCGGTGAAGCGGCGGATGTGGCGGAGGGCGAGTATGATCTGACCGTATTGAGCCCTGGGATAGACCCGGTGGTCCCTTTGGTCCAAAACTTTCTTCGACAAGGCGCGGTACTTACCGGTGAGCTGGAGTTGGCTTTCCGTTTTTGTACGCGACCGGTTATCGCGATTACCGGTACCAACGGTAAAACGACTACCACCCAACTGATTGAATCGATGCTGGGTGCAGCGGGTTTACGCACGGTCGCATGTGGAAACATCGGAATGCCGTTCTCGGAAGCGGTTCAACGCCAGGATGAATTCGATCTCTTCACGGTTGAGGTCAGTTCTTTTCAACTAGAGACGATTTCGACCTTTCGTCCGACCGTAGCCGTTTGGTTGAACCTTACCCCGGATCACCTGGACCGATACCCGAACCTGGAGGAGTACCGGATGGCGAAACTGCGGGTCTTCGAAAATCAGCGCTCGAGCGATTTTGCGGTGACGAACTATGCTGACGATTTGCCGGGAATTGTTGCCCAGCAAATTCGGTTCAGTGCCTACCTGAAAGGGTGTGATTTCACGCTTCACGGAGAGACAATCCAGTTTAGGGGTAAGCCGGTCTTGAACATGAGAGAAACTCACGTGAGCGGAATTCATAACGCCGAGAACCTGATGGCAGCGTTAGGTACAGCCCATGCCTTGCAATTGCCTTGGGAGAAGGTCAAACGCGGACTGACTGAATATAGGTTGCTCCCGCACCGTTGTGAGAAGGTCGGGGAGATCGGCGAAGTAATCTTTATTAATGACTCGAAGGCCACGAATCTGGATGCTCTCGCTAAGGCCCTCGAATCGCAGCCAAAACCGGTTGTCTTAATTGCGGGTGGAAAAGACAAAGGCTTTGAATTCGACGCGATTGTCAATCTGGTTCACGCTAAGGCCAAGCATGCCGTCTTAATTGGCGAAATGGCTGATAGGATTTTCCAGAGCTGGTCAAAGGTCGTGCCGTGCTCATTTGCGCATACGCTGAGAGAGGCGGTGGACCAGGCTCGACAACGTAGTCTCCCGGGCGAGGTGGTACTTTTCTCACCGGGGACATCTTCGTTCGACATGTTCAAAAACTATGCGGATCGCGGCAATCAATTCCGCGCGATCATCCAGGAGTTAGCAAGGTGAGACTAATCAAGAGACCCGTCAAAGGGACCCCAAAGAAAAAGCTGCGGGCGGCTGGTCCGCGATCCGCCGCGAAATATGCGGAGGAAGATTACTCTGCCGAGGAGCCAAATGTAAAATTATCCCGAGCGTTCGTGGTAGTGCTGCTGCTCCATGTTGTCGCAGTGGGCGGGATATTCGCCTTTAGTGCACTGAAGGATCAGCAGACCGGCAGTGTGACTGGTAAGGCGGAGTCGAGCAATGGAAAGAGTACGCCCGTGCAACCTAACGCTGCACGAGATCCGGGATTGCCCGACAAACCCGGGAACAAATCGGTGCCGCCAGATGTGCAGAAATTAGTGGATTCACCCCACGCCGGAGGGGCTGGCGGCGTCAAGGCTCAGAACAGCAATATCGCCCAGGAGGGTGCCGGCGAAGCTGGGAAGTTTTATGTGGTCCAAAGAGGAGACAGTCCGGCGGGGATCGCCAAGAAATTCAAAGTTAGCTACACAGACTTGTTAAAAGTGAACAATATAGAAGATCCGAAGAAACTGCAGATCGGTCAGAAGTTAGTCATACCATGAACATTCGATGGCGCCCACTTGGCGAGAATTTTCGTCCAGACTGGATGCCTCTTTTATCGTCTCCGCCGTCGAACTGGTCCTCGTCCTCAATCTTTGCACGTTGCAACTGGAATAGCTTCATTGTGACATGTGCGTCCCGCCCGCGCAGCCGCCAGGATCACGGGCGGGACGCCCATGTCACAACAGCCGCCTGCCTTGGCATTCCGCATGCATAAACGAAGCGCATATATATTGGTACTGACGGTTGCGGCCCTCGTGACGGTTGGGCTAGTCATGCTTTACAGCACAGGCGCTTTTGCTCCTGACAGTCACGGAGATCAGTTCAACTTCCTCAAAAGGCAGAGCTTCTGGTTGGGCGTCGGATTCATCTTCTCTATCGTATTTGCCTTGGTCGATTACCATTGGCTGGAGCGATCCTGGTACGTGCTGTATCCTGCCGCCCTTGGGTTGTTGGCTCTCTGCTTCATTCGTCCGATCGGGATGCGGATCAATGGCTCCTGGCGCTGGATCCATGCGGGACCAGTCACTTTTCAACCATCAGAGTTAGCCAAACTGGCTTCGATCATCTTTATCGCGTGGTGGTTTTCAAAGTTTGAGGCGAAATGCAAAGGCTTCTTGATTGGATTGATCTATCCTGTGGCGGTCATTGCGGCGCTGCTCGCGCTGATCGTTCTGGAGACGGACCTGGGGACGACTCTGCTGATTGGCGGAACGATTTTTCTCATGATGTTTGTCGCCGGCGCCAGTCCGAAGTTTCTGGGGCCGTTGGTTGTGGCGGGACTCTCTGCGCTTTTGATGATCGCCTGGCACATCTCGGAACGACAGGGACGACTCCTGGCATTTCTGCATCCCGATCAATACCAGGAGAAGGAAGGTCACCAGCAATGGATGGGATTGATAGCTTTCGGTTCGGGAGGACCCGAAGGTCTGGGTCTGGGTAATGGGCGGCAAAAAATGCTCTATCTGCCGTACGCGCACACCGATTTTATTTTCCCAGTGATCGGTGAGGAGCTCGGTTTGCGCATAACCCTGGTCGTCGTGTTTTGTTACCTTCTGGTCGTGATGGCCGGCATACTGATTGCGCTGAATGCCAAAGATAGATTTGGTATGTTGCTGGGATTTGGTTGTACCGCCATCCTTGGCCTGCAAGCGGCGATTAATATCGGGGTAACGACATCAATGTTGCCGAATAAAGGGCTTCCGTTGCCGTTTATCAGCTATGGCGGTTCGAATCTATTTTTCTGTCTCGTTTGTGTCGGGATCCTGATTAACATCTACCGGCAAGGCAAAGAAGATAGGACGGTTGCAAGCACCCAAATGATGGTTCGGGTCAGGCATGTTTCCCGAATATAGTAGTTCGTTCTGATGAATGTCGTGATTGCATGTGGAGGAACCGGAGGTCACCTGTTCCCGGGACTGGCCGTTGCCGAGGTCTTGAAAGGCCGCGGGCACGAGATCCTTTTACTGATTTCCGAGAAGCAGATCGACGCGACCGCGGTGCGGGACCGCAAGGAGTTTCGCATCGAAAAGATTGCGGCTGTTGGTCTGCCGAAACTAGTTTCGACACAGGTTTTTCCGTTTGCGAAGAAGTTCTTGAATGGTTTAGCGGCTTGTCGCCGCATCTATCGTTCGTTTGGTCCGGATGCGGTTCTTGGTATGGGTGGATTCACATCAACCGGACCCATTTTAGCCGGTCGGATGGCGGGTCTTCCGACGTTCATTCACGAATCAAACGCGATCCCCGGGAAGGCCAACCGTCTGAACGCGTGGCTCTCGAAAAAAGTGCTGTTGGGATTCGAGGAGTGCGCTCGCTTTTTCCCGGATATAGCCGTCGTGGTGACCGGAACGCCGATTCGCAACAGTTTGCAGAGGCCCGTCGATCGCCAGGAGGCGTTGAACAATCTGCGTTTAAAGGCCGGCCTGCAGACCGTTTTGGTGATGGGCGGCAGTCAAGGGGCGCACGGAATCAACGAAGCTGTATTGGCTGTCCTGCCCCGGTTCGCCGCGAAGCCGGTCCAATTTGTCCATTTAACCGGTAAGGAAGATGAAAACTATGTTTATGAATGTTATCGAAAAGCAGGGATCCCTGCTTTTGTCAGCGCTTTCTACCATCGAATGGAGGAACCCTACACGATTGCGGACGTCGCAATTGCCAGATCCGGTGCGGCTAGTTTGACCGAGATCGCTTACTTCGGATTGCCGACAATCTTGATTCCGTATCCATATGCCGCCGAAAATCATCAACTTTTAAATGCGGAAATGTTTGCGAGACACGGCTCTGCTGAAGTATTAGAGGAGTCGCGTGTTAGCGGAGACACGCTCAGCTCATTGATAGATAAACTTTTGAAAAATGGAGCAAGGGTGCGGCAGAGCTCTGAGCAACCGCATGCACTGGCACCGGAGACCGCTGCGAACAGGATTGCTGAAATTATCGAGAGATCGCGTAAATGACGTTTGATCTTCCCAAAAAACTAACCGTGTTTCTCCTCGAAGGTCCAAAGCGGATCCATCTGATAGGAGTAGCCGGCTCAGGAATGAGCGGTATCGCCGGTTTGCTGCTTGCGCTTGGCCATCGCGTGAGCGGATGCGATCGCGTCAGTAGCTTAGAGACAAGGCGGCTCGAGACGTTAGGGCTAAGATTTTTTCTTCCGCAAACAGAGGAGACGGTTCGGGGCGCAGAACTCGTGATCTATTCGTCCGCAATCAGAGCAGGGAATCCGGCATTCGACGAAGCCGTTAGGTTGGAGCTCCCGATGGTGCGGCGCGCTGAAGCGCTGGCTGCGATCATGCAGATCAAAAGAGGGATTGTGATCGCCGGGATGCACGGCAAGACCACAACCTCCTCGATGGCCGCGCATGTCCTTCGCGTCGGCGGTCTTAACCCTTCGCATTATGTCGGTGCTGAAATCCCGATTCTCGGTACGAATGCGCATTGGGAGCCCGGGGGAGATTATTTTGTCGCGGAAGGAGATGAAAGTGACGGCACACTCCGGCTTTACTGTCCGGAGCATGCGATCGTCCTGAATGTCGAGGCAGAACACCTCGATTATTATGCTGACCTCGTTGCGATTGAGCGCGTCTTCACCCAGTTCATGAATCAGGTCGCCGGCAAAATCATTTTCTGTGCTGACGATCCGCACGCTGCGCGACTTTGCGCGACACGGGAGAATGCCATTTCTTACGGCAAGTCTGAAGCGGCGCTGTATCAATATCGGAAGTTTGAAGGCGCCCGATCTGGGTCTCATTTCGAAGTCTGGAGAGGAAATCTTCAGCTCGGAGAACTTACCCTCGGAGTTCCAGGGGCTCACAACGCTAGCAACGCGTTAGCGGTTGTGGCGCTAGCGACAGAAATAGGAGTGCCATTTTTCAAGATCGCGGCAGCGCTTGAATCTTTCCGAGGAGCCAAGAGAAGATTTGAAATCAAGCTGCAAACCGAGGCTTACACAGTGGTGGACGACTACGGTCATCACCCGACTGAAGTTACGGCGACGCTTGAGACCGCGCGCTCGCTTGAGCAAAAGCGGTTCATCGTGATGTTTCAGCCGCATCGCTACACACGCACTGAGGCGCTCAAGAACGAGTTCGGGTCGGCTTTTGATCGGGCGGATATCGTCTTTGTGACGGACATTTATGCCGCAAGCGAACCGCCCATCCCGGGGGTCTCCGGAAACACGATCGTGTCGGCTTTGCGGGACCATGGGCATCCGGCGGCATTTTATGTGCCAAAACGACACGTTCTGTACCGCGAGGTTGGGCGAATTGCGGAGCCGGGCGACTTGATTTTGAGTCTTGGAGCCGGAGATATCCATGAAGAGGCTACCAAGCTCATACAAGATCTCGAGGTTGCGGCGCGGATTCGGGAAGTAATGGGTTCGGGAGAGGTGCGATTATATGAGCCGCTTTCCAAGCATACCACGTTGCGTGTTGGCGGACCGGCCCAGTTCTGGATAGAGCCCGAGACGCGAGGCGGGCTCGCTAACGTTTTGGAATTCTGTACGGCGCACCGGTTACCGGTAATGTTTATCGGTCGCGGTTCAAACCTCTTGGTACGGGACGGGGGAATTTCTGGCGCAGTCATTCATTTGACTCGAGGTGACTTCATTGCACTGAGCGTGCAGGAAACCGAGATCCACGCGGGTGCAGGCGTTCGACTTAAGCAACTTGCGGCGGCCGCACGGAGCGCCGGGATCGGCGGGTTCGAGTGGATGGAAGGAATTCCCGGGAGTGTCGGCGGCAGCCTCCGCATGAATGCTGGAGCGATGGGTGTCGAGACATTCGAGCAGGTTGTCAGTGTGCAGGTCGTCAGCCTCCGGGGCGAGTTCGACGTTCTACGACCAGATCAGATGCAGGTTCAGTACCGCAACGTCCCAACGTTGCGGGATCGCTACGCTGTTTCCGCAATCTTTCGCGGTGAACGGGCCAGCATCGATGCGATCGATCGACGGTTATCAGAGTCGAGTCGAAAGAGAAAGGCGAGCCAGCCGATTGCATCCAGCGCGGGATGCATCTTTAAGAATCCACGCGAATACCCGGCCGGAAAACTCGTCGAAGAGTTAGGTTTGAAGGACCGCAGAGTCGGTGCGGCCCGGGTTTCGGAAATTCACGGGAACTTCATCGTGAACGATGGCGGCGCGCGGGCACGAGAGATTCTCCAGTTGATCAGTGAGATTCAAATCGCCGCCAAAGAACAACGGGGGATCGAATTGCAAACCGAAGTTCAGATTGTTGGGGTGGATGATGAATAGCTATTTGTTCGGGAAGAAAGTCGCGGTGCTGAGTGGAGGAACGAGCTCCGAACGAGAGGTTTCGCTCCGCTCAGGATTGGCTGTGATGAAGGCCTTACGGGCTCTCGGAGCGGATGCGTTCCAGATCGATGTCCAGGGCGACAACTTTCATCTCCCCAGCAGCGCAGAGCTCGCGTTTAACGCCTTACATGGAACTTTTGGCGAAGATGGCGCCGTCCAGGCTATCCTCGAGAACAAGGGAATCCCGTACACGGGCGAAGGCGTTGAAGGCAGTCGAGCCGCCTTCGACAAGATCGAGAGCAAAAGGCGTTTTGTGGAAGCGGGGGTACCAACCGCTCCGTACGTGACGCTACAGAGAGGAGAAATCCTTAATCTCAGCGTTCCTTACGTTGTGAAAGTGCCTTGCCAGGGATCCAGTGTCGGCGTGTACATAGTGAAAGAAGCCGACGAGAGTGAAGCGGCTTTGGAAAAGGCATTTTCCCAAGCCGATACTATTTTGGTTGAGAAGTTTGTCAGCGGAAGGGAACTGACCGTTGGAATTTTGGGCGAAACTGCATTGCCAATTATTGAAATCCGCCCGCAGGGTGGCTTCTACAGCTACGAGAATAAATACACTTGGACTAATCGCGGCGGTGCCGCTGAGCATGAATGCCCCGCGCGCTTGAGCCGTTGGGAGAAAAAGATGGTGGAACAGGTTGCTTTAGCGGCTCATCACGCGCTCGAATTGGAGGTTTACTCCCGGGTGGACGTTATTTTAGACGAGAACTGCGAGGCGCAGGTTTTGGAAGTCAATACGATTCCCGGGATGACGGAGACGAGCTTGTTACCTGAGGCCGCCGCGGCCGCTGGCATTTCAATGACGCAGCTTTGTGAACGGATTATCCAATTGTCTCTGGAAAGGAGGGTGCTGAGCAAGCGGTGATAGTTAAAAGGGCAGTACGTAAGCAGAACAAGCGCGCTTCCAGCTCCCGGCAGCGAAAGCATCAACATCTCCTTGATGTAAAAGTTCGCGCGAAAAAGGCGGCTGCCCGACGCACGCAGAACGTCTTGCTCGTGCTCTGTGGCCTCGTGTTGATTGCTTCAGTGCTCGGTGGGATTGCCTTTGGGGCTAAGCGAGCATTGAATGCGTTGTTCTTTGCGAACGCCGATTATGCTTTAAAGACGATCGAGGTGAGCTCGGATGGCAACTTGAGTCGGGAAACGATCTTGCACACGGCGGACATCGGTGAAGGGCAAAATATATTTTCTATCGACCTTCCGAAAGTACAGGAAAAGCTGGGTTCATTGCCACAGGTCGAAGAAAGCCGGATTCAGCGAATTCTTCCGAACAAACTTGTGATTTCAGTTCAGGAGCGGCGGCCGGTTGCATGGGTCGCTCCGCCCGACACAAACAGCGCGTCGTTTAACTATGAGAACGCATATCTCCTTGACCGGCGCGGAATCCTTTTGAAGACAAAGTCCTTAGCACCGGAATACCTTGGATTGCCGCTGATCGTTGGTGTGGACACGACAAATTGCCAGGCCGGCCAACCGTTGGCTCAAGATGAAGTCAAGGCGGCGCTCGACCTGATCCGCGCTTCGGCGGAGATTCTGCAGGGGCGTTTGCAGTTTCAAAGCATCGACGTATCGAAAGGTTACAGCCTGGTTGCGACCGACAAACAGCGCGCGAGTATCACGTTCAGCACCGACGAGATCGAATCGCAGCTGCACCGCTTGGAAACGGTCCTAAATTATTGCGATAAAAATAACCGTGAATTGCAGACCGTGAATCTGATGGCTCAGCGCAATGTGCCGGTCACGTTTATGCCGCCATCCGCGCCGGCGCCGTCGACCGACTCCAGCGCGGGTCCAGGCGATGGACCAGGCACGGACGCCAAGCCAAAACCGGTCTCGGCAGCCGGGGCAGCGTCGGCAACGCCAAGCGCGTCTAAGGGCGCTTCGCAATCGAACAAATTACCAGAAAAGAAAATGCAACAACGGGATCGCAGGAAATTGAAGCCGTTTAAGGAAGGAGGAGCTAAAACGCGTCCTCCTGGAGCAACGGAACAGGACGTGACTGAGCCTGCGCCTCGCGTCCGGCGAGCAATCCCTGTAGAGACGACTCGACTGAATGGCTAGAGACAATATCTTTGTGGGCCTTGAGATTGGCACTTCAAAAATCTGCGCTGTTGTCGCGGAGGCGCGACATGATGGTAGTCTGAAGGTAATCGGAGTGGGGAACGCTCCCGCACGCGGCGTGCGCAAAGGGGAGATAGTCGATTTTGAGACTGCCAAGCGTTGCGTCCACGACGCGATCGTGGATGCGGAAGAGAAGAGCGATGTAGAAATCAGCGAGGTGTATCTGGGAATCACCGGCAGCCACATTCGGAGCTTCAACAACCGTGGCGTGGTAGTGCTTGAAGAAGGGCGAGAAGAAATTGATGAGCAGGATCTCGACGACGTCCGCACAAATGCTCGGGAAGTTAGTTTACCGATGGAGGACTGCATTCTCCACACGATCATCCAGCATTACTACGTGGACGGGCAGGACGGGGTACTCAATCCGGTTGGGCTACTGGGTAAGAAACTAGAAGCGGATTTTCACATCGTTTATGGAATCCGCACGCGAATCCAAAACGCGATCCGTTGTGTCAAGGAATTGGAACTCGAACCGGCCGATGTGATCATCAACTCTTTTGCGACCGCTCAAGCCGTCCTGGAAAAAAACCAAAAACAATTGGGGGCGGTTCTCATCGATATTGGAGGGGGAACGACTGATTTTGTCGTTTATGTCGACGGTGCAGTAAAGCAGAGCGGTGTGCTGGCCGTCGGCGGCGACCATATAACCAACGACATCTCGATTGGCCTGAAGATTCCGACCGCGCGTGCGGAAAAACTCAAAGTGGACGAAGGAAACGTGACCCTGGGGACAGCCTTTCCGGGCGAAACTATCTTGCTAAAGGACGAAACAGGCTTTGCCGGAAGAGAGATCGAAAGGGAGTCGTTGAACCAGATTATTCATTCTCGGCTTCGCGAAACCTTAGAGATTGTAAAGCGCCAGATTGAGGCGGATCAAAATCTCCACTATGTAGGTGCGGGGGTTTTTATTACGGGAGGTTGCAGCCAGATTCGCGGGCTGGAACACCTTGCTTCCGATTTGTTTGGGATGCCAGTCACTATGGCGCATGCGTTTCCAATGGCCGGCGTGACCTCGGCATTTGAGAATCCACAGTTTTCTACGGCACTAGGGTTAGTGAAGTACGCGCACCTGGTGCAAATGGATAGGCCCTCCTCCGGGGGGCTTATCAAGAACGCATTTCAGAAACTCAAAGGAATGTTTCGCAACTAGTCCAGCTATATGGTGCAGCTCAACCGGCAGTACGATCGAGAGATTAACTCTGGCGAACCTATTCATATCAAAGTCGTCGGTATTGGTGGTGCAGGATCGAATATCCTGGATCGCGTGATGCTTGACGGCATTGACGCAGCCGATTTGGTCGCGATCAATACGGATGTTCAGTCGCTGACTGCATCGGTGGCTGCGCACAAGGTGCAACTTGGCCGGAATCTCACGCGCGGCCTTGGCTCCGGCGGCGATCCTGAGCTCGGTTACGCCGCAGCCGAAGAAGCAAGCGACGAGATCCGATCCGTTTTGCAAGGCGGTACGGTCATTTTTCTGAGTGTTGGGCTAGGCGGCGGGACCGGCTCGGGAGCCGCGCCGTTGGTAGCGCAAATTGCAAAGGAGGAAAATACCTTGGTGCTGGCTTTCGCAGCTGTGCCATTCAGTTTCGAGGGACGCCGGCGGTGCGCGCAAGCCGAAGAGAGTTTGACCCGGCTGCGCTCGGTGGCCGATGCCGTGGTTTGCTTTGAAAATGACCGGATGGCCGAAATCACTCTTCCACGCATGGGCATTCACGAAGCCTTTGCAGCCGCCGATCTGACAATTTCACAGAGCATCCGTTCAGTGGCCGGTCTGCTGCAGCGACCGGGGTTATTGCGCATTGGATTTGACGATGTCTGTGCCGTGTTGCGGAGCGGAGATGCGCGGGCTCTTTTCGGATACGGCGATGCGGAGGGCGAGAACCGCGCGCATGACGCGCTGGCGAAGGCACTTAAGAATCCTCTGATGAATCGGGGCGCGCTGTTGGCGGAGGCTTTTCACGCTATCGTTCACATCTGCGGCGGTGCGAACGTTACATTGGGCGAAGTTCAAATCATCATGGAAGAGCTTAACCGGCACATCAACGATCAGACTCAACTTTTCATGGGGATCGGGATTGAGCCCCGTATGGGCAATCGTCTGTCTGTTTCGATTCTGAGTTCGCTCAGCAACAGTGCAGAGAAACCGGTGACCCAGCTCCCAAAGAAGCCAATCTATGCGCTCGAACCGGTGCCGAGGCCGGAGCTCAAGCCCGAGCCGGCCAAGCCTGCAGCGCTCCCGGACGCCTCTCCGACCCCGGCCTTGCCGGACCGCGCCCCGCTTGTGGAAAGCGTCGCGGAACGTTCCGATGAAGAGTTAATGCTTCCCCGGACGGAATCGGAGCCGCAAAGGCCCCAGCCGATGCGCCTGGCAGCCAAGCCGGAGCCGAAAAATCAACCCGCGGCGCCTAAAAAAGTCGAAGCGAAGCAGGAGACTTTGCAGTTTGAGCCGATTTCGCGCGGGCGTTTCGAGAAAAGCGAGCCCACGATTATCGATGGCCAGGATCTGGATGTGCCGACGTTCCTGCGGAAGAACGTAAAGGTGAGGTAGAGCCCTCTACGTCCCCGGGCTTGGTTCCCAGCCGGTAGAATTGCCATGGGCCGCGCGCTGGCGCTGGAGGGCTACGCTCCGTCGTAGCAGCTGCCGCTGAAAAGCTTTGCTTCACAATTGTTTCGGCCAGACTCTCTTGCTGTTCCAGCCGGTTGCGCGGTGGCTGCTACGACGGAGCGTAGCCCTCCAGCACGCAGCTGCCGGCTTTTGCGCGATTTTTGCGGGCTAGGCTCCGCTACGACTTTCCCAAAAGAAGTCCTGTGATATTGCCTGCGGGATCGGCAAACATAGATCTCCTTTTCTTGTTTGATGGTTGATGAGGCGCTACTTTGAGCGCGCCATCTCAGGGAGCACTATAGCTTCCGCGGACAGGTTGGTATTGTATAGAAACGACAACTGCTTCTGCCCCTGAATGATCTTGGTGGGTGTCTCTCCGATGAAGTGTTTGAGGGACCGTGTCAAGTGTGCCTGGTCGAAATAACCTGCCCCAACTACCACATCGAAAATCGATGCTCCCTCCCTAAGCAAGTTTGTCGCGTATCGCGCCCGTTCGATCTGTCGACGCAGGGTCAAAAAGCTTTTCCCTTCCAATCGTGTAATGGCCATCTCGAAATTGTTCGCCGCTACGGAGAGGAAACTGTCCGCACGCTCACTGTGGCAACGCCAGACCTTTTCGACGAACGGATGGTCTGAGGCTCTGTCTTCGAATCGGATGAACTCGCTCTTATCTTGCATCGTTTCACTCAAAGTATCTGCGCGACGACTGCCTTTGGATTCCAGGAAGGTTGGCGGTCAGGCATCGACGAGAACTTTGAATCCGCCATAGGCCATCCGCTTGAAGTCAAAGGGTGAGTTTGACTCATCACACATCTCCTTGATCCGGGGATCGGCCATTACTCGAGCGTTGACCTGGTCGCGGGACTCGCGCGACTCGAAAACGATCCATGAGAAGATCACGGTCTCATCGGGTTTCGTGCCGGCTAGCTGGGGGAAGGGCACCTGATCTTTCACGTCGAGGTCATCGCCGACGCACTCCCGGAATTCCAAAGCACCGTGTTCCATCCATATCCTGCACGCCTTCTCCGCCATAGTGCGGTAGAGATCGATTTTGCCCTTTTGTAGTGGGATCACAAAGCCATCAACGTATTTTGTTGTAGTCATCTTTTCTCCATTTGGTTCTATCGATACGACGAACCGCGGAGCGTGTTTGAGACAACGAAGTCGTGCTCGTGCTCCTGCTCGTCCTCGAGAATTCTGCGTATCTCGCGGTCAACGTGATGAAACAGAATGATTGCCGAAGGATCGGGCTCTTTTTTCGGCGCCGAAGTCCCACGGATCGAGCACGAGCACGACGACGAGCACGAGCACGATTCCCTCATCGAACGGCGCGCTCTGCTATTTCAGGTTGTTCTGTACTGCTTTTACGGAAACATCGGAAAGCTTGCGCTAGAGCAATCGCTTGCAGGAGAGCGCACAAAAAAAAGGTAACCCCGACGCGCCAATCTCTGGGACTCAAATGACCTACCAAGGCTAGTAGTGGGGCACCGGTCAGCGGCCCGATTACCCCTGTAATACTGCTGATCGCATTGAGTGAACCCATAGTAATTCCCTGCTTATCGGGATCAACTGCCTTGGACACGATGCCCTGCAAAGCAGGGCCTGCGGTAAAACCGAGAAGATTCGCGAGAACGATCCCGTACATCATCCATCCTTCTAAGACCGCACCATATAGAATGTACGCCATGACGCTCGACCCCAAGCCAAATAGAGCGATGCGCAGCTCACCAAACCGCTTCAGTAGCCGACCGAGCAGCCATCCCTGAGCCAGGGCGGAAGCCACCCCGACTACGAACAGCGAAATGCCGTTCTCGCGCGGGCCCCATCCGAAACGAAAGTTTGTGTAGAGCACCCACGTTGATTGGATAATGGATTGAGCGAGCATTGTCAGGGCGTACACAACAACCAGGCCTCCAATGCCGCGCAGTCTGGTGAGTGCAGCCAGCGCAGAAAAAGGGTTTGCCTTGGCGATGGAAAACGGCCTACGGAGGCTGCGAGGATGCGACTCCGGGAGCACAAAAAATCCGTACAGCCAGTTCAGCAGGGACAAACTCGCAGCCGCAAAATAGGGGAGCCGAAGATTATAAGAGCCTAACAAGCCACCTAGCATTGGGCCACAAACGAATCCGAGTCCAAAGACGGCCCCGAGCGTGCCGAAGCTCTTGCTGCGCCTTTCGGGAGATGTGATATCGGCAATGTAGGCGCTCGCGACTGAGAAGCTGGCACCGGTTGCACCACCGATCAATCGTGAGACGAGCAACAGCCAGAGCCACGGGGAGATAGCGGTTAGTAGAAAGTTTAGGCCGAGCCCGAAGATGCCGGCTAGTAGCACCGGGCGGCGGCCAAACCGGTCACTTAGCGCCCCAAGCAGTGGCGCGCCCAAAAATTGCATGGTGCCATAAGACGCCAAAAGGGCGCCGTACCAGTAAGACTGTTGGTCACGGCTGGTCGTAAGCGTCCCAACGAGCGAGGGCAGCACAGGGATCACCAAACCGATCCCGAGCATATCAAGAAAGACCGTGAGCAATATGAAAGACAGTGCGGCCTGGCGGTTGCGCTTCATAGCAAGGAGACTGATCGAAATCTTCGCGCAAAGGTACGCGAAGGCACGCAAAGGCACGCAAAGGTCTTCAAGTCCTTTTCTTTGCGTCCCGTTGCATAACTATAGGTTGGTTTCAAGCCAGGTCCGGTAGGGCCAAGTTTCACCTTGGCCTGGCTCGGCAGCCAGGCCGCGACGAAGCGCGTCCCTACCAAACGATCCGGTAGGGCCAAGTTTCACCTGGCCTAGCTAGGTACTGGTTGTTGTTGCGTCAGGCAATGGAAGGCGCCAAGGCCCCAGATTAGTTCGCGGCAGTCGATGGGAACGACGCGCCTATCCGGGAAACATTTCTGGAGAATTTCGACGGCGGCTTTGTCCTTAGACGAGCCAAATACCGGCAACAGAACGATTCTGTTAGCAATGTAAAAATTCGCGTAGCTTGCCGGAAGTCTTCGGCCTTCCCGATCCACGCGAGGCGGCATCGGCAGTGTCAGAACGTTGAGCGCTGCGCCGTCTTCGGCTTTCATGCTCTTCAGCAACGCGAGGTTCGCCCGAAGCGGCTCGAAATTTGAATCCTCAGGATCTTCCTCAACCGCGGTCAACACAGTCGTTCGGCCCACAAATCGACTGATATCGTCTATGTGCCCGTCGGTATCGTCGCCTTCGATTCCGTCTCCCAGCCATAAAACGTTCGTGACGCCCAAATAATCACTCAGGGCCTGTTCAATTTCGTCCTGTGATTTTTCAGGGTTGCGATTGGGATTGAGAAGACAAGATGTCGTGGTGAGCAGGCTCCCCGCCCCGTTCGGGTCAAACGAACCACCCTCCATGATCAGCTTTGGGTAAAAGACCGGCAATTTCAGATGAGCTGCTATCCGGGTTGGCACGACCTCGTCCAAATCAAAGGGAGGGTATTTGCCGCCCCATGCGTTGTAATCCCAATCGACGATGGCAAGCCGCGGTTCCTGATTACGCTTGATGAAAATTGGGCCGTGATCGCGACACCATGGCTCGTTGGTTGGGATGTGCAGAAACTCAACATGACTTAAGTCGATGCCTTTCAAGAAAAACCGGACTTGCTGTTCGTGATCAGGATCGTCGACGTTGATTCTCACTTGTTCGGATTCTTGGAGCGCCTCCACCATGCGGGCGAAGACCGGCATCACGTCGTCGTAGGCATCCGGGAAACTGATTCCTTCGCGACGCGGCCAGGAAAGCCACGTCGCTTCGTGCAACTCCCATTCAGCCGGCATGCGGTATCCCTGGGCAGCAGGCGAGTTTTCGGTAATTCTTTTTGCCATCGAGCTTTGAACAAATCCGTTAATCTATGTAGCGCTTGCTGATTTCCGCGTAGGCGTCGACTCGACGATCCCGCAGGAAAGGCCAATGGGTTCGTTGCCGATCCAGCAAGGTCAGATCGACGTCGACCACCAGAACTTCTTCCTCGTCAACGCTCGCTTTAGCGATGATCTCGCCCGACGGGTCCGCGACAAAACTCTGTCCCCAAAACTCGATTCCATCTCCTCCGGCGGGCGCTTCGTGCCCGGTACGGTTCGGAACCGCGACGTAACAGCCATTGGCGATGGCGTGGCCGCGCTGAATCGTTTCCCAAGAAGAATGTTGCCGGGCTCCATACTCTTTTTTTTCACTGGGGTGCCAGCCGATAGCAGTTGGATAGAATAGGATTTCAGCTCCACTTAACGCGGTCAGTCGGGCGCCTTCCGGGTACCACTGATCCCAACAGATCAATACGCCGATGGTTGCGTACTTGGTTTTCCAGGATTTGAAGCCAAGGTCACCCGGCGTGAAATAGAACTTCTCGTAGAAGAGCGGATCGTCCGGAATGTGCATTTTCCGGTACTTTCCCAGATAGGAGCCATCGGCGTCGATAATTGCCGCCGTATTATGATAGAGGCCAGCCGCGCGCTTTTCGAACATCGGCGCGATGATGACCACCTCAAGTTCTTTGGCCACCTTGCCCAAACGAGCTGTCGTCGGTCCGGGAATTTCCTCGGCAAATCGAAAATAACTGTGATCTTCGACCTGGCAAAAATAGACTGTGGTGAAGATTTCCTGAAGGCATATGACCTGGGCGCCGCGCGCCGCTGCCTGGCGGATCATCGCTTCCGCCTTGTCCACATTTTCCAGGGGTTTTATCGAACCGCGCATCTGGACTAAGCCGAGTTTGAGCATGCAACTTACTAGGGTCGATCGACTCGCAGCGCAAAGCGCGAATTGTAAATTCTTCTCTAGCCCGCAAAAATCACGCGATAACCGAGGCCACGAGCTCATTGCGGGCTAGAAAGCTCTTAAACAGGCGCGCAGCGCCTGTTTAAGAGCCTGATCTAAAATAAAATGAATCGAAACAGACTGTTTTTAAATTCTTCTCTCCAAAAAGCAGCGGAAGTTACCGGCGTAGCCGGAGATTCCGCTGCCATAGCCGGCATCGCTCACAAATTTTCTAAAAAATTTGTGAGCGATGCAGGCTAGTCTGTTTTTCCCTTGGATTAGCAACGGTTGGGACCGAGGGTGAAAGCAAATGCTGAACGATATTCGACTCATTATTCACACCACCAAAGGGGAGATCGATGCGACGCTGTTTCCTTCGAAAGCTCCTGTGACAGCTGCGAATTTCCTGAACTTGGCGACCCGTAAGTTCTATGATGGACTCACCTTTCACCGGGTGGTCCCGCATTTTGTTATACAGGGTGGAGATCCTCTTGGGACAGGAAGCGGCGGACCGGGTTACCGATTTGAGAACGAGGTAGATGCCTCGTTATCGCATGAAAAAGTCGGCGTGCTGGCCATGGCAAACGCCGGTCCGGATACCAACGGATCCCAGTTCTATGTCACGATTGATACGCTCAGGCCGGAGCAGGTGAAGTTGCTTGACGGCAGTTACTCGATCTTCGGTCAGGTGACCAGGGGACTCGACATTGCCACTAAGATCGTGCAAGGGGATAAGATCCAATCCATCGACGTTCTCGACTCGACTGGGGACTTGTTCGCGGCTCAGCAGGCCCGGCTTACGGAATGGAACAAAATCCTGGACCAGAAGTTCGGGAAACGGCTCACCTCGGCGTCGACCGAATAGAATTTCGCGGGTGCGATTACGCCGTTTGCTCGGCTCCCATCCGTTAAAACCAAATTCCGAAGTTAGAAAGCGTGCTCGTGCTCGTAATCGAGAAAGCTCCGCTCCGCTGCCACGCTGGCCAGAACAGAACGGTTGCGGAAGAATTGGGCCGTCTTCTTGGCGCGGATAGCCGACAGATCGAGCACGAGCACGAGGACGAGCCCGAGCACGATGCCCCTGACTTCGGAGTTTTGGGTTAAAAGATGAGTGTGCGCACCGCCGACTACGATTATTCACTCCCAAACGATCTCATCGCCCGTTACCCGGCCACCCAGCGGGATGGATCGAGACTCATGCTCCTGGATCGTTCGAAGCAGCAGATTACCCATCTTCGGTTTCGTGACTTTGTTGATTTAATAGAACCGGGAGAGTTAGTCGTCCTGAACGATACGAAAGTCATTCCGGCTCGCATACAGTTGCCTGAACGCAACGCAGAGATTCTTTTATTGGAGCAGGTGGATCGCTTGACCTGGCGATGCCTTGTGCGCCCGGGCAAATTGTTTCTCAAAGATTGGATTTTCTCGGTCCAGGGCTGGGTTGGGACTGTTATTGAAATTGTCGATGGAGGCGATCGCTTGATCCGGTTCGATCGCCCGATCGATCTTGACAAAGTCGGGGATATGCCGCTGCCACCGTATATCATGCGGGCGCCGGAGGCCCTCGACCGGGAGCGCTATCAGACCGTCTACGCCTCGAATACCGGGGCGATCGCGGCGCCGACCGCCGGCCTGCATTTCACGCCCGATATACTGGCACGCCTGCCGCATGAATTTCTCACTTTGCACGTGAGCGTCGGAACGTTTAAGCCGGTGAGAGCCGCGATTATCACAGAACACAAGTTGCACCACGAAGAGTTCGAAGTCACCGAAGCAGCGGCCCGGAATATCCAATCGGCCGACAAGGTGCTGGCGGTCGGGACAACAACAGTGCGAACCCTGGAAACCCTGGCGCAGCGCTTTAACGAAATACGACCGGGTAAGGGAGTGACGGATATCTTCATCTACCCACCGTTCACCTTTAGACGGGTCAATTCGCTGTTAACCAATTTCCATCTTCCAAAATCAACGCTGTTAATTTTGGTCGCCGCGTTCGCCGGTCGCGAGTTTATCCTGGAAGCGTATTCGGAAGCCGTAAAAGAACGGTACAGATTCTTCAGCTACGGAGATTGCATGCTCATACGCTAGGAGCGGTTTTGAGCTTTGAGTTTTGCGTGCCTGATTCGTTCGTTTTACGGACATGAGGTGCAGATGCTCCTCTCAAAACCCAAAACGCAAAACCCAAAGCTCAGGTCTGCTCTGCTCGTTTTGCCCGGAAGAACCGCTGCAAGATTTCGCGACACTCATTCTCGCGCACACCGCGCGTGATTTCGCACTGATGATTTAATGGGGGCAATTGGAGGAGATTGATTAAACCCCCGGCACCGCCGGTCTTAGGGTCTGAGCATCCGAAAATTACGCGCCGGATCCTGGCGTGGACGATCGCTCCGGCGCACATCGGGCAGGGTTCCTTGGTTACGTAGAGATCGCAGTCGGATAACCGCCAGTCGCCGACGGCGCTTTCGGCCTGCGTGATCGCCAGCATCTCGGCGTGCGCAGTGGCGTCCTTTAGCGTTTCAACCTGGTTCCAGGCCCGGGCGATGATCTCTGCGTTTCGGACGACGACCGCGCCAATGGGCACCTCATCTTGTGACTCGGCCCTGCGCGCTTGGCGCAATGCTTCGCCCATGAAGTAGGTATCGCTCGAAAAATCCAGCAAATCGTCCATGATAAGGGCTAAAGAGAAGGAAGAATCGATGAACAGCAAACCCATAATCGTTGCTCCCTCGGTGCTTGCATGCGATTTCAACCAGCTCGGAGCCGAGTGCGCCCGTATGGAGAAAGCAGGGGCGGATTGGCTACATCTCGACGTGATGGACGGGCATTTTGTCGATAACATCACGTTTGGACCGCCCGTTGTGCAATCAATCGCAAAGATTGCCACTGTGCCGCTGGATACGCATCTCATGGTGGAACGGCCTGACCATTTCTTTCCGCGATTCATTCCTTACTCGAGCAATATCACCATCCATGTCGAACCCGATTACGATATCGGTGGCACGCTAAAGAGTATTCGAGCGGCCGGCGCAACCAGCGGGTTGGCGATCAATCCGCCGACTTCGTTCGACAAGGTGGAACAATTCCTCGATCAAATTGATCTGTTGCTGGTCATGACTGTCAATCCGGGATTCGGAGGACAGAAATTCATCGAGGAAACGATGGTCAAAGTTGAGCGAGCGGCCCAAATTCGAGCCGAGCGCGGACTGAATTTTCACATTGAAGTCGACGGCGGAATCTACGCAGACACTGCGGCAATCGCGCGAGCGTCCGGAGCCAACGTACTGGTCGCTGGCACGGGGGTTTTTACAGCGCTGGACGCAAGCCGAGCGATTGAGGAGTTGCGAGGTGCATGAACTCGACATCTTCTGCCGTACGACGAAGGGCACTTGTCCGGAAAAGGTTTGCGCAGGAGTGCTTGCAACAAGATTTCGAAAAGGGAGCGGCATGAAGCGCGCTTGTGGCGGGATACCGACGTTAGTTTTGTGGGTGTGGGCTGTCGTACTAGTGATCATCTCGGGCGGTCGCGTTGTACACGCACAAAGCGGGACGGGCTCTGCGACCGGATCGGCGTTGCAAGTAATTATCACCGAGCGGGCCGTACGGCACATCGAAGAACGGCATTGGCCGGATAGCCCGGCCCAGGGTGCGGGAAAGTTTAACCAGGGGATCACCGAGGATTCCCTTAAAGAGCTTATCAGGGAGGCGGTGGCTAACGGACGCGCACGGCCAAACACGAACGGGCGACCCGGTCAGATTTTCGAGTATGACTTCGGTCGCCCTATCGGTACCACGATCAACGGCGGACCGGCCAGCAGGCTCAGAGTGGTTGTCAGCCCACGCAATCAGGTCATCACCGCATTTCCCTTCTAATCCCGAAAGAATCTGCAGAATCTGCTGATGAAACTTTAAATATGCGCCTCGATTACAGGCTTTCAGAGGAATGGGACGAAACGGATTTGTCGACTGTGGAGGAGACAGATCTCCGTTACTCTGCCGCCTCTGGCGACATCGTTCTCCAAACTGACCAGACCGACTTAAGTGCGAATTGGGGATGGATTCCTTTGATCGATTTTGCGCTGGCCTTGCGGGAGATCGCCGAGGCACTTGCCTCGGCGGAGGCATGCGAAACTTTCGAGTTTACGGAATCGGATGCCACGCTGGAGTTTGAACGGCAGGGCCAGGACGTCGCAATCTCGGGAAGTTACGCTCCGGGAGAACTCATTGTCGTGCCGCTGCCGGTATTTCGAGAACAGGTCAGAGAATTCGCCCGGCGCCTGGACGCAGAATTACTAGCGAAGCATCCGGAGTTGAGCAAGAACCCGGCATACCGGGAGTTCCAACTTTCCAAGGCCTGAGCCTGCATCGCTCAGAAATCTTTAGAGATTTTTGAGCGATGCAGGCTATGGCAGCGGAATCTCCGGCTACACCGGGAAATTCCGCTGCTTTCTAGCCCGCAATGAGCTCGTCGCTTCGGCTTAGGCGTGATTTTTGCGGGCTAGCCGAACGTCGAGCCGTTTAAGCTCCAGAACTTTGCGTTGACGTCGACCAATACAATATAAATCCTGTCCGGTTTGATCGCGCAACTCCGTGCAATCAGGTCGGTGATTGCCGCGCACAGAGAATTCCGTTTCGAGTCCGGGATCCCTATGCTTCGCAGCTCGACAAAAGCTGTCGGACTCTCGTCCCCGGCGAAATTGATGCGTACCGCCGGAACCAGGCTAACCATCACATAGCTCTGAGGCTTGCCCAACTCCGACGCCACAATCTCCAAAGCCGCATCCAAGAGTTCGGTTTGCTGATCGTCAGGGAGCGCCCGGTTGGTTTGAATTGATAGGCAAGGCATACGAGCAAACTAAGCTAAAGATTGCCGATTAAACTGGATAGACAAATCGCCGGGATTCCTGCGGAACAGGTCACAAAGTAGCATAGGCATCCTGCCTGTGTTTGAGTTCGGGGTTCGGAGTTTCGAGTTCGGGGTTTGCGGTTCGGAGTTCAAAGTAC
>Ga0213872_10000552_pt1 | contig 29038 bp, 24 predicted proteins | sample VelepicomBERX_R2_FD_160071 | JGI IMG/M metagenome (GOLD analysis project Ga0213872, IMG submission 160071) | Rhizosphere microbial communities from Vellozia epidendroides in rupestrian grasslands, the National Park of Serra do Cipo, Brazil - RX_R2 | ecosystem: Host-associated > Plants > Roots >...
CTGGCGCTGATTCGTGAAGCCGGCATTGAACCGCAGGTGATCGAGTACCTGAAAACCCCGCCGTCGCGCGCAACGCTGAAGAGCTTGATAGCCCAAGCCGGCCTGAGCGTGCGCGCGGCGATGCGCGCCAAGGAAGATATCTATAAGGAGCTTGGATTGGATAATCCGGCCTTGAGCGACGACGCCTTGTTCGACGCCATGCTGGCGCATCCCATCCTGATCAATCGCCCGTTCGTGGTGACGCCGCGTGGTGTGCGCCTGTGCCGGCCGACCGTGGAAGTGGTGCGTGAAATCCTGTAGATGAGCCAATCCATTTCCGGCGTTCAATACATTTTCTCCGTCGAGAATGCCCGCGTTGTATTTTCTTGAAGTTGCCTATCCCGTCGCCTATAGTGCTTGACGCGCCTTGTTTATTTGTCAAAAGTAAGAGCGTTTAATCGACGAGACACGCAACGCGCGTTTCGACTGCCTCCCTCGAAACCGGGGAGCAGATCGAGCCTACAGCAAGCTAATCCATGCCGCCCGTACCGGACAGCGGCAGGGTTGTTTTTTGCCATCTGTTCCGGTCTATGATCACTGGGAGAAATCGCATGAAAGCAATCGCCGTTTTGTCATCAAGCCTGTTGGCTTTCGCATTGGCTCTTGCGCCGCTCGCGCAAGCCGACGACAGCAATTACAAGCCGGGAACAGTGTGGGAAATTTCACACGTCAAGACTGAGCCAGGCCAGTTCGAGGCCTATCTCGATTTCCTCGATACGCAATGGAAGAAGATCCAGGAATTCGCGAAGAAGAGCGGGGTGGTGGTGTCCTATCACGTATGGGCAGTCAACGATGCGCGTGAAGGGGAGCCCGACCTGATTTTGGGTATCGAGTACAAGGACTATTTGTCCAACGCCGATCGCATGGCATTCCAGGAAAAAGTGCACCAGATGATGGCGGCCGATTCGCATAAGTTGGATGCGCAATCGGGCGAGCGCAAGGTACTGCGCAAGCTGGCCGGCAGTGTGGAGCTGCAGGAACTCCAGCTGAAGTGAATCCCCAGAGACGGATTGGCATGTTGCAGCGGCGTGGTATGCTGGCCGCAACATGCCGACCCGACGCGCGAAGACACCCCATGCGAGCAGATTGAGGGCCGTTATTCTTGCGGCTTTGCAGTGTTGTTTTCTGGCTTTCTGCTGTGTTCGGGTGGCTGCTGCCGAAATGCCGGGAGGGCGGGGAGAACGCGTGGAAGCATTGAAAGTCGAAGTTGGCCAGTCCGCGCGCAATTATTTGCTCTATGTGCCGGCGGGCCTGCAGCCGGGCGCCGCCTTGCTGATTGCTTTTCATCCTTCGCGGTCGAACGCGGACGAGATGCGCCAGATAAGCGGCGCCGTGCTGGAACGTCTGGCCCGCGACCGTGGCTTTGCGATTGCCTATCCCGAAGGTTATGAAGAGCATTTTAATGATTGCCGCAAAGTCGCGTCGTACAGCGCCCGCACGCAAAACATCGACGATGTCGGCTTTACCCGCGCCATCGTTGCCGACGTGGTGAAACGCGCGGACGTCAATCCGGATCGAGTCTACATACTGGGGTTTTCCAACGGCGCCCACATGGCGTTCCGGCTGGCGATGGAAGCGCCGGACCTGGTTGCCGGCGTGATCGCCATCGCCGCGAATCTTCCGACCGCGGAAAACACCGTTTGCCGTTTCGCCGAAGGCCGCGCCGTGCCGGTCGTTTTCATCAATGGCACCAAGGATCCCATCAACCCCTACGAAGGCGGCGATGTCACAATTTTCGGCTCCGATGACCGCGGCAATGTTTTATCGGCGGTGCAGAGCGCGCAGCTGTTGGCCGAGCGCTACGGTTTGCACGAACTGCAGCAAATGCGCCCGCCGCTGGAAGTGAGAGACTTGCTTGCCCGTTGGCGCGATTGGGGTAGACCGGACAAACCGCAAGCGAGGGTAAGGCTGATCACGATAGAGGAGGGCGGCCACACTATTCCGCAAGCCAAGTTCGACTTTCCGGCGCGTCTGCGTCTTGGAAAGACCTTTCGGTCCGATGTGCCCTTGGAGTCTGCGTTTGATGCCATCGGTCTTCCCGGCCGATAGCGGCTGCGCTTTCATTGTCTTTTTGAAAACACTCTGCGCGCATTGCGCCGTAGTATGTTTCGCGATCTGTTGGCGCAGATTGAGCAATACCACCTAACGTGATATGCTCCCGTCCCAGGTAGTGCTAAGAAGCTCTAACAAAATGCGCCTGGCGTTGTAGCGCCTGGCCAGCCACATTTCGTTAGAGCTTCTAAATGTAAGAAAGCCCTTCCCCACAACTTGATGTGCAATCCGCTAACCGGTCAGGCCGTGTCGCGGAAGGTTGAACAACCCGCTAATCTCGCGAAGCGCGAAGAAAGGTGAGCAAAAATGATGCGGCAATACCTCTCCAACTCTTATCTGTTTGGAGGCAACGCTCCGTACGTTGAAGAACTGTACGAAGCGTATCTGGAAAATCCCGGTTCTGCGCCCGATAACTGGCGCGCGTATTTCGATGCCATGCAGCACGTGCCTGCGGTCGACGGTTCCACCCGTCCCGACGTGGCCCACGCTCCGGTCGTCGCTTCCTTTGCGGAGCGCGCCAAGCAAGGCCCGATCCGCACCGTCTCGGCTTCGGCCGACGCCGAAATGGGACGCAAGCGCGTCGCCGCGACCCAACTGATCTACGGCTACCGCTTCCTCGGCACGCGCTGGGCCAATCTGGACCCGCTGCAACGCCAGGAACGCCCCAGCATTCCCGAACTCGATCCCGCCACGTACGGCTTCACCGACGCCGACATGGACATCGTGTTCAACATCAGCAACACCTACTTCGGCACGGAAACGGCCAGCCTGCGTGACTTGCTCAACGCGCTGCGCGACACGTATTGCCGCTCGATCGGCGCCGAATTCATGTACATCAGCGAGCCTGCGCAAAAGCGCTGGCTGCAGGAACGCCTGGAATCGATCCGCTCGACGCCGAATTTCGGCGTGGAAAAGAAAAAGCACATCCTCGACCGCCTGACGGCCGCAGAAGGTCTTGAACGCTACCTGCATACCAAGTACGTCGGCCAGAAGCGCTTCTCGCTCGAAGGCAGCGAAAGCTTCATCGCTGCGCTCGATGAAACCATCCAGCGCGCCGGTGAAAAGGGTGTGCAGGAAATCGTCATCGGCATGGCCCACCGCGGCCGTTTGAACGTGCTGGTCAATATCCTCGGCAAGACGCCGCAGGAATTGTTTTCGGAATTCGAAGGCAAGCATGCCGACGACTTGCCGGCCGGCGACGTCAAGTACCATCAGGGCTTTTCGTCCGACATCACGACGCCCGGCGGCCCGGTCCACCTGTCGCTCGCGTTCAACCCTTCGCACCTGGAAATCGTCAACCCGGTGGTGGAAGGTTCGGTCAAGGCGCGTATGGAGCGCCGCGGCGACAAGGACGGTTCGCAAGTGCTGCCTATCCTGGTGCACGGCGACGCCGCGTTTGCCGGCCAGGGCGTGGTCATGGAGACCCTGAACCTGGCGCAGACGCGCGGCTACGGCACGGGCGGCACGGTCCATATCATCATCAACAACCAGATCGGCTTCACCACGTCCGACCCGCGCGATTCGCGCTCGACGCTGTACTGCTCCGACGTGGTCAAGATGATCGAAGCACCGGTTCTGCACGTCAACGGCGACGACCCCGAAGCCGTGGTGCTGGCGACCCAGATCGCGCTCGACTTCCGCATGGAGTTCAAGAAGGACATCGTCGTCGACGTGATCTGCTACCGCAAGCTCGGCCACAATGAACAGGACACGCCGTCGCTGACCCAGCCGCTGATGTACAAGCGCATCGCCCAGCACCCGGGTACGCGCAAGCTGTACGCTGACAAGCTGATCACCCAAGGCATGCTGCCGGCCGACGGCGGCGACGCCATGGTCAAGGAATTCCGCGATGCGATGGATGTGGGCAAGCATACGCACGACCCGGTCATTTCGAACTTCAAGAGCAAGTACGCGGTGGATTGGGTGCCTTTCCTCAACCGCAAGTGGACCGATGCTGCCGATACGGCCGTGCCGCTGGCCGAGTTGAAGCGCCTGGCTTCGCGCATCACCACGATTCCCGACAACTTCAAGCTGCACGCACTGGTCGAGAAAGTGATCGCCGACCGCGCCGCCATGGGCCGCGGCGAAGCCAACCTCGACTGGGGCATGGGTGAGCACCTGGCTTACGCCTCGCTGGTGTCGTCCGGCTATGCGGTACGCCTGACCGGCCAGGACGCCGGCCGCGGCACCTTCGTGCACCGCCATGCGGTGTTGCACGACCAGAACCGCGAGCGTTGGGATGCCGGTTCCTATGTGCCGCTGCAAAACGTCTCGGACAGCCAGTCGCCGTTCACGGTGATCGACTCGGTCCTGTCGGAAGAAGCCGTGCTCGGCTTCGAATACGGGTTCTCGACCGCCGAACCGAATGCGCTGACGATCTGGGAAGCGCAGTTCGGCGACTTCGTCAACGGCGCCCAGGTCGTGATCGACCAATTCATCAGCTCCGGCGAAGTGAAGTGGGGCCGCGCCTCGGGTCTGGTCATGATGCTGCCGCATGGCTATGAAGGCCAGGGTCCGGAGCACTCGTCGGCCCGTCTCGAGCGCTTCCTGCAACTGTGCGCCGACAACAACATGCAAGTGGTGCAGCCGACCTCGGCCGCGCAGATTTTCCACTTGCTGCGCCGCCAGATGATCCGCCTGTTCCGCAAGCCGCTGGTCATCATGACGCCGAAGTCGCTGCTGCGTAACAAGGACGCCGGCTCGCCGCTGTCCGATCTCGCCAAGGGCCAGTTCCAGACCGTGATCGGCGAAGTGGACGAGAAGATCGATCCGAAGAAGGTCAAGCGCGTGATCGCCTGCTCCGGCAAGGTGTACTACGACCTGGTCAATGCCCGCAAGGAGCGCGCGCAGACCGATACGGCCATCGTCCGTATCGAGCAGCTGTATCCGTTCCCGCACAAGGCGCTGACTGCCGAGCTCAAGAAATTCCCGAATTTCGCCGAACTCGTGTGGGCCCAGGACGAACCGCAAAACCAGGGTGCCTGGTTCCAGATCCAGCACAACATCTTCGAAAGCCTGGAAGAAGGCCACAAGCTCGCCTACGCCGGCCGTCCGGCCAGCGCCTCGCCTGCGGTCGGCTACTACGACAAGCACTATGCGCAGCAGAAGGCATTGATCGACGCGGCGTTTTCCAAGATCAAGGGTTTTGTCCTCACCAAATAATGAATGAGTCGCGCGCCACCGCTTATGCGGCGGTGCGCGCGCGATGCACCAAATACGGAGAATTACATGGCAATTATTGAAGTCAAAGTTCCGCAGCTGTCGGAATCGGTCGCAGAAGCCACCCTGCTGCAATGGCACAAGAAAGTCGGCGAAGCGGTAGCGCGCGACGAAAACCTGATCGACGTCGAAACCGACAAGGTCGTGCTGGAACTGCCGGCGCCCGACACCGGCGTCATCACCCAGATCGTCAAGGGCGACGGCAGCACTGTCGTGGCCGGCGAAGTGATCGCTCTGCTCGACACGGATGCCAAGGCTGGCGTTGCTGCTGCCCCGGCCGCCGCCGCGCCTGCCGCTGTCGCTGCTGCTCCAGTCGCTGCCGCTGCTCCGGCTGCCAAGTCCGCCGCCGGTGTTGCCATGCCCGCGGCCGCCAAGATCATGGCCGACAACAACCTGTCGGCTGGCGACGTGTCCGGCACCGGCAAGGACGGCCGCGTAACCAAGGGCGACGTGCTGAACGCGCTGGACGGCAAGAAGGCCGCTCCGGCCGCTGCTCCTGTATCTGCACCCGCTCCGGTAGCCGCCAAACCGGCATTGCAGCAGGTAAACGCGCCGGTCGAAATCGACCTCGGCGACCGTCCGGAAGAACGCGTGCCGATGAGCCGTCTGCGCGCCCGCATCGCCGAGCGCCTGGTGCAGTCGCAATCGACCAACGCCATCCTGACCACCTTCAACGAAGTCAACATGAAGCCGGTCATGGACCTGCGCAACAAGTACAAGGACAAGTTCGAGAAGGAACACGGCGTCAAGCTCGGCTTCATGTCCTTCTTCGTCAAGGCTGCCGTCGCGGCGCTGAAGAAGTACCCGATCATCAACGCCTCGGTCGACGGCAACGACATCGTTTATCACGGCTACTTCGACATCGGTATCGCCGTCGGTTCGCCGCGCGGCCTGGTGGTGCCCATCCTGCGCAACGCCGACCAGATGAGCATCGCCGACATCGAGAAGAAGATCGGTGAATTCGGCGCCAAGGCCAAGGACGGCAAGCTGACGCTGGAAGACCTGACCGGCGGCACCTTCTCGATCTCCAACGGCGGCACCTTCGGCTCCATGTTGTCGACGCCTATCATCAACCCGCCGCAATCGGCCATCCTCGGCGTGCACGCCACCAAGGACCGCGCCGTGGTGGAAAACGGCGAGATCGTGATCCGCCCGATGAACTACCTGGCCATGTCGTACGACCACCGCATCATCGACGGCCGCGAAGCCGTGCTGGGCCTGGTGGCGATGAAGGAAGCGCTGGAAGATCCGGCGCGCCTGCTGCTGGATCTGTAATTTTCCGTGTGGGGGAAGGGCGCTCAGGCGTCGTCGGGTCGCGATTACCCTCTCTCCCGGCCTCTCTCCCGCTTGCGGGAGAGAGGGGTGAAATGTCTGCGATTAATTAAGTGGGATAACCATGTCTAAAAATTTTGATGTCGTCGTCATCGGCGGCGGCCCCGGCGGCTATATCGCCGCCATTCGCGCTGCGCAACTCGGCTTTTCCACCGCTTGTATCGACGAATGGAAGAACGGCAAGGGCGGCCCGGCGCCGGGCGGCACCTGCACCAACGTCGGCTGCATCCCGTCCAAGGCCTTGCTGCAATCGTCCGAGCATTACGAGCACGCCGGCCATGCGTTTGCCGAGCATGGTATCGAAGTCAAGGGCCTGGGCCTGAAGCTCGAGCAGATGCTGGCGCGCAAGGACACCATCGTCAAGCAGAACAACGACGGCATTCTTTATCTGTTCAAGAAGAACAAGGTAACCTTCTTCCATGGCCGCGGCTCGTTCGTAAAAGCCGAAGGCGGCGCCTATGAAATCAAGGTGGCCGGCGCGGCTGAAGAAAGCATTACCGCCAAGCACGTCGTGATCGCCACGGGCTCCAATGCACGTGCCTTGCCGGGCGCGGAATTCGACGAGAAGCTGATCCTGTCGAACGCCGGCGCGCTCGAAATCGGCGCCGTGCCGAAGAAGTTGGGCGTGATCGGCGCCGGCGTGATCGGTCTGGAAATGGGCAGCGTATGGCGCCGTCTTGGTGCCGAAGTGACCGTGCTTGAAGCCTTGCCGACCTTCCTCGGCGCGGTCGACGAGCAGATCGCCAAGGAAGCGCACAAGCTGTTCACCAAGCAGGGCCTGGCGATCAATCTGGGCGTCAAGATCGGCGCCATCACAACCGCCAAGAACAACGTCACGGTCGAATACACCGACTCCAAGGGCGCTGAACAGAAGGGCACGTTCGACCGCCTGATCGTCTCGATCGGCCGCGTGCCGAACACCATCGGCCTGAACGGCGAGGCAGTCGGCCTCAAGCTCGACGAGCGCGGCTTCGTGGCCGTCGACGGCGACTGCAAGACCAACTTGCCGAACGTGTGGGCAGTGGGCGACGTCGTGCGCGGCCCCATGCTGGCGCACAAGGCCGAAGAAGAAGGTGTGGCCGTGGCCGAACGCATTGCCGGCCAGCACGGGCACGTCAACTTCAACACGATTCCCTGGGTGATCTACACCTCGCCGGAAATCGCCTGGGTCGGCAAGACCGAGCAGCAATTGAAGGCCGAAGGCATCGCCTACAAGGCCGGCACCTTCCCCTTCATGGCCAACGGCCGCGCCCGTGCGCTTGGTGACACCTCGGGCATGGTGAAATTCCTGGCCGACGCCAAGAGCGACGAAATCCTCGGCGTCCACATCGTCGGCCCGGTCGCTTCGGAATTGATCTCGGAAGCCGTGGTTGCCATGGAGTTCCGTGCCTCGTCCGAAGACATCGCCCGCATCTGCCACGCCCACCCGTCCTTGTCGGAAGCGACCAAGGAAGCGGCGCTGGCAGTCGACAAGCGTTCGTTGAACTTCTAAGAATGATGGGACGGAAAGGCGCAGCGTATTCCGTCCACCGCCGCACATCCCCTCGCCCGCTTGCGGGAGAGGGGCAGGGGAGAGGGTGTTCGCCAAGACAGCCGGCCTGGCAAGCATCTTCTCCCCCTCCCCTCTCCCGCAAGCGGGAGATGGGCGATCGATCTGCGTCTTTTCGATTTGACCGGCATAACAGTATTTATGCGCTACCCATTCGGTAGCCGGCCGGCTCAGTGAACGTCGAAGAATTCTACCAACAAGCCCTGACCCAGCGCGGCTACAGCTCCGACACCGCCCAGCGCGCTGCCGTCACGCGCCTGCAGCAATGCTACGAAGAATGGGTGGAGTACAAGGCGCGCCGTTCGACCACCTTGCGCCGCATGGTGATTCGCCCCGAGCCGCCGCGCGGCGTCTACATGTGGGGTGGGGTAGGGCGCGGCAAGTCCTTCCTGATGGACAGCTTCTACTCTGTGGTGCCGGTGGTGCGCAAGACGCGCCTGCATTTCCACGAATTCATGCGCGGCGTGCATCGCCAGCTCGACGAGCTCAAGGGCGTAGCCGACCCGCTCGACGAAGTGGCGCGCCGCGTGGCGCAGAAATACCGCTTGATCTGCTTCGACGAATTCCACGTCTCGGACGTCGCCGATGCCATGATCCTGTACAACCTGCTGAAGGCACTGTTCGAAAACAAGGTGTCCTTCATCATGACCTCGAATTACGAGCCGGACACGCTTTACCCGGACGGCTTGCATCGCGACCGCCTGCTGCCGACCATCGCCTTGCTCAAGGAAAAGCTCGACGTGCTCAACGTCGATGCCGGCACCGACTATCGCAAGCGCACGCTGCAACAGGTGGTGGCCTATCACACGCCATTCAGCGCCCAGGCCGACGAGGCCTTGCGCCGGGCCTTTGCGAGCGTGGCAGAGACCGCTGATCAAGACCCGCACATTCATATCGAAGCGCGCGAAATCAAGGCGTTGCGCCGCGCCGGCGGTGTGATCTGGTTCGATTTCGCCACCTTGTGCGGCGGCCCGCGCTCGCAAAACGACTACCTGGAAATCGCCAGCCGCTTTCATACCGTCATCTTGTCGAACGTGCCGCGCATGTCCGTGGCGATGTCGTCCGAGGCGCGCCGTTTCACCTGGCTGATCGACGTGTTGTACGATCACAAGGTCAAGTTGCTGATGTCGGCTGAGGTGGAAGCCGATCAGTTATATACCGAAGGCGTGCTGGCCAACGAGTTCCATCGCACGGTTTCGCGTATCATCGAGATGCAGTCGGCCGAATACATGGAGTCTGAGCGGCGCGAAGTGGCGGAAGCGATTGCTTAACTGATGAATCGAGAACGAATGAACCCAAGGCAATTGAACCGGTATAGCTTGCGTGCAGTGGCAATTGCCGCACTGTTGCTGACGGCGGCGCATTCGGCTGCTCAGGAAGCGGCCAAAACACCGGACGAGCTGAGCGCGCGTTATCCCAGCGGTTCGATCCAGTCGGTCGACACCGCGAATCGCGCCTTGGCCGAGGTCGACAAGTTGAGGTCGGCACTCGATCAAAAATTTGCCACGGAGCAGCACGAATGCTACTCCAGGTTTTTCGCGACTTCCTGTGTCGATGCTGCCAAGGAAAAGCATCGCCTGGCTTTGGCGCAGATCCGCAAGATAGAAGTCGAAGCCGATACCTTCAATCGCAGCGCGCGCGTATTGGAAAGGGACCAGCATCTGGCCGAAAGACGCGCCAAGGATGCCGGCAATCCGCCCAAGCCGATTGCCGACACGGGGCGGGCGCCGGCGGCGCCCGTTGCCCATCCCGAGGGCGACCGTGTTGCCGAGCACGAAGCGAAGCTGAAGCAGCAGCAAGCAGAGCAGCAGCAGGACGCACAAAAGCGTGCCGACAACGTGGCGGCCTACGAGAAGAAGGTGCAGGACGCGGAAGCGCGCCAGCGTGATGTCGCCGCCAAGAAGGCGGAAAAGGCCAAGGAAGCTGCGGACAAGGCGGCGAAAGCGGCTGCGGCTTCAGACGCAACGGCTGCGCCCGCATCCGCCGCCGCTCCTGCGTCCAAACCCTGAGTCCTTAGTGTTCCGGCCGGCGTTCAGACCGCCGGCTATATTTTCTGGACCGTATAGTCCCGGACTTCTTCGGGCGGCTTCACCAGCTTGATGATGGCGAGCGTGCAGTTGTCCGCCACCGAACCGAAGGCGCGCTCACGCGCCTTGGTAATCAGCATTTCCGAGGCCATGCGCGGTGAATTCATGGCCAGTGCCGCACCCAGCTCCATCGGACTGAAATACAGCCACAAACCGTCGGAGCACAGCAGGAAAGCATCGCCTGCTTTCAAGCCGTCATGGCGGTTGATGATGACGAAGGGTTCGTTGCTCGCATGCCCGAGGATATTGACCAGCACGTTCGGCAGGCGCTGCGCCTTGACGTCTTCGCGCGACAGCTTGCCTTCGCGCACCAGCTTGTCGACAAAGGCTTGGTCATTGCTGTGCTCGGCGCAATTGGGGCCGTCGAAACGATACAGGCGCGAATCGCCCACATGTGCCCAGATTGCGCTGCCTTCCGGCGTAATGACCAGGGCAACCATGGTGCTATGCGGCCGCTTGTCCGAAGAAAAGGAATTCAGGTTGATCAGCGTATGCGCTTCACGGCCTATCGTTTCCAGCATCCCCTCCACGGTATCGGTCAGCGGCGAAAACCGTTCAAAGTTTTGCTGCGCGGTACGCACTACCTGCTCGGCTGCCAGCGTGCCCTGGGTGGACCCGCCCATGCCATCGGACAGGACTGCCATCATGTAGCCGGGGGCCTTGGGCGCCACGAAGAGCGCCGCTCTATCCTGTTGTTCGCTGCGGTCGCCGATGTGCGCTCCGGTGCCGGCTTCGATCTTGTATTGGCTCATTTGTTTGAGTACGATGAACTGGTCGAAACGACGGGGTCTATGGGCGGGTAAGCGAACCCGAAAGCTACCTAACGCGGATTATTGCCGATTACGGCGTCTAAACGCGAGTAGATTGTAAGAGATTTTAAGCATATGTTTTGTTCCGGCAACACTGGCCTGGGTTGCAAATATATTCAGTCCACTGCTTTGGACTTATGCCACAATACAAACATGAATTCCCCCGAAGAAATAAAGCGGCGCATTGTCGAACTGGAAGTCGAGCACCGCGATCTGGACGCGGTTATCGATACCCTGGCGCGCGATTCGCGGCACGAAGAGTTACAATTGCGGCGCCTCAAGAAACGCAAGTTGCAGCTTAAAGACCATATCATGCTGCTGAAAATGCAGCTCGTTCCGGATATTCCCGCTTGAAATTCCTGCGGCGCGAGGCAGTCGGGCCGATTCCGTCTCCTTGTTCGCTGCGCCATTTGATTTTCCCGTTTTATTTTGACCGAAGAACTTGCAGCCACGCCGCCGGGGCATGAAGATGACGTCGCGAAGCTGTTTTGCGCCGACGGTTCGTTGAGCCAAGCCGTTGCCGGTTTCAATCCGCGCCAATCGCAAACAGAAATGGCCAAGGCGATTGCCCATGCGATCGATGCCAGGGAAACGCTGGTGGCCGAGGCCGGTACAGGCACCGGCAAAACCTTCGCTTACCTGGTTCCGGCCCTGTTATGGGGCGGCAAGGTCATTGTGTCGACCGGCACCAAGAATCTGCAAGACCAGCTGTTCCTGCGCGACATTCCTACCGTGCGCAAGGCGCTCAATGTGCCGGTTTCGGTGGCGCTGCTGAAAGGACGGGCTAACTACGTCTGCCACTTCCATCTGGAGCGCACGCAGCAGAACGGCCGCCTGACCTCGCGCGACGACGTCGGTTACCTGCGCGAGATTGCGCGCTTCATCAAGACCACCTCGACCGGCGACAAGGCCGAACTGGCTAAAGTCCCTGAAACTGCGCTGATATGGAACCTGGTGACCTCGACCCGGGATACCTGCCTGGGCGCCGAATGCCAGTACTATCAGGATTGTTTCGTCATGAAGGCGCGCAAGGAAGCGCAGCAGGCCGACGTGGTGGTGGTCAATCATCACCTGTTCTTTGCCGACGTCGCTTTGAAGGATACTGGTGTGGCCGAATTGCTGCCCTCGGCCAACACGGTCATCTTCGACGAGGCGCACCAGTTGCCGGAAACCGCCACCCTGTTCTTCGGTGAAACGGTGTCCACTTCGATGGTGCTGGAACTATGCCGCGACGTCCAGGCCGAAGGCCTGGCCCATGCGCGCGACGGCGCCGACTGGGCCAAGGTGGCCGGCAGCGTCGACCGCGCGGCACGCGACCTGCGCCTGACTTTTCCGCAGGACGTGGTGCGGCTGGCGATCAACCAGATCGCCGCATCCAGCCCTTTCTTTCCGGCGCTGGAAAACCTCAAGGAAAAATTGCGCGACATGATCGCGGTGCTGGAGAAGCAGGCCGAACGCGCCGAAACAATCGAACAATGCCGTGTGCGCGCCATCGAGATGGAGGCGCTGCTGGAACGCTGGCGCGCTGCCGAAGCGCCCATCGACGTGGCCAGCGAAGATCAGGGACAGGTGCTGTGGGTCGAAGCGTTTTCCTCTTCGCTGCAACTGCATCGCACGCCATTGTCGATTGCACCCATCTTCAACAAGCAGCGCGAAGGCGCCGCGCGCGCCTGGATCTTCACCTCGGCCACGCTGGCGGTGAAGAACGACTTCCAGCACTACACGGCGCAAATGGGTTTGAACGACGCGCTCACCTGTTCATGGCCCAGCCCCTTCGACTACGACAAGCAAGCCTTGCTGTATGTCCCGCAAAACCTGCCGCAGCCTAATTCGCCGGACTACACGGACGCGGTGATCGATGCCGCCCTGCCCATGATAGAGGCATCCGGCGGCCGCTGCTTCTTCCTGTGCACCACGCTGCGTGCCGTCAACCGTGCGGCCGAACGTTTGCGTGAGGAATTCGCGGCACGCGGACTCGGCTATCCCTTGATGGTGCAGGGCGAGGCCGGGCGTACCGAATTGCTGGACCGTTTCCGCGCCGCCGGCAACGCCGTGCTGATCGGCAGCCAGAGCTTTTGGGAAGGCGTGGACGTGCGCGGCGACGCGCTCTCGCTGGTCATCATCGACAAGCTGCCGTTTGCGCCGCCCGACGATCCGGTGCTGGCGGCGCGTATCGAAGCCATGGAACGGCGTGGTTTGAACGGTTTCATGCACCATCAACTGCCGGAAGCCATCATCAACCTCAAGCAGGGCGCCGGCCGCCTGATCCGCGACGAAACCGATCGCGGCGTGCTGATGATTTGCGACCCGCGCCTGATTTCCAAGCCTTACGGCCGGCGCATCTGGCAAAGCCTGCCGCCGTTCAGGCGCACGCGGGAGTTGGATGTGGCCAAGGCGTTTTTTCAGTCTCTGGAATTAGCGAATCTTCCCGATATCCCACTTCATACGTCGATGGAGGAGGGGGATGGGGAAGCTCAAGACTAGTCGATTTGTTGGGGTGGCGATAGTTAGTCGCGATGCTCGAATGCGGGTTGCTTCCCACGCGATGCGCTTTTCTTCCCCTCGTCGTCCTCGCGTAGGCGGGAACCAGGTTGCTTTTAACGTAGTGAACTACAACCTGGACCCCCGCCTACGCGGGGGCGACGAGGCTTTGAGAGCGGTGGATGTAGCTGGCGATCGTTATGCTCGCACGTACCCTCGGACTTACCTTGCATGCGCGGACGGGAAGTGCAATTTCAGTCCTGCGGCCGAATCACAATCTTGCCCGTCACCTTGCGCGCCGCCATGTCGTTGAGCGCGGCCGGCGTATCGGCCAGCTTGTAGCGGCCGGAAATGTGCGGCTTGATCTTGCCCTCGGCCAGCCAGCCCATCAATTCGCGCATGGCGGCCAGGTTGGCCTTCGGCTCGCGCCGCACGAATTCGCCCCAAAATACGCCAACCAGCGACGCGCCTTTCAACAAGGTCAAATTGAGCGGCAGTTTCGGAATCTCGCCATTGGCAAAGCCGATCACCAGGTAGCGTCCGCGCCAGGCAATCGAACGGAAAGCCGGTTCGGCATAGCTGCCGCCGACCGGATCGTAGATCACGTCCGGCCCCTTGCCGTCGGTTGCCGCCTTGACGGCCTCGCGCAAATCCTGCGTTGTGTAGTTGATGAGTACGTCGGCGCCGTGCTGTTTGCACACTGCCAGTTTTTCATCGGAAGAGGCCGCTGCAATGACGCGCGCGCCGAGCGCCTTGCCGATCTCGATGGCTGCCAGCCCGACGCCGCCGGCAGCGCCCAGCACCAGCATGGTTTCTCCAGCCTTCAATTGCGCGCGATCGGCGATCGCATGGTGCGAAGTGCCGTAAGTCAGTGTGATGGAAGCGGCGGTATCGAAATCCATGCCGGGCGGTATGGGCATCACAGTCGCTGCCGGCACGGCGATCTGCTGCGCAAACGCACCTTGTCCGGCAAAAGCGATCACCTTGTCGCCGGCTTTGACGTTGCTGACGCCTTCGCCCACGGCGCGCACCACACCGGCCAATTCGCTGCCGGGTGTGAACGGCAGCTCGGGCTTGAACTGGTATTTGTTCTGGATGATCAACACATCGGGAAAGTTGACGCCCGCGGCTTGCACGTCAATGGCGACTTGTCCCGGCCCGGCGACGACTTCGGGCAATTCATCGACCACCAGCGTGTCCGGTAATCCCCATGCTTTGCAAACGATGGCTTTCATTTTTGTCTCCGCGAGTTTTTGAAATAGAACGATCGTTTTATTTTACGACGCTGCCGCGAAATTGTCGAATTGCCCATCAAAGACACTGAATAAGGCCGGACGATTTGATATTGGTCGATATGGCATCAGGTAAAATCGCACTATGCGCATTCTTATCAGTAACGACGACGGTTATCTTGCCCCAGGCCTGGTCGCATTGGCCGACGCCTTGGCGGCAATCGCCGACATCACCGTCATCGCCCCGGACAGCAATCGCTCCGGCTCTTCCAATTCCCTGACGCTGGACCGTCCGCTGTCCATGCACAAGGCGCCCAACGGCTTTTATTTCGTTAATGGTACGCCTTCCGATTGCGTGCATCTTGCGCTGACCGGCATGCTGGCGGAAAAGCCAGACCTGGTGGTGTCCGGCATCAATCAGGGCCAGAACATGGGCGAGGACACGCTGTACTCGGGCACGGTCGCTGCTGCCACCGAGGGCTATTTGTTCGGCATCCCTGCCATGGCTTTTTCCCAGGTCGAACACGGTTGGGCGCATCTTGATGCGGCGGCGCGTATCGCGCGCGACATGGTGGAGCGCCGCTTCGACAGCATGCCCAAGCCTTTCCTGTTCAACGTCAATATCCCGAACCGCCCGTACGCGGAACTGGGCAAGGTGGCCGCTACCCGCCTGGGCAAGCGCCATGTCTCGGAACCGGTCATCAAGACGCAGGACCCGCATGGACGCGAAATCTATTGGGTCGGCCCGACCGGCGCCGCCAAGGATGCCGGTGAGGGTACGGATTTTTACGCCGCCCGCCAGGGTTGGGTGTCGGTGACGCCTCTACAGGTCGATTTGACCCATGCCACCCAATTGGCCACGCTCAAGGAAGCCCTGGCATGAGCGACAAGAGCAAACGCTTTCCTTTGCCGCTGTCGGCCGTGGTCGATCCTGCGGCGCGCAAGGAACAGCCTAAAGTCCTGGTGCGCCCGCAAACGGCAACGCAGAATGCGGCACGCCACGTCGAAGGGCAGGCGCGCAAGCCTGGACTGGCGCCACGGCACAGTCCGCAAAATGGCGCCAATGGGCAGCAGTTAGTTCAGGCCGGCGCATTGAAGATCACGCCGGTGCCGGACCGGCAGGCGCCCATGGTGTCCGACGCCGTGCGTCATGCCATGGTTGCGCGCGTGGCAAATCAGGGCGTGCGCGACGAAAAAGTGTTGCATGCCATGCGTGTGGTGCCGCGCCATTTGTTTGTCGAGCCCGGCTTGTCCAGCCAGGCCTATGTCGATGCGTCGCTGCCTATCGGTTTCCACCAGACTATTTCACAGCCGTATATCGTGGCGCGCATGATCGAGGTCATGCGTGCAAATGCCAATGGCGGCGTGCTGAAGAGCGTACTCGAGATCGGTACCGGTTGCGGCTATCAGGCGGCTGTGCTGTCGCAGGTGGCGGACGAAGTGTATTCGATCGAACGCATCAAGCCGTTGCATGAATTGGCCAAGTCCAATCTGCGTCCGCTGCGCATCGCCAATATACGCTTGCATTACGGAGATGGTATGCTTGGTCTCCCGCAGGCGGCGCCGTTCGACGGCATCATTCTGGCCGCTGCCGGGATGGAAGTACCGCAATCCCTTTTGGAGCAAATGACGATAGGCGGCCGTCTGGTGGCACCGGTCGGCGCGCGCCATCAGGTATTGCAACTGGTCGAGCGCGTCGGCAAATATGAGTGGACCAGCCAGACGCTGGAAGATTGTCATTTCGTGCCGCTGCGTGCCGGCACCGTTTAAAAGAAATATAGCTGCAACAGGCATGAAAAAAACAAATATTCTCGGTTTGGCTCTGGTTTCGGTATTGCTGGCAGCGTGCAGCACGCAGCACGCGCCCGCGCCCGTGGTCGAACGCAATGCCCAAGGGCAGATGGTCGAAGTGCCGCGCATTCCTTCGGCAGCTGCTGCCGTCGCGCCCAAACCGTCAGTGGAAGAGCACGGTTATTACACCGTGAAAAAAGGCGATACGTTGTCGCGCATCGCGCTCGATTACGGCCAGAATTATCGCGATCTGGTGGCCTGGAACAATCTCGCCAACCCGAACGACATCAAGGTCGACCAAGTGCTGCGCGTGCTGCCGCCGGACGATTCCGGAACCGGTTCGCAGGCTACCGGCGTTGCCATGCCGCCGTCGGGCGAGAGGGTGGCGTTGCCGCCGGCGGGCGGTGCAGCCGCTGCGGTGGCGTCGGCACCGGCAGCAGCGCCGGTGACGGCTGCGCTGAACAAGACCGCGCCGCACGGTGAAAAACGCCCGTATTCCGAAGCGGCTCTGGCCGAATTGCAAAAGCCCGATGCTGCTTCTGTCACCACGCCTGCCGGTGCCCCAGCCATCGCCAGCGCCAGTCCGGCTGCCGTTCCCATCGCCGCACCGAATGCCGTCCCGGTCAAGGCCGCCGAGTCCGGCCTCGCCGATGACGATGCCGTGGTCTGGGCTTGGCCGACCGACGGCAAGCCGTCCGGGCCCTATGAAGATGCGAAGAAGGGTATCGATATTCCCGGAAAAATGGGGCAGCAAGTGATGGCTGCCGCGTCCGGCAAGGTGCTGTATGCGGGCACCATGCGCGGTTACGGCAACCTGGTCATCGTCAAGCATTCGAGCAGCTTGCTGTCCGCTTATGCCCACAACAAGCTTATCCTGGTCAAGGAGGGGCAGGTGGTTGCCAAGGGGCAGGAAATCGCTGAAATGGGTGATTCCGATGCCGATTCCGTCAGGCTGCACTTCGAAGTGCGTCAGCAGGGCAAACCCGTCGATCCGAGCAAATTTCTGCCGACCGTAAAATGATTCGCGATCCTCTTCAACCGATAGACGACGATACGCCGGAGGAATTGGCCGACGATCTGCCGCTCAACGCGGTCGAAGAGATGCAAAATGAATCGGGTGGAATGGACGAAGAAGAGGTGCTTGACGGCGCCGAACCCGGCAGCGTCACAGTGTCGGATAGCGTCGACGAACTCAAGCGCGTGCTCGCGGCGGAACTGTCGACCGACACCACCCAGCATTACCTGAACCAGATCGGCGCGCGCCCGCTGCTGACTGTGGCCGAAGAAGTGCATTTTGCCACGCTGGCCAAGGCCGGCGACTTCACCGCGCGCCAGAAAATGATCGAACACAACCTGCGCCTGGTGGTGTCGATCGCCAAGCATTACATCAACCGCGGCGTGGTGTTGCTCGACCTGATCGAGGAAGGCAACCTTGGTCTGATGCGCGCCATCGACAAGTTCGAACCCGAACGCGGTTTCCGCTTTTCTACGTATGCGACCTGGTGGATACGCCAGAGCATAGAGCGCGCCATTATGAACCAGGCGCGCACGGTGCGCCTGCCGGTGCACATGGTGCGTGAACTGAACCAGATCCTGCGCGCCAAGTATCACCTGGAAGCGCAGCACCATGACGGCAAGGACGCCACGGCAGAAGACATCGCCCACCTGGTGGACCGGCCGCTGGAAGATGTGCAAGATATCCTGGCCTTGTCCGAGCACGCCACCTCGCTCGATGCCCCGCTCGACAACGACCCGCAGGCCAGCCTGATGGATATGCTGCCCGGCGATGCCGACGACGGACCGGACTCGCGCGCCGAACACCACGAAATGTCGTCGCTGGTGCACGACTGGCTGAAAAAGCTGCCGGACAAACAGCGCGTGGTCATCATTCGCCGCTTCGGTCTAGACAACGATGATCCGGCCACGCTCGAGGAGCTGGCTGCCGAAATGAATGTCACGCGTGAGCGCATCCGGCAGATCCAGCAGGAAGCGCTGATCAAACTGAAGCGTGCGCTGATCGCGCGCGGCGTCGGCAGGGACGCCGTACTGTAATATCGCCGTACTGTTTTATCCCCTGGCGGAAAACCCGACCGCCTTTGTTTCATCTGTACCCTTATGCAAGAAAATATCATCACGATTGAATCCCTCGACATGGAGGGGCGTGGCGTCGGCCATCTGCAAAATGAAGACGGCACGCCCGGCAAGGTCGTGTTTGTCGAGGGCGCCTTGCCCGGCGAACGCGTCGGTTTTCAGAGCTTTCGCAAAAAAGCCAAGTGGGAAGCGGCGACGCTGACCGAGGTCTTGCGCGAATCCTCGCTGCGCGTCAAGCCGCGTTGTCCATCCTTCGGTGTCTGCGGCGGCTGCTCCATGCAGCACCTGGAGCCGTCGGCGCAGGTCGCGGCCAAGCAAAGGGTGCTGGAAGACAATCTCAAGCATATCGGCAAGGTCAATGCCGATACCATGATGCGTCCTATTCATGGTCCGACCTGGGGTTACCGCTACCGCGCGCGCATTTCGGTGCGCCACGTGGTCAAGAAGGGCACGGTGCTGGTCGGCTTTCACGAACGCAGATCGTCCTTTGTCGCCGACATGAAAAGCTGCGAGGTGCTGCCGCCGCACGTGTCGGCCATGCTGCTGCCTTTGCGCGAACTGATCGGTTCGCTCTCCATCATCGACAAGATGCCGCAGATCGAGCTGGCGGTCGGCGACGGCGAGCATGGCCTCATCACGGCCATGGTGTTGCGCATCATGGCGCCGCTGACGGCGGACGATGAAGTCAAACTCAAGGCTTTTGCCGATCTGCATGACGTGCAATGGTGGCTGCAGCCGGCCGGTCCCGATTCGGTCTATCAGTACTATCCGGCCGATACGCAACTGCAATACCTGTTGCCGGAATTCGGCGTCAAGATGCCGTTCAAGCCTACCGATTTCACCCAGGTCAACCACCACATCAACCGCGTGCTGGTCGAGCGCGCATTGCGCCTGCTCGACGTGCAGGCGAGCGACCGCGTGGCCGACCTGTTTTGCGGTCTCGGCAACTTTACGCTGCCGCTGGCGACGCGGGCGCGTGCCGTGGTCGGCATCGAAGGCAGTACCGCACTGACCGAGCGCGCGCTGGAAAATGCGCGCGCCAACGGCCTGGAAGGCAAAACCAGCTTTTCCTGCCGCAACCTGTTCGAGCTGAGCACTGCCGACTGGGTCGCGCTCGGCAAGTTCGACCGCCTGTTGATCGATCCGCCGCGCGAAGGCGCTTTCGCGGTGGCGCAGGCGCTGGCCGGCCTGACACCCGAGCAGCAGGATTACAAGCCCAAACGCATCGTCTACGTTTCCTGCAACCCGGCTACGCTGGCGCGCGATGCCGAGCTGCTGGTGCACCACGCCGGTTATGTGATGAGCAAGGCGGGCGTGGTCAATATGTTCCCGCACACCTCGCACGTGGAGTCGATGGCGGTGTTTGATTTGGCTTGATAAGAGATAGCGCCGGAAATAAAAAAGGAAGGCCGAGGCCTTCCTTTTTTATTGGCACGCCCCGCAGCGCAGGGCGCTTGTTGCTTAGCGACGGTCGCCCGCGACAATCGACAACAGCGACAGCAAGTTGACGAAGATGTTGTAGACGTCGAGGTAAATCCGCAAGGTGGCGGTGATGTAGTTGGTTTCGCCGCCCTTGATGATCTGCTGCACGTCGAACAGGATGTAGGCGGAGAAGATCGCGATGGATACCACCGAGATCACCAGGTACAGGGCCGGCAGGTGCAGGAAGATGTTGAGCACCGAAGCGACAATTATCATCAGCAGGCCGGCGAACAGCCAATGGCCCATGCCGGTGAAATCGCGCTTCGACACCGTGGCGATGGTCGCCATTACGCCCAGGATGGACGCGGTGCCGCCGAAAGCGATCATGATCAGGGCCGCGCCATTCACGAAATTGTGCAGAACCGCGCCTATCATGCCGGACAGCATGAGACCCATGAAGAAGGTGAAGCCGAGCAGGAAGGCGACGCCGAGGCCGGAATTCTTGGTCTTATCGATAGCAAAGAAGAAACCGAAGGCGATGGCCATAAAGATAACGAAGCCCATCAAGCCGCCGCCGATGAAGAAGCCGGTCTGCACGCCGACAATGGCGCCGATGATGGTCGGGATCATCGAGAGAGCCAATAGCCAATAGGTATTGCGCAACACGCGATGGCGTGCGATCTGATTGACACCGTCGAAACCGTAGATTTGCTGCATTTGATCCATACTGCCTCCGAATTGATTACCACCTTTACAAGCATAGCACGTTCGTTACCAGGGCCTGTTAACATTCAATTTGGGAGATGCGTTCAACCGGGGCCGCCGAGGCAAAAAGCGTGGTGGCAAGGCGCGTGGCGTAGCAAAGGGTGGTTCCCCTTTACTAGCCGTGCAACGCCGCCAGCGCGCTTTTTGGAGTGAACCCGGAGGGAACGAACCCTATGCGTTGCATGCCGGTGTTGCAGGGGGCGGCCATCCGCATCCTCCCCGTAGCACCACTACGACTCGTCGCAAGCGGGGCGGCCATCCGCCTAGGCCTGCAACGCATAGGACTCGTTCGCACTCCCAAATTGAACGTTAACAGGCCCTAGCCACGCTGGTTGGATATCTTTCAGGCAACTTAGTTCAAGTCTGGCGCCGACTCCCCCGCGTCTGAGGCGAGGCCCCATACCTTGTCCGGATTGCGTCTCGTACCGGCTCAGTGCCTGATGTCACTCTATATAGGGGTGATTCATGGTAAAATCAAAGGTTAGTTGAATTCTCAATTCTTGGTCTTAACCCTTTCTTTTTATTGGAGTTTTTAGATGGCTATCGAACGTACCCTGTCGATTATCAAACCGGACGCAGTTGCGAAAAACGTAATCGGCCAGATTTACGCCCGTTTCGAAGCCGCCGGCCTGAAGGTGGTTGCTGCCCGTATGGTGCATTTGTCGCGCGCTGAAGCCGAAGGTTTCTACGCCGTGCACCGCGAACGCCCTTTCTTCAAGGACTTGGTCGATTTCATGGTTTCCGGCCCGGTCATGGTGCAAGCGCTGGAAGGTGAGAACGCGATTGCCAAGAACCGCGAATTGATGGGTGCCACCGATCCGAAGAAGGCTGACAAGGGCACGATCCGCGCCGACTTCGCCGATTCGATCGACGCCAACGCCGTCCACGGTTCCGACGCAGCCGAAACGGCCAAGGTCGAAATCGCCTACTTCTTCCCGGCGTTGAACGTTTACTCGCGCTAAGCCGCGCGTACGCAAGCAAGCATCACGTTAAGTAACAAGGCAACGATGACGACCCTCACCAATTTGCTGGATCTCGATCCCGCGCAGCTCGTCGCCTATTGCGGCGAGCTGGGTGAGAAGCCGTTTCGCGCCAAGCAATTGCAGCGCTGGATACACCAATTCGGCGCGGCCGATTTCGATGCGATGACCGATCTGGCCAAGTCGCTGCGCGAGAAACTCAAGACGCGCGCGCAGATCGTCAGCCCGGCCGTCATCAGTGACCATACCTCGGCCGACGGCACTCGCAAGTGGCTGGTCGACGTCGGTAATGGCAATGCCGTCGAAACCGTCTACATCCCCGAGGAAAACCGCGGCACGCTGTGCATCTCCACGCAGGCGGGTTGTGCGGTCAATTGCCGCTTCTGCTCGACCGGCAAGCAGGGCTTCAACCGCAATCTGACGGTGGGAGAAATCATCGGGCAGTTGTGGATGGCCGAGTTCGAATTGCGCAAGACCAAGGGCGTTGAGCCCGGGCCAAAAGGCGAGCGCCAGATCACCAACGTGGTGATGATGGGCATGGGTGAGCCGCTGCTGAACTTCGAACCGACCGTCACAGCACTCAAGCTGATGCTTGACGATAACGCCTACGGTTTGTCGCGCCGGCGCGTGACCTTGTCCACCTCGGGCGTGGTGCCGATGATAGACCGCCTGGCGCAGGAATGCCCGGTGGCGATGGCGGTCTCGCTGCACGCATCGAATGATGGTTTGCGCGACGGCCTGGTGCCGCTCAACAAGAAATACCCGCTGCGGGAATTGATGGCCGCCTGCAAACGCTATCTGGAATTCGCGCCGCGCGACTTCATCACGTTCGAATACTGCATGCTGGATGGCGTCAACGACAGCGACGAGCATGCGCGCGAGCTGATCGCATTGGTTCAAGGCGGCAGCAACGGCAGCGCGGTGCCGTGCAAGTTCAATCTGATTCCTTTCAATCCCTTTCCCGAGTCGGGCTTGAAGCGTTCCAATAACCCGCGCATCAAGGCTTTTGCGCAGATATTGATGGATGCGGGCATCGTTACCACCATCCGCAAGACGCGCGGCGACGATATCGACGCCGCCTGCGGCCAATTGGCGGGTGAAGTGCAAGACCGCACGCGTGTGCAGGAGCGCATGCAAAAGATGGCGGAATATCAGGCAAAATTCGGCAAGGATTTCGGGCGTATCGTGGAGGTGACTTCGTGAGCAGATTGGGCCGGACGCTGTTTTCTTTTCCCTTGATTGCGGCCTTGCTGATAGCCGGATGCGCATCCTCGGGGCATAGCGGCAATGAGCTGCCGACCAGTTCCGATCAGACCAGCGCGCAAAAGCGTGCCGCCATCAACACCGAACTGGCGGTCGGCTATTACCAGCGTGGCGAAAAGGAAGTCGCGCTCGACAAGGTCAAGTTGGCGCTCGCCGCCGATTCGGAATTTGCGGACGCCTACAGCGTGCGCGGCCTGATCTACATGGACATGGGTGAGAACCGCCTGGCCGAAGAGAATTTTCAGCGCGCGATCCGCTTGGCGCCCGACAATGCCGATTTCAGCAACAACTATGGTTGGTTCCTGTGCCAGAACGGCCGCGCCAAGGAATCGATCTCTTATTTCGAAGCGGCGCTGAAAAGCCGCAAATATGAATCGCCGGGCAAGGCCATGGACAATGCAGGCATCTGCAGCCTGAAGATGAATGATGCCGCTGCCGCTGAACGCTATTTCCTGCGCGCCTTCCAGTTCGACCCCGGCAATCCTCAGATCAATATCAATCTGGCCAAGCTTTATTACGGCAAGCGGGACTACGAGCGCGCCAATTTCTATGTCGGCCGCGTGATACAAGCCGGTTCGTCCGACGCCAGTGTGCTGTGGCTCGGCATCAAGGTCGCTCACAAGGTGGGAGACCGTCTGGCCGAAGCCAAGCTTGGTACGCAATTGCATACCAGCCAACCGAATTCCATCGAATATGCGACCTACCAACGCGGGGCATTTGATGAATGAACCCGCTGTGAACGAAACGCAAAATCAGCCGCCTGAGTCGGGGGAAGAGTTGCCTGTAAAAGCTGCTGAAGATGTGATGGAGGAAGCGGCTGCCGTTGCCGAGGAAGCGCCGAAGCAGAGCGTCGGCCAACGCCTGGCAGCCGAGCGCGAAGCGCGGGAATGGACGGTCGGTTACGTAGCCAGCCAGCTCAATCTTGCCCCGCGTCAAATTCAGGCGCTGGAAGCCGACAACTATAGCGCCTTGCCTGGCCTGGTCAGCGTGCGCGGCTTCGTGCGTTCCTATGCAAAATTGCTCAAGATAGACGCCAATCCGCTGGTGGCGACGATAGGTGAACAGCAGCCGACACCGGTGGTGCAGCTCGAGCCCAAGCAAGGCCTGGCTGCCATGCCTTTGTCGAAAAATCTGCCGGTGACGGTCGGCCGACGCTCTGTTCCTGGCGCGGTCGTCATTGCGGCTGCCTTGGCGCTGGTAGTGCTGTTGGTTCTGGTGTTGGGATGGAGGGGCAGCTGGAGCACGGTCTCGCAATCGCTGCCGGCGCAGGTGCATGAGCTGGCGTCGGCTTCCAGCGGTGCGAATGACGCCGCAGCGGAAGCGCCGCCGACCTTGCCGCTTACCGTTGCTTCGGCTCCAGAAACGGAGCGTAATGCTGCCGCCGCGGATGAACAACCGGTGGCGGCCGCGAAAGTCGCCGCTGTGTCCGACGCCAAGCCGGCGGGCCATCCGGCGGCCTCAGCTGGCGATGCGCAGCGGCAACCGGCCGGCAAGAACCCCTTGGTGTTTACTGCCAATGAGGATTCGTGGGTCGAGGTCAAGGCCGGCAACAATACCTTGTTTTCCCACTTGATCAAATCCGGTTCCACCGAGTCGGTCGATGTATCCGAACCCGTGGTGCTGACCATCGGCAATGCGGCTGGTGTCGATGTGACGTTCCGTGGCAATCCGCTCGACGTGAAAACCGACGCCAAGAGCAACGTCACTCATTTGAATTTGAAATAAGGCGGGCATAGTGTCCCTCAATTGCATTCCCTCCGGTCCGCTCGACCGCCGCCCCAGCCGTAAAGCTGTCATCCGCTATGGCGCGCGCGAGGTCGCCGTCGGCGGCAGCGGCGCAGTCGTGGTGCAGTCGATGACCAATACCGACACGGCCGACGCCATCGGCACGGCGATCCAGATTCGCGATCTGGCGCGGGCCGGTTCGGAGCTGGTGCGTATTACCGTCAATAATCCGGAATCCGCTGCCGCCGTGCCTGCCATACGCGAACAACTCGATCGCATGGGCGTCGACGTGCCGCTGATAGGCGACTTTCATTACAACGGACACAAGCTGCTGGCCGATTTCCCGGAATGCGCGCAAGCGTTGTCGAAGTACCGCATCAATCCCGGCAATGTCGGTCAGGGCGCGAAGCGTGATACGCAATTCGCCCAAATGATAGAAATCGCCTGCCGCTACGACAAGCCGGTGCGCATTGGCGTCAATTGGGGCAGCCTGGACCAGGCACTGCTGGCGCGCATCATGGATGAGAACGCGCAGCGCGCCGAACCGTGGAGCGCGCAAGCCGTCATGTATGAAGCCCTGATCACGTCGGCTATCGAAAACGCCTTGCGGGCGGAAGAGGTGGGACTGGGCGGCGACAAGATCATCTTGTCCTGCAAGGTGTCGGGCGTGCAGGACCTGATTGCGGTCTACCGCGAACTGGCCCGCCGCTGCGATTACCCTCTGCATCTCGGTTTGACCGAAGCCGGCATGGGTAGCAAGGGCATTGTCGCTTCGACGGCAGCGCTGTCGGTGTTGCTGCAGGAAGGCATAGGCGACACCATCCGCATTTCGCTGACGCCTGAGCCGGGCGGTGACCGCACCAAGGAAATTGTCGTGGCGCAGGAAATCCTGCAAACCATGGGCTTGCGCAAATTCGCGCCCATGGTGATTGCCTGCCCGGGTTGCGGACGCACGACGTCGACCGTGTTCCAGGAATTGGCCGACCGCATCCAGACCTATCTGCGCGACCAGATGCCGGTATGGAAGAAACAGTACCCTGGCGTCGAGAACATGAATGTGGCCGTGATGGGCTGTATCGTCAACGGCCCCGGCGAATCGAAGCATGCCAACATCGGCATCAGCCTGCCAGGCACCGGCGAGTCGCCGGCGGCACCGGTGTTTGTCGATGGGCAGAAGACGGTCACGCTGCGCGGTGAGCGTATCGCCGAAGAGTTTCAGCAGATCGTGCTTGATTACGTGCAGTCGCACTATGCTCCGGCACGCCAAACGGAGGAAGCCACCGCATAACAACGACCCCTCTCCCGCTGGCCGGGAGAGGGGTAGGGGAGAGGGCGTTTGTCAAGACATTCTTGGGGCGCTCCCTCTCCCCCGACCCCTCTCCCGCGAGGCAGGAGAGGGGAGTAGATGGCGCGACGCGAAGGGTAGAACGGGAAAAATGTCAGAAAACAAGAAAGCAGAAAAAATCGTCGGCGTAAAAGGCATGAACGACATGCTGCCGGCCGATGCGCCACTGTGGGAACTGTTCGAAAATACCGTGCAGACCGTGTTGAAGAGCTACGGCTTTCAGCAGATCCGCACGCCCATCGTCGAACAAACCGCTTTGTTCTCGCGCGGTATCGGCGAAGTGACCGACATCGTCGAGAAGGAAATGTATTCCTTCGAAGATTCGATGAATGGCGACAAGCTGACCCTGCGCCCGGAATGCACGGCCGGCGTAGTGCGCGCCGCCATCGAACACAACCTGACCTACGAAGGGCCGAAGCGCCTGTGGTACGTCGGCCCCATGTTTCGCCACGAAAAGCCGCAGCGCGGCCGCTACCGCCAGTTCCATCAGGTCGGTGCCGAGGCGCTGGGCTTTGCCGGCCCCGACGTCGATGCCGAATTGATCATGATGTGCCAGCGCCTGTGGGACGATTTGGGCCTGCAGGACGTGCGCCTGGAATTGAACTCGATCGGCGATGCCGAGGAGCGCAACCGTCACCGGGTGGATCTGATCTCCTATTTCGAAAAGCATGCAGACTTGCTCGACGCCGAGGCGAAGCGCCGCCTGCATACGAATCCGCTGCGGATTCTCGATACCAAGAATCCGGCCATGCAGGAAATGGTCAAAGGCGCGCCTAGCCTGCTCGACTATCTGGGCGAGGAGTCGCGTGCCCATTTCGAAGGCGTGCAAAAGATCCTGCGCCACAACAACATTCCCTTCACCATCAATCCGCGCCTGGTGCGTGGTCTCGATTATTACAACCGCACGGTGTTCGAGTGGGTCACCGATCAGCTCGGCGCGCAGGGCACCGTGTGTGCAGGCGGCCGCTATGACGCATTGATCGAAATCATCGGTGGCAAGCCGACTCCGGCCTGTGGCTTTGCCATGGGTATCGAACGCTTGTTGGAATTGATGAAGGCCAGCGGCGAGCAATTCGCGCCGAACCAATGCGACGTCTATGTCGTGCATCAGGGCGAGCAGGCCCAGCTGCAGGCTTTCGTTGCCGCGGAACGCCTGCGCGATGCCGGCCTTGACGTCGTGCTGCATTGTGCCGCGGCCAATGGCGGCGGCAGTTTCAAGGCCCAAATGAAGCGCGCCGATGCCAGTGGCGCCGCCTATGCAGTCATTTTGGGCGAGGACGAAGTCGCTGCGGGCCTGGCAGCCGTCAAGGCCTTGCGGCAAGCCGAAGGCGAGGGTAATCAAAATTCCGTGCCGTTCGAGCAATTGGCAGACTACCTGGTCGACCAGATCATCGGCGAAGATGATCACGACCAACACATCCACTATCACTAATACATTTTCATCATGGCATACGATCTCGAAGAACAGGAACAACTTGCAGCCCTCAAGGCATGGTGGAACCAGTACGGCAACCTGGTGACCTGGCTGCTCATCATCGTGCTGGCCGGCGTTTCGGGTTGGACGTTCTGGAACAACCAACAGCAAAAGACTGCCAGCCAGGCGGGTCAGTTGTTCGACGAACTGCAGAAGGCGGTCGACGCCAAGGACAGCGCCAAGGTGCAGCGCGCCACTGCAGATATCGAAGAAAAATTCGGCAACACAATCTTTGCGCAAATGGGCGCCATGAGCGCGGCCAAATTCGCTTACGACGCCGCCGACGCGAAAACTGCGAAAGCACAATTGCAGTGGGTGATCGATCATGGCAGCGACGATTACAAGGCGCTGGCCAAGGTGCGCCTAGCCGGTGTATTGCTGGACGAAAAAGCGTATGACGACGGCCTGAAGCTGCTGGCGGGCGAATTCCCGGCTTCGTTCGAAGCCATGGTGGCCGACCGCAAGGGCGACATCCTGGTGGCGCAAAACAAGCTTGCCGAAGCCCGCGCGGCCTACCAGCTGGCTCTGGACAAGATCGATCAGAAGAACCCCAATCGCCAGCTGATTCAGATGAAGCTCGATGCGATCGGCGGGGCGCCGGCCAAGACTGCTGCTGCGGCGGCCTAACCTGAAACTATACAGGCGCCATCCCAGCGATCTGGAGATGCCGTGCCACCACACGAAGGGGAAGAAATGCGTATAGCAGTGAAGCTGGCTTATGTTGCTGCCGCAGTCGTAACCATGGCTGCGCTGGCGGGATGCTCGATGTTCCACAAGGATCCGCCCAAGAATCCGCCGGCGACCTTGACGGAGTTCAAGCCGACGCTGACGGTGCATAAAGCCTGGTCGATGTCGATCGGCAGTTCGGACGACTTCAGCTTTTCTCCTGCCTATGCCGAGGGCAGCGTATTCGCGGCGGCAGCAGACGGCACGATCGTGCGCCTGGCAGCCGGCAGCGGCAAATTGCAATGGCGTATTCGCGCCGAAATGCCGCTGACTGCCGGCGTCGGCAGCGATGGCAGTACCGTTGCCGTGGCGGGAGAGAAGGGCATCGTCCTGGCCTACGACGGTGAGGGAAAATTGCGCTGGAAAGCGCAATCGACGAGCGAAATCCTGTCGGCGCCGGCAGTCGGTTCGGGGCTGGTCGTGGTGCGTAGCGCAGATGACAAGATCGTCGCCTACGATGCTGAATCCGGCAGCAAGCGCTGGACGGTGGTGCGCACCGTGCCGGCATTGACCCTGCGCACGACGCCAGGCATCACGATCGACCGCCAGACTGTATTTGTCGGTCTGCCGGGCGGTCATTTGCTGGCCTTGTTCGTCAACAGCGGCGCTGCGCGCTGGGAGTTGGCGGTGGGCGAGCCGCGCGGCGCTACCGAACT
>Ga0213872_10000553_pt1 | contig 28967 bp, 23 predicted proteins | sample VelepicomBERX_R2_FD_160071 | JGI IMG/M metagenome (GOLD analysis project Ga0213872, IMG submission 160071) | Rhizosphere microbial communities from Vellozia epidendroides in rupestrian grasslands, the National Park of Serra do Cipo, Brazil - RX_R2 | ecosystem: Host-associated > Plants > Roots >...
GCCGTCAGTTAAATATCAACGTCGCGCGCGAATTTGGCGTTTTCCTGAATGAACTGGAAACGTAATTCGGGCTTGCGGCCCATTAGACTTTCAACCAGGGTTTCGGTTTCCTTGATGTCGGCCAAATTATCGTTTGCATTGGTTGCGACAACAACGCGCAACAGGGAGCGTCGGCGCGGGTCCATTGTGGTTTCACGCAGCTGCACCGGCATCATTTCGCCTAAACCTTTGAAGCGGCTGATATCAACCTTGCCGCGGCCGGAGAATGTGGTTTGCATCAAATCGTCGCGGTGTGCGTCGTCGCGCGCATAGGCGATCTTATCGCCCTGACTGAGGCGGTACAGCGGCGGCTGCGCCAGATAAAGCCGTCCGGCGTTAATGAGCCCCGGCATTTCACGATAGAAGAAAGTCATCAGAAGCGAGGCGATATGTGCGCCGTCCACATCGGCGTCGGTCATGATGATGACGCGTTCGTAACGCAGCTTATCAAGCTTGAACTCGCTGCCAAGACCGCAGCCGAGAGCTTGCACCAGGTCGGCAAGTTCCTGATTGCTGCGTAATTTGTCCGTGGTCGCGCTGGCGACGTTCAGGATTTTGCCGCGCAGCGGCAGGATGGCCTGTGTTTCGCGGTTGCGTGCTTGCTTGGCTGAGCCGCCCGCCGAGTCACCTTCCACCAAAAAGATTTCTGTGTTCTCAGATCGGCTTTGCGAACAGTCGGCCAGTTTGCCGGGCAGACGCAATTTACGTGTGGCGGTTTTGCGCGCCATATCCTTTGCCTGACTTTGGCGCGCGCGTTCTTCCGCGCGGAAAATCAGTTGATCCAGCAGGTTTTTGCTGCCTGCGGAATCCCCGACCAGCCAATGGTCAAAATGGTCTTTGATAACCTGATCGACCAGACGCGTTGCCTCGGTCGTGACCAGCTTTTCTTTGGTCTGCCCTTGAAAATGCGGGTTGCGGATAAAGACGGACAGCATGATGCAGGCATCGCCAAAGGCTTCATCGCCGGTGATGGCGGCTGTGCGGCGGTTGCCTATCATTTCCCCATAACTGCGCAGGCCCCGCAGCAGGGCTGATCGCATACCGCTTTCATGGGTCCCGCCTTGCGGTGTGGGGACTGTGTTACAATACGAACTGCAGACACCCTGGCCATCATCTGGCCATGTAACAGCCCACTCGACCTTACCCTGATTGTCCGGCAGGTCGGCTTTGCCAGCAAATGGATTGGCTGTCAGCGTGTCGCGGCCTTCCATCGTGCTGCTGAGATAATCAGACAAACCGCCAGGGAAATGCAGGACGGCTTCGGCTGGTGTCTGATCGTCGCCCTTAATCAGGCTGGGGTCACAGCTCCAGCGCATTTCGACGCCGCTGTACAGATAGGCCTTGGATCGCGCCATGCGGAACAGGGTGGCGGGTTTGAAATGCGCCTTGGTGCTAAAAATATCTGCGTCTGGAATGAAGGTAACGCTGGTGCCGCGACGATTAATCGCGCCCATTTTCTTGAGCTTACCCTTCGCGTGACCGCGGCTGTAGCTTTGGGCATACAATTCCTTGTCGCGTGCAACTTCGACAATAAGTTCTTCAGACAACGCGTTAACGACCGAGATACCAACGCCGTGCAAACCGCCTGATGTCTCATAAACCTTGTTCGAAAACTTCCCGCCGGAGTGCAGCATGGTCAGAATAACTTCAAGCGCCGACTTGCCGGGGTATTTCGGGTGATTGTCGATGGGGATGCCGCGCCCGTTGTCGCGGATGGTGACCTTATTGTCCGGTTGCAGAATGATTTCGATCCTGTTCGCATAACCCGCGACGGCTTCGTCCATCGAGTTGTCCAGAACCTCGGCCACCAGATGGTGCATGGCGTTTTCGTCGGTGCCGCCGATATACATACCGGGGCGGCGGCGGACGGGCTCCAGCCCTTCCAGAACTTCGATATCCTGCGCGTTATAGGTTTCGTTCTTTTTCTTGGCCTGGGACGGAAACAGATCTGACATTGGGCTCTAATTCAAAAAGTTGATTCTGTGCCTAGTGGTAGCATGTGCGGCGCCCTTCTGACAAATAACTTGCCCCATACGGGGCTGTGGGTTATGCCTCGACAGTCTGTAAAAGAGGGGATTATGCAGGAAAATCAGGTAATCGATGAAGCGCTTACCTCGGTTGTGATGGTCAGCTACCACACAGGCCCGTTCCTGTTTGAGGCGATCCAGTCCGTTTTGGACCAAACGCGCCCTGTGCAGCTTTGTCTGGTTGATAACGGCAACCCGCCAGATGTGGCCCAACGCCTTGTTCAACTGGCGTCGCGTGAGCCGCGCGTTACCCTCATTCAAGGTTATGGGAATATTGGTTTTAGCCGGGGCTGTAACACGGGTGCCAGGGCGGGCAGGGGCGGCAAACTGTTGTTTCTGAATCCGGACTCGAAGATTCAGCCGGATTGCCTTGAAAGACTTGAGAAATATATCTTAGAAACCGGTTCAGGCAGCATGATTGGCGCGCGTTTGGTGGATGCCCAGGGGGCGGATCAGCGTGGGTGCCGGCGTGCGATTTTGACCCCCACAACTGCTTTTATTGAGGCTTTGTTTCTCTATAAGCTGTTCCCAGGATTACGCCTTAACTTTGATAAAGAGCCCGTGCCGGCGATTTTATCGCCCGTGCCGGCAATCAGTGGCGCGTTTATGTATATGCGTCGTGAGGATTATTGGGGCATCAACGGGTTTGATGAAGGTTATTTTCTGCATGTCGAGGATTTGGATTTCTGTCTGCGTTTTGCCCGCAACGGCGGCATAACCTATTTTGCGCCAGATGTTGTGGTTACCCATATCGGTGGAACCAGCGGCCATGCCCCCAACGCCTTTATTGAAAAGAGCAAGGCGCAGGGTTTTGTCCGGTATTTTCATCGCAATTTTGGCGGCCATTACCCCGCTCCCTTCTTGTGGTTGCTGGATCTGGCCATCTGGGGCAGGGCCTATTTGAAAATAGCGCTTGCAATGTAGTATTATAATACTACATATTAAAAAGGCTTGTTTTGTAGCAATTAACTTGACATCGGTAGCAGTCAAATTGTATTCACCACGCTCCGCACGCCCTGTTGGCGGCGGTTAATGGAGAAAACAATGGCTGCAAAAATTCGCGTTAAACGCAGCGTCCAGACGAAAAGCTTCACGCTTCGTCACCAGGACGTGAAGAAACAGTGGGTTGTGATCGACGCCGAAGGCGTCATCCTGGGCCGTCTGGCCGCAACTATCGCTACGCTGCTGCGTGGCAAGCATCGCCCGACCTTCACCCCGTCTGTCGATAGCGGTGACAATGTCATCGTCATCAACGCCGACAAGGTCAAGATGACCGGCAACAAGGCTACCGACAAGAAGTTCTATTATCACACGGGTTACCCGGGTGGTATCAAGGAACGCACCCGCGCCCAGATTTTGGCCGGTGCGCATCCCGAACGTGTCATTGAAAAGGCCGTCGAACGCATGATGCCGCGTGGTCCGCTGGGCCGCCGTCAAATGGGCAACCTGAAGGTCTATGCCGGTGCCGAACACCCGCACACGGCCCAGAACCCGACCGCGATCGATTTCGCCGCCCGTAACCCCAAGAACAAGAGGGTCAAATAATGGCTACGCCTCGCAAAACAACATCCCAGCTTTCGGGCATCAAGTCTGCTGTCAAGGAACAGGCCAAGGCCGCCGCTCCGGCTGCTGAAACCAAGGCCGCGAACAGCGAAGCCCCGAAGCACGAACGCAAGCTCGACAAGTATGGTCGCGCCTATGCCACCGGCAAGCGTAAGAACGCCATTGCCCGCGTGTGGATTAAGCCGGGTAAGGGCAAGATCACCGTCAATGGTCGTGAACTGAAGGTCTATTTTGCACGCCCCGTGCTGCAGATGATCGTCAACCAGCCTTTCGCCGTTGCCGACCGTAACAACCAGTTCGACGTCGAATGCCTCGTCGTCGGCGGTGGTTTGTCTGGTCAGGCCGGTGCCGTCAAGCACGGCATTTCGAAGGCTTTGACCTATTTCGAACCGGATCTGCGCGCACCGTTGAAGGTCGCCAAGTTCCTGCGTCGCGACTCGCGTGTCGTCGAACGTAAGAAGTACGGTCACGCCAAGGCGCGTCGTCGCTTCCAGTACAGCAAGCGCTAATTGCAACTGTATTGTGGTTACAATCAACGGGGAAAACTTCGGTTTTCCCCGTTTTTGTTTTGAGGTATGGTAATCGCGCGTTACGGGAACCTTTCATGTCTGCTTCGCCCATCATCCTTCCTTATCGTGGCATCTGGCCAAAGATTGACCCGCTGGCCTTTGTGGCGGCGGGTGCCGTTGTCATTGGCGATGTAGAAATTGGCGCGAACAGCTCCATCTGGTTTGGCTGCATGGTGCGCGGCGACGTCAACAAGATACGCATCGGCACGGGCACGAATATTCAGGATGGCACGGTTATCCATGTAGCGAGCGGTGAACATCCCGCCCGCACAGGGGCCAATGCGCCGACACCACCAGAAGGCTTTCCAACCCTTATCGGTGACAATGTCACCGTCGGGCATATGACATTGCTGCACGCATGTGTGGTTGAGGATAACGCCTTTGTCGGTATGAAGGCCGCCGTCATGGATGGGGCGCGTATTGAATCAAACGGTATGTTGGCGGCGGGTGCGTTGCTGACGCCGGGCAAAGTCATCAAATCCGGTCAATTATGGGCGGGCAGCCCGGCTAAATTCTGGCGCGACCTGTCGGCTGATGATCTCGCGCAATTTCAAATGCGGGCAGGGCATTACGCTGAATTAGCTGCCGAATATCGCCAAAACTGATATTCACCACTCCTTAACCATCTTTGGTCGACAATCCGGCCTGTAGCCGCTTATATGCGTCACAACTTGTGTTCAGAATCAATGGATTGGCTAGGGGTCCTTTAACCCGTGAATATCGGTCTAGTCGTTAACGCGCGCGGCAAGCTGTGCCTTGTACATGATGAACCTTTTGAGGCAACGCCTCTCTGGGTCGGGTATCATTTGGACAGGCGGCTGATTGAAATAATCTTTGATACCGGCGCTACCTATCTGATTGAATGGGAGTCGACCGATGAAATGCATAACTACCTGCTGAAGGTCAATAAGATCCTGATCATCCGCATGGAGAACAAGCGCCCCATCGAAGGGTTTGATACCAGTTTCCTGCGTTTGAAAGACGGGCGTACAATAGATTGATCTAAGTTCGGGGTATTATTGATGGTTGAAGAAAATGACGACAACAAGCAGAAGGAAACCGAAGGCCAGGAAGGCCGCGGTGGCGGTGGTCGTCGTTCCGGTGGCGGCGGTGGTGGCGGTATCAAATTGCCGCCAAACAAGCTGCAAGAAATTATGGCGAATTGGGAACATCTGGACATGACCCAGGCTATTTTGCGTGTCGCTGAATTTTTCACAGAAATGCCCGCGCGTGCCTCGGCAAACCTACAGGTCACATGGACGGGGGTTGCCAAGCAGAGCTACGCCATCGTCAACCACCTCATCAGCTTTGGTCAGGAAGTGTCGCAGCTTTTGCGTGAGCGCGACCGTACTGCCGGACAGGTTCGTCGTTTACGGCGTTGGGGCATTCGCGTGCGTCCGGGGCATCAAATGCAGCGGGATCAGCCTCAGGGCCCGCAAAACGGTTAGGCCTGTTTCGTTTAAGGAAGCGCTATGTCGGAAGTATTGGATCAGGCACGTGCCGCGGCACCGCGCGAAGTTATGTCTTATGATGTCGTGATTGTGGGCGCGGGGCCATCCGGCCTTGCCTGCGCGATACGTCTTAAGCAGTGTGCAGCAGAGAAGGGGCAGGAGCTTTCTGTCTGCGTTGTCGAAAAGGGGGCAGAGGTCGGTGCGCATCTGCTTTCAGGTGCGGTGTTTGAGCCGCGCGCCTTAAACGAATTATTGCCGGACTGGCGTACGCTTGGTGCGCCCCTGCAGGTCGAAGCGAAGGAAGACCATTTTTATTTCCTGACGCAATCCAAGTCCTACAAACTACCAACTCCACCGCCCATGTATAATCACGGCAATTACGTGATCAGTTTGGGTCGTCTGGCGCAATGGCTGGCGGGGCAGGCGGAATCTCTTGGGGTAGAAATCTATCCCGGCTTTGCGGCGGCAGAGCTGTTGTACGATGAATCCGGTGCCGTCATCGGCGTGGCAACAGGTGATATGGGTATCGGCAAAGACGGTAACCCGACAGACGGTTTTACGCGCGGCATGGAGTTACACGCGCGGCAGACAGTTTTTGCCGAAGGGTGCCGTGGCTCACTGACAAAACAGCTTTTTGACAAGTTCAATTTGCGCGATGGTGTGGACCCCCAAACTTATGGCCTGGGTATCAAGGAAATATGGCAGATTGACCCCGCCAAACACAAACCGGGCTTAGTGCAACACACAATCGGTTGGCCCATGGACGGGGCAACCTATGGTGGGTCATGGTTATATCACGCCGATAATAATCAGGTGAGCATCGGCTTTGTTGTCGGGTTGGATTATGAAAACCCCTATCTGTCGCCGTTCGAGGAATTTCAGCGCTTCAAGCAACATCCGCATATCCGGCAATTGCTGGAGGGTGGCAAGCGTATCGCGTACGGTGCGCGAGCCCTTAACGAAGGTGGGTATCAATCCATCCCGCGCCTGACATTTCCGGGCGGGTTGTTGATTGGCGATGCCGCTGGTTTTCTGAATGTCGCGAAGATCAAGGGCAACCATACGGCAATGAAGTCCGGCATGGTAGCGGCAGAGGCTTTGGCCGATCATCTGCTGGCCGACAACGCACCGCGCGAAGTGGCTGAGTATAGAAACAAACTGGAAAAGTCATGGCTGTGGGCTGAGCTGCGCGGTGTACGCAACATCAGGCCAGCGTTTCATTGGGGGTTGCTTGCTGGCATGCTGTATGGGGCGGTTGACTGCATCTTGCTGCGCGGGTGGGCACCTTGGACGTTCCGTAACCATGCGGATAACACTGCTCTCAAGCCAGCCAAGGTATGTCGCAAGATTGCGTATCCAAAACCTGATGGTGTTATCAGTTTTGACCGTTTGTCGTCCGTGTTTCTGTCGAACACCAATCACGAAGAAAATCAGCCTGCGCATTTGTGCCTAAAAGATACAGCAGTACCGGTTCAAACCAATCTGGCGATCTATGACGCGCCGGAAACCCGTTATTGTCCCGCGGGTGTTTATGAAATCGCGCGCGATGCCGGTGGACAAAACCCGCATTTGATCATTAATGCCCAGAACTGTGTTCACTGTAAGACCTGCGACATCAAAGACCCTACGCAGAACATCAACTGGACGGTGCCCGAAGGTGGTGGTGGCCCGAATTATCAGGGGATGTAGGGATGTATGTGCGGCTCCTGACGCAGGAAGATTTCAAAAATCTGGACGCCTATCTGGAACCGCACACCGGGTTCACCTTTTTCATCCGTTCGAATGCGCATAAGGGCGGGTTGGATTATAGGGGGCAGCCCTATCAATCCGAAGTATTCGGCGCGTTTAAAGATGGCGATCTGGTCGGGGTGTTAAGCCACGCCTGGCTTGGTCATATGCAGGTCTTTATGACAGATAAATCTGCAGCCGTTGCGTTGGCTTCTACTTGGCGTGAGCATCACGACGGTAAGCCCAGAAAATTAAGTGAGATATTGGGGCCCATGGATGACGTGCTGGCCATACGGCAGGCGCTGGGTATTGATGAACATGACCTGCGGGCGGGTGGCCGTGACGAATACCTGTTCACGCTTGATATATCGACGATGAACGTGCCACCACAATTGCATGAGCCGGAATATATCGTGCGCCGTGCGACCATTGAAGATGGAGCGACACTCATTCCATGGCGTTATGAGTTTTATATGGAAGCGCTTGGTGATCCGGGTGGTGAAGATGCTCGACGTCGCGCAGAAGCGAACATAAACGGCATGATCCACGAAAAGAATGTTTATGTGTTGGAGTATAGAGGGCAGATTGTCAGCTTTTGCGGTTGTGGTGGTTATCTGCCCGACTGGCGCGGTATTGGTCCCGTCTGGACCCCGGTTTCGTTCCGCGGCAAAGGCTATGCACGTATTGTGACGGCGGGGGCTTTGAACATCGTGCGTGCCGGTGGTGTACGGCATGCGGTTTTGTTTTCCGAAAACCCACAGGCCATAAGGCTTTATGAAGCCTTGGGGTTCCAAAAAATTGGCCGGTGGAAGCTGGATTTTTTGATTAATCCTGAACGCTCTTTTTCCTAAAAATCGTGCGCAGCTGGTCAAGATAGATGTAAACGACGGGTGTTGTGAACAGTGTCAGGAACTGGCTGACCAGTAAACCACCAACGATTGATATGCCTAACGGGCGGCGCAGTTCGGAGCCTTCACCAAAACCGATGGCAAGGGGCAGGGCCCCAAGCAGGGCCGCAAGGCTTGTCATCATAATGGGGCGAAAGCGCAGCAGACACGCGCGATAGATAGCATCACGCGCGGATAAGTTTTGCGTTCGTTGCGCTTCTATCGCAAAGTCGATCATCATAATCGCATTCTTTTTAACAATACCGATCAATAGAATAAGGCTGATAAGTGCTATAATATTAAAATCCATGCCACAGAGCAGTAGCGCAATGACCGCACCAACGCCTGCTGATGGCAGCGTGGATAATATTGTGAGCGGATGAATGACGCTTTCATACAAAATACCCAGCACGATATAGACCGTGATAAAAGCAGTTGCGATCAGCACAGGCTGATTTTTCAGTGCATCCTGAAAAACCTGTGCTGTGCCCTGAAAACTGCCGTGAATACTGGCAGGGACGCCAATCTTGCGCAGCACATCATTCATCACCGTTACGGCATAACCCAGTGCCTGCCCGACAGGCAAATTGAACGAAATGGTTGTGACGGCAAAATGCCCCTGATGGTTGACGCCTAGCGGGGTGGTGTGATCTTCAACTTTGCTGATTGCCGGCAGCGGTATCATCGTTTCCTGTTGTGTTGTCAGTGCGGCGCCGCTTGAGGCGTTGTTGTGACCAATGGCCGTAATCGCGTTTAAACTTTGATTGCGCGCAGCGTCGTCGCTAATCGTCACGCTGCTTGTGTTAGATAAAGTGGTTGTGCCAGCTGCCGGACCTGATGACTGCGTACCGCTGACATTGCCTGCCGTGCTGACGTATATCTCGTTTAGACTGGCCGGGCTTTGCCAGAAACTCGGGTCCACTTCCATGACAACGTGATATTGGTTCAACGGGTTATAGATAACAGAAACCTGGCGCTGCCCAAATGCATCATAAAGCGTGTTGTCAATCTGTGAGGCTTGCAGGTTAAGTCTTGCCGCGCTGTCACGGTCAACAGTTACGTTGGTTTCAAGGCCACTGTCTTGCTGGTCGGAAAAGACATCCAGCAAACGGCCGTCTTCGCGCAGTGCGGTCGTAATTTTGGGCGACCATTGCCGTAATTCATCCAGATCATCAGATTGAATGGAGTACTGGTATTGCGATCCTGACGCGCGGCCTCCTACCCGAACATCTTGTCCGGGCTGCATCAACAATGTGGCGCCCGTTACGTTCTTCAGCTTCTTGCGCAGGTTGCGCAGCACCATATCCGCAGTGTCTGTTCGCTGGCTTAACGGTTTCATAGAAACAAACACAAAAGCCTGATTGGTTTGGTTGCCACCTGTGAACGCTGCAACGTTGCTGACAGCAGGTTCTGTATGTATGACCTCAACAATTTGCTGCATCTTTTGCCGCATGGACTGAAAGGAGATACTCTGATCGGCTTGAATGTTGCCGAACATCATGCCCGTGTCCTGCTGAGGCAGGAAACCTTTAGGCACAATTGTAAAAAGGTAGAAGTTCAAGCCAATAGTTATAAACAAGCTGAGTATAACCAAGCCTTTATGTCGCAATGACCACATCAAGCCTTTGTCATATTGGCGTTGGGCTAATGTATAGGCCGCGCGAGTCATACGAAACAGAATGCGTAACAGCGATGATTTTGTTATCTCGTCATGCTTATGCTGAGATAACAGGCGTGCGCTCATCATCGGCGTGGCGGTTAATGACACAAAAAGTGATATAACGATGGAAATTGCCAACGTCATGGCGAATTCGCGGAACAGGCGGCCGAGCATACCGCTCATCAACAGAATGGGCAGGAAGACAGCAATCAGCGATAGGCTCATGGAAATGACGGTAAAGGTCACTTCGCGCGCCCCTTGCAGGGCGGCTTTCATGCGCGGCATGCCGTTATCAATGTGGCGTGCTATATTCTCTAACACAACAATGGCGTCATCGACGACAAACCCGGTCGCAACCGTCATGGCCATCAGCGAGAAATTATCCAGGCTGTAGTGCAGTAGATACATAACGCCAAAGGTACCGATAAGTGACACAGGAACAGCGATAGAAGGGATCAGAGCGGCGCGACCGTCACGCAGAAAAATGAACACAACAAAGATGACCAGCACCGTCGATATCATCAGTGTACGTTCAACATCCGCCAGCGAGGCGCGAATGGTCGGGGTTCTATCTGACGCAATCGTCATGTTAACGGCAGCGGGAATGGAGGCCTGCAGTTGCGGCAATATTTCTTTAATGCGATCAACGGTTTCTACTATGTTTGAGCCGGGTTGTTTGTTGATGCTCAAAATAACAGCGGGCTTGCCATTAAACAGGCCTTGATTGCGGAGATCCTCTACCGAGTCAGAGACGACCCCCACATCTGACAACCGAACCGGCGCGTTATTGCGCCAGGCAATGACCATGTCCCGATAGTCTACAGCGTGGCGTGCCTGATCATTCGTGTATATCTGGAAATGTTGACCTCGTTCCTCTAACGCTCCTTTAGGACTGTTGGCATTAGCGGCGGATAGGGCGGCTCGTACATCTTCAAGTCCAATACCGTATTTGAATAGCGCGCGCGGGTTTAATTCTATGCGCACGGCGGGCAGGGAACTGCCACCGACGCTGACCTGACCCACGCCCTGTATCTGTGATAATTTCTGGGCCAATACAGATGAAGCGGAGTCATAAATCTGCCCTGGTGTCATGGTTGCCGACGTCAGCGCAAGGTTCATGATGGGGGGGTCGGCAGGGTTGGCCTTGCGGTATGTTGGGTTCGACTTCAACGCGGCTGGCAAATCCGCACGCGCGGCATTAATGGCTGCCTGCACATCACGGGCGGCGCCATCAATATTGCGGTCAAGGCCGAATTGAAGGGTAATGCGGCTGTTACCCAGTGTGCTTTGCGATGTCATTTCAGTGACATCGGCAATCTGTCCCAAATGGCGTTCCAAGGGTGTCGCGACGCTGGATGCCATTGTTTCAGGGCTGGCGCCGGGCATGGATGCCTGAACCATAATGGTTGGATAATCCACCTGCGGGAGTGAGGCCACTGGCAGGAGTTTGAACGCAATCAGTCCTGACAAGGCAATGGCAATTGTCAGAAGTGTTGTGGCAACCGGCCGCCGTATGAAGGGGCTAGAGAAGCTCATCACGCGCTCTCATCTACGCCCTTGGACGCGCTGAAGCCAAAGCGTTTGGCTAATGCATCAAAGCCAAGATAGATGACGGGCGTTGTGTAGAGCGTCAGTATTTGGCTGAGGATCAGGCCACCGACAATGGTAATGCCCAGAGGGTGACGCAATTCCGATCCTACACCGCTGCCGATCATAAGCGGGAGCGCACCGAGTAAGGCCGCCATGGTCGTCATCATAATCGGACGGAAACGCAGATGCGCGGCCTGCCTTATAGCATCGAAAGCGGATTTACCTTCTTTGCGTTCTGCTTCCAGAGCGAAGTCGATCATCATAATTGCGTTCTTCTTTACGATGCCAATCAACAGAATAATGCCGATAATGCCGACAATGCCAAGATCATGCCCGGCTATCATCAAGGCCAGCAGGGCGCCAACGCCCGCAGATGGCAGGGTAGACAGGATAGTAACGGGGTGGATGTAGCTTTCGTACAAGACGCCAAGGACGATATAGACTGTTATGATCGCCGCAAGGATCAGTAATATTTCATTGTCAACCGAGGTGCGGAAGGCAGCCGCCGCACCCTGAAAACGCAACGCGACGCTGGGTGGCATGCTAACATCCGTGGTCATTTTTTCTATGGCTTGTACGGCATCGCCTATGGCTACGCCGGGTTTGACATTGAAGGATATAGACGCTGCAGGAAACTGTCCCATATGGCTGATTTGCAACGGGACGGGGCGTTCATCAATCGTCGTGACGGCAGTTAGCGGCACCTGACTGCCATCGGCGGAGGGCAGGTAGAGGCTATCAAGTGACTGACGGCTGGCTTCGCTGTTCAAAATAACGCGGTACTGGTTCGACTGCGTAAAGATGGTTGAAATGATGCGCTGGCCGAAGGCGTCATACAGCGCATTATCAATGGTCGCGAGCGTTATGCCTAGGCGCGCAGCCGTATCACGATTAACATTGATGTAGTAGGCCAGCCCCTTTTGCTGAAGATCGGAGCTTGCGTCCGTAATTTGCGGCAATGTCTGCATGCTGGTAACCAGCTTGTCACTCCATTCTGCCAGTTCATCCGGACTGGCGTCTTCGATAATAAATTGATATTGCGTGCGGCTGACACTGCTATCCAAAGTCAAATCCTGTACGGGTTGCAGGTATAGATGGGCCCCCGTCTGTTGCTCAGACAGTGCGTCGATCCGGCGGGCGATGGTGTCCGCGCTGTCAGTGCGTTCAGGCAGTGGTTTCAGATTGACCAGAAAGCGTCCTTGATTAAGTGTTTCATTCGTGCCGTCAACGCCAATGAAAGATGATAGGCTTTCAACATCCTTGTCCTTCATAATCAATGCGGCAAGCGCTTGTTGCTTATCAGCCATGGTCGCATATGAGATGGATTGTGCGGCTTCCGAAATACCCTGCAGCAAGCCGGTATCTTGCACCGGGAAAAACCCCTTGGGGATTAGAATGTATAAGGCAACGGTCAGTATAAGCGTCAAAATGGCAACAAACTGTGTCAAGCGTTGATGACGCAAAATGACATCCAGTGATTTATTATATCCACTAATCATGGACTCTAACGAGTGATGCACGGCGACCATGACGAAGTTTTCATGCTGCTCACTGTGTGGTTTCAGGATGCGCGCGCACATCATGGGGACGAGCGTCAGCGAAACAACCGCCGAGATCAGAATGGTGACGGAAAGCGTAATGGCAAATTCACGGAATAAACGTCCAACAACATCCCCCATAAACAAAAGGGGAATGAGCACCGCGATCAACGAGATGGTCAGGGAGATGATCGTAAACCCAATCTCACCGGCGCCCTTCAGGGCAGCATCCAGCGGTTTATCACCTTGCTCAATATAGCGGGCGATGTTTTCAATCATCACAATCGCATCATCAACCACAAAGCCGGTCGCGATTGTAAGAGCCATCAATGTCAGGTTGTTCAGGCTAAATCCGGCCAGATACATAAAGGCAAAAGTGCCGACAATCGATAACGGTACAGAAAGGCTGGGAATAAGGGTAGCAGGCAAGTTGCGTAAGAATACAAAAATAACGGCGACCACCAGTGCGACGGCCAGCATTAATTCGAATTCAACATCATGAACGGATGCGCGAATAGTCGTTGTTCTGTCAGTCAATAATTTGACATCGATGCTGGGGGGCAGAGTATCCTTCAGCTGTTGCAGCTTCGCCTGAATAGCATCTGATACCTCTATCACGTTGGCGCCGGGCTGCCTTTGCACGTTCAGGATGATGGCGGGCGGCACGCCCTCGGCGATGCGGTCAGCCATCCACGCACCAAGTTTTGTGTTTTCGGCACTATCCTCAATCGTCGCGACATCCTTTAAACGAACGGGTGCGCCGTTTTTATAGGCGATGATGATTTCCTCGTATTCCTTGGCGCTGTGAATCTGGTCGTTGGCGTTGATGCTGTAGGCGCGCAAGGTGCCGTCAAAGCTGCCCTTTGGTGTGTTGACGTTGGCATTGGCGACTGTTGTACGCAGATCGTCTATATTCAAGCCATAACTTGCCAACGCCTGCAGATTTGCGCGTATCCGCACAGCGGGCCTGTTGCCGCCACTGAGGGTAACAAGGCCGACCCCGGGCATTTGTGATATGCGCTGCGCCAGACGCGCATCGACCATATCCTGTACTTGCGTCAAAGGTAACGTCTTGGACGTGATGGCAAGCGTCAGAATGGGCGCATCCGCCGGGTTGACTTTGGCGTAAATGGGGGGGGCAGGAAGATCAGCAGGCAATAAATTGCCAGCAGCATTAATGGCGGCCTGCACTTCCTGTTCAGCGATGTCGAGATTGAGCGTCAGGTCAAAGCGGAGGGTAATAACCGAAGCACCCGCTGAGCTGTAGGATGACATTTGCGTCAATCCGGGCATTTGCCCAAACTGCTTTTCCAGCGGGGCGGTTATTGCCGAAGTTGTGACTTCAGGGCTGGCGCCAGGATAGAAAGTTTGCACCTGAATGGTTGGGTAATCAACTTCGGGAAGGGAAGATAGTGGTAGAAAACGAAAGGCCGCCCATCCAACCAGCATGATGGCTATCATCAGCAGGCTTGTCGCCACCGGTCGTAGAATAAAGATGCGTGAGGGCGTCATGGTGCGCTGATTGCCGCGCCATCGCGCAATTTATCGACGCCTTCTGTCACGACCTTGTCGCCGACAGCCAAGCCGTCAGTTGCGATAACTTTATCGCCCTCCCCAACGCCCGTCTTTATCGGGTGTACGGATACGGTTTTGTTATCCGTGGTCAGATAAACAAAGGCACCGTTGCTGCCGGTCTGGACGGCTGCAGATGGGATGATGATCTGGTCATGTAATGTATCGACCAGCAATTCAACATTGACGAATTGGTTGGGGAACAGCGCGTTATCGTTGTTGTCAAAATTGGAATTCAGCTTGAACGTGCCCGTCGATGTGTTGACCTGATTATCAATGGCCACCAGTTTGCCAGTTGCCAGCTTGGCTGAAAAATTGCGATCATACACATCTACTTGCAGTTCCTTGCCGGCGTCATTGGCTTTGCTTACCAATGGAATGTCATCTTCGGGCAATGTGAAAATGACACTTATCGGTTGCACCTGTGTTAGGACAACAATGCCATTCGCATCACTCGGCTGCACATAATTGCCGGGGTCAACCTGTTTTAGGCCTACACGGCCACTGACGGGGGCTGTGATATGGCAATAGGTAAGGTTAAGTTTCGCGGTATCAATCTGAGCCTGATCGGAAAGCACGGCACCTTCATACTGACGGACAAGGGCATCCTGAGTATCGAGTTGCTGTTGCGAAATCGCATCTTTTTTGATCAGCGTTTTGTAACGTTCCAACGTGGCCGTCGCGTCTTTCAATAGTGCCTGATCATGTTGCAGGCTGCCGGTCGCTTGTTCCAATGCGTTTTGATAGGGGCGCGGGTCAATTTGTGCCAAAAAACCGCCCTGCTGAACCAGTTGCCCTTCTTTGTAGCCAAGCTCCATCAACTGACCACTGATTTGTGTTCGAACAGTGATGCTTTTAAAAGGCGTAACAGTGCCAAGCGCACGGCGCGTAATGCGGATATCTCCTTTTTCAGCCGCCGCCAGGGTTACCGGCGTCGGTGTGCCGCTTGCGGCGGGTCCAGATTGGGGATGATAACGGCTTCCGCCCTGCATGGCTTGTTGATCGCCGTGCCCTTTGCTTGAAGCAGCATCACCTGACTTCGGCATTATGACTTGCTGATACGCAATGCCGCCGCCAATGGCCGCAATCAGCAGAAAGATAGTGATAATGCCCCACGGGCCTTTTTGCTTTTGATGGGGTGGGATGAGTGGGGCAGAGGACATAGTGACCGCGCGGTGTTGATATGTAAAACAGTCAGTTACAGGATTATGCTTGAGTGGTTTGTTACGTCAAGTAAAACGCATCCCTATCGGCCAGCAAACAGTGTCTTTGTGACGCTTTTGAGACTGTGTCGCTGCAACACAGATAAAAAAGTATCAATGCCCGCATTATTTGTGACGGGCAGTGTGGCAATGTTTACGGCTGTGAGAGAAACTTCATAATGATGACGCTGGCCGACAGGCGGGCAGGGGCCGGTGTAGGCGCTTCGATCATTAGTGTTATGCAGTTCTCGGCTTTCATGAGGTAAGTCACGATTCGTATCGTGCATGGAATCCAGATGATCAATCGAAGCGGGCAGATTGATCAAAATCCAATGCCACCAACCACCTTGAACGGATGCATCAGGGTCATAAATTGTGACAGCAAAACTTTGTGTTCCTGCAGGAGGGTTCTTCCATGACAATGGAGGGGTCAGATTGCTGCCGTTACACCCCATGATGTCTGCATACTCAGTCGCCAGAAATTCAGATCGCGCACCATTGCCCACGGTCAGACTAAATTGGTCATCTGCACGGACAGGCAGACCGGTGAGAGAGGATAGAGTGACAATTATCACGAAGAGTGCTAACCGAATATACATCATCACCGCCCATTATTTTATATAAGTTTAGTGGGGTCACGCGATCGCTTAACAAAACCTTAACGGACTGGTAACTGAAATCATAGACAATATTGCGGTTACTCAGACAAAGGATGATTAATGAGCCTCCGCCGGAATGCCTTGCTGTGTTGTACATCACTTAGCTGCGCTTCGTTGGCGGCATTTGCATTTTTTGTGCCGACATTGGCGCAAGCGGATGGCGGTAACACAACAACGGGTGCGACATGTACCAGTGGATATTGTCCTAATAGTCAGGACGCCCCCCAGACAACCAGCAGCACGTCAGATTCAGGGTTAAGTACAGACACGCATGCGAACGGATCAACCGACGAATGTGTGATTACTGCAAACAGCGCCAAGAACCCCTGCTTTGCAGCAGGGGCCGTTAACCGGCACCATACGCAAGGTTCTCAGGACGGATTGTTTATGGCTGCCAAGCTGGAGGCGGGTGTTGTATCCGGTGCGCCAATCGACCTGTATGCCTACTGTCGGTACGTTGACAAAGGAAACAGCAAAAGCAATCACAGCATACTCATCCCCTTTAATTCAATCAACGAATGGCAGTCGTTTATCAATGCCGCACCACTCGGTGATGCCGATATTTATTTTGCGCGGTGTATCAGGGGCGGGGCCGTCAATCTGCCTGCCAATTATGGTAGCGCACCGGTAACCAACCAATGCGCGACTGTGACGTCAACGCCTAATCCGCAACAGGTCGTGGCGCCTTATCACCGCCCGGTGAATAATTCATGGACATCCGGTGCGGTAACGTATTCTTGCCAGTCTGCAGATGGCACAGTGTTCTCGGAAACGGTTGTGGGCATATACACAGGTGTTGTTGCGACGGATGGGGATGGTTCTATCGGCTGGACGCTGGATCCAACGCAGGGCGGCATTCAAACAAATTATAATGGTGTTTGTGGCGCATCTGCTGGCGGGGCGGGGGCTAGCGCGGCACCCACTTCTGGGCTTTGTCACGTAGGTGTTGCGTCTGCTGTTGCAATGGATACAACGGGTAAAACCTATAACTGGACATGCGCGGGGGGTAGCAGTGGCGGGACGACGGCGTCCTGTCAAACGCCCTATGTCGCTGCCAGTTGTACGCCGTCCGCGGTGGCCAATGGGACGGTTGGTGCTGCGCCGTCTTGTACTATCACTTGTAACTCGGGCTACACGCTTGGCAGCGATAATCAAAGCTGCGTACCTAATAACATTTGCGCTACGGGTGGTAACGGTATTTATCAATGTCAGCAAGGCACCGCCAGCAACACCGTTTTCAATGGTGTTATCGGGCAAAACAGTTACGGGACCTATACATGGAATTGCACCTATAACAGTCAGGTCCAGAATTGCAGTTTTTCGATACCGGCCTGCTTTGATGAGTATGGGAGCCAATACTATTGCGGCCGTTGGATACCACCTGGGCCAACCTGTAATCCGGCTTCCGTTACCAATGGTACCGTAAACGCTGATTGTTCAATCACCTGTAATTCTGGCTATACTTTGAGCGGCAATAGCTGTGTCCAACAGACATGCGGCACTTTTGCCTATACGCAAAGCTGCATACAGCCCGTCGGTTGGACAAGCCCCTATAGCGGTTGGGTGGATTGCGACTATGACAACTGTGGTAACATTATACAGTGTTACCCGGACCAAGGTTGTTCCTGATTTCCTGCCTGACAATTTGGTGCGCCCGAGAGGATTTGAACCTCCGACCTCCGGTTTAGGAAACCGCTGCTCTATCCAGCTGAGCTACGGGCGCGCGCCGCGCATCATAATGGCCTTGGGCTGGTTCTTGAAGGAAAATTTATTGACTTTCAGGCGGATCGGGGCTTGTAACAAGCCAAAACCTCTCCATATTTAGGGCATTGATTAACTTTTCTCTCTGGATATCCCATGACTGAAACCCGTATGGAATTTCGCGCTGAAGTCAGCCGTTTGCTCGATATCGTTGTACATTCCCTGTACAGTGATAAGGAGATTTTCCTGCGTGAGCTGATTTCTAACGCTTCTGACGCCTGTGATAAACTGCGTTATGAAGGTCTGACCCAGCCTGAGTTGTTGGGGGATGACACGGATTTCAAAGTCAAAATCACTCTGGATAAAAAGGCGCGCACGCTGACGGTCGGCGATAACGGTATTGGTATGACGCGCGATGAGCTGGTTGAAAATCTGGGCACCATTGCACGCTCCGGCACAGGTAAATTCCTGGAGCAGCTATCGGGACGGGGTGAGCAAGGTAGCGGTAAAGCGGCGACGAATTTAATCGGGCAGTTTGGGGTCGGTTTCTACGCAGCCTTTATGGTCGCACAAATGGTCGAGGTTAAATCGCGCCGCGCTGGGTCGACAGAGGCTTGGTGCTGGCGCTCGGATGGCAAAGGTGAATTTGCTGTTGAAGAAGATGTAAAACCCGGACGCGGCACGGAAATAACGCTCTATCTGCGTCAGGGCGAAGATGAATTTCTGGAAGCCGAGCGCTTGCGTCATATCATTGGCAAATATTCTGACCATATCGCTATTCCAATTTTGTTGGGGGAAGAAGATGAACCGGCCAATCGAGCGGGTGCGTTATGGTTGCGCAATAAGAGCGATATCACGCCTGAGCAATACAGGGAGTTCTATCACCATGTTGCTCATGCGTTTGATGATCCCACGCTGACCATTCATTGGCGCGCGGAAGGTAAGCTGGAATATACGGGCCTTCTTTTCGTGCCGGGGATGAAGCCGTTTGATCTGTTCGATCCGCAGCGTCGTCATGGCGTGAAGCTTTTCGTCAAACGTGTTTTCATCACGGACCACGCCGAAGGGTTGTTGCCGCCCTGGTTGCGTTTCCTGCGTGGCGTTGTGGATAGTGAAGATCTGCCGTTGAACGTCAGCCGTGAAATGCTGCAAAACAACCCCATGCTGTCGCACATTAAACGTGGCGTGACACGACGCGTGCTGGGCGATCTGATCAAGTTTGCCGCAGATGCAACAGCCTACAATGCATTCTGGGGCAATTTCGGCGCTGTGTTGAAGGAAGGGCTGTACGAGGATGCCGATAGTCGCGCGGATTTGCTGAAACTGCTGCGCTGTTATTCGACGCATGATGACGGCCTGACATCCATGGCGGACTACGTATCACGCATGAAGGAAGGTCAGGATGAGATTTATTTTCTCTGCGGAGAGAGCGTAGAGAAATTAAAGAAAAACCCGCATCTTGAAGGTTACCGTGCTAAGGGGGTGGAGGTATTGCTGCTCACTGATACGGTGGATGACTTCTGGCCGAATGCAGTGGATGAATATGAAGGTAAAAAGTTCAAATCGGTTACGCGCAGTGGAAATGACCTGGGCAAAATCACCGGCTCTGATGATAAGGCCAAAAAAAACGCAGAGGATGACGCGCAAACCCCCACCCTGGTTGCCTTGTTGAAATTGACGTTGGGTGATGCGGTCAAGGATGTGCGAACGACGGAGCGCCTGACGGAAAGCCCTGTTTGCCTTGTTGCGGATGAAGGTGATCTGGACATTCATCTTGAACGCTTCCTGAAGCAGCACAACCAGATAAAAATGCCCAGCAAGCGTATTCTTGAGATTAACGCGCACCATCCGCTGATTGCTAAAATGGCGGAACGTGCTGCGCAGTCCGGCGCCAGTGATGCGCTGGCGGACTATGCGTGGTTGCTGCTGGATCAAGCGAGGCTTATCGACGGTGAAACGCTGCCGGATGTGACGGCCTTTGCTGCGCGATTGAGTAAGGTGCTGATAGACAGGGTCGCCTAATCGCGGGCCAAGCCGCGCACCGATGTGCCCGCGCCGCCGACGACAAACGGCCTGTCGCAGATAAGCATGTTTGGCGATAACGGCGTCATGTCAACAAAGCGGATATGAGTGAAGATAAATCGCCCGTTTATGCCGAGGGGTAATCTGCGTTCATCGGCATCGTCGAACATGCGGTTCAGGTTCGTTTGTAAAAAAAGTACGGTGTGATGTTCTGCATGCGTTTCACGCAGCACAACGGCTGACTGCGCAGTCAGTGGGAACTGTGTAGATACATGACCGCGTTCAATGGGGTGAATAGCATGCAGCAGGCGCGTGTCTACTGTTACAACTTCAAAACGTTCCAGGAATGAACGCCCGTTTGTATGGCTGCTGATAATGCGTAATTCGTGTAACATCTATATCCCCGCCTTGGAAATTTCTATAGACGAAAACACGCCTGCAATTAAACCAAAAAATTATGTTTAATATAAACCGGTTAGCGGATCAGATCATCAAATGGCGTAGGAATGACTGCAAGAACATGATGATGAAGATGAGCGCAAGCGTCGATAAATCGACCCCGCCAAATGGGGGCAGGATGCGACGAATGGGGCGCAGCAGGGGCTCTGTTAGGCGATAGGTGAAGTCGCCGATAATGCGCACCAACCGGTTGTGTGTGTTGATGATATTGAAGGCAACCAGCCAGCTTAGCGCTGCGCTGATGATCAAAATCCAAACATAGAAATCCAGCATCATATAGCTGACTTCAATAAACGCTGACAAAAGAGCTGAAAACGGATGCATCGACACTGTCCTTATATGTTTTGTTCCATATAAGGGTTAGCAGAATAATCAGAAATGTAAAATAGGCAGGGTCTCAGGCATCCTCGATTGGCGTAAGGCCTTGCGCCTGGGGCATGGGTTGTGGCGTGTCGTTAAAGGCAGCCTTGACGACCGGTGCGCTGTCCGGTTTCAGCATGGCAAACGGATTGACTGCGTAAATGCGACGCACGCTGGAGTAGGTAAGCCATTTCTTGAGTGGTGTCAGTTTAACGCCACCAGATGCACTTTCGGAAACATATAATTCGTTCCCGACTTTCACGACAACACCAATATGTGAAATATTGAAGGGGCGGCCCTTGGCCCAGCTTGGCACATTGTTGCGCTCGACACCCAGCAACATGCCGGGCTTAATCGCGGCCATGCCGTCCTGTAGGCTCTTACTATCCCTGGGGTTGATGACAAAGCCTTGGTGCGTTTGTCTTGCAACGTTGTTGATTTGATATGCGGCTCCGGTGTCCAGCATCTTGCGCATGGTGGCTATGTCATAAACATCTTTACCGGTTTTTTCGCGGGCGCGCTCGTTAAGTGCTTCCATTGTGGCAATCACTGCGCTTGCAGTGTGGCCGGAGCAGTCAATGGCGCCGCAGCTATCGTCTTTGTCGCCAAAGCCGTATTTGACGCCGCGGCTGATTCTGTCTCTGGTAACGTTAAGCAGCGCGCCGTTGCTGATGGCTTCAATTGTGACGAGGCCGCCAACGGCAACGGCTGCAGGAACAACAACGCGCAAGGCGCTACGCGCAACACCGCCAACTGCACGTACGGCACCGCCGGCAATATTGCCTAAAGTGCCAAGTGGGCCTGTGACAGGTGCGCCATTGTCGGCGTCATCGTCTTCCTCTTTGTCGGTGTCGCTGCCGGGCTTTGGCGCATCATCTTTTAAGAGTTCAAGCAAAACGACAGCTGGTTCTTGCTCTTCTTTTTTCTCTTCATCGGTTAGTTGCCGGTCGCGATCAAGCTTCTCTTGTTCCTCGTCTTCTACCGCGTCCAGTTTGGTGTTCTTTTTATCAAGCGCCTCTAACTCTTCCGGGTTCAACCCTTGGCGTGATCCATGCCAATTGCGACTTTTGCGGTTGCTGGTCAGGGAATCTGCTGCATGAGTTGTCTGTGTCATGTTTGCTCTTAGCCCATTGCTGAATCTGGTTCAGGTCTGCTGTGGCCGGGTATTGGTGCAGTGCCGGGGGCGTTAAACGACGACTTAAGGCCAGCAGCATTTGCCATGACCGGTGTGTCAGGCTTTAAAAACATCTCACGTTCAAACTGGCGGCGGCCAGTCAAACCACGCAGTCGTACCAGTTGCCCGTTGACATGTGCCTTATCCCAGTCAAGCAATGCATCGGCGGCGCCTTGATGGTCCCCGGCCTGCAGTCTTGACATTATGTTTGAGTGAGAGAGCGCGCCAACCCCTACATTGAAGGCAAAACTCGTCAGCGCCGCACGCTCATGTTCACTCAATTTTATGCCGCGTGCAGATGCAATCCTGTCAACCCCATCTCTGGCGACTTTTAAATCCTGACGCAGCAAGGCATCGGCCTGTGTTTCACTGATTTGCATGCCTTCGGCGACATCAGCGCCCGTATGGCCATACCCGATAGTCCTGACGCCTGCGGGGCATCTGTATGCGCACAATTTCTCGCCTTCCATGGCTTTGACCGAAGCAACCATCTGTTCATCAAGAGGGAGGTTACTTAACTGCGGTGGCTTCCACTCGGGGACATAATCGTTTGTTGATTTGGTCTGTAACGATCCCGGTGTCTTCGGGTCGTCAAACTTTAGATTATTCCCTTGCGGGTCTGTAAAAGTGCCTTCTTGTTTGGTGGGGGAATCTAAAAAGTGAATAAAGTGATGATGTGTGTCATCTGCCTGCTCCACTGCTGCTGACGCATCCGTAGATGGAGCATCCGCATCTACTTTTGTGTCGGTTTGTGATAGGGTAGTGGTGCCATCTGGGCCTGTTTGGGCTAGCTTGGTGCCAGCGGGGTTTGCCCCAAGTGCTGCGCTCACATGTCGAACTTTCGCGCTGGCCTCAATTGCGGTGAGGTTCGCAGCGTCTGGTTTTTTTAGTGCAGCATCAACCATTTAACCCGATCTCCGGCATTTTTAATAAAATCCAATATTTAGGCTCAATAATAGTATAGCGCGTAAACTTAAAACAAGTTTAATTGCGTCGGCATGAACCGTATTGCAAAAACTAACCCATTGGAATAATGACCATTTTTATGTACTGCATTGCATATTCGTGTTGCCATGGGCGAACGGTCTGACTAGATTACTTTCATGCAAAACATATCCGCCACGGTTTTAACCGATATCCCTGATTCACTGGATGCCCTGCGGCAAGAGATTTTGACCGCCATTGACGCGGCACAGGACGCCGCCTCGATCGAGGAAATCCGCGTTTCCGCCCTTGGGAAAAAGGGCAGATTGACCGAGCAGATGAAAACGCTTGGCACTCTGCCGCCCGATGAGCGTAAGGAAAAAGGCGCTGCGCTTAACGTCATCAAGGATGAAGTCGCGGCCAAGCTTGCGGTACGTCAAAAAGAAATTGCCGGATTTGAGATGCAAAAGCGTCTGGAGCAGGAGCGTGTTGACGTTACCTTATCCGTTCGCCCGCAGAGCGAGGGGCGCATTCACCCCATCACACAAACGATCGAAGAAATCGTGACGATCTTCGCAAGCATGGGGTTTGCGGTTGCCAAGGGGCCGGACATTGAAAGTGATTATTACAATTTTACGGCGCTGAACATTCCGCCTGATCACCCCGCGCGCCAAATGCAGTCGAGCTTTTATCTGCCGGAACAGGATGGCAAGCCTGTGGTTCTGCGCACGCAAACATCACCTGTGCAAATTCGCACGATGCAGAAGCAAAAGCCGCCCATCCGCATCATCGCACCCGGGCGTACATACCGCGTTGACTATGATATGACGCATACGCCCATGTTCCACCAATTCGAAGGTCTGGTGCTGGATGAAGTGACACATATGGGACATCTGAAGGGTTGCTTGCTTGACTTTCTGCGTGCCTTTTTTGGCATTGCCGATCTACCCATACGTTTTCGCCCGTCCTACTTCCCGTTTACGGAACCGAGTGCCGAAGTGGATATTGGTTGCTCGCGCAAGAATGGCGAGCTGAAGCTTGGCAACTACGGTGACTGGCTGGAAATCGGTGGTTGCGGCATGGTGCACCCCAATGTTCTGAAACATGGGGGCATTGACGCTGAACAGTATCAGGGTTTCGCGTTCGGCATGGGCGTTGAACGTCTGGCGATGCTGAAATACGGCATTCCTGACCTGCGTACTTTTTTCGAAGCCGACACGCGCTGGCTGAAACATTACGGTTTTGTGCCGCTGGATATTCCCAACCCGGCGTTGAAGGGATAAGTCATTATGAAATTCACGCTCTCATGGCTCAAGCAGCATCTGGATACCGACGCCTCGCTGCAAACGATCTGCGACAAACTCACTGCGTTGGGGCTGGAAGTCGAAGATGTGCGCGATCCGTCTGTTGCGCTTAAGCCTTTTATCGTGGCACATGTTCTGACGGCTGACAAACATCCGCAAGCTGACAGGCTCAAAGTCACAACTGTGGATACGGGAACTGAAAAGCTTCAGGTTGTTTGCGGTGCGCCGAATTGCCGTGCGGGAATTAAGGTTGTCCTGGCGCGCCCGGGTGACGTTATGCCGGACCGTGGCGAGGCCCTAAAGAAGGGCCTTATTCGTGGTGTTGAATCGCAGGGCATGCTTTGCGCGACGGATGAGTTATGCATTGGCGATGACCATGATGGCATTATTGAATTACCCGAAGACGCGCCGGTCGGCGCCAATTTTGCGGAATATGCGGGGTTGAATGATCCGGTTATTGAAATCAACCTGACACCAAACCGTCCGGATTGCGCAGGCGTACGTGGCATTGCGCGTGATCTGGCCGCCGCAGGACTTGGTGTGCTGAAGCCGTTGGATGAAGCTGAAGTCAAGAGTGCAGGCCCAACACCAGTTTCCATAACCTTGGATTTTGATGCTGGGCATAAACATGCCTGCCCGCATTTTGTTGGCTTACTGGTGCGCAATATTAAAAACGGTGACAGCCCGCAGTGGTTGCAGCAGCGTTTGAAGGCGATTGGCCAGCGTCCCATTTCCGCGCTCGTCGATATCACCAACTTCATGACCTATGACCGCGCACGACCGCTGCACGTCTTTGATGCCAAGAAGGTCAAAGGCAACCTGCGTGTTCACATGTCTAAGGGTGGTGAGGTTTTCGCGGCCCTGAATGATAAAGATTACACGTTGCAACCAAACATGGTTGTGATCAGCGACGATACGGGAATTATTAGTCTGGCCGGCATTATGGGCGGCAGTACAACTGCTTGTGATGAAAACACAACGGATGTGCTGATTGAATCCGCGTATTTTGACCCCGTCATTACGGCGCAGACGGGTCGTGCCCTGCAAATTACATCCGATGCCCGTTATCGCTTCGAGCGTGGGTTGGATACACAATCTGCCGCTACGGGGGCCGTTGCTGCTGCGCGCATGGTCAGGGAAATGTGTGGTGCGGCTGAAACGCAAATATATGCGACTGTTGCTGCTGGTTCAGCGCCGGATCACACGCGTACAATAGTGCTCGACACTGCCCTTTGTAAGAAACGCACTGGTGTTGATGTTCAGGTGGCCGAACAAGTTCGCATTTTAAAGGCTCTGGGTTTTGGCGTGACCGAAGGGGCCGCGCTGTCCGTTGTGCCGCCTAGCTGGCGCCCTGATATCGAAGGAGCCGCCGATCTGGTAGAAGAAGTCGTGCGCGTCGTCGGGTATGACGCCGTACCGGCCACAAGCCTGCAACGTGCGCTAGCAACTACTCCCGTTGCGTTGGATGTTGAGGACCGTCGCATTGGTCAGATCCGCCGTACGTTGGCCGAACAGGGGTTGATGGAGTCCGTTACTTGGTCGTTCATGTCCAGGGAGTTGGCTGAGAAATTTGTGCCCGCAAACGATGCGTTGGTTTTGCAGAACCCGATCAGTAGTGATCTGGACCTGATGCGCCCGACCATCATTGCCAATTTGGCGCAGGCGGCACGTCGTAATGCTGACCGTGGCTTTGCGGATGTGGCCTTATTTGAAGTCGGCCCTGTGTTTAAAAATACAACGCCGGAAGGGCAGTCTATTGTTGCTACAACTTTGCGCACTGGACAGTCGCCACGCCACTGGGCAGTGGGTGCGCGTCAGGCAGATGTTTTCGATGCGAAGGCCGATGCCATGGCTGCCCTGTCCGCCGCCGGTGCGCCGGTTGCATCATTGCAAGTTACGACCGATGCGCCGGCATGGTATCACCCGGGCCGTTCGGGTTGCCTGCGTTTGGGGCCGAATGTTCTGGCCAGCTTTGGCGAATTGCACCCGACGCTCGTCGACGCGTTTGGTTTGACAAGCGCCGTGGCGGTCGCTGAGATTTATCCTGCCAATATTCCGCAAGGCCGCGGCACAGGGTCGGCTAAGCCGTTGTTGAAGCTGGAGCCACTACAACCCGTTTCACGCGATTTTGCTTTCGTCGTGGATTGCGACGTAACAGCGGCTAAACTGATTAAGGCCGCGCGTGACGCTGATAAGAACCTGATCCGCGACGTTACGGTCTTCGATGTCTATGAGGGTGAACATGTTGCGGCGGGCAAAAAATCTGTTGCGCTAACCGTCACTTTGCAACCTGTCGATAAAACCCTGACGGATGCCGAAATTGACGCCATTGCGGCCAAAGTAACGGCCGGTGTGACAAAGGCAACGGGCGCAACACTGCGCGGCTGATCGGTTACTTCTTTTTGGTTTTTGCCAAAGGATGATGCTCGGCGACCATTTTACCGAGCCTGTCATGCGCTACATGCGTATAAATTTGCGTGGTGGCAATATCCGCGTGCCCCAGCATGACCTGTACGCTGCGCAAATCCGCACCATGTTCAATTAAATGCGTTGCAAAAGCGTGCCGTAATACGTGCGGGCTGAGGCGTTTGGGATCCAACCCCGCTTCAACGGCAATTTCCTTGATCAACTGAAAGAAACGCTGGCGCGTAATATGTTTGTTGGGCTGTCGTGAAGGAAACAGGTAGGGGGATTTGACTTCGCCCAGCGATTCCTTGCGGATAGGCAGCCAGTTTTCCAGGGCCTCTATTGCCAAATCACCCAGCGGAATGGTTCTTTCTTTGTCGCCCTTACCGCGCACGCGTACTATGCCCTGGTCAAACTGAACGGCATTCAGTGGTAAACTGACCAGCTCGGTTACGCGCAGCCCTGCGGCATACAGTATTTCCAAAAGGCAGCGCAGGCGCGCGCCCTCGGCGCCATCCATGCTTTGTACGACATCCAGAAGGCCGCCGACTTCTTCTTCAGACAGATATTTTGGCAGTGCGCGCCCCAGCTTTGGCGCGTCAATAAGGCGCGTCGGATCATCCTTGCGATGCTGCTCGGAACACAGAAAACGAAAAAATTGTCTAAGTGCTGACAGACGACGCGCCTGTGTGCGGGCGGTCATTTTCTTCAGGCTGCGCAGATAAGCCCGTAAATCATCCTCGCTCGCGGTTGATAAATCGCTTTGACGCATAAGCCACCTAGCGGCATCCATCAGGTCGCGCTGATACGCGGCACGCGTATGCGGTGATGCGTTGCGCTCAGCCAGCATCATGTTCAGAAAGGCGTCTATCAGTGAAACGGTCCGCAGGCTGGGTGCGATCTCTGCCGTTTTAGGCATCGTCTTGCGCGATATCTGGATTGTTATTATTGGCGCAAAGCGGCGGCGTTTTCACGAGCTCGGCAAACATATCGCGCCATGCCTGTACGGCGCCTGCGTGTTGAAGAGCGTCGGGCGGGCAGTCGGGAATGATAACCAGTTTATGCGCACCGCTTGCCTGCACGGTTGCATCAGCGGCGACGACATAATCAGCCAGCGCGACCAACTGCTCCAATTCAGGTTGCTCTGTTTGCCCATCGCCCAAATCAAGCACGACATAACATCCCAGATGTTTGGCTGTGCGCATCAGGGGCAGGCCGGATGTGCCCGCAAAGGGGCGCAAGACAACGATCTGTGTGCGTAATTTTTGTAAAAGGTGACTGACATGCGTCAGGTCCGGGTCGCTCATATTCCCGAAGACTGAGCATTCCATATCGGCATTTTCAAGTGTGCGCGCGGGCATCAGGCAGCGTTGACGGACTTGCGCGTCTTCTGATGCCAATTGACCTTTTGCGTCAGGTTGAATTGGTGTCTCATTGAACCAGGCAATGCGTAACGTCATGGGGTGCCCAAATAAATACATTATAGGCATGGCAGAAGCGGCGGCCGAAATCAACTTGAGGTTTTTCAGGATAACAGGCGTCTGGCCAGCGCTATCGTAATGCCGCGGCTTTCAGACAAGGCGGCCTGATCGAGTTTGTTGACGACTTCGCGTAACGCCTGCGTTGTACGTTCAATGCGTGGCACGATATAGGTTACAACATCCATGCCAACGTCAATCTGGCGGTCATGGAATTGCTTGATTAACAGCATTGTGAGTAGTTCATCATCCGGCGCATGGATGCCCAGTGCCGGCGCAGCATTTAGGCGTGACCGTAAATCTGCCAACTGTACAGGCCATTTGGCTGGCGGCTTTTCAGCAGTCAATAGCAACGACCCGCCAGTTTCCTTGAGCGCGTTGTAGAGGTGGAACAAAGCCTCTTCTGCCACGGGGTTGGTCGCAATTTGCTGCGCATCGTCTATCGCGATATTGCGGTTACTCATAATCAGGGCGCCCGGTTCATTACGCAACAAGTCGTGCGATGTCAGCGCCTTCCCATGGCTCTTGGCCAACCACATATGCATCAGATGCGTTTTGCCGCTGCCCGAAGGACCGTGGATGACAGAGCATACTGACGGCCATTGCGGCCACTGTTGGATCCACATGGTGGCTTCCTGGTTGCTGCTGGTCACG
>Ga0213872_10000554_pt1 | contig 28950 bp, 21 predicted proteins | sample VelepicomBERX_R2_FD_160071 | JGI IMG/M metagenome (GOLD analysis project Ga0213872, IMG submission 160071) | Rhizosphere microbial communities from Vellozia epidendroides in rupestrian grasslands, the National Park of Serra do Cipo, Brazil - RX_R2 | ecosystem: Host-associated > Plants > Roots >...
GCGTCACCCCCTATGACAAGCTGATCCTGGCCACCGGCTCGAAGCCGCTGGTGCCGCCGATCCCCGGCCTCGATCTGCCCGGCGTCTGCACCTTTCGCGACATCGCCGACGTCGAGACGATGATCGCGGCCTCCGAGACCCATCGCCGCGCCGTGGTGATCGGCGGCGGCCTGCTGGGGCTGGAAGCGGCCTGGGGACTGAAGCGCCGCGGCATGGCGGTGGCGGTGGTGCACCTGATGCCGACTTTGATGGAGCGCCAGCTCGACGTCACGGCGGGCGAGCTGCTGCAGCGCGATCTCGACCAGCGCGGCATTGTCTTCTTCACCAACGGCCAGACCGAGGAAATCTACGGCGCCAACCGGGTGGAGGGCGTGCGTCTGGCCGATGGGCGCGACGTTCCCGCCGATCTGGTGGTGATGGCGATCGGCATCCGCCCGGAGATCACTCTGGCGAAACAGGCCGGGCTCGACGCCAATCGCGGCATCGTCGTCGGCGACGACATGGGCACCACCGATCCGCACATCTACGCCGTGGGCGAATGCGCCGAGCATCGCGGCAAATGCTTCGGGCTGGTGGCGCCCTTGTGGGACATGGCGAAGGTCTGCGCCGACCGGCTGGCCGGCATCGAGGGCAAGCTGTTCCAGACGCCCGTCTTGTCGACGCGCCTCAAAATCACCGGCATCGACGTGTTCTCGGCCGGCGTGCTGGCGGCGTCCGACGAATCCGAGGACGAGGTGACCTATTCCGACGCCTCGGCCGGCATCTACAAGAAGCTGGTGATCCGCGACGACAAGCTGGTCGGCGCCGTGCTCTATGGCGATGTGGCGGACGGCGCCTGGTATTTCGATCTGCTGTGCAGCGGCGCCGACGTCAGCGCCTTCCGCCCCGGCATGATCTTCGGCCGATCCGCCGCCGAACCGGGGAAGAAGCCCGAGGATGCGGTCGCGTCACTGCCGGATACCGCGCAGATCTGCGGCTGCAACGGCGTGTCGAAAAGCGCCATCCTGGGCTGCATCAAGGAGAAGAACCTCACCACGCTCGATGAAGTGCGGGCCCACACCAAGGCCTCCGCGTCGTGTGGATCCTGCACCCCGCAGGTGCAGCAGCTGCTGGCCCTGGCCACCGGCGGATCGCCGGCCGAGACCGTCCCCACCGTCTGCAAATGCACGACGCATACCCATGAGGACGTGCGCGCCGCCATCCGCGACCAGGAACTCAAAACCATGGAGGCGGTGCGCGCGGCGTGCGGTTGGAAGACGCAAGACGGCTGCGCCAAGTGCCGCCCGGCGCTGAACTATTACCTGCTGTGCGCCTGGCCGCGCGAATACGAGGATGATTCCCGCTCGCGTTTCGTCAATGAGCGGGTGCACGCCAATATCCAGAAGGACGGCACCTATTCGGTGGTGCCGCGCATGTGGGGCGGGCTGACCTCGGCGTCGGAGCTGCGCGCCATCGCCGATGTGGTCGACAAATACGCCATTCCCACCGTCAAGGTGACCGGCGGCCAGCGCATCGATCTTCTCGGGGTGAAGAAGCAGGATCTGCCCGGCGTATGGGCCGATCTCAACCGCGCCGGGATGGTCTCGGGGCACGCCTATGCCAAGGGGCTGCGCACGGTGAAGACCTGCGTCGGCTCGGAGTGGTGCCGCTTCGGCACCCAGGATTCCACCGGCCTCGGGGTCAAGCTGGAGAAGATGATGTGGGCGGCCTGGACCCCCCACAAGGTCAAGCTGGCGGTGTCGGGCTGTCCGCGCAACTGCGCCGAGGCCTCGATCAAGGATATCGGCATCGTCTGCATCGAGGCGGGCTACGACATCCTGGTGGGCGGCAATGGCGGCATCGAACTGCGCGCCACCGACAGATTGTGCCAGGTCGCCACCGAGGAGGAGGTGCTGGAGGTCTCCGGCGCCTTCCTGCAGCTCTATCGCGAGGAAGCCCGCTATCTCGACCGCACCGCCCATTGGGTGGCCCGGATCGGCATTGACTATGTGAAACAGCATATCGTCGAGGATCGGGAGAACCGCCGCGCCCTGTACCAGCGCTTCCTGCACGCCCAAAGCTTCGTCCAGCACGATCCCTGGGCCGAGCGCGCCGCCGGCAAGGAAGCGCATGAGTTCAAACCCTTGGCGACGGTGGCCTGAGCGATGGCGAACTGGATCGACGTGGGCAAACTGTCCGACATCCCGCCGCTGGGCGCCCGGGTGGTGCAAACCGGCGGCGGACCGGTGGCGGTGTTCCGCGCCGCCGACGACCATGTCTTCGCCCTGCATGACAGCTGTCCGCACAAGCAGGGGCCGCTGTCGGAAGGCATCGTGCATGGCCATCAGGTCACCTGCCCGCTGCATAATTGGGTGATCGAGCTGGCGACCGGCGAGGCGGTGGCGCCCGACCGCGGCCGCACCGCCTGCATCGCCGTCAAGGTCGAGGACGGCGTGGTCTGGCTGCAGAAGGACGAGGCGCTGTAATGGCGACCGCCAGCACCTGCCCCTATTGCGGCGTCGGCTGCGGCGTGCTGGCCGAGGCCGGCAGGGTCGCGGGCGACCCCGCCCATCCGGCCAATTTCAGCCGGCTGTGCGTCAAGGGGGCGGCGCTGGAGGAAACCCTGTCCCTGCCGGGTCGGCTGCTGCGGCCGCGCCTCAGGGGCGAAGACGTCTCGTGGGAACAGGCTCTCGACAGCCTGGCCGAAGCCTTCGGCAAGGCGATCGCCCAGCACGGCCCGGACAGCGTCGCCTTCTATGTCTCGGGCCAGCTTCTGACCGAGGATTACTACGTCGCCAACAAGCTGATGAAGGGGTTCATCGGCTCGGGCAACATCGACACCAATTCGCGCCTTTGCATGTCCTCGTCGGTGGCCGGCCATGTGCGCGCCTTCGGCTCGGACACGGTGCCCGGCTGCTACGAGGATCTGGAAGAGGCGGATCTGGTGGTGCTGACCGGCTCCAACGCCGCCTGGTGCCATCCCGTCCTGTTCCAGCGCATCCAGGCGGCTCGCCAGCGCCGCCCGGAGATGAGGCTGGTGGTGATCGATCCCCGCCGCACCGCCACCGCGCGCGAGGCCGATCTGCATCTGGCGCTGCGGCCGGGCAGCGACGTCGCCCTGTTCAACGCCCTGCTGCTGCGCCTTGCCGCCGACGAGGATTTCGTCGCCCGACACACCAGCGGATTGGACGCGGCCCTTGAGGTCGCCGCCGCCACCGATCTGTCGGTCTGCGACCTCGATCCCGACGATGTCGAACAGTTCTTCGCCTGGTTCGCCGGCACCGAGAAGGTGGTCACCGTCTATTCCCAGGGCGTCAACCAATCCTCGGCCGGCACCGACAAGGTCAACGCCATCATCAATTGCCATCTGCTGACCGGCCGCATCGGCCGGCCCGGCATGGGGCCGCTCTCCTTCACCGGCCAGCCCAACGCCATGGGCGGGCGCGAAGTGGGCGGGCTGGCCAATACTCTGGCCGCGCATATGGGATTCGACGAAGCCGCGATCGACCGCGTCGGGCGCTTCTGGCAAAGCCCCGGCATGGCCCGCCGGCCCGGCCTGAAGGCGGTCGAGATGTTCCAGGCGGTGCGCGATGGGCGCATCAAGGCGCTGTGGGTCATGGCCACCAACCCGGCGGTCAGCCTGCCCGAGGCGGCGCTGGTGCGCGAGGGTCTGGAGAAATGCGATTTCGTCGCCGTCTCGGATTGCGTCGCCTCCGACAGCACCGCCTTTGCCGATCTGCTGCTGCCGGCCCTGACCTGGGGCGAGAAGGACGGCACGGTGACCAATTCCGAGCGCCGCATCTCGCGCCAGCGCGCCTTCCTGTCGCCGCCCGGCGAAGCCCGCGCCGATTGGTGGATGATCTGCGAATTGGGCAAACGCCTCGGCTTCGCCGACTCCTTCGATTTCGCCGGCCCGGCCGCCATTTTCCGCGAGCATGCGCTACTGTCCGGCTTCGAGAATGACGGCGCGCGCGATTTCGACATTTCGGATATCGCCGAAGCCGACTATGAGCGAATGCAGCCGGTGCAATGGCCGCGCGGTCAAGCGCGGCTGTTCGGCGACGGACACTTCTTCCATCCCGACGGCAAGGCCCGCTTCGTCGCCACCCCATTCCGCCCGCCGGCCGGCCTGACCTCCGCCGACTGGCCCCTGGTCCTCAATACCGGGCGCAACCGCGATCAGTGGCACACCATGAGCCGCACCGGCGCGGCACCGCGCCTGGCCCGCCATCTGCCCGAGCCGATCCTGTCCCTGCATCCCGCCGATGCCGTCGAGACCGAGCTGGATGAAGGAGATTGGGCGCGGATCTCCTCGCCGCGCGGCGAGGTTTCGCTGCCGGTCGCGCTCGATCCCGGCCAACGCCGCGGCGAGGCTTTCGCGCCGATCCATTGGAACGATGCGTTCGCCGCCGACGCGGTGGTGGGGAAGCTGGTCTCGGAGGCCCGCGACCCGGTCTCGGGTCAGCCCGAGCTGAAGATCACCGCGGTGCGGATCGAACCGATCCCGCTGTTCTGGCAGGCCACGCTGCTCAGCCGCTCCATTCCGGCGGGCTTCCCCGACGGCGTGCTGTGGAGCCGGGCCGCCGGCGAGGGACATTGGTCGTTCCGCCTGGCCGGGACGGAGCCGATCTCCGACTGGCGAGGCTGGGCCAGGACCATTTTGGGCGACGGCGCCTGGATCGATTATCAGGACCGCAAGCTCGGTCTCTACCGTGCTGCCCGGCTGGTCGAGGGCCTGCTGCAGGCGCTGTTGCTGGTCGGTCCCGCCGATGCCCGCCCGAGCGCCGATTTCGCCGCCGCCTGGTTCGAGCGCCCGCTCGACGGCGCCGCCCGCGCCGGGCTGCTGTCGGGCGGCAAGAGCGCCGCCCCCGCCAGCCCAATCGTCTGTTCCTGCCACGGCGTCACCCGTCAGGCCATTCTCGACGCCGCGGCCCGCGGGGAAACCACCCGCGCCGGCACCGGCTGCGGGTCCTGCCTCCCTGAATTGAAAAGCCTTCTCATCCCGGTTTCGCAAAGGAGTGCGCGCTGATGAACCTGAAGGACTTCCGACAAGCCGGACACTGGCCCACCTTGCTGGCCTCGTTCCTCTATTTCGATTTCAGCTTCATGGCGTGGGTCACGCTGGGACCGCTGGTGGTCTACATCGCCAAGGAGCTGAACATTCCGGTGGGGGAGAAATTCACCCTGGTCGCGGTGCCGGTCCTGGCCGGCGCTTTGCTGCGCATCCCGATGGGACTGTTCTGCGACCATGTGGGATCGAAGCTGACGGGTGCGGTGGCGCAGCTGATCGTCATCGCCGGCATCGCCTGGGTCTGGCAGTTTGGGCTGCACGGCATGGCCGAGGTCGAAGGCCTGGGCGTCGTGCTGGGCCTGGCCGGCGCCTCGTTCGCCGTCGCCTTACCGCAGGCCAGCCGCTGGTACCCGCCGCACTATCAGGGCATCGTCATGGGCATCGCCGGCGCCGGCAACATGGGCACGGTGCTGGATGCGCTGATCATCCCCACGCTGGCCGAGCGCTATGGCTGGCAGGCCGCCATCGGCACCCTGCTGATCCCGCTGGTGCCGACCCTGATCGCCTATGTGCTGATGTCGAAGGAAGCGCCCGGGGCGCGGCGCAAAGTGACCTGGGAGACCTATCGCGCGATCTTCGCCGACAAGGATAGCTGGTGGTTCATGTTCTTCTATTTCATCACCTTCGGCGGCTTCGTCGGGCTGGCCAATTCGCTGCCTTTGTTCTTCACCATCCAGTATCACGTGTCGGGCGTCACCGCCGGGCTGATGGTGGCGATCGTGGTGATGTTCGGCTCCTGCTTCCGCCCGGTGGGCGGGCTGGTGGCCGACCGGATCGGCGGCATCAGGACCTTGATCGTCTTGTTCGCCATCGTCAGCCTGGCCTATCTCGGCGCCGCCTTCCTGCCGGCCGGACCGGCCCCGGCGGAGGCCGGCAGCGCCACCGTGGCGGGCTGGAGCATGGCCACCATGCCGGCCATCGCCTGGCTCTCGGTCGGGCTGTTCTCGGTGGGCGTGCTGTGCCTCGGCATGGGCAATGGCGCGGTGTTCCAGCTGATCCCGCAGCGCTTCAAGGGCGAGATCGGGGTGATGACCGGCCTAGTCGGCTGCATGGGCGGGGTGGGAGGCTTCTTCCTCGCCAAGACCCTGGGCAATTCCAAGGAGATGACCGGGAATTTCACCGCCGGTTTCCTGTTCTTCTCGGCCCTTGTATTGTTGGGGCTGGTGTCCCTGGCCGGCGTACGCAAACGCTGGCGGACCACCTGGGGGGCGGCATCTGGAGCACGCGTCTAACTCGCATGAGGGCATGCAAATATTAGACATCCGGATAGGGGTCGCCAGCGAAACCGGGCGGCGGCCCCGCAACGAGGATTTCGCCGCCGCCTCGGTCGGATCGCCGGCGGTCCGCCATCGCCAGGGCGTCGCCGCCGCCCTGGCCGACGGCATCGGTGGCGCCAAGGGCGGGCGCGAGGCCGCCGAGATCACCGTGCGCGGCTTCCTCGAAGGCTATTTCGAAAAACCGGAATCGGTCGGCATCCGCCGCGCCGCCAGCGAGGTGCTGCAGGCGCTGAACGGCTGGATCGTCGCCACGGCGCGGCGCGACCCGGCCCTGGAGGGAATGGGCTGCACCTTCACCGGCATCGTGCTGCGCGGCCGCACGCTGCATATCCTGCATGTCGGCGATTCCCGGCTCTATCGCCTGCAGGAGGAGCGGGTGTCGCTGCTGACCAGCGATCATGTGCTGGGCCATCCCGACCAGCGCCATATCCTCTATCGCGCGGTGGGGATCGAGGACGCGCTCAGGCTCGACTACGCCACCCAGCCGGCGAGCGTGCATGACCGTTATCTTTTGTGCAGCGACGGCATCCACGGCGTGCTGACCGACGCCCGGATCGCCGACTTCCTGCGCGACCGCGCCGATCCCGAGGCGACGGCGCGGACGCTGGTCGAGGCCGCGTTGGCGGCGGGCTCGCAGGACAATGTCACCGCCCTGGTGCTCGACGTGGTCGATCTGCCGCCGGTCGACCAAGCCAGCCTCGATCTCGCCCTGGCGCCGCTGCCGATCGCCGACATGCCCCAGCCCGGCCAGCGGATCGACGGGTTCCTGTTGCAGGGCGTGCTGTCGGACGGGCGCTACAGCCGCCTGTTCACGGCGCTCGACGAGCGGAGCGGGGCGCAGCTGGTGATCAAGTTCCCGCACCGCAAGGTCGCCGCCGAACCGGACACCAAGGCCGCCTTCCTGCGCGAAGCCTGGATCGGCGCGCGGCTGCGCAGCCCCTGGCTGGGCCGAGTCATCGAGCCGGAAGCCGGCCGCGCCTCGTGCCTCTACACCCTGATGCCGTTCTACGAGGGCGAGACGCTGGAAGCCCGCCTGTCACGCCAGCCAAGACTTGGACTGGAGGAGGGTCGCGACATCGGGCTGAAGCTCGGCCGCGGCCTGGCGGCCCTGCACCGGGCCGGCATCATCCATCGCGACGTGAAGCCCGAGAACGTGCTGCTGCTCGCCGAGGGCGGGCTGAAGCTGATCGATTTCGGCGTCGCCCGCGTCCCGGGCCGCGAAGATTTTCCCCTGGCGGAGATCCCCGGCACCGCCAGCTACATGGCGCCCGAATTGTTCGAAGGCCGCCCGGGCGGCGAAGCCTCGGACCTGTTCGCCCTGGGCGTCACCTTGTTCCGCGCCTTCACCGGCCACTATCCCTATGGCGAGATCGAGCCCTTCAGCCATCCGCGTTTCGTCAAACCGGCCAGCCTGGCCAAATTCCGCCCCGATCTGCCGGCCTGGCTCGACGCCCTGCTGGCGCGCGCCCTGGCGGCCGAACCCGAGCGGCGGCCCGGCGACGTGCTGGAATTCACCCTGGCGCTGGAAGACGGCCCGGCCGCAGCCCCGCCGCCACCGGGACGGGTTCCGCTGCACGACCGCAACCCGCTGCTGTTCTGGAAGATCGTGGCGGCGCTGCTGGCGATCGCGCTGGTGCTGTCGATCGTCCTGCGTCAGTGAGCGGCGGGCTGCGCCGGGGCCCCCTGCCAGACGCTGTTCGGCGGGATTTCCTCGCCCTTCATGACGATGGTCAGCGGGCCGAGATGGGCATAATCGCCGATGGCGGTGTCATAGAGGACGGTGGTGCCGCTACCAACCGTCACCCCCTTGCCGAGTTTCACCCGGCCGATCTTCATCACCCGGTCCTCGTAGAGGTGGGTCTGCATGTCGCCGTCGAAATTGATCGCCGTGTAGTCGCCGACCTCGATGCAATCGAACTCCGTGATGTCGACCGAGTCCATGTAGACGCCCTTGCCGAACTTGCAGCCGAACAGGCGGAAGGCGATCGGCAGGAACGGCGTGCCGCGCAGATGGTCGAGCAGCACCGCGCCGGCCAGGCCGAAATAATTGACCGCCACCGATTCGGTGCGGATCGCCCACCATGACCACATCGGCTTCATGGTTGGGCGGTAGCGGCCGATCATCAGCCATTTGAAGATCACCGCCGCCGCCATCAGCCCGACGGCGATCATGGTGGCGCACAGGATGAATTGCGGGACCAGCAGGGCGAAATTGCGCGCCAGGATGGCCGGCGCCAGATAATCCACCGCCCTGCTGCCGAGGCTGATCGCCAGCATCGATGGGAAGGACACGCTGAACGCCTCGAACAAAGCGCGGCCGACGCGCCGGCGCCAGCCCGGCTCGAAGGTCCAGCGCGGATCGAGACCGTCGAAGCGCTGGCGCAGCGGCAGGGCCATCGGCGGGCTGCCGAACCACACCCCGCCCTCGGCCATCGGCACCTCGCGCGCCGGCGGGCGCGACTTGATGCCGATCAGGGTGCCGTCGGGCAGGTCGCAGCCCGGCGTCATCACCGCGCTGTTGCCGACGAACACCCGGTCGCCGGTGCGCATCGGCTCCAGCGTCATCCAGCCGTGGCGGATATCCTCGTCGCTGATCGACACCTCGTCGGCGATGAAACCCTTGGCGCCGATCTCGACCAGATCGTAGGAGCCGCCGAGATTGGCGGAAATCTCGGAATCCTTGCCGATCTTGGCGCCCAGCAGCCGGTACCAGTTGCGCATATAGACGGTGGCGAACAGCGAGGACAGGGTCTCCAGCGTCAGTTCGGTGGCCAGCGCCACGATCCATTTGCGGATATAGAAGGCGCCATGCACGGAATAGCGTCCGGCCTTGACCGAGGGCAGGACGGTCCAGCGCAGTATCGCCACCAGCAGAGCGGTGACCAGGATCAGCGCCATCGCCGCCGGCCAGGTGATCATCGGCAGCAGCAGATAGTCCGGCAAAGGCAGGATGTCGCCCAGCCAGTCGCCCAGCGAATCCAGCACATAGAAGGCGGGAATGATCGGAATGAGCGTCACCGCCGGCAGCACCGCCAGCAGGCCGCAATAGAGGCAGAACTGCGCCAGGCGCATCGGTTCGCTGATCGAGGGCGGCGCCGGCATGTCGGCGGGATCGTGGCGGCCGGTACGGCGAGCCGGCGAGCCTTCCCAGATCTCCCAATCGCCGGTGACCGTGCCCGGCGACAAGGCGGTCAGGTCGATCAACTCGCCCCCGGTCCCGACCCCGGTGTCGCACGACATCACGCAGGACGAGCCGATGACCGCGTGGTCGCCCACCGTGACCCGGCCGATGATCAGCCGGTCGCCGATCACCTCGGCATTGGCGAACTGCACCTTGCTGCCGAAAGCGGTGCCGGCGCCGATGTGCAAGAGGTCGATGGCGCCGGCGTCGAAATCGCTGATCATGGCGTCGCGCCCGACCTCGGCGCCCAGGAGCCGCAGCAGGAAGCGCAGCACCGGCGTGCCCTTGAACCAGGTCAGGTGGATCATGCCGATCAGCTGGCGCGACAGCCACCAGCGGAAATAATAGCTGCCCCACAAAGGATAACTGCCCGGCCGGGTACGGCCGATGATCAGCCATTTGGCGCCGATGGCGAAGAAGCTGCTGAGCAGGTTGATCCCGGCATAGGTCAGGGTCAGCACCTCGGCCTCGCGCAGGAAATTGTGCTCCTCGCCGGTGAACAGCTGATAGACCACGAACACCGCCAGCCAGGGCGCGGTGGTCAGCGCCAGCACCACCGGCAGGCAGGCGAGCTGGGCGGCGCCGCACAGGGCCCGGCGCAGCAGCGGCGAGGGGGTGAAGGCCTCGATCCGCGGCGGGGGCGCCGCGCGCGTGGCCAGCAGCTCGGCCATCGCCCGCAGGGTGCGGGCGGCATAGACGTCGTTGATGGTCAGGCCGGCCAGCGCCGGGGTCTTGCGCACCGCCGAGACGAAGCGGGCGGCGATCAGCGAATGACCGCCGAGATCGAGAAAGAAATCGGCGTCGAAGCGGATCGCCTGGCCGGGCAGCAGCGGCTTGACGGCGGCCAGCAAAATCGCCTCGATCTCGTTGGCCGGCGCGTCGTCGGCCTCGCTTCCGGCATCGGAAAGGTCGAGCGGGATCTGCGCCAGCGCCTTGCGGTTCAGCTTGCCCGAGGTCAGGGTCGGCAGTTCGTCGATGATCTGGAAATGGCCGGGGATCATGTAAGGCGGCATGGTCATCGCCAGGGACTGGCGCCAGCCCTCGACATCGAGCGCCGCCCCCGGCGCCAGCTTGACGAAGGCGACCAGGCGATCGAGATCGCCGTCGCGGCGCAGCACCAGGGCGGCCTGCATCACGCCTTTCTGCTCGCCCAGGCGGGCTTCGATCTCGCCCAGCTCGACGCGGAAGCCGCGGATCTTCACCTGATCGTCGATGCGGCCGCGAAACAGCAGCCGGCCTTGTTCGTCCTCGATGACGGCGTCGCCGGTGCGGTACAGCACCGGATCGATGCCGTCGGCGCGGAAGGGATTGGCGATGAATTTCGCCGCCGTCAGCTCGGGCCGGCGCCAATAGCCCTGGGCCACGCCGGGACCGCCGATCAGCAGCTCGCCCTCGGCACCACGGGTGACGGCGCGCAGCTCGTCATCGACCACATAGGCGGTATAGCCGGGCAGCGGCCGGCCGATGGTGATCGGGTCCTCGGGCTGGATCTCGATGGCGGTGGCCACCACGGTGGCCTCGGTCGGGCCGTAACTGTTGAACAGATGACGGCCGGGCCGGCACCATTTCGCCGCCAGGGCCGGCGGACAGGCTTCGCCGCCCAGGATGACGACCCGCAACGACGGCACGTCCTCAGGCAGCAGCGCCAGCAGGGTCGGCACGGTGTCCAGCACGGTGATGCCCGCCGCCTTCATGCGGGCGGCGAGGTTTTCCGTGTCCTGCAGCACCTCCTGGCTGGCGATCCACAGCCGCGCCCCGGCCAGATAGGGCAGGAAAATCTCTTCCAGCGACAGATCGAAGGCCACCGAGGCGCCCTGGAACACGATATCGTCGGCGGTGAGCTGGAACAGGGTCTGCGCCGCGGTCAGGTAATGGCAGATATTGCGATGGCTGATCAGCACGCCCTTGGGCACACCGGTCGAACCCGAGGTGTAGATCAGATAGGCCGGATCCGCGGGACCGCGCGCGACGGCCAGGTCCGGCAGCGCGCCTTCGTCGCGGGCAAGGCCCGACGCCGCCAGTACCGGCAGGGTCAGGCCGCCGGCCAAACCCTGCGTCGTATGATCGACGATCAGCGCCGCCGCCTCGGCGTCCTTCAGGCAAACGGCAACACGATCGGCCGGCGCCGCCTGGTCGAAGGGCAGATAGGCGGCACCCGCGCGCAGAATCGCCAGCAGCGCCATCTGCAGATCGAGCGAGCGGGTCATCCACAGCCCGACGAACTGGCCCGGCCTGATCCCCGAAGCGACCAGCCCGCGCGCCATGGCCTCGACCCGGCCGGCCATCTGTCGATAGGTCAGGCTCTCGCCCTCGAACTGGGCGGCGATGGCGTCGGGCGACATTTCGGCGCGCGAGAAGAACAGATCGGACAGCAGGCGCACGGCCGGTTCAGGTCCGGTGGGAGCGGCCTTCGAACTCAAGGGCAGATCGATTTGGTTCATGATATCCACGACCGAAAAAAACGGCCCGGAAGCTCCTTCAACGCGTCGGCAAGGTCATACAATCCCGGCTCGGCAAATTGAAGGGCCCTTTTTGTAACTTATCGTAAATTCTCCGCCAGCGGGACCCAGGTATCGAGTACGGCGACGATCAGGAGAACTGCGCCGCCGGAATTGCTCCGAGCTACGGTGGCGTCAGCGGGGCATGCAGCCCCCACCGCAGCATTTCAGTATTAAAATTATACCTTTTCTCTCCTAATTGTGGCTACGATGTCGTCTCATGGAATTCGAGTTCGACCCGCAAAAGAGCGCCCTCAACAAATCCAAGCATGGGATCGATTTCGTCGAGGCTCAGAAGCTCTGGGATGATCCCGACCGGCTTGAAATTCCGGCCCGAGAAATGGATGAACCCCGGTTCCTGATAATCGGTATGATGGCCGGACGGCATTGGTCCGCGATTGTCACCTATCGAAGCGTGGCCATTCGTCTTATCTCGGTCCGACGCTCACGCAGAGAGGAAGTGGAATTATATGAAGGCCTCTGATTTCGATGACGCTTTCGACAACGGCGAGGACGTTTCCGCCCTTCTGGACCTGAACAAAGCCCGCAGGCCCGGTCACAGCCAGAAACGCGTCAATGTCGATTTTCCCGAGTGGATGGTGCGGTCCCTCGATCGAGAAGCCGACCGCCTGGGCGTGACGCGCCAAGCTTTGATCAAATTCTGGCTGGCGGACAAACTCGGGCAGCATCGCTAGATAATGAGCCCAATTAAATGCTGATCGGTTGGCAACTTTGCGCCCAGGGCGGTCGTTTGGCGACCGGCGGCAGAGCCCCGTGAGCGGAATGTCGGCTAATGACTGCGCTACGCCAGAGCGAGCATTTGCCTTCTGGAGATAACGGTGCTGGCTCGCGCATACTTTGAGACATTAGGCGGAGCCAGTTGCCGCACTGGCCACAATGTCCTTACCGCAAAATCTGCAGACGATAGCCTCGGCCTTAATAACCTCCGCGCAATATGGGCATTTCTTGTGAGCACCATCGGAAAGCTCACTTCGTTCAATGGCGTTACTATCCCTCCTCAGAAGCAAGGAATGGGGCAACGCAACGATAAAGAGAAGGGCTCCATATACCCACCACCCGACGAAACTATGGCCTTTTGATTGTGCAATGGCAGCTGGCAGGAGGCCCAGAATGACGCAAAGAAACAGTAACTCCAAGGTTTCCCCCTATCGATCGAATTGGACCCCGTTTGTCGAAGTCAGGTATAAGCCTTCGCTGTATGGAAATCGGGCAATCACGCTGGAATTGTTTGCCACTCGCGTCAAGACGGCCATGCGACATAGCAAGGACGTTGAGCCCTGAATTCTCAGGCACACTCCATCCGCACTATCAACGAAGTTGAGCTTATCCGTACGCTCAATGAGTAGCGTCCGCCCTTCCGGAACCGCGCCAATGGGCTGTATTACGAACAAAGTGAACGCGGCGTGGATGTATAGCGCAGCAGCCAAAACGATGACTGGCACGACGGTCATCAATAACTTGTAACGCCTCAATTATCGTAAGCTCTGAATAGTTGTTTTATGCAAGCTTATACAACTAAAAGAGTTTCGCAACGAAAAAGCTTTCAGTGGCTGAGTCTGCAGAACTCCTCTTTTTCTGCCTTTGAACCGGGCGATCTAACCGAAATCGCGGATCTAGCGACTTGTCATTATCCGGTTCAAGCTGAGAATATTTGTCGGGGCGCCCCGCAGTTACCCGCGCAGCGAGGTCCGACAATGTCCGCTATGTGGAAGCGGCTCCAGTCGCCGTAACGCCCGCCTCGGGTCATGAACAGCCGGATAGTTTGGCCGACGCCAAGTTCGGCTTCGCGCCCCTATTGGACACATAGCAATGCAGTGCCCAAAAGCGGTCATTCGGAGGTTGAAATTCTGCCCAATCTGGCCGGTTGCGTCTCGAAATTCTTTCTCCGACTGCCCCGTTCATCGGCGAAGCGGCCCAGGCCGGCCGGACTCCCCCACCGCTCTTGCGCGCCATCAACCCCGCTATCCCCCCGCCGAATCTGGCGGTAAGATGCGGCCCCATGGCCGATACCGACCGCGAAGACCGTCCCTCTCCCGATGCCCTGCTGGCCGAAGCCCAGCGTGAGTCGCGCGGACGCCTCAAGATTTTCCTCGGCGCCGCGCCCGGCGTCGGCAAGACCTATGCGATGCTGGAAGCCGCGCACGAGCGCCAGCGCGAGGGCATCGACGTGGTCATCGGCGTGGTCGAGACCCATGGCCGCAAGGAGACCGAGCGGCTGGTCGCCAACCTGCCGCTGGTGCCGCCCAAGACCGTCGATTACCGCGGCCGCGTCTTTCAGGAGATGGACCTCGACGCCATCCTGGCCCGCCGCCCGCGCTTCGTGCTGGTCGACGAGCTGGCCCATACCAACGTGCCGGGGTCGCGCCATGTGAAGCGCTTCCAGGACGTGGAGGAGATCCTCGAAGCCGGCATCAACGTCTATTCGACGCTGAACATCCAGCATCTGGAAAGCCTCAACGACGTCATCGAGCGCATCGCCGGCATCAAGGTGCGCGAGACCCTGCCGGATTCGGTGCTGGGCAGCGCCGACGAAATCGAGCTGATCGACCTACCGCCCGAGGACCTGCTGAAGCGCCTGGCCGAAGGCAAGGTCTACGTCCCCGAACAGGCCAAGCGGGCGGCGCAGAATTTCTTTTCGCCCGGAAATCTGACCGCGCTGCGCGAAATGGCGCTGCGCCATGCCGCCGAGCGCGTCGACGCGCAGATGTTGAACTACATGCGGGCGCACGCCATCGCCGGACCCTGGCCGGCGCGCGAGCGCATCCTGGTCTGCGTCGGCGACGATATGGGCAGCGCCCGCATGATCCGGGTCGCCAAGCGCGTCGCCGAACGGCGCAACGCGCCCTGGGTCGCGGTCTATGTCGAGACGCACCGCCATCTCGGCCTGTCCGAGGACGAGAAGGACCGCATCGACCGAACCTTGCGCCTGGCCCAGCAGCTGGGCGGCGAGACCGTCACCCTGCAGGGTGAGGACGTCGCCGGCGAAGTGCTGAATTACGCCCGCGAGAACAATTGCACCCAGCTGGTGGTCGGGCGCTCGCGCCGGCGCGGCTGGCGGCGGCTGTTCGCCGATTCGATCACCGCCAAGCTGCTGGCCCAGAGCAGCGCCTTCGACGTCATGCTGGTCGGCGGCGAGGATTCCGACGGGCCGGTCGCCGCCCTGCCGACCAAGAAGCCGGCCGAGCAGATCAACTGGGTCGCCTATATCCTGGCGACATTGGGCGTCGCCGCCGCCACCGGCATGGGCTTCCTGATCAATATCTGGCTGCCGCTGCCCAACATCTCGGTGGGCTTCCTGATCGCGGTGATGTTCATCGCCATGAAATTGGGCCGGGGCCCGGCCATCTTCGCCTCGGTGGCCAGTTTCCTGTCGTTCAATTTCTGTTTCGCCGAGCCGCGCTTCAGCCTGGCCTTCGACGACCCGAAATTCATCCTGACCATCTTCTTCTTCCTGGTCGCCGCCATCATCGTCTCGAACCTGGCCAGCCGCGTGCAGACCCAGGTCGACGCCGCCAAGCTGTCGGGGCGGCGCACCTCGAACCTCTATGAATTCTCGCGCAAGATCGCCGCGGCGGCGACGCGCGACGACGTGCTGTGGGCGGTGGTGCATCACGTCGCCGCCACCATCCACGGCAAGTCGCTGGTGCTGCAGCCCGAGGACGGACGCCTGTCCATCGCCGCCGGCTATCCGCCCGAGGACCAGATCGGCGACAAGGAAGCGGCAGCCGCCGACTGGACCTGGGCCAATGGCCGCCCGGCGGGGCGCGGCTCGACCACCCTGCCCACCGCCGATTGGCTGTTCCTGCCGCTGCGCACCGCGCGCGGGCCGGTCGGCGTGATCGGCATCCAGATGGAGGGACAGGATTTCCTCGGCCCCGAGGACAGCCGCCTGCTGGAGACCCTGGCCGACCAGGCGGCGGTGGCCATCGAGCGTACGTCGCTGGTGGCCGACGTCGAGGCGGCGCGCGTCTCGGCCGAGACCGAAAGGCTGCGCTCGGCCCTGCTGTCCTCGCTGTCGCATGATCTCAGGACGCCGCTGGTGTCGATCCTCGGCGCCGCCACCAGCCTGATCAAATATCAGGACGATCTGTCGCCCGCCGATCGCGGCGAGCTGGCCCACACCATCCAGGACGAGGCCGAACGGCTGAACCGCTTCGTGCAGAACCTGCTCGACATGACCCGACTCGGTTCCGGCTCGATGAAGCCCAACGCCGATTGGGCCGATCTCAACGACATCATCCGCGCCGCCGCCGGCCGCGCCGAGAAGCTGCTGAAGCGCCGCCAGGTTCGGATCGACATCGACCCGGCCATTCCGCTGCTGCATGTCGATTCGGTGCTGGTGCAGCAGGTCTTCTTCAATCTGCTGGACAATGCCTGCAAATATTCGCCGGCCGGCAGCACGGTCACCATCTGGGCACGGGCCAAGGAGGATCAGGTGCTGATCGAGGTGTGCGATCAGGGCGCCGGCATTCCGGAAGCGGATCGCGAGAAGGTGTTCGACATGTTCTACCGCGTCCAGGCCACCGACAAGCAGACCGCCGGCACCGGTCTGGGCCTGGCGATCTGCCGCGGCATCATCGAGGCTCATGGCGGCAGCATCAAGGCCGAGCCCGGATTGAACGGCGCCGGCACCTGCGTCGTCATCACATTGCCCAAACACGAACCTCCGGCCGTGGCGGCCGTGGAGATGAAAGTGCAAGATAACCATGCCTAAAATTCTGGTCGTCGACGACGAGGCGCAGATCCGCAAATTCCTGCGCATCTCGCTGGGCGCCTCCGGCCATCAGGTGATCGAGGCCGAAACCGCCGAAACCGGTATCGCGATGGCCAAGGCCGAGCCGGTCGATCTCGTCATCCTCGATCTCGGTCTGCCCGACATGGACGGACAGGAGGCGATCTCGGCCATCCGCGACTTCAGCCCGGTGCCGATCATCGTGCTGTCGGTGCGCTCGACCGAGGTCGACAAGGTCGAGGCGCTGGATCGCGGCGCCGACGATTATGTGGTGAAGCCGTTCGGCATCGGCGAGCTGATGGCCCGCCTGCGCGCCGCGCTGCGCCAGCAGCCCACCAGCGGCAAGACGGCGCAGGAGGTGATCAAGATCGGCGGGTTGCAGATGGATTTCGGCCGCCGCGTCATCAGCCGCGATTCCCACGAGATCCGCCTGTCCAAGCGCGAATACGACCTGCTGCGCTTCCTCGCCGCCAGCCCCGATCACGTGGTGACTCACAAGGAGATTTTGACGGCGGTATGGGGTCCGGCCCACCAGGAGGACACGGTCTATCTGCGTGTGTATGTCAACCAGCTCCGCCAGAAGCTGGAACCCGATCCGGCCGACCCCAAGATCATCCTGACCGAGCCCGGCGTCGGCTATCGCTTGGCGACCCAGTCTTGAGACTGCACGCAACTTGCGTGCAGTGGAACGGGGTCGGCGTGCTGCTGCGCGGCCCATCGGGAAGCGGTAAGTCGGACCTGGCCTTGCGCCTGATCGAAGAGGGCGCGGTTCTGGTCGCCGACGACCAGGTGGTTCTATCGCGGGAAGGACGTCGGATTCTCGCCAGCCCGCCCGAAACGCTGGCCGGGCTGCTTGAGGTGCGCGGCCTGGGAATCCTGCGCTTTCCGCATGAGGCGCCAGCGCCGGTCGGGCTGGTGGTCGATCTGGTCGAACCGGATCGGGTCGAGCGCCTGCCCGACCCGGCCACCGTCGACATGCTGGAGATTTCCCTGCCGCTTCATGTGCTTTCGGCCCGCGAAGCGACGGCCAGCCTCAAGGTTCGCCTTGCGATGCGCCTCGCGGCAGGTCTTATAATGATCGCCCCATGACCCAAGCGATCTCCTGCAACGACAATCCCGCCGCCCCCCGAGCCGATTCGCGGGCGGCGGATGTCGTCGTGGTGACCGGGATGTCCGGTGCGGGCAAGAGCCTGACGCTGAAGTGGCTGGAGGATCTCGGCTACGAGGCGGTGGACAATCTGCCGCTGTCGCTGCTGGGCGCCCTGCTGCGCGGCGGCGAACCCGGCAAGCCGCTGGCTATCGGCATCGATATCCGCACGCGCGATTTCGGCGCGCAGTCGATGATGGCCGAGCTCGACCGCCTGCACGAGGAAACCCAGGTGCCGGCCTTTCTGCTGTTCGTCGATTGCGACGACGAGGTGCTGGGCCGGCGCTTCACCGAGACGCGGCGGCGCCATCCTCTGGCCATCGACCGGCCGCTGCTGGACGGCATCGCGCATGAGCGCCATCTGGTCTCGCCGTTGAAATCGCGCGCCGATCTGGTGATCGACACCTCCTCGCTGGCGCCGGCCGAATTACGCCGCGTACTGGCCGGCCATTTCAACCGCACGGCCAAGGCGCCGCTGCTGCTGTTCGTCACGTCATTCTCCTATCGCCGCGGACTCCCGCGCGAGGCGGATCTGGTGTTCGACGTGCGGTTTCTCGACAACCCCCATTACGTGCCCGAACTGCGACCGCATTCGGGCCGCGATTCCGACGTCGCCGGCTTCATCGCCGCCGATCCGGGCTTCAACCCGTTCTTCAGCGGATTGACGGCTTTGCTACGTCCGCTCTTGCCGCGCTACACGGCGGAGGGCAAAAGTTATCTGACCATCGCGATCGGTTGCACCGGGGGGCGCCACCGTTCGGTCTATGTCGCCGAGAGACTGGCGGCATGGTTGAGGGAACAGGGACAGCAGGTGGATCTTCGCCACCGCGACCTGGAAGAGGGAGAGACCGCAGTGAGCACCGAACGATGATTGGCATGGTGTTGGTAACCCATGGCCGCCTCGCCGACGAGCTGGTGGCCGCCTTGGAACATGTGGTGGGACCGCAGCCGAACGTCTCCACCGTCTGTATCGGACCCGAGGACGACATGGAGCAGCGCCGGCGCGACATCCTGGAGTCGGTCGGCAAGGTGGATGACGGCGCGGGCGTGGTGGTGCTGACCGACATGTTCGGCGGGACCCCGTCCAATCTGGCGATCTCCATCATGGACAAGGCCAAGGTCGAGGTGATCGCCGGCGTCAACCTGCCGATGTTGATCAAGCTGGCCTCGGTCCGCCATCACGAGACGCTGGTGGATGCGGTGGCCAGCGCCCAGGAAGCGGGGCGGAAATACATCAATGTGGCGTCGCGCCTTCTCAGTCAGGATACGCCGTGACCGAAGGCGAGGACTGGCTGATCAGGAACGCCACCATTGCCAATCGGCGTGGGCTGCATGCCCGCGCGGCGGCGAAATTCGTGAAATTGGCGGGGCAATATAATGCCCAGCTTCTGGTGTCGAATCGCGGGACCGAGGTTTCGGGCCTGTCGATCATGGGATTGATGATGCTGGCCGCCGCGCCGGGCTGCACCATCGAAATAAAAGGGCGCGGACCGCAAGGGGGTGAGGCAGTGGAGGCCTTGGTCGCCTTGGTGGATGCTAAATTCGATGAGGATTAGACGCCTTCAGGCGGCTTGGCTCGCAAGGCGAGCCCCGGAGCGCAGCGGAGGAAAGCCAAGGGCGCGGAGGCGCCCGCCCGGCGTCTGAGGCAATTATGGGGAAACGTCTGGAATGACACCGGCAACGGGAGAGGCCGAGCGGGTCTTTAACGGGCTGGGAGTGAGCCCCGGGATCGCCATCGGGGTCGCGCATCTGCACGACCGCCATGACGACGCGCCGGTGCCGCGCTACCGCCTGTCCAAGGATTCCGTCGCCGGCGAGCGGGCGCGCTTCGCCGATGCGGTGATCGCGGCGGAACAGCAGATCGGCAAATTGCAGAGCAAGGCGAAGGATCTTCCCGGCGCCTCGGGCGAAGAGCTCGGCTACATGCTGGAAGCCTATCGCCAGATGCTCGACAATTCGCGCCTCACCCGCGGCGTCGACCGCCGCATCGCCGAGGAGCGCCTCAACGCCGAAGCCGCGCTGCAGCGCGAGATTGCCGAGATCGTCGCCCATTTCGAGGCGATGGGCGACGCCTATCTGGCCGCCCGCGCCGACGACATCCGCGACATCGGCCGCCGCCTGACCCGCAATCTCGGCAAGGGCATCGGCCATGCCGGCCAGCTCGCCAAGAACGCGGTGGTGCTGGCCGAGGAACTGTCGCCCGCCGACACCGCCCTGTTCGATCCCGCCCTGGTCGCCGGGTTCGCCACCATCCTCGGCGGCCCGGCCTCGCACACCGCGATCATGGCCCGATCGCTGGGATTGCCGGCGGTGGTCGGCATGTCCGGCCTGCCGGCCGGCAATCATGCCGGGCGGGTGGTGATCGTCGATGGCAGCGGCGGCAAGGTGATCATCGATCCCAAGCCCGACACCCTGGCCGATTACCGTAAGAAGCGCGCCGATTTCCTGCGCCAGCGGCGCCGGCTGCATCATTTGCGCAAGGTGCCGGCGATCACCACCGACGGCATCGAGATCACCTTGGAAGCCAATCTCGAACTGCCGTCCGAAGTGGGCGGCGTGACCAATTACGGCGCCGCCGGCATCGGCCTCCTGCGCACCGAATTCATCTTCATGAACCGCGCCAATCTCCCCAGCGAGGAGGAACAGACGGCGATCCTGTCCGAACTGGTGACGAGGCTCGACGGACGGCCGCTGACCGTACGCACGCTGGATGCCGGCGCCGACAAGAATGCGCCGGCGCTGGGCATCTTCGCCGGACCGAACCCGGCTTTGGGTCTGCGCGCCATCCGCCTGGCGCTGAAGCGGCCCGAGCTGATGGAAACCCAGCTCGCCGCCATCCTGCGCGCCGGCGCCCTGGGGCCGGTGCGCATCCTGGTGCCGATGGTGACCACGGTCGACGAGCTGCTGACCGTGCGCAAAATCCTCGACGACGTGGTGCATCGCCTGAAGCGGCGCAAGATCCCCTTCGCGTTGCCGTTGCCGCCGCTGGGAACCATGATCGAGGTGCCGGGCGCCGCCTTGGCCGCCGATGGGCTGGCGCAGCATTCCGATTTCTTCGCCATCGGCACCAACGATCTGACGCAATACACCCTGGCCATCGACCGCACCGACGAGCAGGTGGCGCATCTATACAATTCCCTGCACCCGGCGGTGCTGAGGCTGGTGCAGTTCACCACCGAGGCGGCATTGAGGGCCAGGATCCCGGTCAGCGTCTGCGGCGAGATCGCCGGCGATGCGCGCTATACGCCGCTGCTGCTGGGCCTGGGAATCCGCGAATTGTCGATGGCCGCCTCGCGGATTCCGCTGGTCAAGGCGCGCATCCGCGAAATCGACCTGATGGCGGCGACGCGCCGGGCCCGCATGATCATGGATCAGTCGGACGCCGGCCGTATCGCTCAGTTGCTCGACGATTTCAACGAGAAGAGCTAGTCAGCGCCCTCAAGCGCCGGGCGCATGCTCCGCACGCTTGGGGTTCTCATTCGCGGAACTGATCGATCCGCTTGTCCTCCATGGCCCGGTGAACGGCGGCACGCGCATCGTCGACATGATGAATGGCCGCGGCGCGCCAGCCCAAAGCGGCGAAATTGTCCTCTTCGGCGTGCAAGTCGCGATCGGCCGAGTCGAGCAGCTCCATCACCCGGCGCAGGCGGCCGCGATGGTCGAGGCGCGTATCGATCGGCTCATGGTCCCGGAGGTCCTTGCGGTCGTCGATCGAGGCGCGCTTGATCTCGCCGATGGCGTGATCGATCTCCTCGACGGCGGCATACTGGTCGCGCATCACGTTCCATTCCTGCTGGCGGTCCAGGAAGGCGCGCGCCAGACGCAGGTCGGACAGGGCATGAAGGTAATGCGGGTGCTCCTGTGCCTTGGCCGGGCCGGGGGCGGCGCAGCCCGCCATGACGACGGTCAATGCCGCGGCGGCGGTCCAACGGAAAGCGTTCATGGAAGTCCTCTCTTGCTGTTTCTAGACAGCGCTTGGAAATAAGCCGGCGCCGTCGGCTTGTCGTTGAGATTCGTCACTGTCACCGAGATATCACGGAACTCGTGCCCATTGCGCCTTGCCCTGGCCACTGGTATAGGCCAGCGGTTATCCCTGCTTGGAGACCCCAGATGACCTCCCCCGATTACAAGGTTGCCGACATTTCCCTGGCCGATTGGGGCCGCAAGGAAATCCGTATCGCCGAAACCGAGATGCCGGGGCTGATGGCGCTGCGGGCCGAGTTCGGCGCCTCCAAGCCGCTGAAGGGCGCCCGCATCGTCGGCTGCCTGCACATGACGATCCAGACCGCCGTGCTGATCGAGACCCTGGTCGAGCTGGGCGCCACCGTGCGCTGGTCGTCGTGCAACATCTTCTCGACCCAGGACCAGGCCGCCGCCGCCGTCGCCGCCGCCGGCATCCCGGTGTTCGCGTGGAAGGGCGAGACCGAAGAGGAATTCTGGTGGTGCATCGAGCAAACGCTGCGCGGCCCCGACGGCTGGGTTCCCAACATGGTGCTGGACGATGGCGGCGACGTGACGCAGATCCTGCACGACAAATATCCGGAGATGCTGAAGGACGTGCGCGGCATCTCGGAAGAGACCACCACCGGCGTGCATCGCCTCTACGAGATGGCCAAGGCCGCCCGCCTGCTGGTGCCGGCCATCAACGTCAATGATTCGGTCACCAAGTCGAAGTTCGACAATCTCTATGGCTGCCGCGAAAGCCTGGTCGACGGCATCAAGCGCGCCACCGACGTGATGATCGCCGGCAAGGTCGCCTGCGTCGCCGGCTTCGGCGATGTCGGCAAGGGCTCGGCCGCCAGCTTGCGCAGCCAGGGCGCGCGCGTACTGGTCACCGAGATCGACCCGATCTGCGCGCTGCAGGCCGCCATGGAAGGCTATCAGGTGGTGACGATGGAAGAGGCCGCGCCGCTGGCCGACATCTTCGTCACCTGCACCGGCAATATCGACGTCATCACGCTCGATCACATGCGCGTCATGAAGGACCGCGCCATCGTCTGCAATATCGGCCATTTCGACAGCGAGATTCAGATCGCCGGCTTGCGGAACTACAAGTGGCACAACGTCAAGCCGCAGGTCGACGAAGTCGAGTTCCCCGACGGCAAGCGCCTGATCGTCCTGGCCGAAGGCCGCCTGGTCAATCTCGGCTGCGCCACCGGCCACCCCAGCTTCGTCATGTCGGCCAGCTTCACCAACCAGGTGCTGGCCCAGATCGAGCTGTGGAACCACGCCGACAATTACGAGCGCAAGGTCTACGTCCTGCCCAAGCATCTCGACGAGAAGGTGGCCCGCCTCCATCTCGACAAGATCGGCGTCAAGCTGACGAAGCTCAGCGAACAGCAGGCGGCCTATATCGGCGTGACCGCCCAAGGCCCCTTCAAGCCGGAAGCCTATCGCTACTGATAGCGCGGCGATCTCGGTCAAAGCCCCGCGGCGGTCTCTGCCGCGGGGCTTTTTCTTTGCCTTGCTTGACGCCGGCCTTCCGAAGCCTCACAGTCATTTCAACAAACGTTGAGGGATGGGAAGAATGTCCAAGCTGCTGCGCCGGCACTATGTGCTGGCCCTGTTGGTGCTCGTCTATGCCACCAACTATCTCGACCGCACGGTGCTGCAATCGGTGCTGGAGCCGATCAAGCAGGAATTCCACGTCGGCGACGACATTCTCGGGCTGCTCGGCGGCCTCACCTTCGCCCTGTTCTACGGCGCTCTCGGCCTGCCCATCGCCATGCTGGCCGACCGCTACAACCGCCGCAACATCATCGCCGTCTCCTGCGCCATCTGGAGCGCCATGACCGTGTTGTCGGGCATGGTCGTCTCGTTCTGGCAGCTGGCGGCGGCGCGGGTCGGCGTGGGGATCGGCGAGGCCGGCGGCACCCCGCCCGCCCATTCGATGCTGGCCGACATCTATCCGATGAAGGAGCGCGGCCGCGCCATGGGCATCTACACCATGGGCATCCCGATCGGCGTGCTGTTCGGCTTCCTGATCGGCGGCAATGTCGCCGCCCAACACGGCTGGCGCGCCTCGTTCCTGGTGGTCGGACTGCCCGGCGTGTTCTTCGCCCTCCTCACCCGCTTCACCCTGAAAGAGCCGCCGCGCGGCGGGCACGATCCGGTGGTTGCCGACGCCCCGGCCTTTCGGGCGGCGTTGCGTCAGTTCGTGAAACGCCCCTCGATGATCCACCTGACCATCGCCTCGACCATCGCCACCTTCACCGGCAATGGCGGCATCGTCTGGTTCGGCTCGTTCCTCTATCGCACCCACCATATGGGGTTGGCCGAGCGCAGCACCTACCTGTCGCTGGTGCTGGGCATCGGCGGGGTGCTCGGCAATCTGATCGCCGGGCTGCTGATCGACGGGCTGGGCAAGAAGGACGTGCGCTGGCAGGTGTGGGTGCCGGCCATCGCCTATCTGTTGGCGATCCCTTTCACCACCGTCGGGCTGTTGATCGACGACAAGATGACCTGCCTGATGCTGATGGGCATCTTCACCCTGGTGCCGACCGTCTATCTGGTGTCGCTGTGGACGCTGACCACCGGCCTGGTCGCCTCGCGCACGCGGGCGCTTGCATCGGCGTTGCTGCTGCTGATCCTCAATCTGATCGGGCTGGGCGGCGGACCCTATCTGATTGGGTTGCTGTCGGAATGGCTGCGCCCCTCGTTCGGCGACGATTCGCTGCGCTACGCCATGCTGGTGGGACCGGTGCTGACCTTGTGGATGGTGGTGCATTTCTTCCTGGCCGGCCGGACCCTGGCCGCGGACCTGCAGGCGACCAAGGAGGCCGAAGCGACGGCTTGTAATTGAACGCCGGACCGGGCAGTTTGTGCGCGGGATGAGATTCTTCGGGCTCGAAGCATGCTGATCGATCTGCAGGACCCCGCGGCGCCGGCCATCGGCGCGGCGCTGCTGACTCTGCTGATCTTCACGCCGATCGTGTTCTGGCTGCGCCGCGAACTCCATCAGGCCCTGCGCGACAATGACGCCCGCCAGACCGATCACGGCCGCATCGAGGAGGTTCTTTCCACCGCCCCCGACGGCTTCTTCCGCTGGACCCTCGACGAGGAGGGCCTGATCGTCGACGAGCATTGCTCGCGCCGGCTGGCCGTGCTGCTCGGCCTCTATGGCGGCACCGCGGCGCGCTTCGACGACGTGCTGGCCTGTTTCGCCGCCCAGGATTCCGCCCGGCTCGACGCCTATCGCCGCCGCCTGCACGAGGAGGGCGAGGCCTTCGACATCGAACTGCCGCTGGGCGAAGGGCGCCGCCGCATCCTGGTAGTGGGCTGCCGCGCCGCCTCGCCCGAGGGAACGCCGCTGGCCGACGTGCTGTGGCTGCGCGACGTCACCGAGGGCGCCGCGGCGGTGGCCAAGCTGGAGACCGAGCGGCACCGCCTCGATCTCGAGCGCGACCGCCTGCGCTCGCTGATCGACGGGCTTCCCCTGCCGGTCTGGCTGCGCGACGGCGACCTGGCGCCCGTCGCCTGCAACCGCGCCTATGCCGGCGCCGTCGACATGGACGGACCGGCCGAAGCGATCGAGACCAATGCGGAGCTGGTGCCGGCGGCCACGGTGCGCGAGGCGCGCGCCCTGGCGGCGCGCGCCCGCGCCTCGGGCCTGCCGCGCGCCGGCAATTTCCATCTGGTGATGGGCGGGGCCCGGCGCCTGGCCGAATTGACCGAAACGCCGATCATCACCTCGGAAGGCCTGTTCACCGTCGGCATGGCGATCGACCTGACCCGCCAGGAGGAGCTGCAGAACCAGCTCGAACGCCATATCGCCGCCCATGCCGAAGTGCTGGAGAATCTCGGTACCGCCATCGCCATCTTCGGCTCGGACACCAGGCTGACCTTCTTCAACACCGCCTTTTCCGTGCTATGGCGGCTCGACACCGACTGGCTGGACACCCAGCCGACCTACGGCAATCTGCTCGACTCGCTGCGCGACCATCGCCGCCTGCCGGAAGTGGCCGATTATCGCGCCTTCAAGGACGAGGAGCTGCGCCGCTTCACCTCGCTTTTGGAAGCCCGCGAGGATCTGCTGCATTTGCCCGACGAACGGACGTTGCGGCGGCTGATCTCGGCGCACCCGTTCGGCGGGCTGCTGTTCACCTATGAAGACGTCACCGACGCCCTGGCGCTGGAGCGCTCGCACAAGACGTCGCTGGCGGTGCACCGCGAGACGCTGGACAATCTGCACGAAGGCGTCGCGGTGTTCTCGTCGGACGGCCGCCTGCGCCTGTCCAACCCGGCCTATGGCCGCATCTGGAACATGACCGGGGAGCAGCTGGCCGGCGAGCCGCACATCACCGATCTGATCGCCCTGCACCGTCCGCTGTTCGCCACCGCGGGGGACTGGCCGGCGGTGCAGGAAGGCATGCTCGCCTTGTTCGCCGAGCGCATCGCCCGCCATGGCCGCATCGAACGATCGGACGGGGCCATCCTCGATTACGCCTCGGTCCCGCTGCCCGACGGCGCGGTGCTGACCACCTGGCTCGACGTCTCTGATTCCGCCCATGTCGAACGCGCGCTCCGCGAGCGCAACGACGCCCTGGCAGCCGCCGACAGCTTGAAGAGCGAGTTCATCGCCAATGTCAGCGCCGAGGTGAAGACGCCGCTCGCCACCGTCCTGGCCTATTCCGAGATGCTGTCGAACGAGCATTTCGGAACCCTGACCGCACGCCAGCGCGACTATGCCACCGGCATCACCGAGTCGGCCCAGCATCTGCAGCAGGTGCTGTCGGACATTCTCGACCTCGCCACCATCGAGGCCGGACAGATGACCCTGCAATTGAACGCGATCGACGTCCACGCCATGCTGACCGGCGTGCTCGGCCTGGCCCGCGAGCGGGTGCGCCAGAAGCAGATCGCCCTCGATTTCCTCTGTCCGCTGGAAATCGGCTGGATGGTCGCGGATGAGCGCCGCATCCGCCAGGTGCTGTTCAATCTGCTGTCGAACGCCGTCAAATCGACGCCGAAAGGCGGCCGCATCACCTTTGCCGCCCTCCGCGAGCCGGCGCCGGGCGGCGATCTGATCGCCTTCACCGTGGCCGATAGCGGCGAAGGAGCCGGTCCGGCGGTGCAGGAGCGCATGTTCGCCAGCTTCGTCCGCGCCGAAACCGAGGAGGGCGGCGAGAGCGAACCCCAGGGCAGCGGCCTCGGCCTGACCCTGGTGAAGAGTTTCGTCGAACTGCATGGCGGCCGCGTTCAGCTGAAATCCACCGAGGGACAGGGCACCACCGTCACCCTGTTCGTCCCGGCGGGGGGCATCGCCAAGTGAGCCTCGATGTGACCGTGACGCTGGCCGATCCCGCCGCGACCGACGCATTCGGAACCCGGCTGGCGGCGATCCTTCGCCCCGGCGACGTGATCGCGCTGGAAGGGCCGCTGGGCTCGGGCAAAACCGCCCTGGCCCGCGCCGCCATCCGGGCGCTGACCGATCCCGCGGAGGAGGTGCCGAGCCCGACCTTCACGCTGGTGCAGACCTACGAGTCCGAGCAGGGACCGCTCTATCATTTCGACCTCTACCGGCTGGAAGCGCCCGATCAGGCGGTGGAGCTCGGCATCGACGACGCTTTCGCCGAGGGAATTTCCCTGGTGGAATGGCCGGACCGGCTGGGCGGTTATCTGCCGCGCCGGCATCTCAAAATCACTCTGGCGGCGGGAGCGGACAAGGATAGCCGCGTCGCCAGGATCAGCGGGGGAGAACAATGGAAGGAAAGATGGCGCTGACGCGCGAGGCGCTGATCGCCGAATTTCTGACGAAGGCCGGATGGGGAGAGGCGGATCGCAAGGTGCTGGCCGCCGACGCCTCGTTCCGCCGCTATGACCGGCTGCATCGCGACGGCCAGCCCGCCGTGCTGATGGACGCGCCGCCGCCGAAGGAAGACGTGCGCCCGTTCCTGAGGATCGCCCGCCATCTCGTCGCCCTGGGCTACAGCGCGCCCCGCATCCTGGCCGAGGATGTCGAGGCCGGGCTGCTGCTGCTCGAGGATCTGGGCGATGCCACCTTCACCCGGCTGCTGGCGGCCGGCGATCCGGAGGCGCCGCTCTACGAGATGGCCGCCGACCTGCTGATCGATCTGCATCGCCAGCCGGTTCCGGCGGATGTCCCGCCCTATGACCGCGACAAGCTGCTGACCGAGGCCGCCCTGCTGACGGATTGGTATGCGCCGGCGGTCGGCATCGAGCTCGACTACACCGCGAAATGCGCCTATCTCGCCGCCTGGTCCGAGGTGCTGCCGCTGGCGCGCGGCGTGCCGGACGGGCTGGTGCTGCGCGATTTCCATGTCGACAATCTGATGCGTATCGAAGGCCGGGGCGGCCTCGCCGCCTGCGGCCTGCTGGATTTCCAGGACGCGCTGATCGGCCCGGTGACCTACGATCTGGTCTCGCTGTTCGAGGATGCCCGCCGCGACATCGACGGGTCCGTCCGCGCCGCCGGCCGGCGGCGCTATCTCGACGCCTTTCCGAACCTCGACGCCGCCGCCTTCGACGCCTCGTGGGCGGTGCTGGCGGCGCAGCGCCACGCCAAGGTGATCGGCATCTTCACGCGTCTGTGCCGGCGCGACGGCAAGCCGGGCTATCTGCGCCACATTCCCCGCGTCTGGCGACTGCTGGAGGAGGCTTCGCGCCATCCCGGGCTGAAGCCGGTACGGACTTGGCTGGACGCCAACATCCCCGCCGGCAAGCGCGAAGTCCCCTCGCCATGACGACCGCGATGGTCCTGGCCGCCGGCCTCGGGCTCCGCATGCGGCCGATCACCCTGACCCTGCCCAAGCCGCTGGTGCCGGTGGCAGGGCGCACCATGCTGGACCGGGTGCTCGATCACCTCGACCGGGCCGGGGTCGGGCGCCGCGTGGTCAATCTGCATTGGCTGGGCGAGACCATCCGCAGCCATCTCGACGGCCGGCGCGACATCGTGTTCTCCGAGGAGCCGGACCTCCTGGAAACCGGCGGCGGCGTCGCCAAGGCCCTGCCCTTGCTGGGCGCGGACCCGTTCTTCGTCTGCAATGCCGACATCATCTGGACCGATCGCGGCGAACCGGCTTTG